>ENA-OQDC01000045-OQDC01000045.1-human-gut-metagenome-genome-assembly--contig:-NODE-45-length-83299-cov-6.480438_pt1 | contig 83299 bp, 71 predicted proteins | sample MGYA00242770_ERZ504601 | MGnify/ENA primary metagenome ERZ504601 (study PRJEB26092, sample SAMD00036305) | human gut metagenome | host: Homo sapiens | study: EMG produced TPA metagenomics assembly of...
CGATAATTGTGTGTGTGATGTGTGTGTGATGTATGTTTACACGAATTTTCCACACTGCCAAATTATTAATACACTTTTAAGGGAATATGTAAGGTAACTAATGCACACAAGAAAAACGTCCGCTTTATTGCGAAGCTTCGCTCAAACAAATATCATTTGTTAAAATCGATGCGACATTTTACAATGTATCCATTGTCATTACATATCAGATTTATTAGAGTGAATACTTCTTCAAATACAAAATTAGAAAAATGATTTTGTTCTGCAATGAAATAACCGACACTTTTTTCAGGGAAAAATAAAAAATGGCTTTATTATAATTGCCTTGTACCATAGAAAACGGGCAGAGAGCATGCAGTTGCTCATCTGCCCGTCCTGTAGGGAGAACCGTTTCATGCCGCTATCGGATTCACTTTCAATGTAGTCTGAAAGATGAACGCCTCTACTTTCATGTTGATTATGAAACATTGTTGGTGTGCGTGATAAGACTTCATGCCTTATTCAAACCTAAATCCAACGGGCACAAAAACAAGTAAATAATTATTCAATGTCTTGAGATTATTAAATACCGCAAAGGCAGTAAGGAATATAGCAGATTGGATTATTCTAAAAGGCCAAATTTATATCTTCTTTTGGCGGCATATTACAAGGAACTTGCCACCCGTTCAGGGGGGCTCTTGTGGAAACGGAACTAACAAACAAGCAGTAATTTCGTTTCTTGTTCATGGTAAAGACTACGACAACAAATCCGGTAGCGGTATTTACTGTTATTTAGGTCAGCCACGGGTTTCGATACGGGTCATAATCTGTTTGGAAAGTAGCCAGTTGCCAATCGGTAACCGGCTTTTTCGTGTCATCGACTTTACGGGGGATTTGTGGATTAAGTCGCAATTTGGCGGCATCATTAAGCCATTTCATGCTGTCCTCGTAATCGCGCATACGGACAACACTGACATTATTCGGGGCAATGAGTTTCGTGAGCTCGTAGATAGCCAATCGAACCATATGCTTCTTGAGGTTGTAGTTTCGTGGATCGTGTAATGATAGGTTTAGACCGACTTGCGGCGTGTCCGCGTTCACATCCGTTTCCGGGTAAAATACCCGTCCGTCATAAACTACATATTCGTGTTCCGACAATTCGTAGGCATTGTATGATGAATCGTAATCGGCTATGGCTCCCCAACAGTCGGACACCATAGGGTCAAGATTGCAATCGAAACAGTCAAGCGTCATCAAAGTATAGAACGCCCCTTCATATTCAACGACTGACCACAGAGGATACTCGACAGGCTGCCATAACGTGACTTCCGTCTCGATCCAACCGCCGACCATCGGGATACGGATATCATCGAACTTGTACCCGTTTTCGGCAAGGCAAATATAGACAACACCGTTGTAGTTTACTTTATCACCCGGATAATAGGTGTTGAACTGGGAGTAATTTACAACTTGTCCCGCATCGACGTGGATATCGGAACACTCTTCCCAATAGATTGCCGTTGCCGGCTTGCGATAGCCGCTGACGGAGCGTATCACCTCATGGATTTGTCCCTCGAAATAGACATGCACACCCACGGGATAGGTAATTCGATGGTCGTATTCGGCGATATATTTTCCTTTTGCAAGTTCCTTTTCAATCTCGTAGTTCTCTGACAAATATTCCACAATGCTCATCTCCGCCGATTCTTCCGCCTGGATGAATCGTGCATCATTGCCCCGCGTGAGTTGTGCTAGTGCTTCCGGAGTAATTATCCCAAGATAGTCGTCATTATTGAGAAACCGTCTGTACATATCCTTGTTCCGTTATTAGTATGAAAATCCTTCCTGAATTACCGATGTGGAGACCACATACCCGTTCCCGTCGCCTCCGCTCTTGAACTTGTACCAGCTGTCGCGCAGGTAGTAACAGAGCAGGTAGTCAAGGCAGTCGGACAAGTGTCCATACCGTTCATATTTGACACCGGTTTTCGGGTCGGTGGTCTTCTGTTTGCTCTTGGTACCGTCCTCGTTACGAAGCTGGTAAATCAGATCCTGGGTAAGTTTGCGACATTTGATATCGATTTGTATCTCCCAGCCTTCATAGCCCCCGAATACCTCGTTGACGAACTCGCACCGTGTAGCCTGCGGAGGCTGCTTGCGTAACAGCTTTACCTTCGGTCGCAGGATTCCTCTGCCGAAAGTGTCCGTGATGATGGTATAGTTGTTGATGCCGTCCTCGTTGGTGGTGGAGCGTTGTAACCCGGAAGGGTCACCGGTCACATCCACTCCGCCAATATGCTTGTCCCGGTAAAGTTTTAAGCGTACTTTCCGTGCCAACGCAGGTGTGTTGTTCTCCTTTTCCTCCGGCTTGCCGAGTATCTCTTCCAGTATATAGACCTTCCTGTTTTCATAGTCTATTTGTGCGGAGAGCACCGACATTTGGGGGGCAACATTGAAGTCCCACACCGTGATGAGCGGCTTGGTCGGATCGTATGCTTTTTCTTTCAGTCCGGTAACGAGATGCCGGGAGCCGTCGAAACTGTTATAAATCGCCATATCGTTGGCTTCCACGAAATCCCAGTTGCCATAGAGCAGGCGTTCCTTTGTCGCCTGGTCCCGGATCTTGTTCAGGGCCGCCTCGTACACCTGACGGAAAGCGATATTCGGGTTGTCAAACACGGAAAAAGGTATATACGCTTCACCCTCGCGGCAGATGACCTTGTCTCCGTTTTCGTCCTGCACGAAGCGGGAACGCACCCAGTTAATCGTCGGATTGGTGGTGAGCAGCATTCTCGGGGTCTTGAATGTCTCATGGGTTCTCCAGCGGAGACGGGAGAACAGTACTTCGACGGCCCGTTCCGAGATTTCCGACACCTCATCCACCATGGCGATGGTATATTCCGAAGAGCCGAAACGCTCGAAGTTGGGGTCGCTGGGGATATCCGCCATCTCCTTCATGATGATGACCGAGTCATTCCAGAATGTGAGCGTGCCTTCGAGGTTGTTTATCTTGTAGTTTGTATCCTCTTTCAGTCCCCAGTCCTTCAGAATCGACTTGATGGTGTTCCATGTCGATTCCTTTAACGACTTGAGTGTCTTACGGGCCACCACCGCACGGATATTCTCGAACCGAATACATGAAGACACCAGCCAAACGCTGCCGATATACGATTTTCCGCCGCCGGCCGCTCCGCCTCCCAGTATCAGCTGCGGCAGGTTCTGCGACTTGCAATGCCTGCATTGAGGCCTGTACTGAGGGTTGCCTTGCTGGTCATAACCGATAAGGATTTGCTCGATCTCCCCGCCACAATGGGGACAATAGTTCGGTTGCAACAGTTTCCAGAGTTCATACTGCCGTGGGGACGGTTTGAACTCGATGCGCAGGTTTCTGGGTGGTTTGAGCCTGTTGACCGCCATTCGATTTATATAATCTGAATGGTTATGTCCCTTTCGGACTCGAGCATGGCATACAGTTTTTGGAATGTAGTACGGGATTCCAAAACTTTTCCCTTGACCGTATTCTTTCCCACGATGATACAACCGGCGGAATCTCCCTCGGTGTTGCCTGAATGGATCAGGATGCCGAGGAAATGAGGTACATCGTGCAGATATGGCATTTTTTTCTTGTACTTGGGGCTGTACTGAAGGGTAACTTTATAAGTCCCGGCAGGAATGGCGGTCTTGGAATAGACCTTTTCCTTGCAGGTACAGGAACGGCCGCGAGGAGTATCCGGACAGGTTGCCGGAAGTTCCCTCACGGCATCTTCGATGGTATTACAGAAAAATTTGCCGTCGATGGACAGGTCGCCTATGGTATAGGTCTGACCTTTGAATTTGCGGTTGAGTGTCAGCTTCATACTTCGATACTATTTGTATCGAAAGAGTAGAGACGGACGCCGGCTAATGTTTATTATATGTGTTTGTAAAAGGAGGATATTTCAGGAAATGATGTATCTTTGTGAACGGATTGACAGTATTTAATCAAGAGTTAATATGACAAAAGCGGATATCGTCAGGGAAATAGCAACGCAGACCGGTCTGGAGAAGCAGGTCGTGTTACAAGTTGTCGAAGGATTCATGGATAGCGTAAAGTCTTCCATGATAAACGGCGAGGAGGTTTATCTTCGCGGCTTCGGTTCTTTTATCATCAAACACCGTGCGGAAAAGACAGCACGCAACATAAGCAGGAATACCACGATAATAGTGCCTGCCCACAATATCCCGGCATTCAAACCGTCAAAAGCCTTTGCAGGAAGGATGAAATCAGACAAATAAGGTGATTATATGCAACAGGAGCGTTATTCAGATGCTCCTGTTACTTTATACAGGGCAACGAGGTTGGTATTGTCCGATTGGAACAGGAAACGGCCGTTGCTTAAAAGGCATTCGTGGATGGTGTTGTCATTAGGATCCGACTCCAATAAAGCCCCCGCCTTGTTTTCATCGATAAGCAGCATTTCTATGCCTTGTACGGTGGCGGCAGTTGCATCAGCAGGAATTTTCAAAAGTTCATCCATCAGATTCATGTCGTTCATAATATCTCCGTATTTGGCTTGAGTCCCGTCAAGCATTCAATGTACCAAGACCAAAAAGCGTGGGACATAACCCGTAGCACCGAGGTTCTGGTAAACCTATCCGCAAACAAGTTAAGCCCACGCAAAAGCATAGGCGAAAACTGTTTGTCCTGCGGATAAGTGAAATTTACCAGATTTCGGTGCATGACAAAAGCTAACGCTTTCCGTATTTTATTATGTCGTTCTGCCAATATGGTTTTTATGCCGCATCTGCAGAAGAACCGGCCATTATGTGATAACGACCGGACGTGTAAAGGTTATTTTTTAGACTCTTCCAAGGAAAGCTTACGAAACTCTTTCATCAGTTTTTCCAGTTCCAACGAGGTCTTACGGGCACGGGTCCCTGCGGCCTTGTTGCCTTTTTCAATCTGAAGTGCCGCATCCGTGGAGAATGTAGCATATACTTCCTGTATTTTTGAAACCAATTCTTTCATATAAATTCTATTTAAGTTATTGACCACAAAGGTAATGAAAATAATCGAGAATAAGAGCGATTTTGTCAATATTGCAAATATCACATTGGTAATCAATGACTTTTAACAGCCATTACACCGTATGATTTATCCATCAGAGAAATTGTCAAGGTGTTTACAACTTTATGGATATGTCTGGTCAGAACATTTCTTCCATCTGCCGCTTGATTTCTTCCCGCTTTGTATTCTTGTAGTAATGCTTATAGATGGTCAATGGGCTGTTACCAGCCATCTCTGCAACCACATACGGATTATTACCGGCATCTACCATCTTCGATATGAAAGAGCCACGGGCGGAATACCATGTGATGTTTTCTTTAATGCGCAGCATCTTGCATGCTTTCGTCAAGGTTTGTGAAAGGCGTGTGGAAATTTGCTTGACACGTGTAGTCTTCTTGGAAGTGGTCGTGTGTTTATGAGTAAAAACAGGAAATACATAATTTCCATAACTTTGCCCACGGTATTTATTCATGATGGCTTTTGCTTTACTGAGTAATTCCGGTTTGGCTGTTTTGGGAAACTTGATACGTTCATAGACGATGCGGTCTTCCTGGACCAAATCCCATGTCAGGTTACATACATCGACATTCGCCATACCTCCGGTATAGTAGCTGAACAGGAACAAATCAAGATGCAACTGCTCTTTTTTCGTAAACAAGGTACGGTCAACATTTGCGATTTTAGCTATGACTGTTTCCGGAACTGCTCTTGAAGTGGTTTCCGGCCAATTAATATCATCACCGAGACAGAGGAAGTTATCCATATTCACCCCGTACATCTCTTTCTTTTCTGCCTGCCTGCATACGGCACGGAGCAACCTTAGTTTGTGTGTAAGTCCGGCCTTGTTGCCATTTCTGATACCTCTTTCTTTAAGCCAAAACGCAAAGTCAAGAAGAAACTCTTCTGTAATATCCGTAAAGAAATAAGAGGAAAAGGCTTTTTCATATTTTTCCTTTGTAAACGCCTGCAGTTCACGCTTGAGATAGACATACCGTTTAGCATTGGTCGTGCTGTCGACAATCTGACCGTTCTTGATGCGTTTCTTGTTTTTGAATGTCTCTTCAAGATAATCGATCATCTGCTGGACACTCTTTACTTTGACCTCGGGTTTGGCCGCCTTGATTTCATCGAAGCAATGTGATAGCTGGACGGGCGACCAGTTCCTGCCTTCCATCTCCCAGGTATCGGCGACATGCAGATATTTGGTTCGCAAATCGAAAAGCAGTTTGTTCTTGGTAGTGGCCTCCGCACTCCCTACACGGAAACTCTGAGACTTGACATCCCAGTCTTTTAATAGCCCTGTGATGTTTATAACCTTCGGCACACGGGCGTAACCGGTCTTGAAGAAAATTATCTCCAGCTTGACCATCTTGGTGTCTTTCGGGTTCTGCTTACCCCTGATGTTAATCGTGTACATAGACTGATAACGAGTTAGTTAATGACTTATTATTAATTCGCATTAGTAGGAATCAATTGGTATTAATTAACCTACATAGAAACCTACATGAAAAGAGTAGTTTCCTTAGCGAAATAATGTTTATACGGATAAATCCGTACTTGTGTCATTTACTAACTCGTTATCAATCAACTATTTTTCCTAATCACAAAAGTTGTGTCCGAAAAAAAGGGTGTGCCGTTAGGGCAGGATTTCTTATGTTTATATAAACAAAGTTTATTCTTCCGGATTCTCTTCCATCTTCCGTTTCACAAACTTGATTTTCAAGTTGGCCTCTTTCTGTTCTTTCTTGATTTCTTCAATGGCAGACAACACACGTGCCAGCTCACTCAGTTCTGCTACCGCCTTCACGTCATTCGGATGCATCACTGTCTTATAATTCCGGTCGCCGATAAATTCCAGACGGATGTTTTTCTTATCACGATTGGCTACCAGAAATGCAATCACCCCTCCATCATTACCCAGTTTATAGTCGGCTTTTTCTACCGGACGTCCTAAATCTGTAGTTTCATAACTATCTATTGACGTAGGAGTTTCCGCAAAAGTATCATCCACAGAAACCTTTACAGCCGTATGATGAATACTTCCTCCCGCACAATAAATAGAGGTCAGCGACATCTCGCCTAATTCGCTCACCTGCGCACGCAAGAACGAACGGCCGATGTTTTTTTCGACCACCTGAGTGGGATAGAAATAATTTCCTACTTCCTGATAGGCCGTATCCTTCTCCAGCACAAACTTTCCCTTGATGGAGTCAAGCGCAGCCTGCTTCACCGTCATCATGCTGTCCAGATAAGCCAAAGTCTTGGTCTGTTCTGCCAGGTCAATCTGCTGCATCAGTTTGATACCCGCCTTGCGCACTTCAAATGCCTTGGGATACAGGGTACGAATACTATCTATCTGCAATTTAGCCAAGCTGTACTCACCTGCCGCATACGCAGCTTCCGCGCGCTGAAACAACTGGCCAGCCTGCTTCTCACCGTTCTGGCAAGCAGAAAGTGCCAGTGCCATCGGAACGAGCAATAATCCTATCTTTTTCATACGTTTATCTATCATTCTATGCAGGCAAAAATACAACTATTTTCGGAACTCCTCCGCACATTCCTGCTTTTTTCCACGCATTTTCTATGTTTCTCCGACAAAAAGGCCAGCACCTCAGACTGGAGTGAACTTCTTTTTCCTCCGACATATTTTTCCACAGCCTCCAGCATATTCTTCGAAATCCTCCGGAATATTCTCTGTTTCACAGTGTGGGATTTGTATTTCACACTGTGAAATATGTATCCCACACTGTGGTTTTTATATCCCACAGTGTGAAACAGAGAATTTGTCAGGAAATTTCATCTTTTATACAAGGGAATTTGGAAAAATTCCTTCTCCACCTCAGACTTTTACTCCTGTCCGAAAACGGCTGCACGATTTCAAGCAAGCGGCAAAAAAATGGACAAAGGGATTTTTTTTGTAACTTTGCGGCAAATTGAAAAAATGCATACAATGGAACTGAAAGAACACTTCGCTGGCAGAATTTTTAGTCTGATATCAGAAACGGCCGATGAGCTGGGACTGGAATGCTATGTCGTAGGTGGATATGTAAGAGATATTTTCCTGAACAGACCTTCCAAGGACATAGATGTAGTGGTGGTAGGAAGCGGAATTGAAATGGCTCAGGCTTTCGGAAAGAAGCTGGGACGAGGTGCGCATGTATCTGTTTTCAAGAACTTCGGTACGGCACAAGTCAAGTTCAAGGATACGGAAGTGGAGTTTGTGGGTGCACGCAAGGAGTCGTATAGCCACGACAGCCGCAAGCCGATAGTAGAAGACGGCACGCTGGAAGATGACCAGAACCGCAGAGACTTCACCATCAATGCTATGGCAGTCTGCCTGAACAAGGCACGTTTCGGAGAACTGGTGGACCCCTTCGGCGGGCTGGATGACCTGAAGGAACGTACCATCCGTACTCCGCTTGATCCGGACATCACGTTCAGCGACGACCCGCTGCGCATGATGCGCTGCATACGGTTTGCCACGCAATTGAATTTCTATATAGACGATGAAACGTTCGAAGCACTGGAGCGCAACAAGGAACGCATCAAGATTATTTCGCGCGAACGTATCGCCGACGAACTGAACAAGATTTTACTGTCACCTGTGCCTTCAAAGGGTTTTATCGACCTGGACCGCTGCGGACTGCTGGAACTGATTTTCCCGGAACTGGTGGCACTGCAGGGAGTGGAAGTGCGCAACGGACGCGGTCACAAAGACAATTTCTACCACACACTTGAAGTGGTGGATAATATTTCACGCGTGAGTAATGACTTGTGGCTGCGCTGGGCTACCCTGTTGCACGACATTGGCAAACCGAGAACCAAACGCTGGGAACCTAAGGCGGGATGGACCTTCCATAGCCACAATTTCATCGGTGAGAAAATGATTCCGGAAATCTTCCGCAAGATGAAGCTTCCGATGAACGAGAAAATGAAGTACGTACAGAAACTCGTCGGTCTGCACATGCGTCCGATTGTGATTGCCGATGAAGAAGTGACCGACTCGGCCGTACGCCGCCTGCTCTTCGAAGCCGGTGATGACATCGACGACCTGATGATGCTTTGCGAAGCAGACATTACTTCCAAAAATGAAGCTCGCAAGCAACGTTTCCTGGATAACTTCAAGCTGGTGCGCCAGAAGTTGAAAGATTTGGAAGAAAAAGACCGTATCCGGAACTTCCAACCGCCCGTAGACGGAGCCGAAATCATGCAGGTATTCAATCTGCAGCCTTGCCGTGAAATCGGAAGCCTGAAAAGCTCTATCAAGGATGCCATTCTGGATGGTGCCATTCCAAACGAGCACGATGCCGCCTTTGAATATATGCTGAAAAAGGCGGAACAGATGGGCTTGAAGCCTGTAAATCTGCCTGAAAAGAAATAACCCAACCTCATCTTCCGGAACTTCTGTCAGCCTATTCTGACGGAAATTCCGGAAAATTTTTCCTTTATACTTTTAGTGAGCAGATAAGCTATAAAAATATTTCAAGATTTTCAATATCAGACAGGCATTATAAATTAGAGTTTTCCACTTCACCATTCTACAGCACACTACAGCGCACATTTCATCATTAAAAGTTTCCCAAATTTAGAAACATCCGAAAAATCTCATTTTTTATTTTTCTCCCAAATCTCTATCTTTGTCCTGCTTTTCAAAGGTAACCTAACCGTTTCAAAAGGGAATGCCGTGAAAATCGGCAACAGTACCTGCTGCTGTGATTCTTGCGTAAACCTGGACATGCATTGCAAGCCACTGTGAATCGAACTCATGGGAAGGCGTCTGTGGGGAAAGATCAGTCAGAAGACCTGCCCGGAAAAGCACAAGTATAATTTATGTTTTACCTCATTTAACTGAAAGAAATGAATTTGACAGAAATCCGCATCATCAAACGCGACGGAAAGCAGGAAAACTTTTCAGCCGCTAAAATCACCAACGCCATCGGAAAGGCTTTCGAAGCAACCGGTATTCCTCAGCAGAGAGAGGAACTGGATCTGATTACCCGGCAGGTGGTGTCACACTTCTCGCAGCCTACCATCGGTGTGGAAGAAATTCAGGACCTCGTGGAAAACGAATTAATGAAGGTGCAGCCGGAAGTGGCCAAGAAATACATTATCTACCGTCAGTGGAGAAATACGGAAAGAGACCGGAAAACGCACATCAAGCATATCATGGACGGCATTGTGGCCATCGACAAGAATGATGTAAACCTGAGCAATGCCAACATGTCAAGCCATACACCGGCCGGACAGATGATGACTTTTGCTTCAGAAATCACCAAGGACTATACTTACAAATATCTTCTTCCGAAAAAATATGCAGAAGCGCATCAGATGGGTGACATACACATCCACGACCTGGATTATTATCCCACAAAGACGACTACCTGCATACAGTATGACTTAGATGATTTGTTCGAACGCGGATTTCACACCAAGAACGGAAGCATCCGTACGCCGCAGTCCATCCAGAGTTACGCTACACTGGCTACCATCATTTTCCAGACGAACCAGAATGAACAGCACGGAGGACAGGCGATTCCGGCCTTCGACTTTTTCATGGCCAAGGGAGTGCTGAAAAGTTTCCAGAAAATCATGGCTACTCATTTAGGACTGCTGCTCGACATCAAAGGACACACAACGGACGAGAAAGAAATCCTGAAAGGGATACGTGCCCACTTCCACAGCATCGCTCCTAACGAAGAGACTGAAAAGGCTTACTTGAATTCTTTGCAAGCGGAAGGCATCGACCTGACAGCAGACGAATTGAAGTACGTACTCCGCAAAACATTGGCACAAACCCGCAAGGATACGCATCAGGCCATGGAGGGCTTTATCCACAACTTGAACACCATGCATTCCAGAGGGGGTAATCAGGTGGTATTCAGCTCCATCAATTACGGTACGGACACCTCGGCAGAAGGAAGGATGGTGATTCAGGAATTATTGAAGGCTACCATCGAAGGCTTGGGAAATCATGGAGAAGTTCCGGTCTTCCCTATCCAGATTTTTAAGGTAAAAGACGGAGTGAGCTATTCCGAAGCCGATTATCAACTGGCTATGAAAGATTTTGAAGCTGCTCTCTCAGGGGATGTGAAGTTTGAATGTCCGAATTTCGACCTCTTCCTGCAAGCATGTCGTACGACGGCCAAAGCGTTGTTCCCGAACTTTATGTTCCTGGATACTCCGTTCAACAAACACGAGAAATGGAGTGCCGACGACCCGAAACGCTACCGTTACGAACTGGCAACCATGGGATGCCGTACGCGCGTATTCGAGAACCTCAACGGAGAAAAGACTTCATTAGGAAGAGGTAACCTTTCATTCACGACCATGAACCTGCCTCGTCTGGCCATCGAAGCGCACCGGAAAGCAGAAAGTCTGACTAACGAAACTCCGGAAGGCAAGCTCCAGAAAGCAAAGGAATTTTTCCTTCAGTCCGTGCACTCCATGGCTGAATTCATCGCAGAGCAACTATATACCCGCTACCAGTATCAGCGTACCGCTCTTGCACGTCAGTTCCCGTTCATGATGGGCAATAATGTATGGAAAGGTGGAGGTTCCCTTCATCCCAACGAAGAAGTGGGAGATGTGTTGAAACAGGGTACTTTAGGTATCGGTTTTATCGGAGGACACAATGCCATGATGGCATTATACGGCCAAGGACATGGACACAACCAGCAGGCGTGGAACACACTTTACGAGGCTATTGAAGAGATGAACAAGGTGGCCGAAGACTATAAAAAGAAATACGGCTTGAATTATTCAGTACTGGCAACTCCCGCCGAAGGATTGTCAGGTAGATTTACCCGTATGGACAAACGGAAATATGGAATCATTGAAGGGGTAAACGACCGTGATTATTATGTCAACTCCTTCCATGTGGACGTAAAAGAACCGATTACTATTGTTGAGAAAATCAAACGTGAGGCTCCTTTCCATGCATTGACACGTGGCGGACACATCACCTACGTAGAGCTGGATGGCGAAGCACAGAAAAACGTAAAGGCCATTGCGAAGATTGTAAAGGTGATGCACGACGAACAGATTGGCTACGGTTCTATCAATCACCCGGTAGATACTTGTCACGATTGTGGCTACAAGGGAGTCATCTACAGCCGTTGTCCGGTATGCAACAGTGAGAATATCCTGCGCATGCGCCGTATCACCGGTTACTTGACGGGCGACCTTAACAGCTGGAACTCTGCCAAGAGAGCGGAAGAGCACGACCGTGTAAAGCATGCATAAGCCGAAAGGAAACTTACATGTTACATTATTTATATACATATCCTGAAACGATTGTCGACGGTGAGGGCATCCGGTATTCCATCTATCTGGCTGGATGTTCCCATCGTTGCAAGGGATGTCACAATCCGGAATCATGGAACCCGAAGGCCGGCAAACCTCTCACGCAGGAGGTGCTGGAGCAAATCATTCAGGAAATCAATGCCAATCCTCTGCTGGACGGAGTGACCTTTTCAGGCGGTGACCCTTTTTACAATCCGGAAGAGTTTCTGCTTGTCCTGAAAGAAGTCAGCCAGCGAACAGGTATGAATATCTGGTGTTACACTGGATATACGTACGAACAACTGAAAGAGGACCCTATCCGCCAGAAACTACTCCCCTACATCGACGTACTCGTGGACGGCCCTTTTATCGAATCGCTCTACTCTCCTTTTCTGGACTTTTGCGGGAGCAGTAACCAGCGAATCCTTAAACTGAAATAACAAAACATTGGCTCGTTAGCATATCCCCCGATTTTAGTTAACAAATTCGCAACTAAAATCGGGGGATATGGTTTATATCTATTTGCTGTTTTTTTCGCTCTGTTACCGTGCACAAGTAGGAATATTATTTCGTACAACATACGTTTCCGCACACGGAAACCCAAAACAGCCCTTTTCTTGATTTATATCATGAAAACAACTATTTATTAAAAAAACATCTTGCAAGTTCTTGCTATCAATTAAAAAAGAATTACCTTTGCAATGTGGTTGTGAAACCAATAGGTAAAAAGAGAAAAACATTTAGGTATTAGAATACATAAGGTAAAAAAGTAATATTTATTTAAGGTATTAGCTAGACTATTTAAGGTATTAGAATTAAGGTATTAAGATTAGATTTAAGTTTAAGGTATTAGATTTTAAAGGTAAAAGTTTTCAGGAATTAGGTTTGAGAAGGTATTGGGAATATCTTCAGGTAAAAAGAGAAACGAAGTAAGGATAACAGAAAACACAAAAATTATGTAGATGAAAAGAACCCTTAAATGGGGGTTCTTTAGGAAGGCAGCGGAGGTTCAGCGAACTCTCGCTTTTTTTGTATCCGTACGTAACCTCCGAATCATTTATAACCGACCAGATACAATTACGGCGGAACAGCCTACACCATCCCGCCGTTATCAATAGGTAAGGTTATCTTATCGCTGAGGAATATCTACTGACGATTCTTTCTTTCCCTTCAAATGTTCTGAGAAGAATCAACCATTCTCCAATAGCAAATATTCATCCATATCGCCGAAACCATGACGTTGCCCCGGCAGTATCAGCATATCAAAACGCTTGTTGGCACGAATCAGCGCATTGACCACACGAATGGTATTTCCCGGATGTACATTGTTGTCTATATCTCCATGTACCAACATCAGATGTCCTTTCAGCTGTTTCACAATCTCCGGATTGGTGGCAATCTTGTAGGCAAAGGTAGTGTCTCCCTTTTCTGAGACTTCTTCTTTTACCCCATGGTGTGTTTCACTCCACCAGCGGTTGTAGATACGGTTATCGTGATTACCGGCACAAGAAACTGCAGCCTTATAGAAATCAGGATACTGGCAGATTGCTGCTGTCGACATAAAGCCACCTCCCGAGTGTCCGTGAATTCCCACACGCGTAATATCAATAAAAGAATAACGGTCGGCAAGCTGCTCTACTGCTGCCTTATGGTCGGCCAACGGGTAATCCCGCATATTTCCATATCCGTAATTATGGTACCATTTAGAACGGCTGGGGTGGCCACCTCGCTGCCCCACCGTAATTACGATAAATCCTGCCTGTGCCAGACGGTCTGTCCGGACACTCATACGTCTGAACGGATAGTCTACAGCCTCTACCTGAGGTCCCGGATACACATAATCAATAATAGGATATACCTTAGTAGAATCAAAATCAAAAGGCTTGTACATCACCCCATACAAATCAGTCACGCCGTCGGCGGCTTTCACCTTGAAAGGTTCCGGGAATTTGTAACCGGCTGCTTTCAGAGAAGAAAAATCACTTTCCTGTATGGTCATCACCTTTTTTCCCGTTATTGTCCAACAGGTCAGCACAAGGAACGGTATTGGCACGTGAATAATTATCGACAAAGAAACGGGCATCATCATCCAACTCTACATCATGGAAGAATTCACCATGTGTAAGCTGTTTCAGACCGCTTCCATCCACATTTACTTTATAAAAATGCTCGTAATATGGATTTTCACCTGCTTCCCGGCCATTGGCCACAAAATAGACTATCCGTGTAGCCTCATCTACTTTTACCACACGCTCCACATGCCAGGGACCTTCTGTGATACGGTTTTTCAAGTTTCCTTTATCATCATATAAGTAAAGGTGCGCCCAGCCGTCACGTTCGCTCCATTGGATAAACTCTTTTCCTCCCTTCAACACATGAATAGGACGTGTTTCCTGGTAGGTGTTCATTCTTTCCTTTACTATAGGCACAATGGAATCAGCACCCAGTGTATAAGTGCATACATCAATACGATGCAAATCTCGACTGCTGCGTGTCAGGAAGAAACGGTTGTTATCCCCTTGCCAGATTCTTGGAATCAGCTCCATATCACGCTGTTTCTGTTCAAAGGGTTTACCTTCCAAGTCAATCGACTGATTTTTCCACGCCTCTGTCTTGATTTCTTTCCGTGTACCTGCCTGCACATCGAACAAATACAGATGATATTCCGGCATACCTGTCTCTCCCGGCATCTCATACTTATAAGTCTCCAGAGTAGGACGTGGTTCTGCAATGGAGTTAATCACCCACAACGGTTTCACATTCCGCTGGTCCACAATAATTGTAGCAAAATATTTGGAGTCGGGCGACCAGAATCCCCACACTTCCCGACGCTTTCCATTGCACAGCGTATCTGTGTTCAGGGTACTATACGGAATGCCATACCCGAAATCCGGTGTCCCATCCTTTGTCAGACGGACTTCTACAATCGTACTGTCTTTCTCATCCTTACGAGCCTTCTGGTAATCAGCGATGCTCATATAGTACAAGTCGCAATCTTTGGCGTAAATAACACGCTGCCCATCGGGCGACACAGAAGCCCAATCCGGCTTATCCAGTTCTTTCTTTTTGTCTTTCAGATGTGTCAGCTTACGAGACGGATAATCATACGAGAAATAAAACGTGGAATCAGCCTTTGAAACCACTTTAAATGTAAAGGTACGTCCGTCTTCTCCCGCCTTCAGGTCCGCAATGGGCAACTGACGCGCCTCAAAAGGGTCCTGTACGATTTCAGTGAGCTGTGAAGCCATCCGTTCACGGTCGAACAACAATTCTTTACGCTTAGCTGAGGGATTCACCACATACCAGAACTTTCCTTCACTGGTTTTATACTCAAACCAGAAATTGTTTCCCTGTTGAAACCAGTGCGGGTCCACAGTTGTAGAAAACAACATTTTGTCCAGCTTACTCTTGGTAAACTTCTCGGCCTGTAAGTAACCTGACAGACGTCCTTCCGCCTGCTGGGCAGAAACAGACGTCAATCCGAAACCGCCACACAGCACTACAGCCAATAGGATTTTTTTCATCATATTTTCTTTTTATTTATCGATTAAACAAAACAGACACAAGGAGTCAAAGCCGACAACCCAGCCTCGTATCTCCTTGTGTCTGTTTATACTATTCTTTCTATAAATTCATCAGAATAAGAACCTCAGAACGTCATTGAAGTTTGCCCAGATAAGCAGACCAAACAGCAGGAACATTCCTACCATCTGTGCATATTCCAGGAACTTGTCACTTGGCTTGCGACGGGCTATAATCTCATAAAGCAAGAACAATACATGGCCTCCGTCGAGTGCCGGTATCGGCAAGATATTCATAAAAGCCAGAATGATAGACAAGAATGCAGTCATTTCCCAGAAACGCTGCCAATCCCACACTTTCGGGAAGATACTACCAATAGTCGCAAATCCGCCCACGCTCTTGGCTCCTTCCTTGGTAAACACATATTTCATGTCATTCACATAGCCTTTGAGCGTATTGACACCCAACGCTACCCCTGCCGGGAAAGATTCAAAGAAGCCATAGCTCAACGTACGTTGCTTATAGTCCACCAGTCCACCTATCACGGCAACCTTGAATTTATCATCCGTCTGCACATCTACGGTGTCACGCACTCCTGCACGTGAGTAAACCAGAGTGAATGCTGCTGAAGTCTTCTTTTCCAACTCAGCTTTTGCCTTCAAGTCAGCCATGTTGTCCAGAAATTCATTCCATGAGGTCATCTCTTTGCCATTGAAGGCAACCAAAGAGTCTCCTTTCTGAATACCCACTTTCGCGAATCCACCGTCCGGAAGTACAGAATCAACCACATTCGGATAGAACACATCCACAAACATAGGGTCTTCTTTTGCCACATCCAGCAAGCTTAACTCAGGCAACAAAATCTTTTTCTCTTCTCCCTGACGCAAGACAGTCACCTCACGAGCTTCTACGATGCTACGAATCATATCCATATTGAAACGAGTCAGTTCCTTACCGTCGGCACTCTTCAGAATATCGCCGTCGCGGAAACCGATTTCCTGCGCATGCTCATTGAACTTCATACCCATTGTCATGTCGCTCAAGGCCGTGTAATGGTCTCCCCATGTAAAGAGAATCATGGAATAGATGAACAGAGCCAGCAGGAAATTCATCAATACTCCTCCCACCATTACCAGCAGACGCTGCCAGGCCGGTTTGGATCGGAATTCCCACGGCTGAGCAGGCTGTTTCATCTGCTCGGTATCCATCGACTCATCAATCATTCCCGAGATTTTGCAGTATCCTCCTAAGGGCAACCAGCCTACTCCGTATTCCGTATCACTGTTCTTGGGTTTATATTTGAACAGCGAGAACCAAGGGTCAAAAAATATATAAAACTTTTCTACGCGAATCTTAAACAGACGGGCGAAGAAAAAATGTCCTCCTTCGTGAATGATGACCAGCAGCGACAAGCTGAGAATCAACTGAAGGGCACGAATCAAAAATGTTTCCATTTCTACTTAACTTCTTACTTTTTTATAATTAGACTTTGTTTATTTCATTCCATTAATCACCAGTTCTGCTGCAATACGACGGGTTTCCGCATCGGTCGATACATAATCTCCGTAAGTAGGTGCCTTTATAAAAGGAACCTTCGCCATAGACTTTTCAATCACCTCACTCATACCTAAGAAAGAAATCTGGTCTTTCAAGAACGCAGCTACTACGACTTCATTCGCCGCATTGACAATACAAGGCATGTTTCCTCCCTGATGCAGGGCTTCGTAGGCCAGAGCCAGGTTACGGAAGCGTGTCGTATCCGGCTTTTCGAACGTCAAGGTATTGTACTTGGCAAAATCCAGCCGTTCGCCCGAAAGCGATTCACGTTTCGGATAAGAAAAAGCATACTGGATAGGCAGACGCATATCGGGTACGCCCAACTGAGCCTTTACTGCTCCGTCTTCGAACTCCACCATAGAGTGAATGACCGACTGCGGATGCACCACCACTTCAATCTGTTCCGGAGTAACTCCAAACAGCCATTTAGCTTCCATCACTTCAAACCCCTTGTTCATCATGGAAGCAGAATCGATGGTAATCTTCGCTCCCATCGACCAGTTAGGATGCTTCAAAGCCTGCTCTTTGGTCACCGTTTGAAGCTGTTCCATGGTAAAAGTACGGAAAGGACCTCCCGATGCAGTCAGAATCACCTTATGCACAGGGTTGTTCATTTCCAGACACTGGAAAATAGCCGAATGCTCAGAATCTACCGGTAAAATCGGCGTCTGATACTGACTGGCCAAGGCAGTAATCAGTTCACCAGCCACCACTAATGTTTCCTTATTGGCCAATGCAATGGTTTTTCGGGCTTTTATGGCATTGATGGTCGGCTTCAGACCGGCATAGCCCACCATCGCAGTCAGTACAATGTCAATAGGCTGTGCCTCTACCACCTGACACAACGCTTCAGCCCCGGCATACACCTTAATCGGCAAATCAGCCAGTGCTTCCTTCAAAATTCCATACTTATCCTCGTTGGCTATAACCACCACCTCCGGTTGGAACTTACGAGCCTGTTCGGCCAGCAAATCCACTTTATTGTTCGCTGTAAGGGCATATACCTCATACAAATCAGGATGCTCCTCTATTACCTGAAGAGCCTGAGTACCGATTGATCCGGTAGAACCTAATATGGCAATCTGTTTCTTCATAAGCTTAAAATACAACATATTTCGCCGGGTCAATCGGAGTGCCATCATGCCACAGTTCGAAATGCACATGCGACACATGCTTACCCTCGTCCGATGTTCCGGCCAATGCGATTACTTCTCCCCCTTTCACCTGGTCACCTTCTTTTTTCCGGGAAGGGCCACAATGTTTATATACGGATATAAAATTCTGTTCATGCTGAATCTGAATGAGTACCCCGCTGTCGGCAGTCTGCACCACCAACATCACCGTACCATCCAGAGCCGCCAGTACACTCTCATCGACAGAGGCTGCCATATCCACTCCATAATGATGACGCGAAGGTGCAAAGTCCTTCACCACCATTCCACGAGTAGGACGGAAAAACAACAAATCCGGCAAAGCATGGTCATCCGTTCCCGCCATTGCCGCCGCCCGTTCCCGTTCTTCGTACTTCCGGCGAAAATCATCTTCCTCCTTGGAGCGATTCATCAATTCCTCCGTACGGATGGTAGTCAGCGAATCAATCGACTGTACCGTATCCACATTCACCTTCCCGCTGAAAATATCCTGAATATTCATGATATAGCGGTTCTGGCGTTCCAGTGCTTCAACCAACGAATCGGCTTTCAGTGCATTGGTCACCACCTGCGAACGCACCTCACTGTTCATATATCCCGGCAAGTAGTTCCGTAAGGGAGTAAACACAATAATGATGGCAGCCAAAAGAAAGATTACCGTACAAGCAGCCAGCAGCACCGAAAAACCATTCAGTTTCGACACATGAATGCCAATTACCTCTTCCAGTGTATTCTCATTAATGACGGTCAGCTTATACTTAAACTTAATGTTCCGCCAGAATGCTTTACGACCTTTCTTTTTCATACCTAATCTGGTTTTTAATCCAACAATCCCTCAGGAATATCCACCGTCAACACTTTCTGTGCCTTGTCAATATCCAGTATAAACTCTTCATGAGCAGGAAGCAGCAGTTCTTCTCCCTCCTTCTCAATGACAAACAGCACATTCATCGTCGCATCATCCACATCCACCACTTCACCCAAGTCGCCATGATGCACATCGTGCACCTTGAATCCGACAAAGAAATTCCAGGAAGTGATTTCATCCTGTTCTTCCATATACTTCTTCGGGAAATACACTTCCACATTGGTAAAACAACGTGCCTTCTCAGCCGTGTCTATCCCTTCGAATTTCACCAGCGCTGCATTGTCGGAGCGGAAGCGATATTCCTCTATAAAGAACGGAACCAGAATCCCGTCGAGCAACAGAATCAGGTAGTCGCAATCCACCCGGTCGAAAATATCGTCGGTAAACGTAAACGACACCTCACCCTTCACTCCGTGGGGTTTGTTGATGATTCCTATTTTAAATACTTCTTCTTTTCTAATCATACTTATTCAATACGCGTGATACGTGCGCCGAGCGCAGTCAGTCGCTGCTCTATATTCTGGTATCCTCGGTCAATCTGCTCAATGTTATGGATGCGGCTGTTTCCTTCTGCTCCCAGTGCTGCAATCAGCAAGGCAATACCAGCACGAATATCCGGCGAAGTCATGTTGCCGCCCCGCAGACAGAAATTACGGTCATGACCGATTACCACCGCACGATGCGGGTCGCATAAGATAATCTGTGCCCCCATGTCAATCAATTTGTCCACAAAGAACAGACGGCTTTCAAACATCTTCTGATGAATCAGCACACTGCCCTTGGCCTGAGTAGCCACAACAAGCATCACACTCAGCAAGTCAGGAGTCAATCCCGGCCACGGTGCATCGGCAATAGTCATAATAGAACCGTCAAGGAACGACTCTATCTGATAATGCTCCTGCGCAGGTACAAATATATCGTCACCCCGCTGTTCCAGGCGGATACCCAAACGACGGAAACTGTCGGGAATGATTCCCAGATTCTGGTAGGATACATCCTTGATGGTAATTTCACTTCCCGTCATGGCAGCCATTCCGATGAAACTACCGACCTCAATCATATCTGGAAGTACCCGATGTGAACAGCCTTTCAAACTGGATACGCCTTCGATGGTAAGCAAGTTCGATGCGATGCCCGAAATCTTGGCTCCCATGCGATTCAGCATCCGGCACAACTGCTGCAAATAAGGTTCGCAGGCTGCATTGTAAATCGTTGTCACCCCTTCGGCCAGTACGGCAGCCATCACAATATTGGCCGTACCGGTCACAGAAGCCTCATCCAGCAACATATAAGCGCCTTTCAGTTTGTCGGCATTGATACAAAAACGGCCTTTCACGGCATCATATTCAAACGAGGCACCCAGTTTCTGAATACCCAGGAAGTGCGTATCCAGACGGCGACGTCCGATTTTATCACCACCCGGTTTCGAAATCATTGCCTTTCCGAAGCGAGCTACCAGAGGACCTACCAGCATCACCGAACCACGCAATTTAGAGCAACGGTTCAAGAAATCATCACTCTCCAGGTAAGCCAGATTCAGATTATCTGCCTGAAAAGTGTAGGTATCACTTCCCGACTTAGAGACCTTCACCCCCATGTCGCGAAGCAACTGTATCAGGTTGTTCACATCCAGAATGTTCGGAATGTTTTCAATAGTCACTTCCTCATCTGTCAGCAATGTGGCACAAAGTACCTGTAATACTTCGTTTTTAGCACCCTGAGGCACAATCTCGCCATGCAGTTTGTGTCCTCCTTCGATTACAAATGAAGCCATAGTATCCGATTTTGATTAATATTTCTTTTTCTGCTGATTGTTATTGTTCATCTGACGGCGACGCGGACCGAACGAACGCTGTTCCACCAGCTTCAAGTCATCCGTCGTCAGCTTGATACGTCCTTCTGACAGCTCGCACAAATCCTCCAGGATTTTCTGGTCTTCCACCCCGTCCTTGTTGAAGTTGATGTAATCCTTCTTCATGTGATTGGCGATATATTTTATCAGCTGTTTTTTCTCGTCACCTTCCGGATAGTCTACTGCAATCTTAATCAAGTCCTGAATGAACCGTCCGTAATGACGGAAACGAATGACGTTCGGAGAATAGGGAATTCTGTCCGGTTTCACTTCCAAACTTTCCTTCTTCACAATTTCCACCGGATAGTCAATATCCAGTTTGAAGTCGGACATAATGGCCAGATGATCCCACAGCTTATGACGGAAATCCTCCATGTCGCGCAATTGCGGGAACATGCCTCCCATTATGTTCACAATCGTATTGGCACACCGCTGACGCTCTTCACGGTCTTCGATGGTCAATGCATGGTCTACCATGTTCTGCACACTTCGTCCATACTCCGGAAGTGGCAATTTTCGTTGCTGGGTATTATATTCCATATAAAATTCTGTTATTCTACAAATCAAATCTTTTTACGCCTCACCCTCTCCGGCCATACGCCCTTACAGCAGTTTCTTCGGAGTGGAAGCCACGAATTCCTTCAGATAGAACGGCTCGAAATAGGCCACATCCTTGAAATCTTCCACTGCCATGGCTTTCTCGGCCAGCGGGAACATCCATTTGGCTACCGGATGAATATTCTCAATGAAGTGTGCGTTGGGATGCGAAAGTTTTTCCTTGCACTTGGCTGCTCCGTTACCAAAGAAATACACCGGATGTTTCTCCAAATATTCGGCATACGAATTTTCGTCAATAATATCTGCTCCGATGGCACGCTGTACCTTCAAAGCACGGTCATACACGGCCGCATATACTTCCATACGACGAGCATCAATCATCGGACAAAGCAAAGCATCTTCCGGCAGGTCGTGCGCAAGCAGTACCGGCACACACATCACCTCCAGTGTGGGCAATCCTATCAACGGAATGTTCCGTCCATAACAGATACCTTTCGCCATCGACACACCGATACGCAGCCCCGTGTACGAGCCAGGACCACAACTCACTGCCACCGCATCCAACGGAATGGCATGGTTATCAATGAACGACAAGGCTTCATCCACAAATACCCCCAATACAGTGGCATGCGAAGGGCCGTTAAAATCTTCTTTTGAGAAAATGGAAGCTCCATCCTGGCTTACAGCCACAGAACAAACTTCCGTAGATGTTTCAATATGTAAAATGCATGACATAATTAAACTCGATACAATTATTATAGTCTGCAAATATACACTTTTCTTCTCACTATCTCATGAAAAAAAGGACAGAAAGTGACAAAACCAGCCAACTTGAAAAATCCAGAATCTCTGCCGCGACTTCCTCAAAGTGAAAACGCTACTACTCACACCAGAAAAAGAAACATCACTTTCTACGTTCTCCGTATGCAAAACGTACGTTTCCCGTAGCAGAAACGTACGTTTTCGCCCTGAAAAACATACAGTTTGGCCACAGGAAACATAAACCGGCCGGATACACTTACGAATTAAAGTCTGGGGACTTGCAGAAAATCCGTTTCATCCGCCTGAGTCAAAGGTATTTCGCATGTTTTTTTAACAGCTGCTTATTCTTTATTTAGATTTTTCCTACCTTTGTATCCAAATTATCAAAAACAGAAGGAGTTATGATACAGTCAATGACCGGATACGGAAAAGCAGTCACTGTGTTCGGAGACAAAAAAATCAACGTGGAAATCAAATCGTTGAACAGCAAAGCAATGGACTTATCCACACGCATCGCTCCATTGTATCGTGAAAAAGAAATGGAAATCCGTAACCTGATTGCCCAGACACTGGAACGCGGGAAAGTGGACTTCTCTATATGGGTGGAAAAAGACGCCGCCGAATCGGCTACTCCCATCAATACAGCCTTGGTAGAAAACTATTACAACCAGATAAAAACCATTTCTGAAACTTGCCATATTCCGTTGCCGGAAGACTGGTTTGCCACTTTGTTGCGCATGCCCGACGTGCTGACCCGCGTAGACGTGCAGGAACTGTCGGACGAAGAATGGGCTGCAGCCAAACAAACCATCGAAACCGCTCTGCAACATCTGGTTGACTTCCGCAAGCAGGAAGGGGCAGCTCTCGAAAAGAAATTTACAGAAAAAATCGACAACATCGAACGGTTGATGAAATCCATCGAGCCTTACGAGAAGGAACGTGTGGCCAAGATACGGGAGCGCATTACCGATGCACTGGAAAAAACGCTGAGCATCGACTATGACAAGAACCGTCTGGAGCAGGAGTTGATTTATTACATCGAAAAGCTGGACATCAACGAAGAGAAGCAGCGTCTGGCCAACCACCTGAAATATTTCCGCGAAACCATGGCAGGCGGACACGGACAAGGCAAGAAGCTGGGATTCATTGCTCAGGAAATGGGACGTGAAATCAATACCACCGGCAGCAAGTCGAACCATGCCGAAATGCAGAACATCGTGGTGCAGATGAAAGACGAACTGGAACAGATTAAGGAACAAGTGTTGAACGTAATGTAAAAAAGAATATGGCAGGCAAACTTATTATTTTTTCAGCCCCCTCCGGCTCTGGTAAATCCACCATTATCAATTACTTGCTGACACAGAACCTGAATCTGGCCTTCTCCATCTCTGCCACCAGCCGCGCGCCCCGTGGCACAGAGCAGAACGGAGTGGAATACTTCTTCCTGACACCAGAGGAATTCAAGCAGCGTATCGCCAACGATGAGTTTCTGGAATACGAAGAAGTGTACAAGGACCGTTTCTATGGCACACTGAAAGCACAGGTAGAAAAACAGCTGGCAGCCGGACAGAATGTAATTTTCGATGTCGACGTAGTAGGCGGATGCAATATCAAGAAATTCTACGGCGACCGCGCACTGTCTGTATTTATCCAGCCGCCTTCACTCGAAGAGCTCCGCAAGCGACTGACCGGTCGTGGTACCGACGCGCTCGAAGTTATCGAAAGCCGTCTGGCAAAAGCGACCTTCGAGCTGAGCTATGCCGAAAAATTCGATGTAGTGATTGTCAACGACAATTTGGAAAAGGCTCAAGCAGAAGCCTTGAAGACCATTCGCGATTTTATTCAACAATAAATTTGCTGATATGCCTAAAGACCCAAAGAAAATCATGTTCATGATGACCATACTTTGTATCGTCATCGGGCTGGCAGCCATTGCCGTAGGGGTGGTGGCCGTAGCAAAAGAAGAATACATCATTGCCGTAGCCATGCTGCTGGTAGCTGCCTGGCAGATACTCAACTACAGACAATGGAAGAAAAGCCTCAAATAAAAACCGGACTTTTCGGAGGTTCCTTCAACCCTATCCATACAGGCCATCTGGCACTTGCCAACTACCTGTGTGAATATGGGGGACTGGAGGAAGTATGGTTTTTAGTCACTCCTCAGAACCCGTTTAAACAGAACGAAACTTTGCTCGACGACCATCTGCGCCTGAAAATGGTAGAAGCTGCCGTGGCAGGATACCCCCGTTTCCGCGCATCCGACTTTGAGTTCCAGCTTCCACGTCCCTCATACACTATCCATACCCTTGATAAACTGGCCGAGTGTTATCCTGACCGGGAGTTTCACCTGATTATCGGTGCCGACAACTGGCAGGCTTTCGACCGCTGGCGGTCGCCCGAAGAAATCATCCGCCGCCACCACATTCTGGTCTATCCGCGCCAGGGTTATCCCTTGGAGGATACAGCCAGTCTGCCTCCTCATGTCAGAGTCGTACAAACTCCCCTTATCGAGATCAGTTCGACCTTTATCCGCAAAGGCATCCGGGAAGGAAAAGACCTGCGTTATTTCCTGCATCCGGAAGTATTCAGAATTATTCAGGAAAAAGGATTGTACCGGTAATCATTTCTTTTTGTGCAACACCACCAGCACCACCTCGCTCGGTGTAAACAAGCGCACATCCTTGCGGGAGGTACCCAGGCCATTGGTAATAATAACCGGAATACCCGCACTGTTATACTTCAACCCCGTCAGGAAACGGTTGCCGTATTTGGAAAAATGCGCCGGTGTCCATCGGCGGAACAAACTGACTTGTCCCCCGTGCGTATGTCCGGCCAGTGCCAAATCGGTGTGCGCCACATTCACATCCTCCACATAATCGGGTGTATGCACCAACATCAGTACGAAATCTTCTTCCTGCAATGCCAAGGTAGGTGACACCCCGTTCTGTTTCAGGTCAAACGGGTTACGAATGCCGCACAGCAAAATGTACTCCTTTCCCCTCCACAAGGTATCCACCTTGTGCTCCAGTAAGTGTACCCCAGTTTCCTGCATGGCCTTCCGTGCCAGCGAGTCAGCCTGCCCGCGTTCGTGATTTCCCATCACGGCATACGTTCCGCAGGGTGTCTCCACCGTCTTCAGCGCCTGAAAGAGTTGCGTCACATCTCCTCCGTTACGCCCCCGATAGTCACCTCCCAGGAGCAACACATCCGCATCCAGCGAACGAAGTGCCTGGCACATGCCTGGCAAACGACGGGCGGTAAACCGACTCTCGTAATGAAAATCGGAAGCAAAAGCCACACGGAAACCATCGAAAGAATCGGGCAACTGGGCACTGTAGAAATCATAGCGTTTTACGCGCCCCACGCCTTTATATTTGGAAAAAGAAGCCGTAGCACAAGAAGAAAGCAGGACACATAGCACCACCAGGCAACCTGCCAGCAAGTTCAATCGTTTCATCATTTTAAAATACATATAACTATCCGGTCGTGACAAAGGTCGTAAAAAAATGCCTAACTTTGCCGGACGAAAAACTAAAAATCAATCCACAATGACAAACGTCAAAACCAATTCCATAAAAGCCTGGCTATTGGCTGCCCGCCCCAAGACACTGACTGGTGCTGCCATACCCGTCATGCTGGGCTGTGCGCTGGCCTTTATTTACGGTCACTTTCAATTAACGCCTGCCCTGCTTTGCTTTCTGTTTGCGTTTCTGATGCAAATTGACGCCAACTTCATCAACGACTTGTTTGATTTTCTGAAAGGCAGCGACCGCGAAGACCGGCTGGGACCGGAACGCGCCTGTGCACAAGGATGGATCAGCGCCAAGGCCATGAAAGCCGGAATTGCCTGTACCACCCTGTTAGCAGGAATCACCGGACTTTGCCTGCTTTACTACGGAGGACTGGAAATGATTCCAGTTGGCATTGCCTGCATGATTTTTGCCTTCCTCTACACCGCCGGACCGTATCCGCTGGCTTATCACGGGTGGGGCGACTTGCTGGTACTTATTTTCTTCGGCTTCGTACCCGTGGGATGTACCTACTATGTCATGGCGCACGACTGGAACATGTCTGTCACCATGGCTTCACTGGCCTGCGGCCTCATCATCGACACCCTGCTGATGATTAATAACTTCCGCGACCGTGAACAGGATGCTATCAGCGGCAAGAAAACCATTGTAGTACGCCTGGGTGCCAAGGCCGGACTGATTCTTTACTTTCTGTTAGGACTGGCGGCCTGCTGGTGCTGTTTCTACTTTTTGGAAATCGGGAAAATCTATGCCGTACTGCTACCCCAGCTGTACCTGATTCCACACATTCTGACCACCCAGCACATGGCCCGTATCTACCGCGGGAAAGCCCTGAACGGAATCTTGGGAGAAACCTCCCGCAACATGCTTATTTTTGGATTATTACTCACCCTTGGCTTAATACTTTAATATGATTCGAAAGGTACGCAAAGAAGATACACCGGCCATCACTGCCATCTATAATCATTACATCGCCCACACCACCATCACCTTTGAACTGGAACCGGTGAGCGAAGAGGAAATGTGGACACGAATCCAGCACATCAGTGAGAAGTATCCGTACTTTGTATATGAGACGGAAGGGCAGATTGCCGGCTACTGCTACGTGCACGGATGGAAAGAAAAGGCTGCTTACAACCAGAGTGCAGAGACCACCATCTACCTGGCTCCTTCGCATACCGGGAAAGGTATCGGAAAAGAACTGATGCTGCATCTAATAGAAGAATGCCGCCGCTACGGACTGCATGCCCTGATAGCCTGCATCACTGAAGGTAACGAAGCCAGCTACGCCCTGCACGAAAAGTTAGGGTTTGAAAAGGTTTCTTATTTTCGGGAAGTAGGGCGTAAATTCGGGAAGTGGTTAGGAATCGTAGATTATGAACTGATTCTATAAGAGAGTATAGTATTATAAAAACAAACAGGGCGATACCTTTATTTCTCAGGTACCGCCCTGCCTGTCATATAGGGAAATTCACATCACTTCAGCTGTATTGCATACTTGCTTAACGCTTTCTCATCCGAACTACCTCCAATCCATACCTGATATTCTCCCGGACAGAACTGGATGCTGTGTGTGGCTTCATTCCACCATTCCAAATCTTTCTTTGACAAGGAGATGTGTACATTGACTGTCTTTCCGGCGGGAACGGATACACGCTTGAATGCACGCAGAGTCTTGACCGGACCTGCCTCATCTCCCACCTTGCTCAGGTAGACTTGCACCACTTCTTCTCCATCCCGGCTGCCCGTATTCGAAACCGGAACTACTACAGAGAGATTATCCTCACTGCCTACCGTCTGCTTGTTGAAAGTGGCTGCCCCGTATGTAAACGTCGTATAGCTCAAGCCATATCCGAACGGGAACAGCGGGCGTTCTTTCATGAAGCGATAAGTTCGTCCTGCCATATTATAATCTTCAAAATCGGGCAACTGCTCGATGCTTCGGTAAAAAGTAACCGGCAATCTTCCGGCTGGATTGTAATCACCAAACAAGACATCGGCTACCGCCCGACCACCCTGCTGTCCTGGATACCAGGCCTGCAAGATAGCCTCGCAAGTCTCAGTTTCAGGAACCAGTCCGACAGGTGAACCGGAGCAGTTTACTAAAATTACCTTTTTCCCTGCACGATGCAAGGCAGCAAGTAAATTCCGCTGTACTTCCGGCAGCTCAATGCTGGTACGGTCTCCTTTCTTAAAGCCAGGCAAATCGACTCCCATTTCCTCACCTTCCAGGCTCGGGGAAATACCTCCCACAAAAACAACGACATCGGCATTCCGGACTGCATTGACAGATTGGGCAATATCCACTTTCTTTTTAAAGCCCATGTCAAAATTCAGCTGCGCATCACTCTGCAGATATTCAAACTGCAATTCAATGTCATATTTCTTCCCTGCTTCCACTTGCAAAGCATACGATTGCTTGTTTCCGCCATGACTATTATAAAATGACATGGCTTCTTTCTGATTCACCAGCAACCGTCCTTTGCCAAAGCTGTACACATCGAAGATAACCTCACCGGAAGCCTTTGGTACATAAGTCGCATTGTAGGTTGCAGAGAAATCCGTCAGATTCACACCCGGTGCAAACACCGTAGCTCCTGAAGTACAGAAGTTGAACGGAGTCATCACCCGTGTTTCTACATCCACTTTTCCTTCGTGGTTCACGTTGTTCCAGTAACGGGCACTGAATCCAGGTCTGCCTTCCGACTTGCATTCACTGAACACGCTCTCCAGCAAATCATCACCTATACAAGGACATCCCTGTTCATAAATCAGTTTATCTCCTTTTCCAAGAGCTGCACGAATGCCATCCAATACGGTCACCGTGTGGGCTGGTACTCCATTATAGTTTCCCCACATCATGACAGAATCTTTGGCATTGGGTCCCATTACAGCAACCGTCAAATTGCCACGTTTCAATGGAAGCACATTTTGTTTGTTGAGCAACAATGTCATCGATTCGCGAGCCATTTTCAATGCCAACGAATCATGTGCGGCAGAAGCCACTACAGAGAAAGGAATCTTTGTCCAAGACACTTTGGAAGGATCGTCCATTTCTCCCAAATCAAAACGGGCCTTCAGCAATTTCTTCACGGAACGGTCTATTGCTTTTTCATCTATCATCCCCTTCTTTGCAGCTTCTATCAACGATTCATAAGTTGAACCACATTCCAGGTCTGTACCACTCAACACAGCCGCAGAAGCTGTAGAAGGAGCGTCTTTATGAGTTCGATGTCCTTTTTCCTCAAAAAAATCATTGATTGCCCAGCAGTCACTTAATATGATACCATCAAATCCCCACTCTTCTCTCAGAATCTGAGTCAGCAGACGCTTGTTTCCACAACACGGTTCTCCTTCAAACCGATTATAGGCGCACATCACTTCTTTCACATCTGCATCCTGTACCAAGGCTTTGAAAGCAGGCAAATAAGTTTCATATAAATCACGAAGCGGCAAATCTTCCACATCAAAAGAATGACGGTTCCACTCTGGTCCGGAATGCACGGCAAAATGTTTGGCGCAGGCATGCAACTTATCGTATTTCCCGTCACTGACACCTTGCAGCCCTTTTACTACATTTACCCCCATACGAGTAGTCAGATACGGATCTTCTCCGTATGTTTCTATTCCGCGTCCCCAACGAGGATCTCTATAAATATTCACATTAGGAGTCCACATCGTAAGTCCTTGATACCTCTCATAGCTTCCTTTCGACGCATAATATGCATTTTTAGCCCGCGCCTCATCCGACACTGCCGTAAATACCTCATATACTAACGAATCATTAAAAGAAGCTCCCATACCTACCGGCTGAGGAAATACCGTAGCCAATCCGGCACGTGCCACTCCGTGCAGTGCTTCATTCCACCAGTTATACGGTTTTATACCTAACCGTTCTACCGGCTTCGACACATCCATCATTAAAGAAATTTTTTCTTCCAGCGTCAGTTCCTGCAACAGCAGCTCTGCCCGCTGTTCGGAAGGCAAGGAAGAATCCCGGAAATCGGGACGGGCACAACCTAAAAAAGCTAAGCCCAATAATAAAATACCATACCTCATAGAATTACTTATTAGCAGTTTCCCATAGTTTTGTCTTACATAGTTAATTGGGGCCGTAAGTTACCACATTTATTTTAAAATCAATACTTTTCAGGCCTATTTTATTACATACTATAGTAACTGAATAAGAATTCCATCTGCTGATAAAATAAAACTTACCGAATCTTACTCATATCAATCATGCCCAAGAGAAAGGAAACTGTTCATCGTCGGGATAATAATCAAGATATTACCGACCAGTTCACATTTTTCTTACGAAGTTCTTTCAGCTGCTGCCAGACAATTTGATTTTCCGGTTTCATGCCTTCAGGGTCGTCATCCAGCAGGCGTTCAGCTATTTCACGGACATACTGCAACAGCTGGCCATCTTTGGCGATGTCGGCAATTTTCAAATCGAAGGCGACCCCGCTCTGCTGGGTACCTTCCAAATCACCGGGACCACGCAGTTTCAGGTCGGCTTCGGCAATTTCAAAACCGTCATTGGTCTGTACCATGATTTCAATGCGCTTGCGGGTTTCTTCCGTCAACTTATATCCGGTCACTAAAATACAGTAGGACTGGTCGGCGCCACGACCTACTCGCCCACGCAACTGGTGGAGCTGGGAAAGTCCGAAGCGTTCGGCATTCTCAATAGCCATCACCGAAGCATTGGGTACATTCACACCGACTTCTATCACGGTCGTGGCCACCATAATCTGGGTTTCGTTGGCCAAGAAACGCTGCATTTCTTCTTCTTTCTCGGCCGGTTTCATCTTGCCATGCACCTTGCTGACCTTGTATTCTGGGAACTCCTCACAGATGTGCATGTAACCCTCTTCCAAGTTCTTGATGTCCATCTTTTCGCTCTCCTGTATCAACGGATACACGATGTAGACCTGACGGCCTTCCTGAATCTGTTTCCGCATGAATTCGTACATGCTTTTCCGACGGTTGTCAAATTGATGAATGGTCTGGATAGGCTTTCGGCCGGGAGGCAATTCATCAATGACCGACACATCCAGGTCACCATACAAAGTCATGGCCAGCGTACGGGGAATCGGAGTGGCTGTCATAACCAGTACATGAGGAGGACGGGTATTCTTAGCCCACAACTTGGCTCGCTGGGCTACTCCAAAACGGTGTTGTTCATCAATCACAACCAGTCCCAAAGAAGAGAAGTTGACGGTATCTTCAATCACGGCATGCGTACCAATCAAGATATGCACATCCCCTGTTAATAAGTCGCGGAGAATTGCTTCACGGCGTTTGCCTTTCACGTTGCCGGTCAACAGCTCCACCCGCACGGGCATCCCATTCAGAAAGCGACGGATAGTTTCATAATGCTGTGTGGCAAGAATTTCCGTCGGAGCCATCATGCAGGCCTGGAATCCGTTATCCAAGGCTATCAGCATGGTCATCAGGGCTACTAATGTTTTACCGCTGCCCACATCGCCTTGCAACAGACGGTTCATCTGTCGTCCGCTGCCCATATCACGACGCATTTCCTTGATTACACGTTTCTGTGCCCCCGTCAACTGGAAAGGCAGGTGATGTGCATAAAAGGTATTGAAAATCTCACCCACCCGTTCGAATACCAGTCCACGGAATTTATTGCGACGTTCTTTGGTATAACGGAGAATATTGAGCTGTACGTAAAACAGTTCCTCAAATTTCAAGCGATACTGTGCCTTGCGGAGAAGTTCCGGATTCTGCGGGAAATGAATATTATACAACGCATCGGTCAAGGGCATCAACTGATGTGCCGCAATTAAAGAGGGACTTAGCGTTTCTTCAAAACTCTCCTTCTGCAAAGCCTGAAAAAGATTTTTCATCAGCTTTTCCAGCGCATGAGAATTCAGGCTGGTACGCTTCATCTTTTCCGTAGTGTTGTAATAAGGCTGAAGCCCCATGGTAGAAAGGGTAAGTTCCTGTGCCGGGTCAATATCGGGATGCGCCACATTGATACGCCCGTTGAAAACCGTGGGCTTACCGAATACTATGTATTCTTCGTTGGCTTTGTACTTTCCGGTGATATACTTCAATCCTTGAAACCACACTAAATCCACCACTCCCGTACCATCGGAAAAATGTCCTACCAATCGGCGCTGACGACCTTCTCCGAACATTTCAAAACTCAGAATCCGTCCGCGCAACTGAATGTAAGGCATGTTGCCGTCTATCTCATGAATGTAATACAGACGACTGCGGTCCACATACTTGTATGGGAAATAATACAACAGGTCGCGTAAGGAATAGATGTTCAATTCCTTATTCAGTATGGCCGCCCGCTGCGGCCCTACCCCTGGTAAATATTTCACATCGCGCGTGGATAAGTCAAACATTAGTCGTCAATAAGAGATTCTGCTACTTTCAAGTCAAAAGGCGTGGTGAGCTTGATGTTCTCCCGATTGCCGGATACCAGATGTACCGGCTGTCCCAATGCTTCCACCACCGAAGCATCATCGGTAAAGAAGGGCTTATAATCCTGCGCATAGGCCCGTTTCAACAACTCCACAGTGAAGACTTGAGGAGTCTGCACCAGCTTGTAATCATTGCGTGATACAGTCTCACTTCCTCCTTCAGGCAACAAATGACGGACTGTTTCCACTACATCTGTTACCGGAACCACAGCCTGCAAAGTGGCTGCCTGCGCATAACAATTCGCAATGACTTCGGCAGAAACGAAAGGACGTACCCCGTCGTGCACACCGACCACACCGTCTTTTTCCACCAATGCCAGTCCGTTCTTTACGGAATGGAAACGGGTTTCTCCACCTGCTGCAATACGGTGAGGCAATGCAAAGCCATATTCAGCACAAAGGTGCTCCCAGTAGGAACGCTGTTCCACCGGAAGCACCACAATCAGTTCAATGTTCGGGTCACAGGCATGAAAAGTCTCCAGCGTACGCATCAATACCGGCTTTCCTTTGACCGGAATGAATTGTTTGGGAATCTCTCCCCCCATACGCAGGCCTTTCCCTCCCGCTACCACTATCACATATTTCTTCATTAAGCCAGCAACATTCCTTTTTTCACTTCGAGTGCTTTTTCTGCTCCTGCAAATTTCTCCAAGATAGTAAAGCCAAAGGCAGGTGCGGCACCCGGACCTTTACCCAAAATGAAGTTGTCGACTACTTCTACCATATTTCCTGTATATTCTGCTCCTTCCAGGAACTTGTCGAAGCCCGGATAGCAGGTAGCTTTCTTGCCTTTCAGCAAACCGCGCTTGCCATATACCATCGGAGCAGCACAAATGGCAGCCAACGGTTTTCCGGCAGCCGCAAAGCTCATAATCAGTTTGTCCAGTCCGGCATGTGCATCCAGGTTAGTAGCCCCCGGCAGTCCACCAGGAAGAACAATCATTTCTACCTCTTCCTCCTTCAGCTCTTCAAACAACAAATCAGCCACAATGGGTACCTGATGAGAACTGATGACCGTCTTGTTTCCAGTGACAGACACCGTTTTTACGTTCAATCCGCCTCTACGCATAATATCCAACGGAAACATGGCTTCCATTTCCTCGAAACCTTCAGCCAAAAAGATACAAACTGCTTTCATAAATCTATTATTTAGAATTAAAAGTTTTATTTCAACTTAAAGTAGTACGTAATGGTACCGCTCTGATTATTCACCCCATCCACCGCATTAAAGCGTGCTTTTCGAGCTGCCTCTTCTGCCGCTCTTCGCAACGCCGGATTCACCGTGTTCGTCCGTTTGTTAATGCTGGTACTGATGACCTGTCCAGCCGGATTCACCACAATGGTTACAACCACACGGCCTTCATCCTGCACATTGTAGACGGGTACAGGAAGCTTTCCACCTCCTAAAGTTCGTCCGTTCAGGTCAAATGTGCCATAACCACCTACACCACTCGTTTTTCCAGTAGAAGAGTTGCCCGTAGGACTACCCTGCAGTCCGGCTCCGGAGGCATTTCCTTTGCTTCCCATCTGAGAACCTTTTCCAAATGCTCCGGCAATGGCATTGGCCGCAGCCTGAGCAGCCGCTTTTTCTGCTTCCGCCCGTTTTTCAGCCTCTGTTTTCTCCTTCGGCTTATTCACCTTCTGCGTTTCAGTCTTTACCGGTGTCTTTTTAGGTTGTTCCTTCTTCGTCTCTGTTTTAGGCTTTTCTTTCTTCACCTGCAAAGAAGGTTCATCCTGCTGCGTAATCATGGGCTGTTCCACCTCTGGCTCTGCTGCAGCTTCCGGTGCAGAAGAAGGAGCTTCCGACGGCATGACATCCACCTCGGTCATCGTATAAGGGTCGGCATCACCTGCAGCCAGTTCCGTATTGCCTAACATGACGGGTACACCGCCTTCCTCCTGCTCTGCCGGAACGGTCAGCTTCAGAAGAAACAGCAACAGCAGCACCAGCACGTGCAAAGCCACCGTACATACAATTCCGATTACCTTATTTTTTTTCAACGTTACTCTGTTTTAGTTTTTATCCGGACGGCGAGTCGCCAGGACCATCTTAAAATGATTCTCGTTCGCAATATTCAGCACCCGCACGATTTCCCGATAAGGAATCGATTCATCGGCATACAATGCCACATACATTTCCGGTTCTTTCCGGGCACATTCCTGAAGAAAGGCGGTCACCTCATCAATGGCCAGCGGCATTTCATCTTCGTTGCCGAAAGCCCCGTAATAATTCAGGTCCTTATCTATAATCACCCGTGCCATAGGTTTGGCCGAAGTCTGCTCCGAACCTTGCGGCAGAAGCACCTTGATGGCATTCGGCGATACCATGGTGGAAGTAATCATAAAAAATATCAGCAGCAAGAAAATCAAGTCGGTCATAGACGACATGCTGAAGCTGGGTGATATTTTCTGTCTTCTCTTTAAAGCCATACGCGATTATTTTTCAGTCGGTTCATTCAGCAAGTCCATGAAAGCCAGCGTACGTGCTTCCATCTGACTTACTACCTTATCTACACGATACACCAGATGATTATAGGCAAACATCGTAGCAATACCTACTACCAGTCCACCCACCGTAGTAATCATGGCCTCATAAATACCACTTGACAAAAGGGTAATATCAATGTTGTTTCCGGCGTTAGCCATATTCCAGAAGGCACGTACCATACCGGTTACTGTACCCAAGAATCCCAACATCGGAGCCCCGCTTGAAATGGTGGCCATGATAGACAAGCCATTTTCCAGCTTGGCCACTTCAATATTTCCGGTATTTTCAATGGCAGCCTGTACATCGGCAACCGGACGTCCCATACGAGTAATACCCTTCTCAATCATACGTGCAGAAGGAGTGTTCGTTATACGGCAATAGTTGATAGCCGATTTGATTTCTCCCGATTTGATATAATCACGGATACGGTCCATAAACAAAGGATCATCCTTTCCAGCCTTACGGATAGCTACCGCACGTTCAAAGAAAATATAAAAAGCAATTACCGACATCAAAGCCAGTACGATCATAATCCAGCCTCCTTTGCAGGCCATATCCCAAAGATTCATCTGCGGTTCACCCGAAGCAACCGGAGTCAACACCGGATTTGCTCCGGCCATTGTATCGGCTACAGCTTGTGCGGCAGCCAGTAAAGTTAATGTCATCATAATTTAACGAAGGCAGTTTTTATATTCTTCAATGGTTTTCTTTAATCCTAAATAAAGTGCATCACAAATCAGTGCGTGACCAATAGATACTTCATCCAGCCAGGGGATATTATCATGGAAATACTTCAAGTTCACCAGACTCAAATCATGTCCGGCATTCAATCCCATTCCCAGTTTATGTACTCTCTCGGCAGCTTCTACAAAAGGAGCTACGGCTGCTTCCGGATTCTTGGGATAGAGTGATGCATAAGGTTCCGTGTACAATTCCACACGGTCGGCTCCTGTCTTGGCCGCATACTCAATCAGTTCCAGGTCTGTACCTACAAAAATAGAGGTACGTATGCCTGCTTCACCGAATGTGTCCATCAATTCTGTCAGGAAAGCCTGATGGGTCTTGGTGTCCCATCCGCAGTTCGAAGTAATCTGGTCAGGAGCATCCGGCACCAAAGTCACCTGTGTAGGTTTTACTCTCAGTACCAGGTCAATAAATTCTTTCGAAGGATATCCTTCGATATTGAACTCAGTCTTCAACACCGGGCGCAAGGCATATACATCCGCATACCGGATATGACGTTCATCCGGACGTGGGTGAACCGTGATACCTTCCGCCCCGAACAGCTCGCAGTCCAGCGCTACTTTCTCTACATCAGGGTTGTTTCCACCTCGTGCATTACGAAGCGTAGCTACCTTATTTATATTCACACTTAATTTAGTCATATTTCATGAATTTCGTTATCTTTTAAGAAGACAGAAGACGGCTCGGCATAGTCCAATCGAAAAACTTTGTTTTTCGTTTGTCTCTGCTCTCGCCTTTCACTATCTTTGCATCAACAACGTGCAAAGTTAGCAGGTTTTACGAGAAACTTGACATGTTTATTCTTAAAAAGATTGATAAAAAAGACACATTCTATGCAGCGGAAGATGAAATTTGCCCTCTTTGGAAATACGTATCAGGAGCATAAATCGGCCCATGTAACTCATCTGCTGGAAATCCTCCAGCGCAAGGAGGCACACATCTGTATCCATCGTGAGTTTTATGAGTTCCTTCGCCTGCACACAAACGCAGATTTAACCAATTTAGAGATTTTCAACGGTCATGACTTTACCGCCGACATGGCACTCAGTGTGGGAGGGGACGGTACATTTCTGAAAACAGCCAGCCTGGTTGGTAACAAAGAAATTCCCATATTAGGCATCAATACCGGACGTCTGGGATTCCTGGCCGATATTTCACCCGACCAGATGGAAGAAACCTTCGATGAGATTTATCAGGGAATGTATCTGGCAGAACCACGAAGGGTGCTGAAACTCACCTGTAACGGTCAGGTGCTGAAAGGCTATCCTTACGGGCTGAATGAAATCGCCATTCTGAAACGCGACAGTTCTTCCATGATTACCATCCGTGCCTATATCAACGGGGAACTGTTGAATGTGTATCAGGCAGACGGGCTGATTGTGGCCACCCCTACCGGTTCTACAGGCTACTCCCTCAGCGTAGGCGGTCCGATTTTAGTGCCTCAGAGCGGTACCATCAGCCTGACTCCCGTAGCTCCACACAGTTTAAACGTACGTCCCATTGTCATTCGCGACGAGTGGGAAGTCACACTGGATGTAGAAAGCCGCAGCCATAATTTCCTGATTGCCATCGATGGCCGGAGTGAAACCTTCCGTGAAGGTACCCGACTCACTATCCGGAGGGGAGAATACTTCATCCGCATCGTCAAGCGCTGCCACCACTCTTTCTTCAATACCTTACGCGAGAAAATGATGTGGGGAGCCGATTCACGCAACTAACTATCCATCACACAGATACACAAAAAGCCGGAGTCTCAGTCTGAATACTCCGGCTTTTTTATCTATTACCAAAAAGGCATTTAATGATTGTCCTTCTGACGGATTTCTACACGGCGGATTTTTCCACTGATGGTTTTCGGCAGTTCATCCACAAACTCAATGACACGCGGATACTTGTAAGGAGCTGTCACCCGTTTCACATGGTCCTGCAATTCCTTTATCAGTTCCGGTCCGGCCTTCTGCTTGTAGTCCTTTGCCAATACGATAGTGGCTTTTACCACCTGACCGCGGATTTCATCGGGCACACCAGTAATGGCACATTCTACTACTGCCGGATGCGTCATCAAGGCACTTTCCACTTCGAACGGGCCGATACGGTAACCGGAGCTCTTGATGACATCGTCGGCACGTCCTACGAACCAGTAATAACCGTCTTCGTCACGCCAAGCCACATCGCCCGTGTAATAGATACCATCGTGCCAAGCCTCACGGGTAAGTTCAGCATCACGATAATATTCCTTGAACAAGCCAAGCGGTTTACCTTTATCCGTACGAACCACAATCTGTCCCTGTTCTCCATCTTCCGCTGAACGGCCGTCTGGTTTCAGCAAGTCAATGTCATACTGCGGATTAGGCACGCCCATACTTCCCGGTTTCGGTTCCATCCAGGGGAAAGTAGCCAAAGTCAATGCCGTTTCTGTCTGTCCGAATCCTTCCATCAGACGAATGCCCGTAATACGCTTGAAAGTCTCATATACAGAATAGTTCAACGCCTCACCCGCCGTCGTACAATATTCCAGTGAAGACAAATCATATTTCGACAAGTCTTCCCGAATCAGGAAACGATAAATCGTAGGAGGTGCACACAACGAAGTGATGTGATAATCATGAATCTTTTGCAGAATATCTGCCGGAGTAAACTTCTCATGGTCGTATACAAAGATATTGGCACCGGCAATCATCTGTCCGTACAGTTTTCCCCATACAGCCTTTCCCCATCCGGTATCCGCAATGGTCAGGTGCAGACTATTTTCATGCAGATTGTGCCAGAAGCATCCGGTAGCAATATGTCCGAGCGGATAAGTAAAGTCGTGTGCCACCATCTTCGGTTCTCCGGTAGTTCCAGAAGTAAAGTACATCAGTGAAATATCCTCGTTGGTATTCACATGTTCCGGACGTACAAAAGGAGCGGCAGCTTCCATACCCTTATGGAAATCTTCAAAGCCCTCCGGATATTCCGGACCGACACTCACCAGGCGTTCTACCGTAGGAGAATCAGGCATGGCCGCCAGAATATGTTCTGTGATGACCGGTTCACCGGCAGCCACAATCATCTTGATACCGGCAGCCTGACAACGGTACACAATATCTTTCTTTGTCAGCAAGTGTGTAGCCGGGATGACCACTGCTCCCAACTTGTGCAGAGCAATGATAGAGAACCAGAATTCATACCGGCGTTTCAAAATCAGCATGACCTTATCTCCATGACCGATTCCCAGGCTCTGGAAATAGGAGGCGGTCATGTCAGTATATTTCTTCAAGTCCGCATACGTAAACTGTATATGTTCTCCTTTGTCGTTTGTCCACAGCAACGCATTTTTATCGGGCTGTTCAGCCGCCCAGGCATCTACCACATCATAACCGAAATTAAAATTCTCCGGCACCTTCACTTTAAAATTCGCAATGAAATCCTCTTGTGAGGTAAAGTGAGTTTGTTCAACAAATCTTTCTAACATATTTCTTTTCAAAATTAATTACTACATAACGATGGCGAGGAACTTCACCGCTTTCCCGTCGAGCGCCTTCATTCCGTGAGGCAGTGAAGAATCGAAATACAAGCTGTCTCCCTGCTCCAGAATCAAATCTTTTCCGTTTATGCTCAACAGCATCCGGCCCTCAATCACCAGATTAAACTCCTGTCCGTAGTGCGTATTATAATAAATAGGTGTATCCTCCGGCTTGGGCTCTACCGTTACCAGGAAAGGATCAGCCTTGCGGTTGCGGAACCCCGAAGCCAGCGACTGGTATTTATATGCCTTCGTACGCTCTACCGAGATACCGGTTCCCCAGCGTGTCAGGAAATAAGCATTCATCTTAGGTTCTTCCCCGAACATCAGCACGTCAAGCGGCACGTTGCACTTCCGTCCGATTTGCTGCAACGTACTGACCGCAATGTCACACTCGCCCGACTCAATCTGCTTATATTGTTCCACCGGCAATCCACATTGTCCGGCCATGTCCTCTACACTCAAATCCAGCGCATCGCGTAGTCCGCGGATACGTTCTCCTATTTGTCTTATTTGATTCGTCCATAGTGCAATTTTTAGTTATTCGCTCAAAATTACGAAGATTATGAAAACAAGAAAATATTTCGAACTTTGTAACCGAAAATTTTAAAACCATGATCAGACAGGATTACATCATACGCATGATTCAGGAAATATTTGCCGCAATAGCCAACCTGATTCTCCGCCGGAAGCACATCAGCAAGTCGGACTGGGAGGAGTATGAAAGTACGGCACGGCAAGTACTGGAGGTCACTCCCCAGCAGCTGGGAGAGATGGACGGACAAACCATACTGGAAAAATACAGTCAGGAAAAAGATGGGATGGAGAAGACCGAATTAGCCGCCATGATGCTGCTGAAAATGGCGGAAGACACCGAAAACATCGTGCCTAAGGCCCGCCTTCGTCAGGAAGGACTCTACCTGCTGAAATATGTGCAGGAACATGGAAATACCTATTCCCTGCCCCGCAACCTGCTGATTCAGTTTTTTGGAATCAAGGAACTGATGTCCACCGACAGAATAAAACGAACCTGCTAAACATGAATACACTGAAAATAGCCTATATCGGTATGGGATACCGGGGAAAGCAACTGCTTGCCCTGACCCGCCACATTCCTTACTTCCAGGTGACTGCCATTGCCGACCCTGAAGCCCGGGAAGCTGACTACGACGTGCCTTGCTACAACCAGGGAGGAGATGATTATCAAAGAATGATTACCCTTCATGCCCCGCAACTGGTTTTCATTGCTTCTCCATGGCAGTTGCACGTAGCCCATGCCCTGTACTGTATACAACACGGCTGCCATGTGGCACTGGAAATCAAAGGAGGACTTTACCTGCATGAGTACCAGCTGCTGACTGAAGCGGCAGAAGCCGGAAAGAAAAAAATCTTTCCGCTGGAGAACACGCTTTTCCGGCAGGAAATCCTGGCCATGCACAACCTGGTCTGTGCCGGTGAATTAGGTGAAGTGGTATACATGCGAGGAGGTTACCGTCACGACTTGCGCAATCTTCTATTGGACGACCAAGGTAATCTGGGCAACCGGAAAAAGACGGAAAGCATCTGGCGAAGCAAATTCTACCAGCAGGAAAATGGCGACCTTTATCCTACTCACGGACTGGCTCCTCTCTGCCTCATCGCCGGCATTCCCCGCAAAGACCGTTTTGTACGCCTGACCACCTTTTCTTCCAAACCCGCAGGCCTATACCAGCGTATCCGTGAATTAGGAGGAAATCCTCACGTGCCTGTCACGCAGGGAGACGTAACCGTCACCCAACTGGAGACGGCTTCCGGAACCTTGGTTTCTTTGACTCACGACACCACTCTTCCCCGCCCCAGAAGCCTGGACTTCGAAATACAAGGCACCAAAGGAATTTGGCAGGGAGACCAGCGACGCATTTACCTGGAAGGAAAAAGTCCGCATGAAACATGGGAGGCAGATACCGCTTACCTGCAAAAACACGAACACCTCTATTGGCAACAGTGGGGAGAAGAAGCGCTGCGCATCGACACGCACCATGAAGGCATGGACTACATCATGCTCAAAGCATTAGAAGCCGAAATGAAACAGGAGATACCTTACCCGGCCGATATACACGACCTGGCTCTTTGGACTTCGGTTACCCCTCTGTCCATACAGTCCGTGGCAGAACAACGCACCGTACCGATGGAGTAAGCCATTCCGGTTTATTCCAAATACAGATAATCGTAATGTACCAGCGGTTTCTGCCCGTGCTGTCCCACCATGGAAAGTGCTTCTGCCGAGTCGGCTGATACACGGCCTACTCCAATCTGCCGTCCCTGCTCGTCCATCACGCGCACAAGGTCATCTTTCTCAAAGTCTCCTACAACCCGCGTCACTCCCACCGGAAGGATACTGGTAGCCTTCACTCCTCTGACAGCCTCTACTGCCTGACGGTTCAAATGAAGTTCTCCTTTGGCAAAGCCTTCACTGTGCGCAATCCACTTTTTCATGCTCGACACTCCCTCCATAGCCGGAAGGAAACGGGTACAAACAGTCGTATCCGGATGACACAACAAATCCGACAGGATGTTCTCTTTCTTGCCATTGGCGATAATCACGGCAATGCCTTCATCGGCCACCTTACGGGCAATGGTGCTTTTAGTGAGCATCCCTCCCCGTCCGAATCCGGACTTTTCCGTCTGAATATAATCCGACAAATCCTTTCCACGCTCCACCGTACGTATCACAGAAGTACCCAGCTGCGAAGGTGAACCGTTGTAAATGCCGTCAATGTTACTAAGGATAATCAATGCCTGCATGTCCATCATCGAAGCAATCATACCCGACAGTTCATCGTTGTCGGTAAACATCAGCTCGGTCACCGAAATCGTATCATTTTCGTTCACGATGGGAATCACCCCGTTCTCCAGCATCACCTTCATACAATTACGCTGGTTCAGGTAATGCCGGCGGGTAGAAAAACTCTCCTTAGTCGTGAGTACCTGACCTACGGTAATGCCGTGCTCACGAAACAGTTCATAATAACGGTTTATCAACTTAGCCTGTCCCACTGCCGAGAAAAGCTGCCGCTGGTCCACACTGTCCAGTTTCCGTAAGGGTTTCAACTCACTTCTTCCTGAAGCTACCGCCCCGGAAGATACCAGCACGATTTCCACTCCTGCTTTATGCAACTCTGCCACCTGGTCCACCAATGCCGACATGCGGGTTATATCCAGTGTGCCGTCACGGCGAGTCAGCACGTTACTACCTATCTTTACCGTGATTCTTTTATACTGATACGTTTTGTTTTCCATGATTCACTCTCACTTTTGCACAGGGAATACCTGAAAAATCTTTCAAATACACATTATTTAATCATATTCAGTGGCAAATGTAATAAATACCACGCAGAAACAAAACACTTTATCACAATTATATAAACACTCTCCTTCAGAACAAACCTTACCTCTTCCCCGCAGATAAAAAAACACAGTGCCCCAATCAAGAATTCCGAATTACATTTTCTATGTTTCCCTTGCCCAAAACCTATGTTTTCGCATCGGGAACCGTAAGTTTCCGCGTCGGAAAACCTACGGTTCCGCCATGCGAAACGTAAAAGAGTCCGGAGAGTTTTATACAGATTTCACTGGGATTTTCCAATAAACAGAGCTAACTAGTCCATCAATAGAACTTACTTTTATAAAATACAACAGTATGATTATTAACGAATTAAAAACTTAATTACTTACCGTATGTATTTACCTGCTCATCCAAGGCATAATAGAAGCATCTATCTTTGCAGCACAAGGTTTTAGTTCATTTAATGTTAACTTTTAAATTAAATTTATGAGAGCAAAAGTAAATTGCATGCAGGTTATGAGAAGCAAGTTAACCCTCCTCTGCCTGATGTTTCTCTGTACATTGAATGCGGTTGCCCAACAACTCAATGTGACAGGTAATGTGAAGGACGCTTTGGGTGAATACATCATCGGAGCAAGCGTTTTAGTAAAAGGAACCACCAATGGAACAATTACTGACATTGATGGAAACTTCTCTGTAAGTGGTGTGGAAAAAGGTAGTGTACTGGAAATTTCTTACATCGGATATGTATCTCAGTCCATTACTATAAATGATGAAAAGCCACTCCAAATTATCTTAAAAGAAGATTCTGAAACGTTAGAAGAGGTAGTAGTAGTGGGATATGGAGTTCAGAAAAAAGCCAACCTGACTGGGGCTGTCACTTCCATGAAAAGTGATGAATTACTAAAGTCAAGAGCAGCCAACGCCACTACCGCTCTCGTCGGACAAATGCCAGGACTTATCTCTAAGCAAGCCAGTGGAGAACCGGGTGCCGACGATGCCAGCATCTTTATCCGTGGTATAGCAACTTTCCAGGGAGACGCCTCTCCAGCCTATATCATTGACGGAATCGAACGTACATCAGCCGACTTTGCTCGTATGGACCCAAATGACATAGAATCAATTAACGTATTGAAAGATGCAGCTTCGGCAGCCATCTTCGGTATGCGTGGAGCAAATGGCGTGATTGTCATCACTACCAAACGAGGTACAGACGGAAAAGCCAGCATCAAATATTCTGGCAGCGTATCTATACAGTCTCCAACCAAACTGCCAGAATTTGCCAACTCCTACGACTACGCTCGCTTAGCTAATCAATATTTCGGAAGCGAGATTTATTCAGCAGAAGCCATCCAGAAATACAAGGAAGGGTCAGATCCAGAGCTATATCCTAACACAAACTGGTATGACGAAATGCTTACAAAGAATGCAATACAAAACCAACATAATATTTCAATTTCAGGAGGTAACGAAAAAATACGTTACTACGTCAGTGGTGGTTTTCTGAATCAGGGTGGTTTATGGGAAGACCTGAACTACAAACGATACAATTTGCGTAGTAATATTGATGCACAACTCACTAAAACCACACGCCTGGGAGTAGATGTGTCCGGCCGTTTGGAGAAATCTTTAAACTCCGGAAGCAGCTATACTATTTTCAAGGAACTTGTACGTAATACTCCAGTACTGCTATGCCGCTATCCCGACGGAACCTTTGCCTTTCCCGATGCTACCCACCCAAACATTGTAGCAGCCAACCAACCAGGGGGAAGTTACAGCAAAGGAGAAACTTTCGTAGTAGATGCCAGAGTAGAGTTGGAGCAGGAATTAGACTTCATCACAGAAGGATTGTCGGCTAAAGGAGTTATGTCTTACAGTCGAAATAATTATACGAATAAAGCATGGAGCGTATCTCCTTACGTGTATTCCAAAGATGCAAACAATGAGTATGTACTGAATCCACGCACAAGCCCGTCACTCAATCTGACACAAAATCAAACAAACTATCAGGAATATCAGTTACAAGTAAACTATAACCGTTCATTCGGACTACATAATGTAACTGCCATGGCCATGGTATTAGCACGAAAAGGATTCAGTTCTACATCCAGCATGTTCCGCAACTCTTTTGACTCTGAAATATTAGATCAGATTAACGCCGGAAACACTGACGGACAAACCATGAATGCCGTAGACAGCGAAACCGCAAGAGCCAGCTATATGGCACGCGTGAACTATAACTATGCATCCAAATACCTGGTTGAGTTCAATATCCGTCGTGACGGATCTGAGAATTTTGCACCTGACAAACGGTGGGGAACATTTGCTTCCGCTTCTTTAGGATGGGTTATTTCTGAAGAACCATTCTTCGAAAGTTTGAAGAACACAATTAACTTCTTAAAAATTCGTGGTTCTTACGGAACATTAGGAAACGACAACACCGGTGGAGTAAGCTTCCCGTTCTATAGCCGCTTTGAACTATACCAAGGAGCAGTAGCCAGCAACGGATTCATGAATAACCTGGGAGACTATGCCTTTGGTGACCTAGTTACTAAAGGACTCGTACCGGGAGCGATTGCCAATAGCCTTGCTACTTGGGAAAAATCTAACAAAGCCAATATTGCATTGGATGCCACTTTATTCAATAACTTAAACTTTACTGTAGACCTCTTCACAGAAAGAAGGACCAATATTCTGACACAACGTACGGCCGAAGTGCCTTCTTCATTCGGTGGCATTCTACCTTTGGAAAATATTGGAATCGTAAACAACAAAGGTATTGATCTCTCATTAAACTATCACAACTCAATAGGAAAAGTCAATTACTCCGTAGGCGGTAATTTTACTTTTGCCAGAAACAAAATTGTGGAAATGGCCGAGGCAGAAGGTACATCTGAATACATGCGGCAGACAGGACGTCCCATCAACGGATACTACGGTTACAAAACAGATGGAATTTTCCAGTCACAGGAAGAAATTGACAGCTACGCCAAACAAGAAGTAGCCGGAGTAGGATACGAAACACAAATTGGAGATATTAAATATGTAGATGTAGACGGAAACGGAGTAGTAAACTCTGACGATATGACTTATTTAGGATACGGAAACATTCCTGAAATTATCTATGGAATTAACGGTTCTTTGAACTGGAAGAATTTCGACTTCAGCTTCCTGATGCAGGGAGCAGCCCATGCTCAAGTTTACTTGAAAGGAGGTATCATTCTTCCTTACTTTAACCAGGGAAACCTGCCACAGTTCTGGGTAAACGAGGCTTGGACAGAAGAAAACCCCAGCAACCGCTATCCGAGACTTGCTGAATCGGTACACAATTTCCCGGCAACAGATGTACCAGGTGTACAAACTTACCTTTACAATGCATCATATTTACGTTTGAAGAACATAGAAGTAGGTTACACCTTCCCCACATCTTGGTTAAGCCGTATCGGAGTAACCAATGCCAGAGTCTATGTGAATGCACAGAACCTGTTCACTATCTCGGATGTTCCTCAGATTGACCCTGAAAATACCGAACAAGAAGGTTGGACATACCCACAAATGAAGTCGTTCAACTTCGGATTATCACTACAGTTCTAACCCTAAAACAAGAAGATTATGAAATCAATAAGAAACTACATATTAATGGCCACACTGATGCTGTCGGCCGGATGTTCAGACATGCTTGATGTCAAACCGACGACTTTCATTTCCGATGAAGCCATTTGGGAAGATGCCAACCTAATCAATCAATTTGTAGCCAACACCTACGGTTCCATGCTCTGCGGATTTAACCGATGCACCGCCGGATACGGGCAAACCTGGTCCATGTCATGGGCTGGAAACCTGGATGCCGCAACCGATGATTTTGCCAGTGTAGCCGATTCTCCTATCTACACCCAGCTCAACAAAGACGCCATTACAGCACAAAGCTGTCCTTTCGTAGAGGAAATATGGACCCAAGAATACATCGTTATACGTAAATGCAACATACTTATCCAGCAACTGCCATCCGTAGATGAAAAGATTCTGGACACACAAACTAAAGACAGACTCCTTACGGAAGCCCGTTTCTTACGTGCATTCTGCTACTTTGAACTGGCTAGAACTTTCGGCAAGGCTCCTCTCATTTTAGAGCCACAAGAACTGGATGACAACCTACAGGTAGCTCCTTCTTCATTTGCCGACATTGTAGATTTCATCGTAGAAGAATGTGATTTGTATGCCGATAATCTTCCCACAGAATATAATAAAGATATGAACGGCCATGCAACCAGAGGCGCCTTCCTCGCCCTAAAATCCAGAGCCTTGCTTTATTTAGCAAGTCCACTCAATAGTGAAGATGATTCCCAGAAATGGGCTGCTGCAGCAGAGGCCGCCCAAGCTGTAATTAATCTCCACAAGTATGAACTGTATAAAACAGGAAATACGCCTTATTATTCCATGGCATTCGACAAAACGGCAGCTAATAAAGAAATCATTTTCGAACGTCGGTTCTCGTTTCCTGATGCTCCGCACAATATTCACATGATGTGGAGTCTGGGAGGAGCAGACGGCTCATGGAACGGACTTTATCCTACACAAAATCTGGTAAATGCCTACGAAAGAAAAGACGGGCAACCAGTATCACTCCAAAATCCGTATGCAAATCTCGACGAGCGTTTCTATCAGAGCATTATATATCATGGTTCTGAATGGGAAGGACAAAATATCTCCATGGTAGAGAACTTAGTAGATGCGACCAAAAACGGAAACTACAAACCTGAAATCGGAAAAGCCAGATGCGGTTACGGCCCCAAAAAATTTATTGAAGAACTGCCTACCTCCACCAACCTTTACAGTGGGTATGCTCAGAGCAACAATTTCCCTTACTTCCGTTATGCGGAAATCCTTCTGAATTACGCAGAAGCTAAAAACGAGTCTCTTCCGGCTCCTGATCAGTCTGTGTACGATGCAGTGGATGAAGTACGTGAAAGAGCTGGATTAGACGGGCTCCCAGACAACCTTACCAAAGAACAAATGCGCGCAAAGATTAAAAATGAAAGAAGACTGGAACTACTTCTCGAAGAGCATCGTTTCTATGATTTACGCCGCTGGAAAGATGGAGACGTACTCAAACAGCCCATTTTAGGAATGAAGGTATACGACAGACAAAATAACGGACAGCAAGAATACGTTATCGAACAGATTGAAGAACGTAAATTCACAGGAAACAACTACTACCTGCCTATACCATTGAAAGAACAAGAACGTAACCCCTTACTGAAAGATTAAACATGATAAACCGATTGCTAATTATAGTAGCATGCACATGCCTATGGGCATGTGCAGCCACTACAGACTCTCAACCTCCAATTGTACACAGCAGCTATGTACCTGAAGGATATCGGCTGGTGTGGAACGATGAATTTGAATCGGACGGAAAGGCACTGCCTGATACCACCCAATGGTATTATGAAACCGGTGGAGGAGGATGGGGAAACAATGAGCTACAATATTACCTGCCGGCCTGCAACAGTAATGATACCGTTGCCTTCACTCAAAATGGCTGTCTGGCTATCCAGACCGTACTACTCAAACACCCCATTGACGGATACAAATATGCTTCTGCCAGAATGAACACCCGTCAGGCATGGAAATACGGTTATTTTGAAGGAAGAATGAAACTCCCTATAGGAATAGGCACATGGCCTGCTTTCTGGATGCTTCCTCAAGATTTTAAACAATGGCCTTTGGATGGAGAGATGGACATAATGGAGCATGTAGGCAGCCATCCAGACACAGTACATATTACCATGCACATGGAAGAATACAACCACATGAAAGGAACCCAAAAAACCTCTATCAATTTTGTGAAAGGAGTACAATCGGAGTTTCATATTTATGCACTAGAATGGACTCCTAATTACATTCACGGTTATATCGACGGAAAGCAATGTTTTACTTTTGTAAATGACCAAAAAGGCGACAAAAAGACCTGGCCTTTTAATGTGCCCTTTCTCATCAAGCTCAATATGGCTATTGGAGGAACCTCAGGCGGTAAACTGGGGGTAGATGATTCTTGTTTCCCCGCCCAATTTGAAATTGATTATATAAGAGTGTATCAAAAATAAAATGAACCATCCTATGAAACCTACTAAACTAATTGCTACAGTTCTGATTTCAGTATGTATCGGAGGCTGTTCATCACAAAAAGAGCCCCAACCAGAAGCTGTTATTGAAAATAAAGTAGACAGTTTACTACGTCAAATGACTTTAGAAGAGAAATTAGGCCAGATGAATCAGCTCAGCCCATGGGATTTTGAAGAACTTGCCGCCCGCATACGCAAAGGAGAGGTCGGTTCTATACTGAACGTAGTAAATCCGGAAGAAATAAACAAAATTCAAAAAATTGCAGTAGAAGAATCACGTTTGGGAATTCCCATTCTTGTGGCCCGCGATGTAATTCACGGCTACAAAACCATTTTCCCTATCCCATTGGGACAGGCAGCAACTTTCAATCCAGAAATTGCAGAACAAGGTGCTCGTGTAGCAGCCATTGAAGCCTCAGCCGACGGAATCCGCTGGACCTTTGCCCCGATGATTGACGTTTCACGTGACCCTCGCTGGGGACGTATCGCTGAAAGTTGTGGAGAAGATCCTTACCTGAATGCCGTAATAGGAACTGCCATGATTAAAGGCTATCAAGGAGATTCTCTGAATGACCCGACAGCCATTGCAGCCTGCGCAAAGCATTTCGTTGCATACGGAGCAGCAGAAGGCGGTAGAGATTATAACTCCACCTTCATACCTGAGCGTGTGCTGAGAAACGTGTATCTTCCTCCTTTCAAGGCGGCAGCAGATGCCAGATGTGCCACTTTCATGACTTCATTCAATGATAACGACGGTGTACCTTCTACAGCCAACAGCTTTGTGCTAAAGGACGTGCTTCGTAAAGAATGGAAATACGATGGTATGGTCGTAACCGACTGGGCTTCCGCTCTTGAGATGGTAAATCACGGTTTCTGTACCGATGGGAAGGATGCCGCCGAAAAGTCTGTCAATGCAGGGGTAGACATGGAAATGGTGAGTGAAACATTTATCCAAAACCTCAAACAGTCCATATCAGAGAACAAAGTATCAATGGAAACAATCGACAATGCTGTACGCAATATTCTACGCCTGAAATTTCGTTTAGGCTTGTTTGACAATCCTTATATCGTAACTCCGCAGTCTGTAAAATATGCCGAGAAGCACCTGCAAGCAGCCAAAACCGCAGCTGAACAATCGGTCATTCTTTTGAAGAATGAAAATCAATCATTGCCACTTACCGACAAGATAAAAACCTTAGCCATCATCGGTCCTATGGCAGATGCTCCGTATGAACAGATGGGTACCTGGGTATTCGATGGAGAAAAAGAACATACACAAACGCCCTTGACTGCCATCAAAAAAAGTGTATGGCGATAAAGTTAAGGTACTCTTTGAAAAAGGACTCGATTACAGTCGCGACAAGAACACGGCAGGTATCGCTCGTGCAATAAGTGTAGCTCGTCAATCCGATGCTGTAGTAGTATTTGTCGGAGAAGAATCGATTCTTTCTGGTGAAGCACATTCTTTGGTCAATCTGAATTTGCAGGGAGCCCAAAGTCAGCTGATCAAAGAATTGGCTGCCACCGGGAAGCCGGTAGTTACGGTAGTAATGGCCGGACGTCAGTTGGCCATTGCCGACGAAGTAAAAGTTTCGGATGCGGTACTCTATAGCTTCCATCCGGGTACAATGGGCGGTCCGGCTATAGCTGACATTCTTTTCGGAAAGGTAAACCCAAGTGGAAAAACTCCGGTAACTTTCCCACGCATGAGCGGACAAGTACCTATCTATTATGCACAACACAAGACAGGCCGTCCTGCCAATCCGACAGAAATGCTAATTGACGAAATTCCCGTAGAAGCAGGACAGACCTCCGTAGGATGTCGCTCTTTCTATCTGGATGCAGGCAACTCGCCTCTCTTCCCCTTCGGTTACGGTCTCTCCTACACAACTTTTGAATACAGCAACCTGAGTCTTGCATCAGACAAATTGACCGCACAGGATACTCTATCCATCAGTTTCACCCTAAAAAACACAGGCAACTACGATGGTACAGAAGTGGTTCAACTTTATGTACAGGATAAGGTAGGTTCAGTCACCCGTCCGGTAAAAGAACTCAAACGCTTCCAGCGTGTCACGCTGAAAGCAGGAGAATCTATCCAAGTATCATTGAGTCTTCCAGTCTCTGAGCTTGCCTTCTGGGGATATGACATGAATTATACCGTAGAACCAGGCGATTTCAGACTTTGGGTAGGAACCAATAGTGCAGAAGGGTTGACAAAAGACTTCTCTGTGGCTGCGTTATAATTTGCTAATGGTTTCATAGGTTTATCATAAAGCTGAATTAAAGCTCATTATCACGCTGTTTAAACTGCCTTCCAAGTATGTTTAAACAGCGTTTTTATTCTTTTTTATGTAAAAACTCTCTCCTTCCCAGAATTCTACGTAACTTTAGACTTTGTTCAGCAAACATATACCTTTTATTAAACCTACGCTATGCCATATTATATGAAAATATGTCTTATCTTGTTCACTCTGCTTTATGCAGGGACAATCTCTTGTTTTTCAGAATCTCAGACGCAAGCTGAAGAAAAACTTCTTCGTGAACTGGATACTGCCTTATTACGATACCCAGACTATGTACAGCAGAAAAAAGCTCAAATTCTCGAACTTCATAAATATGAGGTGACTACAAGAGACAATGAACAGAAATACTGGATCAACAAACTGCTTTACGAGGCCTACAACTCTTTTGAAGCAGATTCTGCCCTGATTTATGCACAAAAGAACCTGGAACTATCTCAAAAAATGGGAAATAAAGAACGAGAAACTTTATGGAAAATCTATAAGACGTATATGGCTTCCTCCACCGGACTGGTATTAAGTGCGTCCAGTGATTTGGCCCAACTGCGTCCATACATTACAACTCCTAATCTGAAAATTGAATATTATGCTCACCAGATATTCTTAGCAGGACATATTCTACAATATGCAGCAGCCCCCATCGATTGGAGTAAGCATGTGCCTCAAAGCGTACGTGAACAAGTAGATTACTATGCCCGACAAGAGCAATTGTATAGAGATTCTCTTGCTTTATGTTTGCATACCGAAAAAGAACAAATGTCTTTATGGTATCAAGGATTGGCGTTATTTGACACAGACTCACTTTTCAGTATCCAAGATACACTGGAAACAAGCATTCAAAAATCGCAGATGGACACACGACACGATGCCATGAATGCCTACCTACTATCTAAAATCTATCAAAAACAAGGAATAAAAGATAAAGCTAAATATTACCTTATCTTATCGGCTTTGGCAGATATAAAATCAGCCAATCAGGATATAGCTTCGTTAGAAGAATTAGCACAAATAGAATTTCAAGAAGGAAATATAGAACGTGCCTATCTTTATATTTCCAAATGTCTGGAACTTGCCCAGTCATATTACAATCGTGTACGTCTGGTCAGTATTTCTAAAATTCAGCATGACATCTTAACTGCTTATCAAAACTTAGATAAAAACCAGAAATCCAAGTTAAGGACTTCTGTTTTCTTATTAGGTATCCTGGCATTAGCACTAATCATCACAATTTTCATATTATGGAAACAGATTGGTAAAATAAATAGTTCGCGTATCCAGATAAACCAGGCGAACAAACAACTGAATGAACAAGCTACTGAGATGGCAAAAGTACACAAAGACTTAGAACATGCCCATCACAAAGAACAACAACTAAACACCAGCTTAAAAGAAGCCAATCTAAAATTACAGGCATCCAACCAATTGAAGGAAGAATACATCGCTTATGTACTCTCCATTTGTTCCAACTATATCAGCCTGCTCGATGAATTCAGAGGAAAACTCAAATGTAAGCTCAAAGTACATCAATATGAGGAGGCCTTAGCTTTAACCAGCAACCAGGCTATGACGCAAAGCGAACTAAAAGAGTTCTACCGCACTTTTGATACCATTTTTCTTCATGTGTATCCTTCTTTCGTGGAGGAATTCAATCAGTTACTCGCACCGGAAGAACGGATTGTCCTGACAGAAGATGAAAAACTAAATACCACTCTACGTATTTATGCCCTTGTACGATTGGGGATTAGCGAGAGTGTAAAGATTGCAGAATTTCTCCACTGCTCAACTCAGACGGTTTACAACATACGCCTGAAAACACGTAACAAACTAATTGTTCCTAAGGACGACTTCCTAAAGTTAGTACAAAACATCGGAAAAGAGTGTTAGCACTTCGTAATATAAATAGAGAAAGTTGTTCTTCCCCTGTTTCTTTATTCATTATCTTTGCACGGACTTTTAATACACGAAAAATGGTAAAAGCGATATTCTTTGATATTGATGGAACATTAGTTTCTTTCCAGACTCACACCGTGCCGGAGTCTACCCGCGAAGCCCTGCGACTTTTGAGAGAAAAAGGTATTAAGGTATTCATTGCTACCGGCCGTCCAAAGACATTGATGATGGATGCCGTGGGTGACCTGGATTTCGACGGTTATGTCACGCTGAACGGAGCACATTGCTTCACGGCAAATCATGAGGACATCTACAAGGGCTGTGTACCGCAGGAAGACATTGAACGACTCATTCAGTACCAGCATGACCATCCGGAAATGCCGTTCGTTTTTGTACACGACAATACCTGGTTCCTGACACACGAGGATGAGGCTGTCAGAGAGATTGCCCGTCTGATTCAAATTGACATTCCGGAAATCCGTCCCATAGAAACTGCAAGAGAGAAGGAAATTCTGCAAATCATGGGATATTTCCCCGAAGAAAAAGACGAAGAGATATTCGGAAAGGTGCTGACTCACTGTGAACCCATGCGCTGGCATCCGCTCTTTGCCGACATCATTGCACGGGGAAACAGTAAAAGTCACGGTATCGACCAGATGTTGGCTTATTACGGCATTGACCTGAAAGATACCATGGCTTTCGGCGATGGCGGCAACGACATTCCGATGTTGAAACATGTAGGTATGGGAATTGCCATGGGAAACGCGGCTCCTCACATACAAGCTGCGGCCGATTATATCACTACCTCAGTGGATGAAGAGGGTATCATGCAGGCATTGAAGCACTTCCATATCCTGTAACAGTCCAAATTCTCTAACCGTAACCCGTTACATTTCATAGGACAAACTACACAATACCTACAAATAGGTATTTATACATAGTCTAAATTACCCATATTTGGCGATTGCCCCACCCGGACAATCGCCTTAATTTTGCACACTGAAAATTAGTCCTGAACAAAAAATACGAGTTACAGTAAATGAGAAATTTATCTTTTTCGCGGGGAAGCGAAAATTTGAAATGGGTGTACTTTTTATGTTATTGGGTGCTTGTGTCTTATCTCTTTCTGCACAAGGCCGTTCGCTACTATCTGGGAAAGTTCTTTCTTCGGACAAGAGTGTCATTGACTTCGCCACGGTGTACCTGAAAGGTACGCAATATGGCTGTACAACCAACGAAAAAGGCTTGTATCATCTGAAAGCACCTGCCGGAAAATACACACTGACCGTTTCTGCCATCGGATTTGAGACGGTAGAAAAAGAAGTGGAAATTCTGGCAGACGGACGTAGTAAGCAAAAATGTAATCTTGAAGCCTTCAGTCACCGAGCTGGATGAGGTCGTAGTCGTTTCCAACGGAGTCGGACGCATCAAGCGCTCGGCCTTTAATGCCGTAGCTGTAGATACGCGTGAACTGCAGAATTCTACCAAAAACTTGAGTGAAGCGTTACAGAAACTTCCGGGAATGAAACTGCGCGAATCTGGAGGTGTGGGATCGGACATGCAGCTGATGCTCGACGGCTTCAGCGGCAAGCATGTAAAAGTATTTATCGACGGGGTGCCACAGGAAGGGGCAGGAACAGCTTTCGACCTGAATAACATTCCGGTCAACTTTGCCGAGCGCATTGAGGTATATAAAGGTGTGGTTCCCGTAGGATTCGGTACCGATGCCTTGGGGGGAGTTATCAACATTGTAACCAACAAACAGAAGCGCAACTGGTTTCTGGATGCATCATACTCATACGGCTCGTTCAACACGCATAAATCGTATGTAAACTTCGGACAGAGTTTCAAAAACGGACTGACATACGAAATCAATGCATATCAGAATTACTCTGACAATAATTACTATATCAACAACTGGGTGGAAGAGTTCAACCACGAAAACAATACGTCTGTCAGCGATGAAAGTAACATACAGCGTGTAAAACGATTCAATGATACATTCCACAACGAAGCGGTCATCGGAAAAATCGGAGTTACCGGGAAAAGCTGGGCCGACCGGCTGATGTTTAATGTGGCCTATTCGCATTTCTACAAAGAAATACAGAATGGAGTGTACCAGGAAATCGTATTCGGCGAGAAACATCGTCATGGCTATTCCATTGTTCCTTCGGTAGAATATCGCAAGCAGAATCTTTTCACCAAAGGACTGGATGTGACGGTTACGGCTAATTACAACCACAACCTGACGACAAACGTGGATACAGCGATGTACAAATACAACTGGCTGGGTGACCGTATCCCCAGATCGACTGCCGGCGAACAGAATCACCAGTTCAGTGAACAAATCAATACAAACTGGAATACCACACTTACTGCGGTATACCGACTGGGCAAAATGCACTCGTTTACATTTAATAATGTATTCAGTACTTTTCGTCGTACAGGACGAAGTCTGATTGAGAAAAATTCCGTACTGGAAGATTATGATGAACCTACCAAAAGCCGGAAAAACATTGCAGGGTTATCTTATCGCCTGATGCCTTCTGAAAAATGGAACCTGTCGGTCTTCGGCAAGCACTACAATTCTTACAGTGAAGGAACGGTACAGCTGAGCGACAACAATGTAGGAAGTGATACGAGGGTGTCACAAAGTGTCAGCTCTTTCGGATATGGAGCTGCCGGAACCTATTTCTTAGGGAAAGCCATTCAGTTGAAACTCTCTTACGAAAAGGCGCTGCGCATGCCCAGCACACAGGAACTTTTTGGTGACGGTGACCTTGAAGCGGGGAAAGCTGACTTGAAACCGGAGCGTAGTGACAACGTGAACCTGAGTGCCAGCTACAACAAGCAGTTAGGCAAACACGGGTTGTATGTGGAAGGGGGAGTGATTTACCGTAATACCCAGGATTACATCAAACGTGACTTGTCGACCGTAGGCGGCACCAGCTATGGAAGCTACACCAATCATGGCCGGGTAGAGACAAAAGGGTTCAATGTGTCTTTGCGATACAGTTACAGCAACTGGTTCAATTTGGGAGGTACGTTCAACAACCTTGACACCCGCGACAAGGAAAAGAAGCGGGCAGCAAGCAGCGGACAGAATGCACTGACGTACGGACAGCGCATTCCGAACATTCCTTACCAGTATGCAAACGTAGATATGAACTTCTACTGGCATAATCTGTTTGCAAAAGGGAATACCCTCACATTCGGATGGGACTGTTTCTACCAGCATGACTTCCCGTTGTATTGGGAAAGCTTTGGTGACCCGTCTACCAAAATCCGGGTACCGCAGCAGATTTCGCATAACCTCTCTTTGGGGTACAGCATCCGGAACGGACGTTACAACATTTCATTTGAATGCCGGAACCTCACCGATGAGAAACTGTATGACAACTTTAGCCTGCAAAAAGCCGGACGGGCATTTTATGGAAAGTTCCGGGTGTATTTTGGAAAGTAATAAACCAATAAAAATATAAATACAAGTATATGAATAAAAAGAACTTTATGTTAGGACTGGGCGCTTTCTGCATGGGAGGCCTGTTCATGGGGTGTCAGAACGAAGAAAATGACCCAACCTTCAGCAATCACAACAATTTCAAGGGAAACTACGTCATTCCGGTCACCGCAGGAGGTACTTCCTATCTGCTTACGGCAGAAAGTCTGGACGAAGGCAAAATCTCAGTCATTGAAAACGGAAAGGAATTTCAAGACCAGATTTCTTACTGGATTTTTTACAACCAGAATTATTTTTTCGGAATCAAATATAACGACGGCTCACAAGGCACCGGAGGCTGTTACTATCTGGATGCTAACAATGTGCCACAGAAAAAATACAGTTATACATTCAACCGTTTTACTACCTACGGCACATGGGGTGACAATGTGATTACCGTATCTACCGGAGACACCAAGCAGACTGACAGTAAAGGCAATGCAGCACAAGGCTTTTTATTTAACTACCTTGAACGCCAAAAACGGTACCACCAGCACCAATCAGCAGGATATTTTGGCCGAGAACTTTTTAGGAAATGGTGAAAAGGTTACCATGGCCGGATTTGTGGAAGCCAACGGAAAGCTCTACACCTCTATCATTCCCATGGGTATGAGTCACTATGGAGTGAACACCTGGCCCGACAAAGTGTTGAATCAAGACTATGTAGCAACCGGTACCGGCGGCTCAGGAAGCGGTAAATATACTGCCGGACAGATTCCTTCTACCCAATATCCGGATAATGCTTATATTGCCATTTACAGCGGCAGCAGCTTTGATGAAGAACCGGTTATTGCGACAACAGACAAGATTGGTTTTGCCTGCGGACGCATGCGTTCGCAGTACTACCAGACCATCTGGAGCGACGATGACGGTAACTTGTATGTATTTTCAGGAGGATATGGACGTACGGCTACCCAACCTGCGGCTGATGCCAACTTAAAGGCAAAGGTACAAGGTACACTTCCTTCTGGTGTCGTGCGCATCCCTGCTGGAAGTTCTGCCTTCGATGAGTATTATTGCAACCTGGAAACGATGAGCGGTGCGAGCGGCCATCCGTTATTCCGCTGCTGGCACGTAGGTGGCGATTATTTCCTGCTCAATAATTACGGATGCAGCATTGAAGAAGTAGCCACACTGGGAACTAATGCACCTAAAAATGAACTGGTGATATTCAAAGCCAGTGAAAAGAAGCTGATTCCAATTACAGGATTGCCTGACAAAAACCTGATTTCTTCTTTCGGGAACTCCCCTTATCTGGAAAATCAGTATTTTTACATCCCGGTACTGACTACCGAAGAAGGAGCCACTCCCACATTCTATAAAATCAATCCTCAAACAGGAGAGGCTGTAAAAGGACTGGAAGTGGAAGCCGATGAAATTACAACAGTAGGTAAAATTGCATTAACTCAACAATAAACATCCGAAAATGAGAAAATTATTCGGGAAAATACACCTCTGGCTTTCTATCCCAGTGGGAATTATTCTTTCCATTATTTGCTTTTCGGGAGCTGCACTGGTATTCGAAAAGGAAATCACCCAGGCGTGTAACCCTCATTTATATAAGGTCAGCGTTCCGGAAGGGAATGCTGACGTTCTTCCACCTTCACAACTGATTGCACGCATAAAGGAGCAGACCGCCGATTCACTCAAGCTAACCTCACTGCAATATTCAGGAAAAGCCGATGAGGCAGCTAAGGTGACATTCAAAAACGCAGGCAGAAAAAGCCTGAGTGTGAATCCGTACACGGGAGAGGTGAACGGATGGATAGAAGGAAACAGTTTTTTTCAAACTATGCGGAAACTGCATCGCTGGCTGCTGAACCCTCCACCGCAAAAAGGAGCTTCCTCTGTAGGGAAAATGATAGTCGGCATCTCCACCCTGTTGATGGTCGTGATTCTTGTCAGTGGTCTTGTTATCTGGTGGCCCCGAACTCGAAAAGCGTTAAATAACCGGCTGAAGGTTTCATGTCGCAAAGGATGGCGCCGTTTCTGGTATGACAGTCATGTGGCGTTGGGCTTTTATTCTACCCTCTTCCTGCTGGTCATGGCACTTACCGGACTCACTTGGTCGTTTGGCTGGTACCGTTCGTTTGCTTACGGACTTTTTGGAGGAAACACTTCGAAGCAGACCCAAACTCACGGAACCTCCCTTCCACCAAACGAAAGCAACGCACGTGCGAAGAAAGAAGGCAAGAAACAAACCGATTATACGACTTGGGACAAGGCAATCCAGGAAGTACAGGCAAAATACACCGGCTATACTTCGCTCCGTATAGAAGAGAAGAAGATACAAGTTATCCAGGGACAGCAATTACGCCGTACGGATACCCTGAAATTCAATCCGAAGAACGGAGAGATTACAGAAACCACAACCTATGCGGAAGTGCCTCGCGCACAGAAACTGAAAGGCTGGTTCTATGCCTTCCACACCGGAAGCTGGGGAGGTATCTATACAAAGATACTCTATTTCCTGGCAGCTTTTATCGGAGGCGTACTTCCACTCAGCGGGTATTATTTATGGTTGAAGAAGAAACAAAGAGCTACAAGGTAAGTTTGGCCAAATAGTCATAATGACTACCTTCCTTCACCAGCTCTGCTTTGAATCCATATTGAGAAGCATACAGACTCAGGGTGTTGAAATCCACATACAACCAGTCGAATGCTTCTCCTTTTATTTGTTTATATTGCATCTGGAAATCCAGTTGACCGTAATAATCGCCCGCCAAATCAACGACAAAGCTTCCGTCTTCCTCCTCAAACAGGTATCTCAAATCGCTTGAATCCATTAAGATACAACCACCAGGATTCAGCAACAGCTTCATCCGCTGGAAGAAATCACCGAAATTCTCTACCCGACCGATAATTCCCGAACCGTTCATCAGCATCAGAATGGTATCAAAACGTTCGGCGAAATGTGTGTCAAACAGATTGACCAGACGGGCATCCAGTCCACGTGCCTGCATGACTTCTACCGACAGAGGAGAAATATCAATAGCCACAGACTCTTTTCCCATTTGCTTTAAAGCCAAGGAATGACAGCCACTGCCTGCTCCTACATCTAAAATCTTTCCCTGAGCCATATCCAGTGCGGTTTGTTCCAGCAAGGGCATGTGTTCATACGTACGGAATAATTCACTCACTGGAATTTCATCTTCCTCAAACTGTGAAGAGAAAACTCTTAACTTTCCAGCCTTTCCATTCTTGAAGTAATCGTATATGGCAGCTCCCATCGGATCCTTTTCTGCCTGTAGCCATGTGGTCTTCATGATTCTTTGTCTCTGTAATTAACGTGCACAAAAATACAAAATAAAATTCACAATGGTTATTTATTCATTATATTCATGCATTTTTCAGAATAAACACACAAAAAAGTAAGAATTTATGCATGATATTCAAAATATATCCGTATTTTTGCAGCCGTAAAAGAATAATTATACAATGAAGAACAAGAATAGCAGACTTGATTCAATCAAAATGATTATCTCCAGCAAGGAGATTGGAAGTCAGGACGAACTCTTGCAGGAGTTGACAAAAGAAGGATTCCAATTGACACAAGCCACCCTGTCGCGCGACTTGAAGCAACTGAAGGTAGCCAAAGCTGCCAGCATGAACGGGAACTATGTATATGTACTCCCCAACAATACCATGTACAAGCGCATGACAGAGCCGCAAAAAGCCAGCGAAATGCTGCGTCACAACGGATTCATCTCCATTGAATTCTCCCACAACATCGCTGTGATCAAGACTCGCCCGGGATATGCCAGCAGTCTGGCATACGACATTGACATGCACAATTTCCATGAAATCATCGGTACCATTGCCGGCGACGACACCATCATGCTGGTGATTCGCGAAAATTGTACGCGTACAGAAGTCAAGCATGCTCTTGCCAACATTATACCGAATATAAACCAACTCTAACTGATAAGAATAAAAAATGGAACCTACTAAACAAATTGATGTAATGGTAGCCGACGCCTCACACGAGGTTTACGTTGACACAATATTGGACACGATTAGAGAAGCAGCCAAAGTTCGCGGTACGGGTATTGCCGAACGTACACACGAATACGTAGCTACCAAGATGAAAGAAGGAAAAGCCATCATCGCACTGTGCGGAGATGATTTTGCCGGATTTACTTACATCGAATCATGGGGAAACAAGCAGTACGTAGCTACTTCCGGACTGATTGTTCATCCGAGATACAGAGGATGCGGACTGGCTAAGCGTATCAAGCATGCCTCTTTTACTTTGGCTCGTCTGCGATGGCCGAAAGCCAAAATCTTCAGTCTGACTTCAGGAGCTGCGGTCATGAAAATGAATACAGAGCTGGGATACGTACCTGTCACTTTCAACGAGTTGACCGACGATGACTCATTCTGGAAAGGATGTGAAGGATGTATCAACCACGAAATCCTGATGGCGAAAAACCGTAAATTCTGTATCTGCACAGCCATGCTTTATGATCCGGCTTTGCACACAGACGATAAAATAAACAATTTCTAAATACAAAAATAATCTCAAGCGAGGTTTTCTCCTGAACTCATACAGGCGAAAAGCTTCACGATATAAAGATAAGCACCATGGAAGAAAAGAAAAAAGTTGTCGTTGCTTTCAGCGGCGGATTGGACACTTCCTTTACCGTAATGTATCTGGCAAAGGAAAAAGGATATGAAGTATATGCAGCATGCGCCAATACCGGTGGTTTCAGCCCGGAACAGTTAAAAAAGAACGAAGAAAATGCGTATAAACTGGGAGCTGTGAAATATGTGACTCTTGACGTAACACAGGAATACTACGAAAAGAGCCTGAAATACATGGTATTCGGAAACGTACTGCGTAACGGTACTTACCCTATTTCTGTAAGTTCTGAACGTATCTTCCAGGCATTGGCCATTGCCCGTTATGCCAACGAAATCGGAGCTCATGCCATTGCTCACGGTTCTACTGGTGCCGGCAACGACCAGGTGCGTTTTGACATGACTTTCCTGGTAATGGCTCCGGGAGTGGAAATCATTACCCTGACACGTGACATGGCGTTGAGCCGTGAATATGAAATCAATTACCTGAAGGAAAATGGTTTTGAAGCAGATTTCACTAAACTGAAATACTCATACAACGTAGGTATCTGGGGAACTTCTATCTGCGGTGGTGAAATTCTGGATTCTGCACAGGGATTGCCAGAAAGTGCTTACCTGAAACAGGTAACCAAAACTGGCAGCGAACAACTGAAACTGGAATTCAAGAAAGGTGAGTTGTATGCCGTAAACGGTGAAGTGTTCGACGACAAAATTAAGGCTATCCAGAAAGTAGAAGAAATTGGTGCAGCCTACGGTATCGGTCGTGATATGCATGTGGGTGATACGATTATCGGTATCAAAGGCCGTGTAGGATTCGAAGCTGCAGCTCCGATGCTGATTATCGGTGCTCACCGCTTCCTGGAAAAATATACCCTGAGTAAATGGCAGCAATACTGGAAAGACCAGGTAGCCAACTGGTACGGCATGTTCCTTCACGAAAGCCAGTACCTGGAACCGGTAATGCGCGACATCGAAGCCATGCTGACCGAATCACAGCGTAACGTCAACGGAACTGCTATCCTGGAACTTCGCCCGTACGGATTCTCTACTGTAGGAGTAGAATCAAAAGATGACCTCGTGAAGAACAAGTTCGGCGAATACGGAGAAATGCAGAAAGGATGGACTGCAGAAGACGCTAAAGGCTTCATCAAGGTGTTGTCTACTCCGCTTCGTGCCTATTATGCAAACCATAAAGACGAAGCTGACGTATGATAAAAGCAGGAATTATAGGAGGCGCAGGATATACGGCAGGCGAACTGATTCGCCTGCTGCTTAATCATCCGGATGTAGAGATTGCATTTATCAGCAGCTCCAGCAATGCGGGCAACAAGATTACTGACGTACACGAAGGCCTGTATGGAGAAACCGATTTAGTGTTTACAGATGAGCTTCCACTCGATACCATCGATGTATTGTTCTTCTGTACGGCCCACGGCGATACAAAGAAATTCATGGAAAGTCACAATGTACCGGAGGACTTGAAAATCATTGACCTGTCCATGGACTACCGCATCAAATCGGACGACCATGACTTTGTATATGGTCTGCCAGAACTGAATCGCCGTACTATCTGTCATAGCAAGCACGTAGCTAACCCGGGATGCTTTGCTACATGCATTCAGCTCGGACTTCTGCCATTGGCCAAGCATTTGCTGTTGAACGACGACGTAATGGTAAACGCCATTACCGGAAGTACCGGAGCAGGTGTAAAACCAGGTGCTACGAGTCATTTCAGCTGGCGTAACAACAACCTTAGCATCTACAAACCGTTCTCACACCAGCATGTGCCAGAAATCAAACAGTCACTGAAACAGCTGCAGAACAGTTTCCATTCAGAAATCGATTTCATTCCTTACCGAGGTGACTTTGCCCGTGGTATTTTTGCCACTATCATAGTAAAGACCAAGGTAGAGCTGGAAGAGATTGTGAAAATGTACGAAGAGTACTATGCAGAAGATTCTTTCACCCACATCGTGGACAAGAATATCGACCTGAAGCAGGTGGTCAACACAAACAAATGCTTGATTCACCTGGAAAAGCATGGCGACAAGCTGCTTATCATTTCTTGCATTGACAACCTGCTTAAAGGAGCCAGCGGTCAGGCTGTACACAATATGAACCTGATGTTCAACCTGGAAGAAACAGTAGGACTGAAACTGAAACCGAGCGCATTTTAATTAATGAATAATGAATAATGAAAATGAATAACCAGACAGAACTCCTTGATTGCTGCTCTTAATTATTCATTCTTAATTCTTAATTATATGAAGTTATTCGACGTATATCCTTTGTTCGATGTAAACATCGTAAAAGGAAAAGGCTGCCACGTATGGGACGACAAAGGTCAGGAATACCTTGACCTTTATGGAGGACATGCCGTTATCTCCATCGGTCACGCACATCCCCATTATGTGGAAACCATCAGCAAACAAGTTGCTACATTGGGATTCTATTCCAACTCTGTAATCAACAAATTACAGCAGGAAGTAGCCAACCGTCTGGGAGCCATCAGCGGTTATGATGACTATCAGCTTTTCTTAATCAACTCTGGAGCAGAAGCCAACGAAAATGCATTGAAACTGGCATCTTTCTATAACGGACGTACACGTGTGATTTCTTTCGCAAAAGCTTTCCACGGACGTACTTCACTGGCAGTAGAAGTAACCAACAATCCGAAAATCATTGCTCCGATCAATGACAACGGACACGTGACATACCTGCCGCTGAACGACACAGAAGCGCTGAAAGCCGAATTGGCCAAAGGCGATGTATGTGCAGTCATCATTGAAGGTATCCAGGGCGTAGGAGGAATTCAGCTCCCTACTACAGAGTTCATGAAAGCCATTCGCCAGGCGTGTGACGAAACCAATACCGTCATGATTCTGGATGAAATCCAGTCGGGTTACGGAAGAAGCGGTAAATTCTTTGCTCACCAGTACAATGACGTACGCCCAGACATGATTACTGTAGCTAAAGGCATTGGCAACGGATTCCCGATGGCCGGTGTGCTGATCAGTCCGAAGTTCACTCCAGTATATGGACAGTTAGGAACGACTTTCGGTGGCAATCATCTGGCATGTGCAGCAGCTATCGCTGTACTTGATGTGATGAAAGAAGAAAATCTGGTTGAAAATGCGGGCAAAGTAGGTGCTCACTTATTGGAAGAATTGAAAGGCTTCAAAGGAATCAAAGAAGTACGCGGTCGCGGCTTGATGATTGGAATGGAATTTGAGGAACCCATCAAGGAACTCCGCCAGAAATTACTTTTCGAAGAAAAAGTATTTACCGGTGTCAGCGGCACCAACGTCATCCGTTTGCTTCCACCGCTCTGCCTGAGCATGAACGAAGCAGATGAATTCCTGACTCGCTTACATAGGCTTATCAAATAATAAAAACGTATCACGTTTTTACATTTACGCCCTGATACTTAGAAGTATCAGGGCGTATTATTTTCACCAGTAATAAATTATCCCAAAGTTAGCTTCTTCTAAAATAGCCGCTTATAAACTCTAAGACAGAAGGTAAAGCACTCCTCCAATAACTCCAAGTATGTCCTCCATCCCTAACTCGAAACTCATGATATATTTTCTTTTCATTCAGCAACTCGTGAGCAATAACATTTCCATGCAAAAGAGCATCATCATCTCCACAATCAATATAATAAGCAACATCTAAGGAATTTGCTGTATCCATATTTTCTAATAAATGTAAGACACTATTACGATACCAACATGGAGTAAGATTTCCTTTGCCATATATTTTATCGAACAATTTACCTCTTTTGGAGTTCAAAGAATTTTTAATCTGTGCCTCCGTAAAGACAGCTGCACTTAACGGTGCGCAAGCCACAAAATAATCAGGATGATGCAAAGTGTATAAAAAAGATCCATAACCTCCCATAGACAAGCCTGATATTGCACGATACTGTTTTCCACTTCGGACTTTATATGTTTCTTCTATATAAGGTATTAATTCATTAAAAAACATATCTTCATAGTTAATTTTACCATCATACGAATTCACATACCAAGTTTCCCAAGCATTAGGCATAACAATCACCATATCAGTAGCTAATTTACGAGAGACCGTTTCATCAACTATTGCTTTCATCTCTCCCATCTGTATCCAAGCACTTTCATCATCAGTCCATCCATGTAACAAATACAAAACCGGATATTTTCGATCCGAAGATTCATATCCGTCTGGTAAGTAAATAGAATATGGTACTGATTTATTTAAGATTTTACTATGAAAGCTCAATGACTCCCAAACAAGGCTTTGACCTAATGCACAGGAGATAAAAACGAAGAAAAAGCAACAACTTAAGACAAAACATTTCCTATCCATACCCAATAAGTATTAACTTTTTATTCCAACAATATTCAGCCTATACCATAGGCTAAAATAGAATTTAGAGATAAAAACGTTCCAGAATCTCCATACACATACGGCCGTTATGATAAGGGCATTTCCAGAAGCCAGCTTTATCATCCTTCATATTAATGGTACCATCTGCATATAAGCTCCAATGCCATTCACCATGCATCTTATCCACTAATTTCGTTTGAATGAAATTCCAGCATCGCAACGCGATTTGCAATGCTTCTTCATCGCCAAAATGCTGAAAAAGATTCACATGCCCTACCACATTTTCAGCTTGAACCCACCAGTGCAGCTCACGGTCAATTTTTCCTTTGCTGACAAAGTTCTCGTAAATCATACTGCCATCTGGATTCAGTCCCTCATCTGCCGCCTCAGCAATTTTCACAATAGCCGGTTCCACCTTTCTCAACAAATCCTGATCACCTACCACCAGTGCCGCCTCATGTATCAGCCACGAAGCTTCAATATCATGTCCGTAGGATACTATCTGATACTTATTAGCCCAGTCATCTTCAAAGAACAGATTCAGGTGATACGTTTTGGCATCCAATATCTTCTCTAAAAACAAATTGACCAGATTGACAATCTGCTTCTTCAGGCGTTCATCTTTCCATACACGATAAAGATTTGTATAAGGCTCCAAAATATGCAAATGTGTATTCATCGTCTTCTTCTCATTCTCGTCCTTATCACTCAAACGCATATCTTCTATCGGACGCCAGTCGCGCGTCAAAGCTTCCAGATATCCGTTCTTTTCTGCATCAAAACTATATTTTTCAATTACCTCAAACAACCGGCAAGCATAATCCAGGGCTTCCGCATCTCCCGTCGCACGCGCGTACTCACTCAACCCGTAAATGGCAAAGCCAATGGCATATATCTGCTTCTTGGTATCAAGTGGATTCCCTTCACAATCCAGTTCCCAATAAATACCTCCAAACTCTGTGTCATAGAAATGATCAATCAAATAACGTTTGGCACGTGTAGCCGTTTCCAGATACTCCTCTTTGTGAAGCAGACGGTACGCAGCCGAGAAAGTCCACAAGATACGTGCATTCAGGATGGCTCCCTTCGATGCAGATGCCTCCAATACATCCTTTCCGGTAATACGACCATAAAATCCACCATGTTCACGATCGGTTATCTTTTTCATCCAAAACGGAAGTATATTCTGTTCCAGTTCTGCCTTCACCTCCGTGCAGAGCTGATTTATCTTCTCATTCTTCATCTTTTGATTCTCTCTTTAAGTTTAACTGTTCCATTATACCTTTCATCTTCTGTTCTCCCAGCGGATAGAAGACAATAAAGACTATCGAAATAAATGCAGCTGCAGCCGGAAGCAAGCTTAAGAACATTTTGATGCCATGGATGGTTTCTTCGCTCTGTACGGCATTAGCCTGAAAGCCAAAGAAAGACAACAGCCATCCGGTCACCGCCGTACCAATGGCCCATCCAAACTTCTGGCTCATGGATGAAGCACTAAAAATCAATCCCGTAGCACGGTTTCCCGTTTTCAATTCCGAGAAATCGGCACAATCGGCATACATTGACCAAAGCAACGGGAAAATACTACCGGCACATACACTTATCAAGCATTGAAATATAAAAATCAATGTCAAATCCTCCTTGTCAAACCAGAAAAATATCACGCTCAAGACCGAAGCAATCAGCATGGAAAGTGCAAAAGTCTTTTTCTTTCCAATCTTATTACTCATAGGAGCTGCCAAGACTACACCTACAATATTCGCAATCTGCCCCACAGAAAGATACAAACCGCTCAACACGAAGGATACCCCCATTAGTGAAACAGTACGATATTCATCTTCCACAATAAAATACTTGAAGTAATACACTGCTGCTCTATCCCGGATAGAATTAAATACCAATGTCGCCACTCCAGCTCCAAACAAAATCCACCAAGGCTTATTATGAAACAAATCCCTAATGTCCTCCTTCAAAGAAGTTCTCTTCTCACTAATCGGCTTTACCCGTTCTCTTGTCCAGGCAAAGCAACCTAAAAACAGCAGGGCACACATCACCCCAATCACCACCACAGCCATGAACCAGCCAAACTGCTGGTCACTCAACTCCTTGCTATGCCCGCTAAACCAGTTCACCATCGGCATGAACAACAACAGAGCAATAAAACTACCCAAGTAAGCAAACATCATACGGTAAGTAGATAAGGTATTACGCTCTGACGGGTTAGGGCTCATCACTCCCAACAATGAAGCATAAGGTACGTTAATGCCAGAATATACCATCATCATCAACGAATAAGTGATATACGCATACACCAGTTTCCCTGCATCACCGAAAGGAGGTGTATAAAAAGTAAGTACTCCTATCAATCCAAACGGAACTGCAAGATATAGCAGATACGGACGAAACTTCCCCCATCGACTGGAAGTACGGTCGGCAATTACCCCCACAATCGGGTCGAACACTGAATCCCAGATACGTGTCACCAAAAACATGGTACCCACCATTGCCGCCGGTAGCCCGAACACATCCGTATAGAATATCATCAAATAGGCTCCAAACAATTTCCAGAACATGGAGGAAGCCATATCCCCAAATCCGTAGCCAATCTTTTCCGTGAGTTTTATCATAGCAGTACTTACTTTTTTATTATTTCATCAATTTCAGGTTTTTATCAATCAATTTTTTCAGTGTTTCTACCGAAGCTGTAGTAGTCAAGCCATCCTGTGGCGTATTCATACAATAATCCACCAACTTATCAATTGTAGAAACGGCCACATGCATACGTGTATCGGAGGAGGCATAATAAATGAACACCTTTCCATCTTCATCTGCAATCCAGCCATTGGTAAACAGCACATTCGATACATCACCAATACGTTCTTCCCCTTCCGGAGCCATAAAATATCCACCCGGAGCAGCAATCAACTTACTGGGGTCTTCCAATGAAGTCATATACATGTAAAGCACATAGCGCAAGCCAGCTGCACAACCACGCACACCGTGTGCCAGATGTAGCCATCCTTTGGGAGTCTTGATAGGATGAGGACCTTCACCGTTCTTCATTTCTTTGATCGTATGATAATAGCGGCAGTCGATAATCTTTTCTTCAGTCACTTCCGCATGCGTAATATCATCTACCAAAGCCCAGCCGATACCTCCACCACTTCCAGCATCAATGAATCCATCTTGCGGGCGAGTATAAAAAGCATATTTGCCATTCACAAACTCCGGATGCAGCACTACGTTACGCTGCTGACTTTTCGACTTCAAGTCTGGCAGACGTTCCCAGGTTTTCAGATCTTTTGTACGAGCAATAGCAGCCGTAGCTGTAGCTGAAGACAAATCACCGGCGGGTGCATTATCGTCATGACGTTCTGCACAGAAAATACCATAAATCCAGCCGTCTTCATGTACTGTCAGACGCATATCATAAATATTTGTAGCCGGAATCACATCATCAGGCATGGTAATAGGATAATCCCAGAAACGGAAATTATCTACCCCATTCGGACTTTCAGCCACCGCAAAGAACGATTTACGATCGGCACCTTCCACACGTACTACCAATATATACTTTCCATTCCACTTGATAGCTCCTGAATTCATAGTTGCATTCATTCCGATACGCTCCATCAAGTAGGGATTAGTTTTCTCATCCAAGTCATAACGCCAGAAAATCGGCGTATGAGCAGCGGTTACTACCGGATATTTATAACGAGTGTACACACCGTTATTATTCTCAACTGGAATGTTCTCTCTTGTAATTAATGCTTCATAATCTGCAAATAGTTGCTTTTTCCGTACATCAAATGAATTCATAGCTTAATTATTAATAGAAATTGTCCGTAAAAACTTCATATTCTCAACAGGAGTATCACGAGGGATTTCACATCCTCCCATCATTATCCAATTCTCACGAGGCAAACTAGCCTTTATTTCTTCATATTTATTTTTTATATCATCCTTACTTCCACTCATTATTACGCCTACAGGGTCTAAATTTCCACACAAAACTACATCTTCCCCCATTTCCTTATAAGCTTCTGCCATATCAACCATCCAATCAATATCTAAAATATCAAGGTCTGTTTTCTTTAAAGATGGAAGCAGATGTGTTATATTTCCACATATATGAAGCTTCACAATAGCCCCATGCTCATGAATAAAATTGAATAACTCAATATGCAATGGCAAGCAAAACTCATCATACATATCTTTTGATATTTGAGAACATATAGCATCACCAACACCAATTATATTAGAACCAGCCTCTATTTGAGCCAATGCAAAATTCTTTGCAACAACAAGTGTTTTTTGCAACAAAGCTTTAACCATATCTGGATCCATAATCATATTCATCAATATTTCTGAAACGCCACATAAATCTGCAGCTTCAGCTAATGGCCCCTCCACCCAACCAATAATAGGAAAAGGCTCACCCAATCTTTCACGAAATAGCTTAACCCCCTTAATTCTATCCAATGTACGTTCACTTGTATATACATCTGGGATCTGGAGATGTTCAACGTCTTCCATTGAATGAATTAATTTCTCACATTTAGGCGAATTATCTCCATCAAAAAAAACTTTAGCACCAAAAGCCGAAGCTTCCCGGCAAGGATCTGAAATAACACTCACCGCATCATGATCATACATCTCGAGCAACTTAAGATTTGATTGTACCAAGACCTGATAATCCAACATAAAATCGGCATACGTTTTTCCAAATAAAGCTGCAGCATGCATCATTAATATAGGATGAAAATAAATGCGACCATCTCCAGTTTTGGGAGTCTCCAGCATTTTATGCGTTTTTATTAATTTTGCATTCATAGATTTATGAATTTAAATTATTTCTATAGTAACTTTGTTTTCACACTCATACCAAATAATTTGATTATAAAAAAAGGAACTGACTTTCTATCATGTATCATAATCTTCTTTTATTCCTAAAACAAGTAGGCATTCTACAAATACTGCAACCATAAGGCCGCTTCTTAATACCAACTCCAATTGCAACCACCCCACTCACAGATTTAATTGGGAGCATCAAACAAGAATCTGTAAGACGAATCCCGGTAATATTTTCAGGGAAAAAGCCAAACAATTTCTGTTGTTCTACTAATGCCCAATCACAATAACCCGGACTATAGTTATTACTAATAAGCCATCCTTCTTCTTCAGCCAAATCCTTTAATTTGCCCATTAACCAACTAACCACAGCCTCAGCAATCACGGAACCAATCATATCTGCAACAAAAATCTTTAATTCATCATCCCCACTTTTCAAGTGCCTACAATAATTATCAAAACCACTACCAATTGTTGCTGTAAAAAAGACATACGACGAAGCACCATTTAAAGCATGAGTAATAATTCGACCAGTCATAAACTCTACTTTATCTATAATAAGTTTTTCCCGTCCATCAGTATGTCCTTCTTTTAAAATATAACTGCAATGTAATGATAATAAAGGTTTTATTTCCTCCAATGTTTCTCTTATAAGTTTTACAACTTCTAAAGAAGGAATACAATCACCATATCCCATCAACAGATACACTTCCTTTTATATCCCATGATAAATCCTCAAAACTTATATCAAAAGAGCCAACATCTTTCATTCTGTACAATTATCTTAATCTATTAAATTCATCAATAGCGGCATAAAAAGCTTCTATATTTTGAAGTGAAACAGAAGGAGGAACATCACAACCTGTTGATATTATAAAATTAGAAAATTCAGAAGTCCGTTCAAGCAAATCACGTGTAGCCATTTTTTTACATCATCCGAAGTTCCACTTTTAAACAAAGACACAGGATCTAAATTTCCCATTACAAGTACATCTTTAGGACATTCCTTCAAAGTATCCACCATATTTACACTATTACCAAAATGAAGTCCTGAAGCCCCTGTTGAAATCATAGCTGGTGTACAATGTCCTGTATTACCACAGTTGTGAAGAACAATCATAAAATTATCATCCTGAAGTTTTTTTACTATCTGCCTAATATAAAATGAAGAAAATTCCTCACAACCTTCATTTGACAGTAAACCAGCCGCAGGTTCTGCCAGTACTACTCCACTAACCCCTTGCTGCTTTAAAGCCGAGCAATAGGTTATAAGAAAGTCCGTACATTTTTGTAATAAAACTTTAGCTCCTTCTGGCTCACAATAGCATGCCATCATAAATTCTGACATATCATACAAACGACCTGCCAATGAAAAAGGACCAATCATCCCTCCCCAAATTGGTTTATCTTTTATATGTTCTACAGCCAATTGATTTGCCAGTAAATACTGAGGAAGTCGGCCTTTCCCCAAGTCTGGAATTTCTAAACGTTCTACCGCCTGCATATCAGGCAACAATCTTCCAATAACAGTAGGAATATCATTTTTATAAAATTCTACAGAGGCTCCAAAAGCTTCAGCCTCCACCGTTAAATCCATAATCACAGTGCAAACAGATGAAGGATAACGATCACTTAAAGCTTTAATGGCTTCAAAATGCACTTTACCATCAGTAACAGCATCATATACATTTTTTCCTATTATCTCAATTCCTGGATGAGTCATAATAGGCACCGCCATTCTTTTTGAGCTCTGAAATACTTTTTCTTTCCACATATCAAGCTGCCCCCATCAGTTCCTTAGCTTTTATTACCGCCGAGTTTGCACTATCACTATATCCATCAGCCCCAATTTCTATAGCAAAATGCTCATTAACCGGAGCTCCACCAACCATTATAATTACTTTATCACGAAGCCCTTCAGACTTGAAAGCTTCAATAATCGTTTTCATATATGGCATTGTGGTAGTCAACAATGCACTAAGCCCAACAATAGTAGCATGATGCTCTTTTACGGCTTGTATAAATTTAGCAGCATCCACATCTACTCCTAAATCAACGACCTGAAATCCACATCCTTCAAACATTGACCCTACCAAATTTTTCCCAATGTCATGTAAATCACCTTTAACCGTACCAATCACTATTGTTCCGATAGAAGAATGAGCATCCTCACCTTTTAACAAAGGTTGTAATAAAGAAAGAGATGATTTCATAGCACGACCAGCCATCAATAGCTCTGGGACAAAAGCCTTATGCGCTTCAAAACGACGTCCAATTTCCTCCATTGCTTTAATCAGATAATTATCAATTATTTCTTTAGGGGAAATTTTTTCATCAATTGCTTCTTTTGTTAATTCCATTGCCTGTATGTGCTTTCCAGCCAATACTGCTTCATAAAGTAAATTCAAGTTTATCATAATCTTTTGATAAAAAGGTTCTCTTCATACATGCAAAGTTAGAGGAATTCACTACTATTCTATAATACTATTTTATCATTAATCAATACAATATTTTCACCCCTTATATATCACTTTAAAAGTATTGTCAGAAAGCTCTCAAAAAAGGATAAAGAAGTTTTCTATTTACAGTGATCTAACACAATCACAACCACTTACAACTAAAAAAGCCTTCATTTTCACGAAATGGTTTAGACATCGTAAAAATAAAGGCTTCTCGCAAATGATTCCCTATATAAATAAAAACAATTTCACTATTTCTTATTTATATCATTAAGAAATAAAGTCCGCTCATTTGCATAGAACTTCATAAAATCATCAGCAGAAACTTGTCCAGGATATGGAGCATAATAATGATTGACCTTTTCACGAGCATTGCGCCATACCAGAACATACGATACAGGATATTTTTCTATTATAGGTAGTAAAGTCTGGGTCCACCAAATTGAATCAGGAACAGCTTCATAACCTGTTTCTGTAACAGCAATCGGTTTTCCATGCTCTCTACCCAGCTTTGTCAAATATGTAAGTGTTTTATTCATAACTTCCCGATAGGCTTCCACATCAGTTCCTAACTGATAGTAATCAAATCCCAACAAATCAACAAAGTCATCTCCCGGATAACGTTCCATATATTCTTCACTAGAACATCCTCCCCCAGGAGAATAAGCATACAATACATTATCTACACCCTTTTCGATAAAACGATCATAAGTCATTCTCCACAATTGCTTATAATCATCTACAGAACATAAATCTTTTCCCCACCAGAACCAACTTCCAGTGTGTTCGTGCCAAGGACGAAAAATAACAGGCACTTTTACACCTTCGGCAATAACTAAAGAATTGATAAAATCTGCAACTTTATCCAATCCAGTTATAAACTTTTGATGATTTTTCCCTCCGGGAAGAATAGATTTGACCACTGTAGTATCTTTCACGTCCCAAGCGTCTCCACCAGTTAAAGGATTACGGGCATGCCAACTTAATGTCACCACACCTCCTCTGCTGTATTGATTTATTATCTCTTGTTTCATTTTATCAAAAGAAACTTTATCCAAATTGGATAAGTTCCCGACCTCCAACTCTCCTAAATCAAATCCTACAACAGCTGGATAATCTCCACAAACACGCTTTACATCAGACTCTCCTTCTTTATTCTCCCAACCAATTCCGTATACAGTAGCATCCTGATGACCAAACAGAAATCCATCAGACGGAGTCTTTTCTAAAATAGAATAAACTTGTGATGTTTCTGCTGTGAGGGGTCTTAAAGTATTATCATTTCCAGAAGAACTACATGCTGTCAATACAGATGTAGCTAAAATTGCCATAATATAACTTTTCTTTTTCATAAATGAATAATCAAACAAGCAAAGTTACTATTCAAATAAAATCTCAGAAATATTATCTTACTAAAATCAAATATATTACTTATTCACACTGTTATCTACAACATTAGTACAATCTTTTAGTGAAATAGCAGGCAAATTAGGATTAGATGGAGATGAAACAGCACGCATATTATTTAATCTAAGATAATCAACCTTTATAGCTTCAATAGCATGCGTATAATATTTCTTCTCAACACCTTGCCAACCAATAGTTCCCTGATTAAAGAATACATTTTCTGCGTTTTCTATATAAACTACAGGAATGTTTGATTCATAAATTTCTTTACCTGGAACTGTATTCGGACGCAAGTCAAAGTTACCACCACTTACATCCTCCAATTTCCCTTTTTTCAATAAGAAATCAAAATTATCAAAATACACATTTTCAATCTTAGCCTCATCTGAAGCATACATCAAAACCGAGTTTTCAGATTCACAAGTAATATTTGCAAAATGAATATCTTTAATAATACCTATTGGGCTATTAGGTACACCACGTAGTGCTGAAATTTTTATAGGTTCGCCATTTCCCCACCAGTCTCCTGTGTGCATGCGGGTTTCGATATGAATATTTGTAAAATTCACTTTCTGAATAGATCCTGAGTCACGAACAGTCAAATTAATACCACAGTTAGAATCAAATATTGTTATATTGCTGAAGTTATAATTTGACATGTGATTCTGATCCCATCCACCTATACGAATCGCACTTGAACGAGACTGCAGAATACAATTAGAAACATTAATATTCTTAGAAGGTTTTAATATGTCTTTAAAACCTGGATCTCCATAATGATGAGCATATCCAGCTAAGACAATAGCATCGTCGCCACAAGTAAATTTACAATCTGAAACAGTAACATTACTACTTGATACAATATCACATCCATCACTATTTGGTATTAATAGATTATTATCTATAATAACCTTGTTTACCTTTACTCCATCACAATGTACAATCAAAATGGTCCAATAAGGCGCATCCACACATTTAAAATCTTCTAATCGCACATTTGTACAATTGCTAAAAATAACCATCTGATGAAAACGATCTTTAGGATTTACCGGTCCATCACCTAGTCCCCCATCAACCACTTTACGAAAATCAAACTTCTGACGAATATATTTATTTACATCACCAACAATCCGTTTCGCAACATTCTTTTCCATAAATTCCATCCCCTGGCCAAAGATTACTCCATTACCTGTGATGGATACATTATCTGAATTTTCCGTATAGAAAACGCCTGCTAAATAGTCATTATTTTTCTGATATTGTCCCAAGTCTGTTGTAGCAATCAATGTAGCTCCTGTATCAAAATGAAAATCGACATTTGATTTCAAATTAATAGTTCCAACCAAATATTTTCCTTTTGGTACAAAAACCGTTCCCCCACCATCCTGATGACATCTATCAATTGCTTTTTGAATGGCTTGAGTTGTCAATTTACGTCCATCATTACTTGCCCCAAACTCTAGCACATTATAATCTTTTGCTTGTGCTACACCAGCCCAACAAAGTAAAAATGAAATTAAAAACAAATACTTCTTCATATCTTATTCTACTATAATTACATTATATACACGAATCGGAGATGAACTCTACCGATTCGTGTCTTCCAATTCCATAATCTAAAAATTAATTTTCCGGATAACCATTCAAGGTATACGGACCATCTGTTATCATTATATTATCAATGTTTGCTTTAAACAGATGGTTACCTTGAACACTATAGTCATAAATATCCTCAGGGTTTTCTGTTCCGTAGGCCCCTTGTATCCAATATGCTCCATTTATTTGCTTAAAGACAAATTCAATAGCATTAATCTGGCCTAAAATATCGATACCTTTAAAGTCTCCACCCCAATTCTCAACAACCAAATCCTTTAATCTTGCAGTTACACAATGCCATTGCTTATTAGTTGGACGCAAAGTATACAAATCATATTTTGCATTTTCATCATAAGTACGATCTGTAATACCAGGATTAAATGTTCCACCTCCTACTTTTGTACCTTGCGTTACAGACAATTGGAATGAACCAATATTATCATCACTATTCCATAAGAAAGAAATATAAGGATCATGAAACTCTGCTAAATCAACCGGCCTGTCTAACACATATTTGATAGATCCCAAGTAACTCCACATACTATATGTTCCCATTATATCTTTAGCATACAAACTAAAATAATTATCCTTATTTGCTTCTATCTTATCTATCTCTCCACCATTTAATTTTGCCTCACATAATGAATTTGGCATGTCACCAGAAACATAATGCAAATCACCATCTTCAAAATCTAAAATTACATTTGGAGATATTGGCTCCCAATTATTCGGATCATAATCTTTAATCTCAAACGATCCGCTCGATTGGATAGTAGAACCAACAATTGTTCGTAAAACAATATCAGAACTTGTCTCCGATAAATCATCAGGAACAAGTACCAACAAACGTTCTTGTTGCTGCGTCAAACCATCGACCTCAATCGTAGTACTTCCAAGTGCAACGGAAGTTACCAAGTCCATATTAGTGCCTCTGATAATTAATGGTCTCCCTTTTGTTATTTCATTAGGCCATTCACTAACACATATTTCTTCAGAAGCTGGATAAATCGGTTTAATAAGTAATTCTTCTTCATTAGCCCTTCCCAAAGCATTTTTTACTACAAGCGAAGCTGTATTAAAAATACGAGGAAGAATAGCAACAATTTCTGTTTCACTTTCTGACACAATTTTTAAAGATATACCATCTAAAGAAACAGAATTCGGAGCAATAAAATTCGTTCCTTTTATGGTAATTTGTTCTCCAACAGCAACATCCTCAGTTATAGAAATAACAGTTGGAATTGGATAATTCACATCAGAATGTTCACCATATTGTTCATTAGAACAAGAAGCGAATACCAATAACAAAAATAAAAAATATAAGTATCTCATACGCTTTTTTCTTTAATAATTTGGATTTTGTTCAAGTCCCCATGCCAAGACTTCATCATTTGGAATAGGCAATACCGGAACTCCTCTTAACAGATGTCTATCATAATTTGCCTGAACTGTAGGTGAAAGAGATGAGCGATATTCTCCCCATCTTACTTGATCCCAATAACGCAAAGACTCCATAGCCAATTCTAATCTTCTTTCTTTTTTTATGGCTGCCAATAAATCTTCTCCAGTAGCTGTAATATCTGGAACATTATTAGTAAAACCTGTTTTGACGTAAGTTTTAGTTCCTTCTTCATAGCCTTTAGGATAAGTAGACTGTCTTGCTCTACGTCTAACCATATTTACACATTCCCTTGCAATATCTTCCTTCTGCAAATGATAAGCAGCCTCAGCTTTCATCAACAAAACATCTGCATAACGAAGTATACGTAAATTGTTAGGATAATCAGACTGGTTAGGGCCTCTTAAGTCAGGATCAGTGGCTAATTTACGTGCACAATATCCCGTCAAATAATCATTTTTTACAACATCATGTTTAATTCCATATACATAATCCGTAATACCTTGACCATGAACAGTTGTATATAACCGTGGATCATCTGTTGCAAATTGGTCAACTAAATCTTGTGTTGGACAATTATATCCCCATCCCCAAGAAGGATTTTCAGACGTACCTCGATTCGCTACCACAATAGGACTATTACAACCCTCATTCTCCGTAGTCCATCCTGTATTCGTAGAAGCATGCTGTATCTCAAATAATGATTCACAGCAATTTTCTCCTTCTGCTTCAAAAATCTCCGCATAATTAGGTAACAAGCTATAAACTCCAGATTGTACTATAGAATCTGTTAAGTTATATACTCGTTGCCAAGAAGATTCTGGTTCACATTTAAACATACCTATGGCATACATTATAGCACGTGCTTCTAATCCTTGTGCTGCGCCAGAAGTTGCTCTACCAATCTGATCTTCAGACCATTTTTCAGGAAGAACCTTAGTTGCTTCTTCAAAATCGGTTTTTATTAAGGCAAATACATCTTCAAAAGGAGCCCGTTTAACAGAGCTGACTTCATCCAAATTTAAAGGAGTTTTTATTAATGGTAAATCCCCAAAAAGTTTTACCAAAGTTAAATATGAATATGCACGTACAAACTTAGCTTCAGCTATATACTGTTCTTTTAAATCCTTGTCAAATGTTGCATCCTGCAATTGCTTAATTACCGTATTAGCTCTGAATATAGCCATATAGTAAGATTGCCAAACAACTCGAACCCATTCATTAGTTGGAAGAGCTACCCATTCCTTCATATCCTGAATGTATGGGCTTTCACCAGCACCTCCACCTCCTTTCCAGGCATCATCAGAAGCTACATCCGCAAACATCCATTGATAAGTAGACATATCATCGTCATATTGCAAAGCATCATAGCAAGCAATGACAGCCATATTTGCATTATCAGCATTATCATAATAAGCTGGAGTATCCAAGTTTTCTCCTAATATCGGCTGATCTAAAAAATCAGAACATGAACTCATAAATAATAAAGTTCCTATTCCTAATGAAAATTTAAATATATTCTTCATATAGACGTGTATTAAAAGGTTAAATTAAGTCCAAATGTCATAGTTCTAGGAAGTGGTGACCCTCCAACATCCGACCCCGCAGTTAACGGATCTCCCCATTGGTCAGGAATATCAGGTGTATAACCTGAATAATTTGTAAATGTATACAAATTATCTACAGAGACATAGACTCTCAATGCATCTAAATGTATTCGCTTTAACATTGATTTTGGGAAATTATACCCCAACTGTACATTACGAATACGTAAATAACTTCCATCTTCTATATAACGATCTGAGAACATTACATTCTGTGAAGATTGAGTTGAAGCCGTCAAACGTGGCTGATTATTATCAGGAGTTTCTGGCGTCCAACGATTATCATAATATGACTGCAATATATTTGCACCCATTAATGGAGACTGCAGATGGAACAAGTTCATATTAGCAATTTCATTGCCATAACAAAAATCAGTAAATAAAGAGAATGTGAAATTTTTGTATTCAAAACCTAAATTAAATCCACCATTGAAAGTCGGTATATAATTACCCAAATAAGTCTGGTCTTCAGCATTAATTTGTCCATCCTTATTTCTATCTACATACTTCACATCACCAACCTCTGCTGTTGGCTGTATTTTAGAAACTGTACCATCTGGAGCAGTATGAACATATGCTTCCAATTCTTCTTTTGTATTAAAAATACCATCTGTTTGATATCCCCAATAGCTAGCTAAAGGATGTCCAACTTCTGTTTTAGAAGTGGAAGGCAATCTATCAAATAATGTCTTATAAATTGGAGTAGACTGGCCTAAACTAGTAACCTCATTATCAATGAAACTCAGATTCAAACCCAAGTTATATTTAAACTCCCCAATATGATCAGCATAATTCACAGTAAATTCAAATCCCTTATTACGCATAGTTCCCACATTTGCCATAGGTGCCAAAGCCCCCATATAAGAAGGTATCGGAGAACGAACAATCATATCTTTTGTGTTCTTAACAAAATAGTCCATGATAAAATTCAGCTTATTGTTAAAAAAGCCCAAATCCAATCCAACATTATATTGCTCTGCAACTTCCCATTTCAACTGAGGATTAGACATATATTCAGGTATTCTTCCTTCAAAGACTTGTCCACCTAAAACATACTTCTTTCCATTGGCAATCTTAGACAAATAATCACCAATACCAGTACTTGCCTGATTTCCAACAGTACCCCAACCTAAACGTAGTTTCAATTGAGAAAGCCATCCCACATCTTTCAAGAAATTTTCTTCTTTCATATTCCATCCTAAAGCTACTGACGGAAAAATTCCAGTTCTATTTTCTTTATCAAAACGTGAAGAAGCATCCGAACGCAATGTAGCTGTTAACAAATATCTATCATACAGAGAATAATTCAATCGCAAGAACATTGAAAAAATAGAGCTAGCTCCCTGAGTTGAATCTGCCACATAATCATTAGATTTAGCAGCTGAGATATAACGCATATCTGCATTCTCTGCAACATCATATGCAGTGGCTTGTATTCCATCATATTTATCATAAGTTGCTTCCGTTCCAGCCATAGCAGTAATATGATGTACATCTTTTAAATAAAAATCATAAGTCAGTACGTTAGACCAAACCCAATCCAATGAATTGTTGCGATACTCTGTAAGCTGACTTGTAGTTATTGCTTCCTGAGGACTTACATAATATGTAGGAATATAATTACTTTGTTTACTTACTCCATAATCAATACCAAATGTGCTTCTAAAAGAAAGTCCTTTCCATATTTGTGCATCCAGATAAAAATTCCCAACAAAATGATCTTCATTATATCTATCATATTTTGCATGCTCACTTTTACGTACAGGATTCGAATCTAAGCTCATATTAGGAGCCCAATTGCCATACTGATCATACACAGGACTAACGGGAGCAGAGCGAGCGGCAAGCATTAATGTTGCGGCATACATATTACTAAGATCCGAAATACTAGATTTTCTATCTACAAAAGACAAGTCCGTACCAATACGAATCGCCTTAGACAATTGATAATCAGTATTTAATCGAATATAAATCTTATCAACAAATGAATTCTTCAAAACACCTTCATTTGAACTATAAGTAGTAGATAAATTATATCGAGCTTTATCATTTCCCCCAGTCACATTAATATTATAATTCTGTACAGCACCTGTCTGTAAGACTTCCTTCTGCCAATCTGTTCCTTTTAAATTATTATCAATTGCATAATTTAAAATAGCCAATTCATTAGGATCAATAGTCATACCCTGATATGCTTCTATACGTGCTTTTGCATAAGTAGAAGCATCCAATACATCCAACGTTTTACTTATTTGACTAAATCCACCATAAATATTAACATTCACTTTAGTTGGCTGATTAGCTCCTTTCTTAGTAGTTATCAAAATAACTCCATTTGCACCTCGTGAACCATAAATCGCAGTAGCAGAAGCATCCTTTAAAATCTCCATAGAAGCAATATCGGTTGAAGCTAAGTACGATATATCACTAACTGGAAAACCATCAACAACGTATAAAGGATCAGAATTATTAATTGTTCCTATACCTCTAATACGCACCTTTACATCTCCATCAACGGCTCCACTACTATTTACTTGCACACCAGCAGCACGACCAGCCATAGATGATTGAATATTAGGAGTCACAATAGAAGATAAATCACTTCCTTTAATGGAAGATACAGATCCTGTTAAATCACTTTTCTTCATTGTTCCATACCCAACTACAACAACCTCATCTAACAATTCTGTTTCAGGAAACATTTCAATTGTCAAATCCGGACGAGCCACAACATGAACAGTTTTATAACCAATAAAACTAGCCTGTAATTTAGCTCCAGCATCAGGAACACTCATCTCAAAAGTTCCGTCTAAATCAGTAATAGTACCAACCGATTGAGAACCTTCCAATAAAATTGTGACACCAATTAAAGCTTCCTTGGTATCGCCATCAATAACCCTTCCTTTCACCTTTTGCCCAACTTGAGCATAAGCACAAATAAGTACAAAAGACAAAAGCATCAAAGCAATACATCTTTTCATAGTTTATCCTTTAAAATTACACCATATAAATTAAAAATATAATCGTATTAAAGCCTTACCCTGAAAATTATTTACAATAACAGTTTCATTCTCAGGGTCATAAATACCACCTTCTACCTTTATTGCCTTTTGATATTCCGGATGAGGAATCCTCACTTTAACTGTTGATGGTAGTCGTTTTGAATCCAAACACTCAATATCAACATTTACTATTCCATCATTAAGCATGGATTTCATTTCAATATCCAACTTGCCAAAATAACTATTCACATTTTTCATACATATTTCTTTCCCATTTTGAATCCATTTTCTAGGTATTACTTTAAACACATCCAAAGTATCTCCATTTTCCATGTACAACATACGTCGAGTATCCATTAAGAAATTTGCCTCTTCATGAGTTTTATGAGGAGTCATTTTATATAAATGTTCCCAAAAAGAATAAGTCTGTCTATCTGCTGTAGCAGCAACCGTTGTATAATACGTATTCAAAAACGGCTTCACCATTCCCAATTTAGCCTGACACCAATTATGGACACTATAATAAGGTTGACTAAATGCTGAATTTCCTTGATAAAACAATTCTCTATGATAATCCAATAACATTTTAGATACATCATCTGAAATATCTAAAACTTCACAAAAAACTAAATATAAAGGACCTAAAAGACCATCTGCAATTGTAAAAGTTCCATGAGACCAGAAAGAACCAACCGTCTGGCACAAAGCCCTCGGAGAACCTGCTTCAGTCCAAGGAGGTGCAGTTGGAGACCACATACCGTTACCTAACGGAACAACTGGAGAAAGTTCTAAAGACGTTGTCAAAGCCTCTTTAATATCTTTTCTCCATTGCAAAAGTTCTTCATTATATTTATCAGCCTCTGGTTTATTTAATAAATCCAGAATTTCAACAATGCGTTTAAGGCCCATATACGAATAACCATTTAGCATAAATTGATGAAAATTATCCTCAGGATCTGCAACTTTTCCATCAATCATGCCATATCCTTTACCGACCAAATCTTTTCTTTTATTTTCATCACGCCATTTCATTAAATAATCACATGATTTCAATATTTTAGGCATAAGTTTCAGAATCCACTCTGTATCATTCGTATATCTAAAATATTCACCAACATTCCAAAGAACCGCTCCTGTTTCAACCATATATCCACTATAGTTTGCAATCAAGCCATTATCCTGCTGAGTGTCAAAGAAATACATCAACGCCCTTTTTGCTTCATCTACCCAACCCATGGATAAATAAAATTGTATTATAGAAGAACTTTCTGTACCTATAGGAGAATAAATTCCTACATTTGCAGCCAAAGTTCCATCCGGCTCTTTACCATAAGTTATCAAATCCAAATGCAATAAACCAGCACTTATCATATTTTGAATTCTTGGCTCTGGCAATCTAATTTTAGCTGCTTTTTCTAACTTGCTATGCCAAAATCGCTTTACATTCATCATATTTATTATCAAAAGAATAAGAAAATCAATTTGAGAAGCTTTTTCTTTCAGATTATAGGAGTATGTGACAATCGAAACTCAAAATCAAACCTTTTGTCCTGGCAACAATAACATTGCCATTTCTTCATTAGGCATT
>ENA-OQDC01000049-OQDC01000049.1-human-gut-metagenome-genome-assembly--contig:-NODE-49-length-81392-cov-6.444841_pt1 | contig 81392 bp, 77 predicted proteins | sample MGYA00242770_ERZ504601 | MGnify/ENA primary metagenome ERZ504601 (study PRJEB26092, sample SAMD00036305) | human gut metagenome | host: Homo sapiens | study: EMG produced TPA metagenomics assembly of...
ATAACTTTGAAATACAAATCCTATTCCACGTTCGCTTAGCCGGTATATCATTTCACTACTTTTCCGTCAATAATGATCTCCCCGCTGTCTGGCTGTTCCAGTCCGCAATCATAACGTAGTATTGTCGGTTTTTCCACTTCCACTTGGTCCAAGCTAGACCGATCAGTTTTACCTTTCTCAATCCGAAGGAAACATGATCTTGAAGCTTTATAGTCCCCAAAGGTTTTATTGATATCTTTTAATTCCACGTACATTATGCTTCCTCCTCTTTTTTGCCTTTATACTCCATGATGCTTCGAATGACCAGAAGAATAATTGCCATGATTACCAGAATTGATGATACAGCAAATGCCGGAACATACTGGAATTCATTAAATAAAATTTCTACATGCAGCGGCAATGTATTCGTCAGTCCCCTGAGATGACCTGACAGTACAGATACTGCGCCAAATTCCCCCATGGCTCTTGCAGTACAGAGTACGATTCCATACAACAGCGCCCATTTGATATGTGGAAATGTTATTTTTGAAAAAATCGTCCATCCTTTTGCTCCCATAAGTGCTGCTGCTTCTTCCTCATCCGTTCCAATCGACTCCAGTACTGGAAGCAGTTCACGAAAAACAAATGGAAATGTTACAAATACAGTCGCCAGAATGATTCCCGGAACAGCAAATACAATCTGGATATTTGCTTTTTGCAGATACGGGTAAAGAATGCTCTGTTTTCCAAATACAAGAAGATAGATCAGACCTGCAATGATTGGCGAAACCGTGACTGGTACATCGATCAGAGTCATCAGAAATTTTTTCCCTTTAAACTGAAATCGCGTCACTGCCCAGGCTGCACATAAGCCCAAAACAGTGTTACATAATACCGCAATGACTGTTGCTTTTAACGTCAGCATCAGTGCAGCGATCGTAAAAGAATCTGTCACCGCTTCCACATAAACCTGCCATCCTTTTTTCAATGCCTCCGTTACAACTACAATCAAAGGAAGCACCAGCATAACAAAAAGAAAGAGAATGCTGATTCCGATCAGCAGATATTTGACCAGCTTTGATTCTTTTTTCTTACCCATCACGCATTGCCTCCTCTCAGTCTTTTTGAATTGCGTGCCTGCATCAGATTCATCAGAAACAGAATCAGGAATGAAGCCACCAGCATAACCAGTGCAATGGATGTGGCACTTTTATAATCAAATTCCTGTAATTCAGACATAATGATCAATGGTGTGATCTCTGTTTCATACGGTCTGTTTCCTGCAATAAATACTACGCTTCCATATTCTCCCAGGCATCGTCCAAATGCAAGTCCGGTTCCAGTCAAAAGTGGCGGTAAAAGTTCCGGAAGAATCACTCTTCGAAAAATATAGGCTGGCTTTGCGCCCATAACTCTTGCCGCTTCTTCATAAGAACCATCCAGTTTCTCAAGAACCGGCTGAACAGCTCTCGCTACAAAAGGAATCCCCACAAAGATCAGTGCAAATGTAATTCCAAGCTTTGTATAGGCAATCTTAATTCCAAACTTTGCAAAAAAACTTCCAATCAATCCCTGATCCGAAGTAAGGGAAGTCAGAGAAATGCCTGCTACTGCTGTTGGAAGCGCAAATGGAAGCTCAATCATTCCATCCATGATCCTTTTTCCCGGAAATTCATAACGTACCAGCACCCATGCCAGGATCAGCCCCATCACTGCATTTACAAAAGAAGCTCCAAGAGCCGTAATAAAACTCACATAAAAGCTGGATAAAATTCTTTTACGGGTTATAACCTCAATAAATTCATTAAACCCAAGTTGGGAAGAATAGATTACAAGTGACGCCAGTGGAATCAGAACAACAATGCTCAGCATAGTGATTGTCACACCCATCGTCAGTCCAAATCCCGGTATCACTCTTTTTTTGCTTTTTTTCATAATATCCACTCCTCATCTTCTAGTTTCCATAGATTCTGTCAAAAACTCCTCCATCTGCAAAATGTTTCCGCTGCACTTCCTGCCAGCCGTCAAAATCATCAATCGTCTTCAGTTCCATATTCAGATCAAAAACATCACTGTATTCCTCCAAAATTTCCTGATTGACCGGACGATAATAATTCTCAGCTGCAATTCTCTGTGCGTCATCAGAATACAGATAATTCAGATATTCCCTGGAAACTTCTTCTGTACCACGATTCTCTGCGACCTCATCCACAACAGCTACCGACGGTTGAGCCAGAACACTGATACTCGGAGCAATGATCTCAAATTCATCCGGATCATCTTTTACAGAAAGAAATGCTTCATTTTCCCAGGCAATCAGCACATCTCCCTGCCCGTTTTCTACAAAAGAGGTCGTAGCACTTCTTGCTCCGGAATCCAGTACCAGAACATTCTGGTATAATTTCTTTATAAATGCTTCCATCTTCTCTTCATCATTATTATATATTTTCTGAGCATAAGCCCAGGCTGCCAGATAATTCCATCGTGCACCGCCGGATGTCTTCGGGTTTGGAGTGATCACATCGACATCGTCTCGGATGAGGTCATCCCAGTCCTGGATATTCTTTGGATTTCCTTTCCGTACCAGAAATACGATCGTAGATGTGTACGGAGCACTGTCATCAGGAAGTTCTTCCTTCCATCCACTCTGAATCATGCCGGCATTTTCGATTGCATCAATATCATAATCAAGTGCAAGTGTCACTACATCTGCCTGCAGGCCGTTGATCACTTCCAGTGCCTGTTTGCCGGAGCCTCCATGTGACTGGATCACATCAACATCCTGTCCTGTTTTTTCTTTCCAGTGTTCCTTAAAAATCTCATTATAGGACTCGTAAAGTTCTCTTGTCGGATCATAAGAAACATTGATGATATGTATGTTTGAACCTGCACCGGCATCGTAGGAACAGACGCCGGCAAATACAGCTATTCCAAGTACTGATACCAGGCAGATGTTTCTGAATTTCTTTTTTATCATTTATTCCACTCCCGTTGGATGATTATTTCGTTAACATATGTGATTGGTATGTTTTACGTTAATGGCATTATATACCAATAAACATAGTTTTTAAATATGTTTATAAGAAAACGTTTGCACAGGCATATAAAAAAACAGCTGCCATCATTTATGATAACAGCTGCAATCCTGCCGGAAGCTATTTCACATCATCGTAAGTATCAAGGAAATTATGTCTCACACCATCCTGTTTATACCCAATGACTGTATTCAGATTTACATTCTCAACACTTCGGAAAATATTATACTCAATTACCGGATCTTTCTGAGCGAGTTCGTGAATCAATTCCTTGATCTCTGCACGCTTGGAACCTTTTTCCGTACCACCACAGGAAGCACAATGCTCCGTAAAACGACACGCACACTGAATAAAATGAAGGTCATTGTAGTTCGCCCAGTGAATGATATCCGCCTCACGGATCAGATACAGCGGGCGAATCAGTTCCATTCCCTCAAAGTTTGTACTGTGAAGCTTCGGCATCATCGTCTGTACCTGTGCACCGTAAAGCATTCCCATCAGGATCGTTTCAATAACATCGTCATAGTGATGCCCTAACGCAATCTTATTGCAGCCAAGTTCCTTTGCTTTGCTGTATAGATAACCTCTTCTCATACGAGCACAGAGATAACACGGTGACTGTTCCTCAAATGCTACAATATTAAAGATATCCGACTCAAATACTGTGATCGGAACATTCAGGATCTGTGCATTATCTTTGATCGTCTGATAGTTGATCTCATTGTATCCCGGATTCATTACAAGAAAGACAACTTCAAAATTCTTTTTTCCATGACGGGAAAGCTCCTGAAACAACTTTGCCATCAACATGGAATCTTTTCCACCAGAAATGCAGACTGCAATTTTATCACCATCCTGCACCAGTTCATATTCTCTGATTGCCTTCGTAAACCGTCTCCAGATAGGTTTGCGGAATTTCTTGATAATGCTTCGTTCAATGTCCTTTGTACGCTGTTCCGCTGCATTGTGGTCAGCCATCATTTTGCTGAGCTTCATCTTAAGCCATGCACGATAGCCATTTTTGATGCTGTAGATTTCATATCCCTGTTCTGTCAGCTCTTCTGCGATTTCTTCACTCTTCTGACCGGTATAACAAAGCAGGTAAACCGGACAGTCTTTACGTATTTCATCCATATGCGCTGCCAATTCCTCCCAGTAAATATTGACCGCACCAGGATAAGTCTCCTTCTCAAAATCCGCGGCATCACGGATATCTATGATCTGCTTTTCTCTTGTATCTTCCTGTAACTCTTCAATTGTTCTAATACACATATCAATCTTCCTTATACTTTTCTTATATACAGTAATCACTCCAGAAGCTCTCCGAAACATGAGAGCAGCTGTTTCTTACCAGCAGTTTCCCGGATAGTTCCATTCGGACTACTCCCGAATGGCCGCCTTTCATTCTGTCCAGAAGCAGATACAGGGCAAATCGTCCCATTTCTTCTTTTGGAAGACCAACTGTCGTCAGCATTGGTTTGGTAAATTGCGCTTCTTCAATATCGTCACTGGCTATAATGGATGGAGTAAAATACAGATTTCTGCACTTTCTGAGATATTTCAGTATACCCACAGCCGTGATATCATTTGCGCAGTAAATGCCAGTCGGGCAGTCCTCAGATTTCAAAAGCTTCTCCATTGCCTCATAGCCTTCTCTCTCTGTCTGATCTGTTTCTACTACATACTCCGGTATGACATCCAGGTTATTTTTCTTCAACGTATCCAGATAACCAACATAACGATCTTCATTTCTGCAGCCGCCTACATATCCGATGTTTCTATGACCAAGCGAGATCAAATGTTCAACTGCCATCTGTGCAATTTTCTTTCCATCGCACAAAACCTCATCAACTTCATAATTTGTAGAATTTCGATTAACAGATACAACACTTCTGTATTTCTGATTCAGTTTCTTCAAAGCAAGCGGATTACAGCGTCCAATGATGATCAGTCCGTCTTTATTTTCTTCTGTCTCAGTATACATTCGCTGAATGATCTGGTCAAGATTTTCTCTTCTGCATTTTCGATCATCAGAAAAAAGCGGCATATACCAGACTTTTGATAAAATACAGTTATGTTCATGTATCTCACTTTCTACAACCCTGAGCAATTCTGTAAAAAAAGGATCTGTTCTGGATTCATCTGTACGTGTCATAAGGACATTGATATACCAGATTTTGCTTTCTTTTGCCTGTGTTCCCTTTTTCAGGTTACGTGCCGCCTCATTTGGAACATAATTCATTTCCATGGCAATTGACCAGACTTTTTCTCTGAGGCCAGGCACTGAACATTTGTAATCCGGCCGGTTCAGGATACGTGATACGGTTGATATAGATACTCCTGCTTTTTCTGCGATCTTTTTGATTGACATATGTATTTCCTCTCTCTGCCTTCCTTCGACAGATCTCAGTAAAAAAAGAACCGGAAGTCAGGACAGCCCTGTGTCTCTAACCCCCGGTAATATTCAGATATAGTACATTTCCTGTTTATCATAGTGATCGGAATAATATCCGCTCATTTGTGCCAAAGTTAAATTTGACAGAATCTGATCGAGTTCCTGGTTGACGGAATCCACCACCAGTTTCTGAATCGTGTCAGAGATTCCTTTATAACTGTTTTCCGCCAGAACATCCTCATCTTCAAGGTGGTAACTGCCTTCCAGTGCTTCCACCACAGATGCAACCGTAATCTCGTCAGCAGCTTTTGCCAGATTATATCCTCCCTGGGAGCCTTTGACACTTTTTACTATGCCTGTTCTGCGGAACGAGGCAAATATGTGTTCCAGAAACTGGAGAGAAATGTCATTTCTCTCAGCAATGGTTTTCAGGGCTACCGGTGTGGTGGACGGCTGAGCAGCCAGATCCACCAACGCAGTGAGACCATATCTGGTTTTTTTACAGAATTTCAATTACTGGATTGCTTTGAAAGCTTCGTCCAGATCCTGAATGATATCATCGATGTTTTCTGTTCCGATGGAAAGACGGATTGTGTTCGGTTTGATACCCTGATCCAGAAGCTCTTCTTCTGTGCACTGGCTGTGTGTGGTGGTTGCAGGATGGATAACCAGTGATTTAACATCTGCTACGTTTGCAAGCAGAGAGAACAGTTCGAGGTTGTCGATGAAGTCTTTGGCTGTCTGTGCATCTCCCTTGATTTCGAATGTGAAGATAGATCCACCACCATTCGGGAAGTATTTTGCATACAGTGCCTTCTGGCTTTCATCATCTGTTACAGACGGATGATGAACTTTTTCTACCTGCGGATGATTATTCAGATACTGAACAACTTTAAGAGCATTTTCTACGTGACGTTCTACACGAAGAGACAGTGTTTCAAGTCCCTGCAGGAAGATGAATGAGCTTACTGGAGAAATAGTTGCTCCTGTATCACGAAGAAGGATTGCACGGATCTTTGTAACAAATGCAGCCGGTCCGCATGCTTTTGTAAAGCTGATTCCATGATAACTCGGGTTTGGCTCTGTCAGAGACGGGAACTTACCGGAAGCTTCCCAGTCAAATTTACCACCTTCAACGATGACACCACCGATTGTTGTTCCATGTCCACCGATGAATTTTGTTGCAGAATGAACAACGATATCAGCACCGTATTCGATCGGTCTTACAAGGTATGGTGTTGCAAATGTATTATCTACAACAAGCGGAATCTGATGTCTGTGTGCGATCTCAGCACATGCCTCAACGTCAACAACGTCAGAGTTCGGATTTCCAAGAGTCTCGATGTAAAGTGCTTTGGTGTTGTCCTGGATTGCATTCTCTACCTCTTCAAGATTGAAGATATCAACAAATGTTGTTGTGATTCCGTATGCCGGAAGTGTATGCTCCAGAAGGTTTGTTGTTCCACCGTAGATATTCTTTGCTGCTACGATATGATCTCCATTCTGTGCAAGGTTTTCGATTGTATATGTAATTGCTGCTGCACCGGAAGCTACTGCAAGTGCAGCTGTACCACCTTCAAGAGCTGCAATTCTTTTTTCAAAAACATCTTCTGTCGGGTTTGTCAGACGACCATAGATGTTACCTGCATCTGCCAGTCCGAAACGAGCTGCTGCATGATCGCAGTTACGGAATACATAAGAAGAAGTCTGGTAGATTGGAACGGCTCTTGCGTCAGTAACCGGATCCGGCTGTTCCTGTCCTACGTGAAGCTGAAGTGTTTCAAATTTGAATTTTCTGTTTTCTCTTGTGATTTTTTCACCCATGAATCTGATCCTCTTTTCTGTTTTTTTGATTTTTGTGGGGGAAGGAAGATTTCTCTTCCTTCCGGTAGTCTATTGTATATGAAATTATGAAATTTCTTACTCTGTAAATAACGCTGTTGAGTAATATCTGTCACCAGTATCCGGAAGAAGTGCTACGATAGTCTTTCCTTTGTTTTCCGGACGTTTAGCAAGTTCGATTGCTGCGTAGAGAGCTGCTCCTGAGGAAATGCCTACGAGAACGCCTTCTTTCTTGGCAAGAAGTTTTGCTGTTGTGAAGCATACTTCATTGTCGATTGGCATGATCTCGTCATAAATCTGTGTGTTCAGGACTTCCGGAACGAATCCTGCTCCGATACCCTGAATCTTATGCGGGCCGCCTTTTCCTTCGGAAAGAACCGGGGAAGTTGCAGGTTCTACTGCTACGATCTTAATATCCGGGTTCTGCTCTTTCAGGTATTCTCCTGTTCCTGTAAGTGTTCCGCCTGTGCCGACACCAGCTACGAAGATGTCTACCTTTCCGTCTGTATCTTTCCAGATTTCAGGACCTGTAGTAGCTTTATGTGCAGCCGGGTTTGCCGGATTTACAAACTGTCCCGGGATGTAGCTGTTTGGAATTTCTTTTGCAAGTTCATCTGCTTTTGCGATAGCACCCTTCATTCCTTTTGCACCTTCTGTCAGAACCAGTTCAGCACCATAAGCTTTCAGGATGTTTCTACGTTCAATGCTCATAGTCTCTGGCATGGTAAGAATGATTCTGTAGCCTTTGGCTGCCGCGATAGAAGCAAGACCAATACCTGTATTTCCAGATGTAGGCTCAATGATTACAGCGCCTTCTTTCAGAAGTCCCCTGGCTTCTGCATCTTCGATCATTGCTTTTGCAATTCTGTCTTTTACACTTCCTGCCGGATTGAAATATTCCAGTTTCACAAGTATTGTAGCTTCCAGTCCAAGTTCCTTCTCTACATTTGTTACTTCTACAAGTGGAGTGTTTCCGATCAGTCCAAGTGTTCCTTTATAAATGTTTGCCATGGTGTTTACCGCCTTTCTTTTTACTTATTTATTCGTGTCTGTTTTTTATTAACATACCTCTTTGATATGTTTAGTATGTTATTCCTTTTTACCCGAAATGTCAATAGGTTTTTGGAAAAAATTTGAACTTTTTTTCGCGGTATTGTATAATTCATTTATACGCGAAAAATAAATATTTAGGAGAATACTTTTTATGAATCAGCAGACAGATAAAGCGATTCTGGTCGTGAGCTTCGGAACCAGCTATGAAGCCTCCCGAAAAGCCACTATAGAGAAGATTGAACAGGACATTAGAAACGCTTTTCAGGATCATCGAATCTATCGTGCATGGACCAGTAAATTTATCATCTCAATTCTGAAAAAAAGAGATAACTATACGGTTCCGACTGTAAAGGAAGCTCTTGAACAAATGATCACAGACGGAATCCGAGAGGTGGTTGTTCAGCCGACCCATATCCTGGACGGTATCGAGAATAATATTATGAAAGAAGAAATTCTTTCTTATAAAGAATCTTTTGACAAAATCGCATTTGGAACTCCTCTTCTTGCAGATTCGAAAGATGAATCACAGGCAATCAACGCAGTAACAACAGAATTTTCTGATCTGAAAGAAACAGAAGCTCTTGTATTCATGGGACATGGAACAACCCATCAGGTAAACACCGTGTATGCAGGACTTGATCAGAAATTCAAAGAGTCCGCCCACGCCAATGTTTTTATCGGAACCGTCGAAGTTGATCCAACCATCCATGATCTGGTAAAAGAAGTAACATCTTTCCAGCCATCCAAAATCTATGTAACACCTTTTATGATCGTAGCAGGCGATCATGCACACAATGATATGGCTGGTGATTCTCCGGATTCCTGGGTATGTCAGTTTGAAAATGCCGGATTTGAAGTCTGTCCGATCATCAAAGGACTGGGTGAATATCCTGGAATACGCAGGATGTATGTGGAGCATGCACAAAAAGCCATTGATTCCATGAAATAATATATCTATGCAGTAATGTCCTATAAAGCAAAAAGGTCTGTACCCATCGGGAATATTTACAGTTTTTCTCTGCCTGTTTACGCAGCATGGAACTGTATCATTCTCAAAGGTCCAGACCTTTTTCCATATTCATTTATAATGTACGCTTCTCTTTTATTCAGTTCTCCTGACTCTTTTTACATATCTGAATTCCCATAAGTAAAAGCACCGGGAATACGATTGCCGCAAGAATTCCCATTCTCAGATTATTCCCCACACTGCTGGATACAAAACCTGCAAGTGTCGGACCACCGGAGCAGCCAAGATCTCCTGCAAGAGCAAGCAATGCAAACATTGCCGTACCTCCACCTCTGATGGATGCCGATGCAATGCTGAATGTTCCCGGCCACATAATTCCAACAGAAAATCCACAGACTGCACAGGTCATCATCAGCATAACGACCCAGAATATCTTCATGGAGCAGAGTTCTTTAATAGAAAGTCCTTTCTCTCCTTCTTCATGCAGGGAATAGATCGGGGAAGTCAGAAATACGATTCCATTAAGTACCGGAATGACCGCCCAGATGCGTGCAAGGATTTTCCAGTTTTCTATTCCAAAAGTGCTGAAGAAAATCGTAGAGATCAGTACCACTCCCACATGTCCCCAACATTAAACGGTCTTGTTTTAAATCTAAATGCAATTGTAAACTTTTATATTTTTTTAGTTGACATTATCTTTTCTTTCTTTTAAAATTGTAAACCATAAAGATTTTGGAGGTTTACAAATGTCAAAGACGAAAACTTTAATCTACTGCAGTCTTTTTACTGCGCTGATTGCGGCGGGGGCTTTTATCAAGATTCCGGTGCCGGTGGTTCCTTTTACTTTGCAGTATCTGTTTACAATGCTTGCAGGGCTGCTGCTTGGTTCTAAACGTGGAACAATCTCTGTCGTTGCCTACATGCTTCTGGGGCTTGCAGGGCTTCCGATCTTCTCTGAGGGCGGCGGTCTCTGGTATGTCTTTAAGCCGAGTTTTGGCTATATCATTGGATTCTGCCTCGGAACTTACGTGACAGGACGTATCGCAGAACATCTGAAGAAAAAGACGATCTTCCGCTACCTGCTCGCAAACCTGGCTGGACTTATGATCGTCTATGCCTGCGGCATGATCTACTACTATGTGATCTGCAATTATGTGATCGACACACCAATCGGAATCTGGCCGCTCATCCTCTACTGCTTCCTTCTTGCAGTACCTGGTGACATCGCTTTAAGCATCCTTGGGGCCATCATTGCCAGACGTGTTCGTCCGGTCGTGATCCAGTACCTTTCTGATTCCAATACAACTTTATTACATACGGAGGAGACAGCAAAATGAACCCACTTACTTTAGCCCAGGAAATTATTGACGGACGCAGGATCACAAGAGAGGATGATCTTTCCTTCTTTCTCACCTGCGATCTGGATGAATTATGTGAAGGTGCAGACCGCATTCGAGAAGCTTGTATCGGAGGCAAAGTAGACCTCTGCTCAATCATCAACGGACGCAGCGGCAGATGTCCGGAAGACTGTAAATACTGTGCACAGTCCGCACACCACCACACTTCCTGCGAAGTTTACAATTTTCTTCCGGAGGAAAAGATCCTTGAAGCCTGTAAGATGAATGAGTCCGAAGGTGTCGACCGTTTTTCCATCGTCACCGCCGGAAAAGCTCTGACAGGAAAAGAATTCGACCAGGCAATCCATGCTTACGAGACCATGCACAGAGAATGCAAGATTGACCTCTGCGCTTCCATGGGATTTATTTCTGCCGAACAACTTCACCGTCTTCACGAGGCAGGTGTGACCAGCTACCACCACAACATCGAAACCTCCCGTAGAAATTTCCCGAATATCTGTACCACACACACCTACGACATGAAGATCGAGACCCTCAAAAAAGTCAAAGCCGAAGGCATGTGTGCCTGCTCCGGCGGTATCATCGGCATGGGTGAGACCTGGGAAGACCGTCTGGATATGGCGATCAGCCTTGCTGAACTTGGCATCGATTCCATCCCGATCAATGCTCTGATGCCGATCCCAGGAACACCTCTGGAACATCTACCGGAACTTTCTGAGCCGGATATCCTGCGTACGATCGCCTTCTTCCGCTATATCAACCCGGAGGCAAACATCCGTCTCGCTGCCGGACGCGCACTTCTCACCAACGACGGAGAAACTGCTTTCAAAGCCGGAGCTTCCGCTTCCATCACCGGAAACATGCTGACCACCGTTGCATGTGCGACGATCCGAAGCGACCGCAAGATGCTCGCTGACATGGGACGTGACGTAACTCCTGAATACTGGAAGGAAGTGTAAAATAAAAATGAGCAAAGCAATTTTTCTCACCGGAACCGGAACAGATATCGGCAAAACCTTTATTGCCGGACTAATCGTAAAAAAACTTGCACAGGCAGGCAAAAATCCAGCTTACTACAAAGCAGCCATGAGCGGAAACGACCGCCGGTCAGACGAAAGCCTGATCCCGGGCGATGCACTTTTTGTGCGACAGATGTCCGGTATCTCACAGCCGCTTGACGAAATGTGCCCTTATGTATATGAAAATGCCTGGTCACCACACCTTGCATCCCGCGTGGAAGGAAATCCTGTTGACCTCGCTGTTGTCCGCGAAGGTTTTGCGAAAGTCGCTGAGAACTATGACTACATCACCATGGAAGGAAGCGGCGGAATCCTCTGCCCTCTCTGTTTTGATGAGCATAAGATCCAGCTTGAAGATGTGATCCGGGAATTTAATCTTTCCAGTATCCTTATCGCCGATGCTGGTCTTGGCACGATCAACAGTGTTGTCCTGACTTTCGAATATATGAAGGCACACAACCTTCCGCTTAAGGGCATCATTTTTAATCATTACCATCCGGGGAACATCATGGAAGAAGATAATATTTTTATGTGTGAACATATGACAGGGCTTCCTGTGCTTGCGAAGGTACAGGACAATGCCACAGAACTTGAAACAGATGCAGATGTGCTGAGTGCACTTTATGACGAGGTGAAGATCAGATGATATGGTATCCTTATGAACAGATGAAAACAATGAAAGAACCTTACAGGATTCTGGATGCAGAAGGCGTGCATCTCTACACCAAAGACCAGAAGCTGATCGATTCAATTTCTTCCTGGTGGTGCATGATCCACGGCTACAAACATCCGGAGCTGACCGCCGCCATCAAAGAACAGGCTGACCGTTTCTGCCATGTAATGCTCGGCGGTCTCACCCATGAACCGGTAGAAAAACTTTCTGATAAGCTTCAGGAATTTCTTCCGGGTGACCTGGACTACTGCTTCTTTTCTGACTCGGGAAGTGTCGCAGTAGAAGTCTCTCTTAAGATGGCACTCCAGTACAACACCAATCAGGGAAGGAAACGCCCTCTGGTGCTGGCTCTGGAACATGCCTACCACGGAGACACTTTCAAGGCAATGGAAGTCGGAGATGACGAAGATTATCATTTCGCTTTTGACAAAAAAGAAGGCGTCGTTCATATCCCGACAGAGATCCCGGCGCTTGAGGATGCATTTGAACTGTATCATGACCGGCTGAACTGCTTTATCGTAGAGCCACTGCTCCAGGGCGCCGGCGGCATGCGGATGTATGATATTTCTTTCCTGAAACGTGCCAGAGAACTGTGCAATCAATATGATGTGCTTCTGATTTTTGATGAGGTTGCAACAGGATTCGGACGTACCGGAAACCGCTTTGTAGCCGACCTTGTCCTTCCGGACATCCTGGTTCTCGGAAAAGCCCTGACCGGCGGTTATATCGGACATGCTGTCACCGTTGCAAACCACAAAGTCTTTGACGCTTTTTATAGTGACGATGACCGCCTTGCCCTGATGCACGGTCCGACCTTTATGGGAAATCCACTTGCCTGTGCCGTTGCACTTAAGGGAATCGAGATCTTTGAACGTGACGATTATATGAGCAAGATCCGGCATATCGAACAGATTTCCCGTCAGGAAATGGAAAATTTCTCTGACCCGCGCATCAAAGAAGTCCGTATCATGGGCGGCTGTACCTGCGTCGAAGTCCATGATTCAAAGATCCTGGAAGGTTTCCAGCAGTTTGCCTATGAACGCGGGGTCTTCTGCAGACCTTTCTTAAACTATATGTATTCCATGGTTCCTTATGTGATCTCCGACGAGGAACTCATTCAGATTTTTGACGTAATGAAGGACTGGTTTCACTGAAACCAGCCCTTCTTCTCTTCAATTCTATTCAACATATCTAACAGCGATTTCTTTTATTAACAAAATAATTCAGGATTCCCCCACCAACAATGATCACAACGGCAACTGCCACGACTCTCTTGGCTGCTTCCTGTGGAAGCTGGCTCTTTGAACCAATAGAATCCGAATAAAAGGTCAGCGTATAGTCAATCTCATGAGGTGCTCCCATTGCTGTTGTATCTGCGATCACCGGCATTCCTTCATCCATACTGAGCACCGGAATCTCAAAAACAGAATTCATACCTTCTTCATTGGTCGGAAGATATTTCTCTCCGTCTACGATCATATAATCATAATTTGAACTGCTCCACTGGATCTGTGCGTAAGCCTGACCATCCTTCACAGTCAGAATTGTCGGCGATGTCACACTTGCCTTTCCGCTTCCGCCCTCAAGATCCACCTGAATGGAATATTCTCCATCCTCTTTGTCAATATCCATGCCTGCCGCCTGACAGATGCAGGAAAAAGCTCCAATGCCGATAAATACAGCAGCAATCAGACTTGAAAGTTTTCTTTTCATTTCTCTACTCCATTTTTTTCTTTTTAAACATTGCCAAATTTTATCTATAGAAACTATGATAACACAGCAAATCCTACATTGCAAACACTATACAATTCTAGTATAATTAAAAAGATATGTCTGTGAATGAGACTTCACAGCATAATGTAAATTTAAGATCATTTCAAAAATAAATTCAGGAGGTTTTATCAATGAAAGGTACATTATATGGAGTTGGCGTCGGACCTGGGGATCCGGAATTAATGACATTAAAGGCAGTTCGCATGATCCGTGAAAATGAGATCATCGCTGTACCTGGTGCAGACGTTAAAGAAACCGTTGCCTATAAAATTGCAGTACAGGCAGTTCCGGAGCTGGAAGAAAAAGAACTTCTTCCAATCTACATGCCGATGACACATGATGCAAAGGAACTTGAAGAAAATCATGCAAAAGGCGCAAAAGCTCTGGAAGCCTGCCTTGATCAGGGAAAAAATGTTGTTTTCCTGACTCTTGGTGATCCATGTGTATATTCTACTTTTTCCTATCTGCAGCATCGCGTAGAGGCAGACGGATATCACACAGAACTGGTAAGCGGAATCACTTCTTTCTGTGCTGCAGCTGCACGACTGAACATTTCTCTGTCTGAATGGAACGAACAGCTTCATATCGTTCCTGCTGTCCATCGTCTTGACAGTGAACTGACAGAATCCGGAAACTACATTCTGATGAAATCAGGAAAGAAAATGAATCAGGTAAAGGAAATTCTCGCCAAAAGCGGCCGTGATGTCCTCATGGTTGAAAACTGTGGCATGCCAGAGGAACATATCTATCATGGAGTGGAGGAAATTCCGGATGATGCCGGCTACTATTCTCTGATCATTGCGAAGGAGCACAAATGATCGAAACAAAGAATCTGACAAAAACATTTGATAATTTTACTGCTGTGGATTCTCTGGATCTCAAAATTGAGACCGGAGAATTCTTCGGTCTTCTTGGACCGAATGGTGCCGGAAAGACTACGACGATCAGTCTTCTTTCTACGCTTCTTCTTCCGACTAAAGGAGAAATCCTGATCGATGGACAGAAGCTGACACGAAACCGACCGGATCTCAAGCGTAAGATCAGTGTAATCACACAGGAGTACTCCATGCGCCAGGACATGAATATGGACGAGATCATGGAATATCAAGGACGTCTTTATTTCATGCCACGCAAAGAAATCAAACGTCGTACAGAAGAACTTCTGGAGTTCTGTGATCTGATCAAGTTTCGTAAACGAACAGTCCGTAAGCTTTCCGGCGGCATGAAGCGGAAACTGATGGTATGTCGGGCCCTCCTGACAGATCCTGAGATCCTGCTTCTGGATGAACCGACCGCCGGTATGGATGCGCTTTCCCGTCGTCAGATGTGGAATCTGCTCCGCAAATTAAACGGCAAAAACCTGACCATTCTTCTGACTACTCATTATATGGAGGAAGCCCAGAATCTCTGCAGCCGTGTAGCTCTGATGGACCACGGTAAACTGGAGGAAGTCAATACTCCGGCCGGACTGATCGACAGTCTTGGAAATTACACCGTTGATGAATTTGCCGGAGACGAAACTCACAGTCATTATTTTCACAGTCGTGAAGAAGCAATTGCCTATCTCTCCGGTCTTTCCGGACAGGCTTCTCTACGCGAAACAACGCTGGAAGATGTGTTTGTTGAACGTGCCGGACGACATCTGATGCCGTCATAAGGGAGGAGCTAATTATGGGAATTATTACAATTTTATGGGAAAAATGGGTCGAATTTCGAAGGGATTTCTATAAGATCACGCTGGCGGCAATGATTGCCCCACTGATGTATCTGGTCGTATTTGGAATGGGAATCCAGACAATCTCACATGGAGAACCTTATCTGAACTTTCTGATCCCGGGTGTTGTTTCACTGACGACAATGAATGGAAGCTTTAATGCCATTGCACAGAATCTGAATGTGCAGCGACTTTATGAGAAGGCTTTCGATCAGGTACTGATCTCTCCTACACCGTTATGGCAGTTTATTGCCGGTCAGATCATCGGCGGAAGCCTTCGTGGTTTTTATGCAGGTGGCGTTATTCTGGTTCTGACAATGCCGATCGACACCGGACTGATCTTTAATGGTTGGTCTTTCCTTGTCATGTTCCTGAATGGAGCTGTTTTTTCTGCAATCGGTGTTGTCGTTTCATTCCTTGCCAAAAACCATGCAGATGTACCGCGTTTTTCGAACTACATCATCATGCCAATGGCATATCTGTGCAATACATTTTTCTCTACAGAAAAGCTTCCTGGTTTTCTTGGAAAATTTGTCTCTGCACTGCCGCTTTCCCAGACAAGTCATATGATCCGAAGCATCTCTGCAGGAGAGGGATTTGCAATGTCGGGAATTGCGATACTTATGACATATCTGATCGTTTTTACAGCGATTGCATCATGGTTTATCTATAAAAAGAAAAACCTGTAAAAAGAGAACTGGGAATTCACACAGTAAATATTCCGAAGAAAGGACAGTTTCTGCGCCAAAGCTGCGTTTTCTACTCAGAACATGCGCCAGTTTGCTGGCGGCGCCTCACCTGTCCTTTCTCTGAACTTACTGCTGAAATTACCATCTTTTAGGTAGATAGCAAAAATAACACTTGTCTGAGCCATCGGCGAGTTAGCAATTTTTGCGAATGCTTTTTGCAGGCAGGTTATATCTTAGTACTTCCGGACTCCGAAGCCTTGTGACTGAACAGATCAGGAAGCTTTTCGTGAATTATATAAATGTAATTCTAAAGTTCTAATTTTCAGCAGCTAATTCAGAAAGATATCTTTCAAAACAAATTCCTTCATTCCGGTCGGTGCCTTCAACTACCGCATCATGAATCCCCTTCGCCAGAAACTTCACGGCCCTGTGCACAGAATCCACCGTGTCGATTCCTTTCACCATACCGGCACTCAAAACCGATGCAAACAGATCACCTGTACCGGAATAACTGCCACCCTCTTTTGCTGCAGTCACCCAGGTCGTATTGCCATCCTGACAGATCAGGTTTCCTATCTTCTGATGATTCTCCCTCGCAGGAAGATCAATTCCTGTAATAACCACTTCCGTATCAAACTCTTTTGAAAGTTCCTTCCCTGTACTTTCTGTGAATTTCAGCAATCTCTCCTCATCCATAAGTGATAGCTCCTTCCACAATACATGTGCACGCTGTGCGCCATATAATAACAATAGCGCTTCTGTCAGATTTGGTGTTATCACCGTCGCTCTTCTGACCAGAAAACGCATTTTTTTCACAGAGTGCCTCCGTATAAATCGGGTACTCCTCTCCATTATCTCCCATAACAGGATCTATAAGTATCTTTGTGTCTTCTTTTGCAAACTGTTCAATAAATTCAACTGCTTTATCGGCCTGACGTGCGTCTGCCAAAAATCCTGTATAGATTCCATCCGGATAAAAATCTATCTTCTTCCACTCTTCCATAATCGCATCCATACGATCCGTATAATCATCACAATAATAAGAAGGGAAACCCGTCTGCGCACTTAATACCGCTGTCGGAAGCGGACATGCCTGGATTCCCATAACGGAAATCACCGGAATTGCTGCAGTAAGAGAACATTTTCCCATTCCTGATAAATCATTTAATACCGCAATCTTTTTCAATCTGTTATCTCCTCGTCTTGCATTTTCTCATTATCTGATTTAGAATAGCATCTAAGTGTATTTATAAAAATAACCACTTTTATTCATTTTTCAGAGGACAGTTTATGAGTTTATCTTTTCATTCCAATAAAGAATGCCTGTATCTTCAGGTATATGAACATTACAAAAATCTGATCATGGAACGGCGAATTCCTGCCGGAAGCCGCATGCCATCTCTTCGCAAATGTTCTGCAGAACTGAAGCTCAGCCGTACAACTATTGAAAATGCCTATCTGCAATTGGCCGCAGACGGCTACATTGTTGCCCGTGCACAAAGCGGCTATTATGTAACTAATATTGCAGAGCAAAAGCCAGTCTCCACTACCTCCTGGCATGCGAATCTGCCTTCAATACAATATGACTTTGCTTCCAACGGTGTCGATCATGAAAGTTTCCGTTTTGACCTCTGGCAGCGTTATATCAAAAGCGCACTTCGTCAGAGTGACCGTCTTCTCTCCTATGGAGAACCCCAGGGTGAAGCCGATCTTCGTCAGGTACTTGCTGACTACATCCGTCAGCGAAGAAACGTCAACTGTTCTGCTGACGATATTGTGATCGGGGCCGGAGTTCAGAGCATTCTGAATCTTCTTTGTCCTCTGATCCATGACCGAAAAACCGTTTCTTTTCCAAACGCTTCTTTTGTGCAGGGAAGTACTATTTTTTCTGATTATGGTTTTGAAGTTCAATACCGCAACAAAGACTGTGACGTAATCTATGTTTCTCCTGCACATATGACGAAATGGGGAGAGATCATGCCCGTCAGCCGTCGTATGGAACTGGTACATTACGCTGCAGCGAAAGGCAGTCTGATCATCGAAGACGATTTTGAGAATGAATTCGTTTATTTCCAACGTCCAACACCTTCCCTCTTTAATCTTGCCGGAGGACATGGCGTTGTCTATATTGGTTCTTTTTCCCGTCTGCTGCTTCCATCGATTCGCTTAAGCTTCATGGTCTTGCCGCCTTCTCTTTCCAGAAAATATGCAGCTGTTGCAGAACGCTACAGCCAGACTGCTTCCAAAGCCGAACAGATTGCACTCTGTCAGTTTATCCGATGACGGTCATCTGACTTCGCAGACCAAAAAAATTAAAAAAGCTGTATGCTCAGAAGCTGAGGCTCTTGAAAACGAGGTGCGAAATACATTCGGCAGCAACTGCACGATCCAGACCGGTGCCGCAGGAACAAGTCTGGCATTGACCATTCCTTATGCCAGAACAGGTCTTGAGCCTTAAAAAAAGAAGCCCGCATGCATGGAATGTCTCTTCTGATTCTTGAAGAAAATGCAGCTACGATCACCATTCTGCTCTCCTGTTCTTCCATTACGACAGACGATTTTGCCCCTGCCTGTCAGCTTCTGTCCCGACTTCTTAATAAATAATCACAAAACACCTGTCCGGCATTTCATCATCCAGGCAGGTGTCAGTATTTAATCTCTTCGATTATCGATCATATAAAGCAATGCGTTACAGATACAGGCTGCAATATTACTTCCGCCTTTACGTCCTCTCGCAACTATATAAGGTGCTCCCGAATCCATGATCAGTTCTTTCGATTGTACAACATTCACAAATCCAACCGGAACTCCAATGATCAGTTCCGGATTCAGTTTTCCATCTTCGATCAGTTCATAGAGTCTCACCAGTGCAGTCGGCGCGTTTCCGATTGCAAAGATCAGTTTTTTATCGAGAGTAGCAGCTTTGTCCATGCTTGCTGTCGCCCTTGTGGTTCCATTCTCTTTTGCAATCTTTGCCACATCCTCATCGGACATGAAACAATAGACTTCTCCACCATAACGGGCCAGTGCACGTTTATTGATTCCCGCCTTTGCCATCTGCGTATCCGTAACAATGCAGGCGCCCTCTTTGATTGCTTTCATCGCACGCTCTACTACATCCGGCGAAAAACAGAGGTTATCCGCATAATCAAAATCTGCGCTTGTATGAATACAACGTTTGACAATAAGTTCTGTTCCGGGAAGCAGCTGTTTATCACCAAGTTCCTCTGTAATAATCTCAAAACTTCTTTTTTCGATCTCCATTGGTTTTACATTTTCAAGCTCTACTTTCATTTCTCTGCTTCTCCTTCTGCTTCACTTTCTTTCAGAATATCCTCCACACCTTGCTCAAGGATCTCATAGATTTTCTTCATATCCAGATGTTTCCGAAGTTCCGATGCCAGGATATCATACTGTGTTTCTTTGAATGCAGCAAAATCCACGCCTTCCATCTCTGACACATCAATACCTTTTCTTATGCCTACTGCACGAACAAGACCAAGTGCAACCTCTTCTTTATCAAAAATGCCATGAACATAAGTTCCGCATACATTGTGATAAAATGTTCCTTCTGTCTTCTCTGTCCCTGTCACAGTATCACATGTAGAAGTACTTGCTACAGCCCCATTTTTCCAGGTACTCTCACCCATATGAATCTCATATCCTGTAAATTCTACGTTTTTAAGAGGTGCAAACTCTTCATCCAGCTCCAGGAATTTTCCGCAGACCTGCGTACGTGTCTTATGTTCTGCAAACACGGTATCTACCGGAAGAAGACCAATTCCACGCATCGTACCGCCTGCTTCCACACCATGTGGATCACTTAAATTTTCTCCCAGCATCTGATAGCCGCCACAGATACCAAAGATCAGTGTACCGGATGCCGCTGCCTTAAGGATCAGTGCTTCCATGCCACTTTCACGCAGCCATTTCAGATCACCCATTGTATTCTTGGTTCCCGGAAGAAAGATCACATCCGGCTGCTTCAAATCTGACGGATGCTGTACATAACGCAGCGAAACCCCCGGAATACTTTCAAACGGATTAAAGTCTGTAAAGTTGGAAATACGTGGTACACGAATAACCGCCATATCGATCACTCCAACTTCCTGATGACGGTCAAAGCGTTCTGTCAGACTGTCTTCATCTTCTACCTGAATGTTCATATATGGTGCAACACCAACGACCGGAATCTTACATTTCTCTTCCAGCATTGCCACACCCGGATCCAGAATTGATTTGTCACCTCGGAATTTATTGATGATCAGACCCTTGATCATTTTTCTCTCATCTTCTTCCAGAAGTTCCACCGTTCCATACAGCTGTGCAAACACACCGCCACGATCGATATCACCGGCAAGAAGCACCGGCGCTTTCGCCATCTTTGCCATTCCCATATTAACAATATCTTCGCTCTTCAGATTGATTTCCGCCGGGCTTCCAGCCCCCTCAATCACAATGATATCATTTTCTTCTGCCAGCTTATGAAATGCCTTCATAATGTCAGGCACCAGTTTTTTCTTATATTTAAAATAGTCTCTGGCACTCATGGTACCAAGAACTTCCCCATTTACAATGACCTGAGAGCCAATATCATTTGTCGGTTTCAGAAGAATCGGATTCATCAGGACCGATGGTTCTATACCTGCCGCTTCTGCCTGCATAACCTGTGCTCTGCCCATTTCAAGGCCCTCACTGGTTATAAAAGAGTTCAGTGCCATATTCTGCGATTTGAATGGTGCCACACGGTATCCATCCTGATGAAATATCCTGCAAAGTCCGGCAGCAAGAAGACTCTTTCCTGCATTGGACATGGTTCCCTGTATCATGATCGTCTTTGCCATATCTGTTCCCTTTCGTATCAGACTTATGCCTGTTCCTCTTGTTTCAGTACCTCTGCATGTGCCACTGCCGCTTTTGTGGTGCCATCCCGCATTGCACGGATCAATTCCTGATTTTCCTCGTGTGTTCGGACGGCCACACGGTAATATCCTTTTCGCAAACCAGAGTAATTGCTGCAGTCACGGATCAAAACCCCCTGTTCCACACATATTTCAAATAAATTTTCCGGTCCATGGAAGAAAATATAATTCGCTTCTGACGGAAAGACTTCCATGCCAAGACGCTGCAGTTCTTCTTTGAGATATTTTGCTTCCCGGAATACCATCTGTCGCCCCTCTTCCACATATGCAGTTTCTTTCAGTGCAGCAATACCTGCCGCCTGTGCCATAACAGAAATATTCCATGGCTGTGTCACCTGCGTCATCGCATCAAGAAGTTCCGTATTCTCAGTAATACCATATCCCAGTCGGATTCCCGCCATCGCGTAACGCTTGGTAAATGCCTTCAAAAGAAACAGATTGTGATATCTGGATAACTGTGCTTTCAGTGTGTATCTGCCCGGTTCCTCCATAAAATCAAGAAAACATTCATCTACGACCAGAAGGATATCCATTTCTCTGCACACACGTAAAACCCGGAAAAGGAATTCTCTATCTATCGAAATTCCCGTTGGATTATTCGGATTGCAGAGAAATACCATATCAAGGTCTCTGTGCAGCCAGTTGATAAAACTGTCCTGCAGACTGAATCCCTCTTCTTCTCTGAGAAGTACATGTTCTACCTCACAGCCACAGCTCGTAAGCGCCTGCTCATATTCTGCAAAAGTAGGAACCGGAATCAGTGCTTTCTTCGGTTTTACTGCCTGACACAGAGAAAATACCAGTTCCGCCGCTCCATTTCCACAGATCACAGATTCGGATGCCACACCTTCATATTCGGCAATTGCTTTTTTCAAAGGTGCATATCCGACCTGCGGATAATCTTTCATATATTCAAGACTGTCACGTACCGCCTGCTTTACACTTTCCGGCGTTCCCAGTGGATTACAGTTTGCCGAAAAATCCAGACAGTTCTTATAAGTATAGATATTACCGCCATGTACGTGCTTCGTCATTCTTTTTCTCCTTTTTGTGTCCCGTTACAGAAACACAACGCGGAACAAAACACAGATGATCACGCCCAGAATCGCCGTTGCATACATCAGGCGATTCGCATAACGAATATCTTCTGTCTCTATTTCCCGAATCGCGTCTCCAATTGTAGGTTTCTCATATAATTTTCCAAAATAATATGCATTTCCCGCGAGCTGTACATCCAGTGCACCAGCCATTACAGCTTCTGTCTGTGCCGAATTCGGACTCGCATGATTTCTGCTGTCCCTTTTGAAAATACGGGATGCGTTTCTGCTGTCAAGTCCGATCACAAAAGCTCCGGCAACCATCAGCCAGCCGGAAATTCTGGATGGAAGATAATTGGCTGCATCATCCAGTTTCGCCGCACATCTTCCAAAATACAGATATTTATCATTTTTATACCCGAGCATGGAATCCATGGTATTGATTCCCTTATACAAAAACATTAAAGGTACACCACCGATTGCCATATAGATCATCGGTGCGATCACACCATCAGAAGTATTTTCTGCCACAGTCTCCACCGCTGCTTTGGTCACACCCTCTTTCGTCAGCTCCGCCGTATCACGTCCCACGATCATAGAAACCGCATGACGTGCATCCTCAATTGTTCCCTTTTTGAGTGCATCATAAACCTTCATACTCTCATCACGCAATGATCTGGTAGCAAGCAGCTGATAGCACCAAAAGGTTTCCAAAAGCACACCCAATGCCGGAAGATGAATATACAGAAAATACAAAACAAATGCCGGAACCAGTAATGTAATGACACAGATCAGTATTACTTCAACCAGTCCTCCAGCCAGTTCACCTTTTTCTGTTTTGGGAAATACTTTTCTGATTCCCTTCTCAAAACTGGAGATCAGCTTCCCGATCAGGCACACCGGATGGTACAACCATCTGGGATCTCCAAATATCAAATCTAAGATAAACCCTGCTGCCAGGGCAATTGTATGGTATGTATATATCAACTCCGTCACTCTCCCCGTCTGCTGTGGTATTTCATGCATTCTTTAAGAAAAGCCTCTGCAACTTTTGGATTTCCATAATAATAAAGATGTGGAAATCCAGCCAGCATAGTTTCTGTGCCATGAATACACTCCCAGTTTCTCATACTTTCCGGTTTTGCTGCATGAAATGCTTTCCCGCAGTTTTCAGAATCAAAATAATGAAATTCATGAGCAGGGATCTCTCCTAATGTCTCACATCCCAAAACTGAATGATTCTGTATTAATGTCACATAGCCAAAGCGATTCAGACGTGGTGTACGATATGCCCTGCCCGGAAGCACGCCTGCCATGTGGTAAAATTTTTTATCCATTGCTTCCATTTCTTCATGAAGATACATAAAGCCTCCGCATTCTGCCATACATGGCATACCACCGCTAAGTGCTTTTTGTATTTCTTCTCTCATAGATGTATTTTTTTTCCAGTTCTTTTCCATTTAATTCCGGATAACCTCCATATAAAAGCAATCCATCCAGTCCAGCCGGTAATTTCTTATCTCTGATCGGAGAAAAGTGTACAAGTTCTGCCCCCATCTTTCGCAAAAGCCGGAAATTATCTTCATAGAAAAAGCAAAATGCTTCATCGTCCGCCACACCAATCCGAAGGGGATGTTTCAGACAGAAATCTATCCGAGGTTCTTTCGCAGATAATTCTCGTGCACTTTCTGCAAGCTGCAGGATTGCATCAATATCCAGAGTTTTTTCCAGAACCTCAGCCAGTCGGTGAAGGTTTTCTTTTAACTCAGGGATCTCATCCGGAAGCACTAACCCCAGATGCCGGCTCTCGATCACACAATCATCCATTTTTGGAACATATCCAAGAACTTTTATATTCAGTTCTTTCTCCAGAAGTTCTTTCATTCTTGGATAGAGCATTGGTGACATCTGATTAAAGATCACACCCTGTATATGACTGTCCTTCCTGTATTCCATAAAGCCTTTCACATATGCTGCAAGAGAAACACTCATACCTCTGCTGTTTACGATCAGAATCACAGGCGTATCTGTAACAGACGCCAGATCGTAAGCACTTGCTTTCGTTGTTGTCCCTGCAACACCGTCATAAAATCCCATTACTCCTTCCATAACAGAAATATCACAGTCCACCGCATTTTCACAGAAGAGATATTTTGTAGTTTCACTGTCTGTAAAAAAGGTATCCAGATTTCTTGATTTTGCGCCTATGACACGACTATGGAACATCGGATCAATATAGTCCGGCCCACATTTAAAAGATGCTGTTTTCAGACCACGATTCACCAGTGCCTGCAAAAGTCCACATGTGATCAGCGTTTTTCCGCTTCCACTGGCTCCTGCTGCCAGGAGAATTCTTGCCGCTTTCATACAAAATTCTCCTTTTTATGCGCCTGTATGGTAATAATATAAATAGGATTTTCTCCCATCATCATATGATATCTACCGATTTCTTTGGATCTGGACACACCAAGCTGCACAACTTCACTCTCCCACTTCCACTCGCTGCGTTCTGTCTGCATTTCCTTTATGCAGGACAAAGTTTCTCCGACCGTTTCAAGTGTAATACAATTTATGACCATACGAACCTGTGGATTTTTTTCAAGAAGAAGTTCCACAATTTCTTTCATATTTCCGGAAGATCCACCAATAAAAGCATGGGTAGGAGCTGGAAGTTCTTCCATTGCTTCAGGGGCCGTTCCTGCTATGATCCTCATATGATCTAACGCAAATTTCTTTTTATTTTCCTCGAGAAGCACAAGTGCATCCTCTTTTTTCTCAATGGAATATACGCTTCCCTGACTTGCACGAAGTCCCATCTCCACAGATACAGAACCAGTTCCGGCCCCGATATCATAGCAGACCGAATCCTCTTTAAGACATAACTTTGCCAGCGAAACTGTTCGTACCTCTGTCTTGGTCATCGGTGCTTTTCCACGGGTAAATGCATCATCTGGAAGTCCATGTGTGGTCAATGCTGTTTTTGCATCCGGATTCCAGGCACAGATCACACTCAAGGCATCTCCTCTGTAATCTGTAAGTTCCCTCGCCTGTTTTACAAATATTTTCTCATCCTCATAAGACAGATTCTCCCCGACATAAAGCTGCACTTCACCCATTCCATAATCCGTCAGTTTCTGTGCAAGATGTGCGGTTCCATCTGAAGTGCCAAGAATTGCAAAAACCTTCTGATTTGTTCGAATCAGGGATACCAGATTGCATACTCTTCCATGTGCACTGACAATCTTTGCATCATCCCATGAAAGACCAATTTTTGACATAAAATAAACAACAGAGGATATACCGCAGATGATTTCGGCATTTCCGTCCAAAGCTTTCAAAAGTCCTTTTGCCCCACTGTAAAAACCGACATCACCGGATAGTGCGATCACAACTTTTTCATATTCCGGATGTTTCTTAATATACTCTGCAATCTCAGCACTTCTGTATTCATAAAAGACATCCTGTCCCGGAAGTGCCACTGCATCCGCCATCCTTCTGGCGCCTATGATCAGATCCGCCTGTTCCACTGCCTCATTGCCCTGAATCGTCAATGTTTCCTTGTTTCCCATTCCAATTCCCAGGAGAACTACATGTGGTGTCGGCTGGAATCCAAATTTCTCTGGCAGCATACGTTTGCATTCTTTTACAGAAATTCCCTTTTCCTGCACCGGACGGCCAATGATCACAGGAATTGCGCCACATTCTGTGGCAGCCTGAATCTTTTCTTCAAATCCGCCTGCTTTTCCGGAATCTTTTGTTACCAGATATCTGCAGTCATACTGACGCAGCATGGCAGCATTCAATTCTTTCGAAAAAGGGCCCTGCATGGCAATCAGATTTTTGCCCTCGAATCCCAGCATGCGACAGGTTTCGATCACATTCTGAATGGAAAGGACTCTTGCAAACATTCTTTCCTGATAACCCGGAATTTCTGTATAAGCAGAAAGTTCCTTACTGCCCGTCGTAAGCAGAACATTTCCCGATACATGTTTCAGATAATCTACTGCTGCCTCTGTATTTTCTACATAAACTGCATCTTTGTGAACGCCTCCTTCACGAAGGACTCTCACATAAGAAACTGCTGTGTTTTCACAGGCCTCACGGATATTTACTGTCACTTCTGCCGCATATGGATGTGTTGCATCCAAAACCAGTTCCGGTCTTTCTGCTGCAAAAAGCTCCTGCATCTGTTCTTTGTCAAGACGTTCTGCACGAATCGATAAAAATTCATTTTCTTCAAGAGATCTGGATCCATATTCCGTCGCGACACAGGCAAGTACAGATACTTTATTTTCACTCAGAAACCGGCTGATTTCATAGCCTTCTGTAGTACCAGCAAAAACAATTGCTTTATACATTCCGATATCCTCTTGGAGTTACCATTTTGCCATTTATTTCTTTTGTCTGGGAATTTCCGATAAATACTGTGGTGAACATATCAACCTGTGTATCTCGAAGTTCTTTCAATGTCATAACCTGATACTCTTCCCCTTCCCTTCCGATATTACATACTGTTCCGCAAACTGTTTCCGGAGATTTGTACTGCATCATCAGATCGCAGGCTTTCTGTAAATAATCATGGCGTTTTTTACTGGAGGGGTTATAGAGACAGATTACAAAATCCGCCTGAGATGCACCAAGAAGTCTTGCTTCAATCTTTTCCCATGGAGTCAGAAGGTCACTTAAGCTGATCAGGCAGAAATCATGGATCAGCGGTGCACCAAGGACTGCCGCTCCGCCAAGTGCGGCTGTTACTCCCGGAACGATCTCCAGTTCTACTTCCGGATATTTTTCTCCTACTTCATACATCAGTCCGGCCATACCATAGACTCCGGCATCACCACTGCAGATCATGGAAACCCTTTTGCCTTTCATAGCCTCTTCAAAAGCCAGCACACATCTGTCCACTTCTTTTTTCATTGGTGTGGTCAGATATTCTTTATCTGGAAATGTATCTTTGACAAGATCCACATATACCGTATATCCAATGATCGTATCACTGTCTTTCAAAGCATTCATTGCAATACCGGTCATCTGATCACAGCCTCCCGGTCCGATTCCAACTACATATATTTTATTCAAAATGAACCTCCCAGTTCCGGAGTGCAAGCGCGGTTGTCACGCCATTTCTCCCTGTCTTATTTTTGATCAGGCGGCCCTGCTCCGCACCCAGGACTGCACTTCGTTCACAGACATTATTCACGCCTGTGATCTTTTTTACAAATTCGGAAGGGGTAAATTCCCCCTCTGCATGACTCAGCTCTTCTTCCTCAAATGTGATAAACGGGATTCTCCAGTCTTCTGCAAGTTTTTGAAGCCCCACTTCGTCTTTTTTGATGGAAATGCTTGTCAGCTTCTCTACTGCCTGGCTGTATATATCCGCGTCCGCCAGACAGACACTAGCTTCTTTTTCAATTACATCTGCTTCTTTATTCCTGCGGCAGCCCATTCCCAGTGTCACCACCCTGGGAATGATCTGCACCGTGGATGTAAACGGCTTACAGGTTGGATGAATGGTTACTGCAATTCCAATCTCCGGTTTATCCTGCGTGTCTTCCGAAGGCTCTTCCAGGCCTTCCGGCAACTTTCCTGTCCATGGAAATTCACTGTAAAATCCGACAGGTTCTCCCGCAAGCAAGGCTGCTGAAACCGCCTTTGCCGCTTTCATATTCTGAATTCCACAGCAATTCTTTTTTGCAAAGACATCCACTGCAAAGCGATGATGAAGATCTGTCGCTGTCGTTACGACTGGAACTGCACCCAGAAGCTCCGCAACTTCCAGAGTCAGTTCATTCGCACCGCCAAGATGTCCTGATAACAGAGATATCACAAACTTTCCACATTCATCGATCACCAGTACCGCCGGATCAGACTTCTTACTTGCTACGTAAGGTGCAATGCTGCGCACCGCGATTCCACAGGCTCCGACAAAAATAATCGCATCATCTGTCTCAAAATGGCGGCCTGCCCAGATTCCTGTACTTTCCGCAATCGAATCATCGAGATATTTACTTTTCTTATAAATTTCTGCCGTATAACCTTTGCCCTGAAGATCTTTTTGCAGGTCTTCCGCAGTCATATATCCTGTAAGACTGAAACAAATGATTGAAATACGCATTATTTAATTCTCCATTTAGATCGGATTATTTACTGCGCGTTCTCACTCTGTTGCTTCACGGAATTCGGTAGTGAATCCCGGATCATACAGTTTTGAGCGATCATAGTGAGCTGCTTTTACAGAATCCCCGATGATCATCAGTGCAGTCTTTGTGATATTGTTTTCTGCAGCAGTCTGTGCAAGCGTGCCTACTGTGCAGACAAATTTCCTCTCATCCGGCCAGGTTGCCTTGTATACAATTGCCGCCGGCGTATCAGCTGTATATCCGCCTTCGATCAGTCTGCGGCTGAGTTCTTCCAGCATACCGGTGCTTAAGAAAACGACCATCGTTGCCTGATGAGCTGCAAATGACTGAATGCTTTCTTTGGATGGAACCGGTGTACGGCCTTCCATTCTTGTGATGATCACACTCTGTGAGATATCCGGCAGAGTATATTCCAGATTCAGGGCACTTGCCGCACCGCAGAACGCACTGACACCAGGACAATAGTCATACATAATGCCCTTCTCATCCAGAATATCCATCTGCTCACGGATTGCACCGTAAATACAAGGATCACCTGTATGAAGACGCACCGTCATCTTCCCTTCTGCTTCTGCTCTCTCCATAACGGAGATGACTTCTTCCAGTGTCATCTTCGCACTGTTATGAATCGTACAAACATCCTTGCTGTATTCCAGCAGCTGCGGATTTACCAGCGAACCTGCATAGATGATCACATCCGCCTCCTCCAGATACTGTTTACCTCTGACTGTGATAAGATCCGGTGATCCCGGTCCTGCTCCAACAAAATGAACCATGTTTTTATTCTCCTTTTTTTTATATATAATTGTTTAATTTGTCATTTACTCTCAGCTGAATTTATTTTACGGATCAGTTCTTCTGCATGCTCTGTCTGGCCAAGATATCCAAATTCATTGGAAAAGATCACCGCACCCAGAAGGATCTGCTGATAAGAACGATGATCCAGATAAAACTGGATATGTCGGGTCACATCCTCCATCGCTTTCTGTAAAATATGATAACGATCAAGCACATGCAGGGCCTCATCCGTCGTGTTGCATGCCAGAATCTCTCTGGCACATTCCAGATCTGCTCCGGAGCGTATTGCTGCCGCACACAGAACCTCCATACGTCCGTCTGCGCTGTGTGAATGTGTATTCATGATTCCGGCAGCAACTTTGACAAATTTGCCAATATGCGAAATAAAAAGAATCCCCTTTACTCCCATGTTCACTGCCATATCAATGGTTTCACCTACATAATTACTGCACTTGATGTTTTTTTCAAAAGGAAGATCCATATGCTCCCTGAGGTAATCTGCCCCATAATTTCCCGGAGTCACGATCAGATACTGTTCCCCCTGTGAAAAATGCTGTTTCATTTCTACCTGAATACTCTGAATCAAGGCTTTCTCACTCATAGGTTCTACGATACCGGACGTTCCAAGAATAGAGATGCCACCCTGGATTCCCAGACGGGGATTAAAAGTCTTTTTCGCGATCTGTTCACCTTCTGGAACAGAAATCGTTACTTTCAGGCCACCCTCATAGTGGTATCGATCTGCTGCATCCTCCACTGCTTTCAGGATCATGGCCTTTGGCACAGGATTGATTGCTGCTTCTCCCACTTTCTGTGAAAGTCCCGGACGCGTCACTCTTCCGACACCTTTCCCTCCATCGACCGTAATCTCAGAGGATTTCGGACATTTTTCCACTCTGGCATAGACCAGAATTCCATTCGTCGTATCCGGATCATCCCCCGCATCTTTACGTACTGCGCAGATCACTGTATCTTTTTCCATACAGACGTCATGCAATTCCAGATGGAGAAGAATTCCCTTTGGTGTCATAAGATCTGTCTCGTTCTGTTTCTGACCTCCGAGAAGCATTTCCGTGGCACCTTTTGCAGCTCCCGCCGCACAGGATCCGGTCGTATAGCCGAAATGAAGTTTCTTTTGATTTTTAATTACATAATAATCTTCCAGTCCTGTTTTATGTGCCATAACTTCCTCCTTCACATATGCCATTTTATTATATTATTTTGCCAAAAAAATGTCAATGAAACACCTTTTAATTAATCTTACATTCCTCATTTATCCGGAATACCTTTTAAAATATTTCTGCACAAAAAAACCAGCCCACTTTCGGACTGGCCTTTTGCATTTTATGTATCTTTTTAATAAATAATGATCGGATATCCGCCGTCAATCGTATTATAGATCAGTGCTGCCTGATCTGTCGGAAGGTTGATACAGCCATGACTTCCGGCGCCACTTTTATATCGGTTTCCTCCGAAAGAAGACTGCCAGGATGCATCATGAAGCCCCTGCCCATATACAAATGGCATCCAGTAATTTACTTTTACGTTGTATCCATATTCCTGACTGCTCAGGTTATATGGACTTGCCTTGTAGGCAATCGGCCATGCTCCTCTGTATGTCTCCCTGCCGGCTTTTGGTGCTCCACTGACGATATCTGTTTCTGTCACAAGTGCTCCATCTTTGTACAGCCACAGATGCTGGTTATCCAGACTTACTTCTATATAGCTTCCGTTCAGATCATCTGCACCGTTACGCTGCATGCCACTGATGCTGTATACCGGATCTCGTGTAACTGCAGTACCACTCGCAAGATCTGTCAGCAACTGCTGCACTTCTCCATCCTGATCGATCTGAAATCCATATTCATTATCGGATACCGTGACATCATTTCCATAGGATGTGTGGAATGTACGTGGAACATAGATGGTATTATACTTCGCTGCAAGATTCTGTACATAAGACTTCACTGCTTCCTGATCAATATTCAGGCTGTCATCTGTAATCTGCAGCCATGTCTCGATTGTTCCTGCATCAATTACTTCCGTTGTACTTCCCAATGTATATGTAACTGTAGTACTGCGATATTTATTCAACTGATCATTCAGTCCTGTAACTTTATTCTGCATTTCATCAGAAGCCGTTACAGACGGCTGCTGATAAACATTTGTATCCAATGTGATCTGAATATCCCCACCAAGAAGCTTCAACCGAAAATTATCATCCAGCATCTGATCTACATAGCTTTGAAGTCTGGTCTCATCAATTTCATTTCCCTGCACATCATTGACCAGAACAAACTGCTTCTGCTGTTCGTCATACTGAACCGCTGCATCCACGGATGCCGTACGCTCTTTACCTCCAAAATTAGAAGACGCAAGAGCTTTCTTTTCCTGTTCTTCATTCTTCTGGATCTGATATGCGATCTTGTAATCTTCCTGCGTGGCAAAGATCTTTCTGTTTGCTTCCCTCGTTGTCTGCAATTCTGTAAGCTCACTTTTAAGTGCTGACTCATCCAGATCATATCCAAGTTCACTCACCGTTGTCTGATAGACATCCGAGCCACCTTCTTTGAACTGTACCTTACGGCTGCGAAAAGCATCCAGAAGCTTCTGTTCTGCCTTATCTGCCGTCAGCGTGGAAACATCCATCCCGTAAATAGATATTTTTCTTCCAAGTGTATTGGTATCTGCAATATGTATGTAAGTAAAAAGCCCCGCCGTAAGAACAACCACACCTCCGATACATGCGCCCAATATGATTTTCTTTGCTTTTCTGCTGAGCTTAAATTTGTCTGCCATAATCTCTTTCCTCTTATCTGCTGTATTGTCAATTTATGCACGTATTCTGATTCTTATTATATTACAGAGAAAAATGGACTTCTGTAATCTGAGGTTTCTGTTTATCTCTGGCAATAAATTATTTTACCTTTTAATAACCAGAACTCTTCTCATAAGGTGTTGTATAGATTTTCAGGAATTTATCATATTCTTTGTTGCTGTAAAAATATCTTCTGTTATGACGGCTGATATCAAGACGGTCAAAACCTTTTCTTTTGAGCAGTCTGTATGTCTTTTCATATGCACTTCCTGTCATTGTATTTAACTGCCACAGTGAAAAATTAAGTGCCCAATTAACAAATGCCCTTTCTAAGGTATCGTATAAACCTCTGTCTTTTAGCTCCTTTTGCATAGCCAAAAGCGCAATATAGAAACAATCCCATGATTTCTCTCTTGTACGCGACAGAGATGTTCTGACATTGACTCTCTGATGGATCAAGACCTCATCTACTGTAGAAATTCTGGAAGCACAGGCAAGCGCAATAAAAACAAAGAGCATATCATTTGTTGTTCGAAGATTCTGATACTTGATTCCCAATCTCCTGACATACTCCCTCTGGTATAATTTATCCCATGGCCAGCCATTAAACATTCTAAAATATTATTTCTTACATTTTCATCAGTTGCTGCAAACGGCTCTTTTCCGGAAAATACTGCTTCCGAAATGCCCATGTGCATTTTTTGTATACTTTCTCTGTATGATCATAGAGGTCTGCATTAAACACACATACTTCTGCCTCTGTTTCTTCCGCTCTGTCATATGCGGCTTTCAGCATATTTTTCTCAAAGAAATCATCTGCATCCAGAAAAGCCAGGTATTTTCCTCTTGCAACATCCATTCCATTATTTCTGGCTGCTCCTGCTCCCTGATTTTCCTGATGAATGACTCTGATCCTGGCATCTGCTTTTTCGAATTCTTTCAGAATTACCAGTGATTCATCTGTTGACCCATCATCCACACAGATAATTTCAATCTCTCTCAGAGTCTGCTTCAGCAGGCTGTTTAATCCGTCTTTTAAGAATTCTGCCGCATTGTATACCGGAATTATCACCGAAACCGCAGGTATATCATTACTCATATCTATTCCCCTTTGATTAATGCAACATTTTTTTCAGCTTTCGCGGAACAAAGGTAATTGCTCTTCCAATTTTTAAAGATGAAGAATTTTCCATGTCATCTATTTTTTTCTGAAGCTTTGTCACCTTATTTTCGCTTTTTTTCAATGCCTTCGCCAGTTCTGCTTCGCTTCCAAACCTGAGTAGTTCTTTTCGAAATGTTTCATCAAAAAAAGCATCCATATCATCTACTAATCGATTGATATCTGTCCATTCTTTTTCCGTAAAATATTTTTTGTCAAAAAGTCCCCTGTTCTTCGCCTCTGAAAGTTCTTTATGCATCCTCTCCAAAAAAGCATATTTGAATTCCATTGTAAGTCTGAACAGATTCCACCGATAAGATATATATTTCAAAGATATAACCGGTTTCTCCAGTTCTTCTTTTAGCTCCGGTCGTTTTTCAAGAAATTCTTCAATAGATTTAAATTCATCACAGATACAATATATTTTGGCAGCCGCTTTTACCGATGAATTTGCATTATCTGTGCGATAATGAAGGTAGGCATCCCGAAGCAGCAATGCCCTTTCCGCACTTGCCCATACTTTAAACGCAAACCCTGTATCCTGATAAGAAGCACCCGGTGTTTCCGCAAAAGATACATGATTTTCCAACAGCCATTCTCTCCGATAAATCCCGCTCCAGATACATGGTCTCACCCGGAAGATTTCCGGATGTTCCACCGGCCTGAACACCTGATCATACAGATCATATTCTTTTAGCACTTCATAATATGTGCTCTGAGGTTCCGGCTGCGATACATAAGAATAATAGTTTGATTTCACAACATCTGCATGATTTTCTTTTGCTGCTTTATATAATTCATCAAACATATTAAGATCTGCAAAATCATCCGTTTCAATAATGCCAATATATTCTCCTGTCGCATTTTGAAGTCCAACATTCATACTATGTCCGTACCCCGAATTCGCTTTATGGATCACTTTGATACGATTGTCTTTCTGCGCATATTCATCCAGAATATTCCCTGTTGAATCTCTGGATCCATCATCTATACAAATAATCTCTATGTCCTTTAAAGTCTGATTTACTACACTGTCCATGCATTCTTTTAAAAATTTTTCAACATTGCATGCCGGCATTAGTATGGATACTTTTGCCATCTTCCATTCCTCCTGATCTGTCATTATCTTGCACGAAGCTTTCGAATGATTGCTATGCCTGTACATTTTATTCCGTTTTTTCTCATATACCTAAATATCTTTTTCACCAAATACCCCGGTGTCGTTAATACCTGCAGCATTTTGCCCACACCGGATGGTTCTGTTATTCTCTTATAAAGATAAATATCATTTACGCAAAAAACTCTTTCAGCCTTCAACAGAATACGTTTTACAAAGCATCTATCTGTATCTATTCTATTATGAAAGTCCGTTTTTTCCCCGATAAGTAAATCTTTTTTTAAAATCTGCATGGATACGGGCGGTAATATATCCTTATTCTTTTTCAGCTGATTTCGCATTTCTTTCCCTGTTATTACCTGCGCGTAAGAGCCGCATCTGTAAAATTCATCTGAAAGATTTTTATATCGTTTCGCGAGTTTTGTATTTTCATAAAAAACTGCCCCGGAAAACAGCAGAATATCCAGATGTTCCGTCTCACATATATTCCACAACTCTTCCAAAGCAAATGAAGTGAGCAAATCCCCACTATTCATAAAATACAGATATTTCCCCTCTGCTTTATTTAATACTTCATCCCCGCGTGTTATCTGGCCGGGCTTTGTCTGATCGATTATCTCGATATCATTTACGATTGACTGCGCTGAAAGTGAATCCAGCGTTTCTTCCATATATTTATCTGTATCACCTGCAGAAATAATTACCGTAATTTTTTTCATAATCCTAATCTCATACACCATTTCGTTTTTTCAATATTTATAGCATACTTTGTTTACTATTTAATTGCAATCATTTTCCATGATATTTTTTCAATCCTCTGTCGAATAGCTGCCCCAAATATTAATTTTCTGTCACAAACCCATAATTTTTACACCGGACAGCAATTTTGTGATAGGATAATTTTATTATGAAATGAAGGAGAAGATTGTGTTGAAACCGACAAATACCAATTACCTTTTTAAATTTTCCATTGTAACAGCTGTCTATAATGTAGCGCCTTACCTTTCCGAGGCAATTGACAGTATCCTTTCACAGGATATAGGTTTTCTTGAATCCGTGGAGCTTATTCTTGTCAATGACGGATCCACCGATGCTTCCGGAGCTATCTGTGATGAATATCAGCATAAATATCCGGAAAACATCGTCGTAATACACAAACCCAACGGTGGCGTTGCCAGCGCACGAAATGCAGGTATCGCTGTGGCCCGTGGAAGATACGTTAATTTCATGGATTCTGACGATAAACTGACTCCTGATACACTTTCTTCCGTCTATGACTTTTTTATTGAGCATGATAAAGAGGTGGATCTTGTTTCTGTTCCTATTTTTTACTTCGAACAAAAAAACGAACCACATCGCCTGAATTACAAATATGCTTCCGACAAAGCGCAGGTCATTGATCTGACCACGCATTATTCTTATGTACAGATGTCATCAGCATCTGCTTTTTTCAAAAGAGAAGCTCTGAACGATCATACATTCGATACCTCTCTTCGTTATGCAGAAGATTCCAAGGCGATCATGGAACTGCTTTTAGAGAATCCCCAATATGGCATTGTCCCACAGGGGCGCTACCTGTATCGTGCCCGTACATCCATGAATTCTGCCCTGAACGGTTCCAAATCGCACAGAGAATGGTACATTGACTGCCTCAAGAACTACATATTCTGGGCATTGGATGAGGCGAAATCCCGTTTCGGAGCCATTCCGGATTATGTACAGTACAATGTCATGTACGATCTGCAGGGACGCTTCAAAGTTGATGAAATTCCAGAAACCGTATTGACGCCTCATGAAAAAACTATTTTTTGAAAATGCTGTTCGATGCTGTTTTTCAGATTGACGACCACATCATTCTTGAGCAGAAAAATCTATCCATGGAACTGAAGGACTATATCATGAGCATAAAAAAACGCACCGGATTCCGGAACTTTGCAGTTTGACGACAAGAGCGAAGATGCCTGGTTTCAATATCCCGATTTGAGTACCGGTCACGCTTCATCTTATCAGCTTCGTCTGACTTCCATGGAACTTATGAAACATGATATCCTGCTGGAGGGTGCAGCTAAGATCTATCTGCGTTTTCCATATCCAGCCAATCTGTTTCTTCGAATCACAACCGGTCATACTACACATATGGTAAAATGCTGTTTCCGCGAAGATCCGGAACACGTTTTTCGTTTTAATGGACAGAAACTTGCTGTATTCCTGAAATTTACAGCAGTCATTCCATACGAAATGTTTTCTGGTATTACACATATCGAATTTTGCTGGGATTGCGATGGGCATACGATCTGTTATCACAGTTTACACCGTATGTCGGAATTTCCTCTTGCATATGGACAGCAAAAGCTTCTTCTGAACAAAAAATCCTATTATGCTACACTTTCTTCGCAGATGCTTACATTTGAAGAAGCCACTCCTGTATCAAAACTGAAAAATCATACACATTCTGTGCTTCGAAGGATTCGGAAGATTTGTTATTTAAAATAACATTCAAAATATTTTTCTTATTTTCCTGTTTTCTTTGTATTGCAATCTTTTTGCCAATATGGTAGCATTCAATTAAACAGAATTAATTTATATGCTATATGTTGTTATTTAAAATAACATTTTATGAAAGGTAAAAAGATTCTCAATGAAAAAATTATCTATGACACGACTTGCCGAACTTGTTTCCGGCAAGCGAAAAGAAAAATCCATGACTCAACAGGAGCTGGCTGATGCTACCGGCATCAATCGTTCTCTGTTATCCCGTCTGGAGAAAAAAGATTTTATTCCATCAATTCCACAACTGGAAAGTCTTGGAGAATGCCTTGGATTTGATCCGGATGAAGCATTTACTGAACAGTCCGCTTCCCGGTTGCCATCTCCTTCTCCTTTGAACATTGCTGTCGCAGGCACAGGTTATGTCGGTCTTTCCATTGCAACATTACTTGCACAGCACAATCATGTTACTGCTGTTGACATCATTCCTGAGAAAGTTGATCTGATCAACAAACGCAAATCTCCGATTCAGGACGAATATATCGAAAAATATCTTGCAGAAAAAGAGCTTGACCTGACAGCTACACTGGATGGCGAAGCTGCTTACACAAATGCTGACTATATAGTCATTGCGGCACCGACAAACTACGACAGTCAGAAAAACTATTTTGATACATCTGCCGTTGAAGCTGTGATCGAACTTGTCCTCAAAGTAAATCCACATGCGATCATGGTCATCAAATCCACGATTCCGGTCGGCTATACAGAATCTGTCAGAAAGAAATACAATACAGCAAATATCATTTTCAGTCCGGAATTTCTTCGTGAATCCAAAGCACTGTACGATAACCTGTATCCAAGCCGCATTATCGTTGCTACAGATCCGGATGATCCGAAACTGGTACAGGCGTCCCACAATTTTGCAGCTCTTCTCCAGGAAGGTGCTCTGAAAGAAAACATTGATACATTATTTATGGGATTTACTGAAGCAGAGGCTGTAAAACTGTTTGCAAACACCTACCTTGCACTTCGTGTTTCCTACTTTAACGAGCTGGATACTTACGCTGAAATGAAAGGTCTGAATACGCAGAACATTATTCAGGGTGTCTGCCTGGATCCTCGTATTGGGACACATTACAACAATCCTTCCTTCGGTTACGGTGGATACTGTCTTCCAAAAGATACCAAGCAGCTTCTCGCCAACTATAACGATGTTCCACAGAATATGATGAGTGCAATCGTTGAAAGTAATCGTACGCGTAAAGATTTCATTGCAGACCGTGTATTACAGAAAGCCGGTTATTACGGTTATGATGAAGAAAATACTTTCAATTCTTCCATGGAAAAATCAGTCACTGTAGGTGTTTATCGTCTGACTATGAAATCCAACTCTGACAACTTCCGTCAGTCTTCTATTCAGGGAGTCATGAAGCGAATCAAAGCCAAGGGTGCTTCCGTGATCATCTATGAACCAACCCTGAAGGACGGATCTACCTTCTTTGGAAGCAAAGTTGTCAATGATCTTGATAAATTTAAAAATCTGAGCGACTGTATCATCGCAAACCGTTACAGTCAGATCCTGGATAATGTAAAAGATAAAGTATATACCCGAGATCTTTTCCAGAGAGATTAGAGATAAAAAAATCCCTTCCACTTACGTGGAGGGGATTTTTTGCTATAAACGTTTAATATTCTATACAAATATTAGAACTTGCCAGCATCAGCAGCTTCCTGTACCGCTACTGCAACAGCAACTGTCATACCAACCATCGGGTTGTTACCAGCGCCAATCAGACCCATCATTTCTACGTGAGCCGGTACAGAAGAAGATCCTGCGAACTGAGCGTCAGAATGCATACGTCCAAGTGTATCTGTCATACCGTAGGAAGCAGGACCTGCTGCCATGTTGTCTGGATGAAGTGTACGTCCTGTACCACCACCGGATGCAACGGAGAAGTATTTCTTTCCTTTTTCGTTGCATTCTTTCTTGTAAGTACCTGCAACCGGATGCTGGAAACGAGTCGGGTTTGTGGAGTTACCTGTGATAGAAACGTCAACGCCTTCTTTCCACATGATAGCAACACCTTCCGGAACGCTGTTAGCGCCGTAGCAGTTAACTTTTGCACGAAGTCCTTCAGAATAAGATTTACGGAATACTTCTTTAACTTCGTTCTTGTATGGATCATACTCTGTCTCTACATATGTAAATCCGTTGATACGGGAGATGATCTGAGCAGCGTCTTTTCCAAGACCATTCAGGATAACACGAAGAGGTTTTTTACGAACTTTGTTTGCTTTTTCAGCAATACCGATAGCACCCTCAGCTGCTGCGAAGGACTCATGTCCAGCCAGGAAGCAGAAGCAGTCTGTTTCTTCTTCCAGAAGCATTTTACCAAGGTTACCATGTCCAAGACCTACTTTACGTGTATCAGCAACGGAGCCAGGAATACAGAAAGCCTGAAGTCCTTCACCGATAGCTGCTGCTGCGTCAGCTGCTCTTCTGCAGTCTTTTTTGATTGCGATAGCTGCACCTACGATGTATGCCCAGCAAGCGTTCTCGAAGCAGATCGGCTGAATGCCTTTGATCTGATTGTATACGTCAAGGCCTGCATCTTTAGTGATTTTCTCTGCTTCTTCGATAGAAGCGATTCCATAGCTGTTTAAAACTGAATTGATTTTGTCAATTCGTCTCTCATATGATTCAAATAAAGCCATTTACTTATCCTCCTGAAATTATAATCGGTATAATTATTCTTTACGTGGGTCGATGATCTTAACAGCATCTGCAACACGGCCGTACTGACCTTTTGCTTTTTCCCATGCTGTGTTCGGGTCATCACCTTTTTTGATGAAGTCAGTCATTTTGCCAAGGCTTACAAACTGATAACCGATAATTTCATTATCTTCGTCAAGAGCGATACCTGTAACATAGCCTTCTGCCATTTCCAGGTAACGAGGACCTTTTTTAAGTGTTCCGTACATTGTACCAACCTGAGAACGAAGTCCTTTACCAAGGTCTTCCAGACCAGCACCTACTGCAAGTCCGTCTTCAGAGAATGCAGACTGGGAACGTCCGTATACGATCTGAAGGAAAAGTTCTCTCATAGCTGTGTTGATAGCATCACAAACAAGGTCTGTATTCAGAGCTTCCATAACAGTCAGTCCTGGAAGAATCTCAGATGCCATAGCTGCGGAATGAGTCATACCTGAGCATCCGATTGTCTCAACCAGTGCTTCCTGGATGATACCTTCTTTTACGTTCAGGGACAGCTTACAGGCACCCTGCTGAGGAGCACACCAGCCTACACCATGTGTGAAACCGGAAATGTCCTTCACTTCCTTAGCCTGAACCCATTTTGCTTCTTCCGGGATTGGAGCGGCGCCGTGATGGACACCCTGTGCAACTGGGCACATTTCTTCTACTTCGCGTGAATAAATCATGTTAAAACTCCTTTCAAGTATAGATTTACTTATGATGTTGTTAAAAGATAGACTAACAACCTGAATGTATTTTCTCACAAATCACTACCGTTAGTCCAGTCAAACTTATGTCAAAAAAATACGAACTTTTCTATATAGATATCATATAATTGCCGTTCTTGTATAAATGTGATAAAATTCATTAAAAAACAAGGAGAAAATTCTATGTCTGACAAACTCCCTCCAAGCATTTTTCCGGCACGCTTTCAGATTCTAAGTGGCAGCATGCTGAAACTGCTTGCCTGTATTGCCATGCTGATCGATCATACAGGTGCAATCATACTCAGCCACTATCCGCCGGCGCTCACGGAGCTCTTTTATATCAATGGAAAAGGAATTACTTTCTATCGTATTGTCCGCGATATCGGACGATGTGCTTTTCCTATTTTCTGTTTCCTGATCGTCGAAGGATTCCTTCATACGCATGACCGCAGAAAATATGGCCGGAATCTGCTGCTGTTTGCGCTAATTTCCGAAATTCCGTGGAATTTTATGTTTGCAAACACCTGGCATTATGTTGATAAACAGAATGTTTTTTTTACTCTCTTTCTTGGATATCTTGCCTTCTGTGCTCTTGAATACTTCTGGGAAACACCGTGGATGCAGCTTTTCTCTCTGCTTGCTCTCCTCGGTATCTCTATCCTGCTGCATGCAGATTACGGATGGCGTGGTTTCATCTTTCTCGTTCTGATGTATCTTCTCCGAAATGAGAAAGTATCCCAGGCGATCGTTGGAAGCTGCTGGCTGAGTTATGAATGGAAAGCCTGTTTTGCCTTTATTTCCATTAATATGTACAATGGAAAACGCGGCTTTATCCGAGGAAAAGCCGCGAAGTATTTCTTTTATTTATTCTATCCCGTACATATCACAATCCTTGTGATCATCCGGAATCTCTTTTTTCTTTAAAGACTGTTTTGGCCGGCCTTAATTCTTTTTGATGATCTCGGCTGCGTTTTTGTAGATACTGTCTGCCGGAATGCAGCCTCTTACCGGTGAAAGCGGATATATATTCGTATTTCTGCCGATCACAGTTCCAGGGTTCAGCACAGAGCCACATCCAACTTCTACATGGTCACCAAGCATGGCACCAAATTTCTTCAGTCCTGTCTCTATCTTCTCATCACCATCTTTGACAACGACCAGTTTCTTGTCTGACTTAACGTTGGAGCAGATAGAACCTGCGCCCATGTGGGATTTGTATCCAAGAACAGCATCTCCTACATAGTTATAATGCGGAACCTGTACTTTATTAAAAAGGACTGCATTTTTGAGTTCTGTGGAATTTCCGACAACTGCTCCTTCTCCCACAATTACATTTCCACGGATAAATGCACAATGGCGGACTTCCGCATCCTTACCGATAATAGCCGGCCCATTGATATAAGCAGTTGGAGCTATTTTGGCAGATTTTGCGATCCATACATTGCCATCCTTACACTCATACTCAGACGGATTGAGTGTCGGACCAAGTTTCATAATAAAATCACTGATTTCCGGGAGAACTTCCCACGGATATGTCTTTCCTTCAAACAACTCTGCAGCTATTGTTTCATTCAAATCCAGAAGATTTGCAACTGTAAAATCTTTTAACATGATTATGATTTTCCTCCTCGTTTGGAAGCCATTGGCTTCGATTTATAATTCGCAGCGGCTGCGTCAAAAAACTGCCGCAGTGCATACTGATAATTACTCTGTTCCACCTGAGCGGTACGCACACGCACAAAATGTTCCAGTTTGTCCATGTACTCCTGTGAAGTAATACTTCCCTCTGCCACATATGTAAGGCCCTTTTCCCAGCTTGCTGTCAGTTCAGGATTCAGAAGCTGACGAATCGAACAGTTTACAACATCAAATATCATCTCTCCAAGAAGCGTTGGTGTGATTACCTGTGTCTTTTTATTTAATGACAAGTATTTGATAGAAACAAGTTTCTTAAGAATCTCTGCTCTTGTTGCACTGGTTCCGATTCCGCTTCCCTTGATCTGTGCTCTCAGTTCCTCATCTTCGATCAGCTGTCCTGCATTTTCCATTGCCAGAATCATAGAACCTGAATTATACCGTTTCGGCGGAGACGTTTCTCCCTCTTTAATGTTCAGAGCATCTACGGTCAGTATATCATTCTTTTTCAGTCGCTGCAACGCATTCAAAAGCTGCACGTCACAGGATGCCTCCTCACTGTCTTCTTTGCCGGACTCCTGTGATCTGTCTGCTGCTGATTTTCTGGCAAAAGAATTCGTCGCATATTTCAGGTATCCTTCTTCCTGCAGCACCTTGAAACCAGAAAAGAACTTTTCTTTCTGCATCTCTGTCACCAGACTGACTTTCTGATAAACTGCCGGCGGACAGAAAATACAGAGGAAACGTCGTACGATCGTCTCATAAACTCTCTGTGATGTCTGAGAAAGACTTTTCAGAACATTTAATCCCTGACCTGTCGGGATGATCGCATAATGATCTGTAATCTGTTTATCATTGACATATCTGGTTTTTGCGATTGTTTTGTAAGAACCCATCTGTAAAATCTCATCTGCTGCATTGTCGATCATCAGATATCGACGCAGTCCTGAAATATTTTTATAAATTTCTTTTGCAACCGCACTCGACAGCACTCTGGCATCAGTTCTGGGATAAGTCACCAGTTTTTTCTCATACAATTCCTGTGTAATACGAAGTGTCTCGTCCGGACTGATCTTGAACAGTTTGGAGCAGACATTCTGAAGCTCTGCCAGGTTAAATAAAAGTGGCGGATTTTGTTTTCTTTTTGCGTTCCACCTTTTCTACGCGGCAGGACAAGGGTTGTTCCGACTCCAACATCCGAATCAGTTCCTCGGCATGTTTCTTTTCTTTGAAGCCATTCTCCTTATAAAGGTACGGCGACTGGAAATATCTGCTTCCTTCTACTGCTCTCCATTCTCCATCAAAGTGTTCTCCTTCCAGTGCAATACTGGAAAGGACACGGTAAAACGGGGTTTTCACAAAAGATCGGATCTCCCGTTCGCGACGCACAACCATTCCAAGCACACATGTCATGACTCTGCCTACGGAGATTGCCTGATATTTACTGTTCAGGTAATTAGAAACATTGTTGCCATAACGCAAAGTCAGGACTCTGGAAAAATTGATTCCCATCAGATAATCTTCCTTTGCCCGCAAATAGGCAGAATCTGCCAGATTGTCATAGACTGACAGTTCTTTTGCCTCGCGGATTCCTCTAAGGATTTCTTCCTCTGTCTGGGAATCGATCCATACTCTACGCTGCTCTTTATCTCTCACACCCGCCATCTGTGCCACCAGACGATAGATATATTCTCCCTCACGCCCGGAGTCGGTACACACATAAATCGTCTCTACATCCGGACGGTTCAGAAGCCCCTTAACAATGTTAAACTGTTTCTGCACCCCCGGAATCACTTCATACTTAAATTCACGCGGTAAAAAAGGCAGGGTATCCAAACTCCACCTTTTATACTTGATATCATATTTTTCAGGATAGCTCATAGTGACCAGGTGCCCAACACACCAGGTCACTACAGAATCTTCTGATTCCAGATAGCCATCCTTTCTCTGTCCGTTAATTTTTAATGCTTTCGCAAATTCCTGAGCAACACTTGGTTTCTCAGCTATGTATAAGGATTTACCCATATTATTTATCTGCACTCATCTTTCTGAGAGGCCATGCAAGAAGAAGCGCACCGCCTGCCATATTTCCCAAAGTGACGATTATCATGCTCTTAACCATTGCTCCAATGGAAACTCCCGGTACCAGACATCCTGCTGTTACAAAGATACCCATATTTGCCACACAGTGCTCAAATCCGCTGACAACAAATCCAGAAATACACATAACGATCATCAAAAACTTTGCAACTTCGCTCTTAAGCTTAATGCCACAAAGAACCCCAAGACATACAAAGAAGTTACACAAAACTGCACGGAAAAACATCTGACCTGCCGGAATTGCAAGTTTATTTCCGATAAATCCGGCAAAATAATCTGCTGTTCCGGATGCTCCCGCCCATACAAAAATCAGAGAAAGAATCAGACAGCCAACAAAGTTACCGATATAGCTGACTACCCATACTTTAGCCGCATCGCCCCAGCTGATCTTCTTGTCAAATGCTCCAAATGCCATCACCAGATTATTTCCGGTAAAAAGCTCGCCGCCTACCAGCGAAATCAGCAATACCGCAATCGAGAACACGAGTGCCCCCAGGAATTTCCCCCATGCCGGTTCTTCGGCCCCTGAGAACACATTTCCCACAACATTGGAAAAGATCATTGCAACTACAATAAAGAACCCTGCCATGATCGCCCGCATGAAATACTTGAAAAAGTCATTTTTCAGCAGGGTAATCTTCGCGTTTGCTGCATTTGATAGTTTCTGTACATCCTCTTGATTCATAAAAAATACCTCCCTTTCCAAGGAACAGAGTATCTTATAAACTCTTTTGTTCCCTCCACATATTGTATTCTTGCATTATAGCATTTTTGATATAAATTCTCAATATATATACCGCAAAGTTTGATATTTTTATAACAAATTTTCATTTATTTTCGATAACTGTCAGTTATCGAATCTCCAGTGCATGATTTTCCCGGTCAGTCACTTCACCGATCATCGCACAGGAAAGAGCAGATTCTCTCAATTCCAGAAGTATCTCTTCTGCTTCATCTGCCGGAACCGCCGCAAGAAGTCCGCCGGACGTCTGTGGATCAAAGACCAGATCCTCCCGCCAGAGTTCTGCTGTGCTTATGTAACCAGATTTTGCTGCAAATTCCCGGTTGCGATATGCACCTCCCGGAATCAGTCCCATAGAGGCATATTCTTCTACATCCGGAAGAATCGGAAGTGCTTTTGCATCGATCACAAGTGTCTTCTTACTACCGTCCGCCATTTCCGTTCCATGTCCGCCAAGACCAAACCCTGTCACATCTGTACAGGCATGAACAGTATGTCTTTTTAATACATCACGGGCATATCTGTTTAGCGTCTTCATAGATTTCAAAGCTGCTTCCCGCGCCTCTTCAGATACCATATCGGCTTTGATAGCCGTATTCACAATACCCGTTCCAAGCGGTTTTGTAAGGATCAGCCTGTCACCTGTCTGAGCTCCGTAATTCTTCCAGAACTTCTCTGGATGTACAAAGCCTGTTACGCTCAGGCCATACTTCGGTGTATCATCCTGGATCGTATGCCCACCGGCAAGTACAGCTCCCGCTTCCATTACTTTGTCCGCTCCGCCCTTCAGAATCTCACCAAGGATTGCTGTATCCATATCCTTCGGGAAAGCAACAATATTCAATGCGGTTTTCGGCTCACCACCCATAGCATAGACGTCACTCAATGCATTCGCCGCTGCTATCTGCCCAAAATCATATGGATCGTCTGCAACCGGCGTAAAAAAATCAAGGGTCTGAATCATTGCCAGTTCGTCCGAAATTCTGTAAACAGCTGCATCATCAGATGTTTCTGTTCCAACAAGAAGATTCGGATCCTGAAATTTCAGCAGTCCACAAAGTACACCTGCCAGCGTTCCCGGACCTACTTTCGCTGCACATCCACAGTTGGGGGCGAGCTTTGTAAGATATACCTTCTCCATTTTGCTCAATTTCCTTTCTGTCTTAACCTTGTCCATCTATGATAACATAAATCTTCCGTTTTCTCCATGTCTTTTTTTGACAGAAAAGCGCAAAAAAACTGCCCTGGCAGACTTCACTCTCTGCCCGGACAGTTTCTGTTCAGATCATATTATTTTTTTGTAATATATCCTTTTGCTTTCAGAGTTTCTGCGCAGAGTACAGCACCACCGGCAGCTCCTCTTACGGTATTATGAGAAAGTCCTACAAACTTATAATCATAAACAGTGTCTTCACGGAGACGTCCAACAGATACGCCCATTCCGTGTTCGTAGTTGACATCCTCGCTTACCTGCGGACGGTTGTCTTCTTCCAGATACTGGATGAACTGTTTCGGTGCACTCGGAAGTTCCAGTTCCTGAGGAAGACCTTTGAAGTTTCTCAGAGCTTCGATCAACTGTTCTTTTGTAGGTTTTTTACGGAATTTAACAAATACTGCTGCTGTATGTCCGTTCAGTACCGGAACACGCAGGCACTGGCATGTGATGACTGGTTCTGTTGCCGGTACGATCACTCCGTCTTCAATCTTACCCCACAGTCTCAACGGCTCTTTCTCGCTCTTTTCTTCTTCTCCACCGATATATGGAATGATATTGTGTTCCATTTCCGGCCAGTCTTTAAATGTCTTTCCTGCTCCGGAAATTGCCTGATATGTAGTAGCAACTACTTCATATGGTTCAAATTCTTTCCAGGCAGTAAGTACCGGTGCATAGCTCTGAATGGAGCAGTTTGGTTTAACAGCGATGAATCCCTTAGTAGTACCAAGGCGTTTCTTCTGATACTGGATCACATCAAAATGTTCCGGGTTGATTTCCGGCACTACCATCGGCACATCCGGTGTCCAGCGATGTGCACTGTTGTTGGAAACAACAGGAGTCTCTGTCTTTGCGTATTCTTCTTCGATCGCTTTGATCTCATCTTTGGACATGTCAACTGCGGAAAACACAAAGTCAACAGTAGAAGCAACTTTTTCTACTTCATTAACATTCATAACTACGATATTCTTTACTGCTTCCGGCATTGGAGTATCCATTTTCCATCTGCCGCCAACAGCTTCCTCATATGTCTTTCCAGCGCTTCTCGGGCTTGCTGCCAGAGTAACGACCTCAAACCACGGATGGTTTTCCAGAAGAGAAATAAATCTCTGTCCTACCATACCTGTAGCACCTAAAATACCGACTCTCAGTTTTTCACTCATAACAATCGTTCTCCTCACTCGTTTATTTCACATGTGTCTTTGTACGGCACACATCTGTTTTCTTTGTACATACTATACCACTTTAATCAAAAATGCAAGTGGTTTTTAATTATTTTTCAGATATTCTTTGTTCTCTGCAATGATCTGCTCCATCACTTTCGGTCCCGGAGCACCATATGTCTCACGTTTTTCCACACATGTCTTCATGCTGATTGCCTCATAAATATCCTGTTCAAATACAGGTGAGATTTCTTTGTATTCTTCAAGCGGAAGTTCATCAAGAGAGATTCCCTTATCAATACAGGTCAGTACCAGGCGGCCTACAATACCATGTGCATCACGGAACGGAACTCCGTGATTTACCAGATAGTCTGCAGCATCTGTTGCGTTAGTAAAGCCGTTCTTTGCACTTGCTTCCATGACATCTTTACGGAATTCCATGGTAGAGACCATACCTGTAAACAGGGCAATACAGCCTTTTACGGTATCAATCGCATCAAAGGTCAGTTCTTTATCTTCCTGCATATCTTTGTTATATGCAAGCGGAATACCTTTCATAGTTGTCAGGATAGAAGTCAGTGCACCATAAACACGTCCCGTCTTACCTCTTACAAGCTCTGCGATATCAGGGTTCTTCTTCTGCGGCATAATACTGCTTCCGGTGCTGTATGCGTCATCGATCTCCACAAAACGGTATTCGTTGGAATTCCAGAGAATGATTTCCTCGCAGAAACGGCTCAGATGCATCATGACTGTGGACATGGCAGAAAGTAGTTCGATCACATAATCTCTGTCAGATACGGAATCCATACTGTTTCTCGTCGGTCCGTCAAAGCCCAACAGCTCTGCAGTATAAAATCTGTCCAGCGGATAAGTGGTTCCTGCAAGCGCACCTGCTCCAAGCGGACAGGTATTCATACGTTTACGAATATCAGCCATACGGCTTCTGTCTCTGCGGAACATCTCAAAATACGCACCTACATGATGTGCCAGAGTGACAGGCTGTGCTTTCTGAAGATGGGTAAATCCAGGCATATAGGTGTGCACATTGTTTTCCATGATGGTCTGAAGCGCTTCTAGAAGTTTCTTCAGTTCCGCATCAATCTCTTCAATTTCATCACGTACATACAGTTTCATATCAAGCGCAACCTGGTCATTACGGCTTCTTCCTGTATGAAGTTTCTTACCCGGATCTCCGATACGGTCGATCAGATTAGCCTCTACAAAACTGTGAATATCTTCATATTCGGATGTGATCTCCAGCTTGCCGGACTCTACATCTGCAAGAATACTGTCCAGTCCTTCAAGTATCTGGTCTCTCTCCTCTTCTGTCAGGATTCCCTGTTTTGCAAGCATTCTGACATGTGCCTTGCTTCCACGGATATCCTGTTTATAAAATTTCTGGTCAAATGAAATAGAAGCATTGAAATTGTATACAAGTTTGTCCGTTTCCTTTGTGAAACGTCCTCCCCATAACTGTGCCATAATGTCCTCCTTATTGTACGGTGATTTTGCCACTGCCAGATCTCACCAGAATCCCACAGTGCATAATTTTCTATCAGTTTACCACATTCCAGTGGAAAATCAAAGAGCAGAACTCTCTGAAATTTGTTTTTATTTCAGTTTTTGTTTCAGTTTTTCTTCCTGTTCGCGCTTCGAAAAGACGCAGCCACAGTAATTCTGCCGGTAAAGATCAAACTCGTGAGATAATTCAATCGAACGCTTGTAGCCGTTTTTCTTCTTGAAATCAGATGGAAGATGAGGTACTTTGTAAATTTCTGCCAGTTCTTCGCCAATCTCGTTGATCTTCTCTGCATTTTTCAGAGGACTGATTGAAAGCGTCGTTGTAAAATAATCATAGTTTCCCTCTCTGGCAAGTTTTGCTGCTTCTTCCATTCGGAGGCGGTAGCATTTGAAGCAACGTTCGCCACCCTCCGGAACTTTTTCCATACCTTTCGCCATTTCATAAAATACCTGCGGATCATAGGTGCCTTCTTCGATATGAACCGGATGTGTAAAAGACATTTCCGCTACCAGACGGCGAATCTCTGCGACTCGCTTACGGTATTCTTCCTCCAATGAGATATTGGGATTATAAAAAAATACTGTAATCTCAAAATACTGAGATAAATATTCCAGCACATAACTGCTGCACGGTGCACAGCAGCTGTGAAGAAAAAGCCGTGGAACTTTTCCCTCTTTTGTTATGTTTTCAATGAGCCGGTCAAGCTCTTTCTGATAATTTCGTTTATTCATGGTGATATTCCTCTTGTAAGATTATTGCTGAAATTTCTATATGGATCTTTCTGTGTCAGACTGTTTCCGTGATCCTTTTTCCTATCATAACACAGATGCACTCTCCCGCATATCTTAAAATATAGATTCTCTTTCGAGGTATTTTGTATGAAACCCCTTCTGGAGATCAGAAATGTTTCTCTTTCTTACCATACCGTATCCGGAGAGACGAAAGCTCTTTCAAATATATCGTTTGACCTGATGCCCGGTGAATTTCTTGCCGTTGTCGGTCCATCCGGCTGCGGAAAGTCCACGCTCCTGAATCTGATCTGCGGCATGCTCCCGGCAGAAGAAGGCACGATTCTTATGAACGGCATCCCTCCGTCTCCCGGCGATCCACGCATTGGATATATGCTCCAGAAAGACCATCTTCTGGAATGGAGAAGCATCTACCGGAATATCCTCCTCGGTCTTGAGATCCGTAAGGAAAAAACGCCTGAAAAACTTGCATACATCGAAAAAATGCTTGACACCTACGGGCTTGACAAGTTCCGCACCGCCCGTCCTTCGCAGTTATCCGGCGGCATGCGCCAGCGTGCGGCTCTTATCCGCACACTTTCCCTGAAACCGGAACTTTTGCTGCTTGACGAGCCTTTTTCCGCGCTGGATTACCAGACACGGTTAAATGTCAGTGACGACATCGGTCGCATCCTCAAAAAAGAACAGAAAACCGCGATCCTTGTTACGCACGATATTTCCGAAGCGATCAGCATGGCAGACCGTGTGATCATCCTTTCTGCCCGTCCTGCCTATGTCGCGCGTATTGTCCCGATCCGACTGTCACTGGATGAAAGGACCCCTCTTGCCGCACGCGGTGCACCGGAATTTAAGTCTTATTTCAATCTTATCTGGAAGGAGCTGAACCAGTATGCCTGACCTTTCTCCTGCACAGAAAAAATATCTGGCCTGTGTCCGGCGTGAAAAATATCTGATCCATGTGTCCAGGATCTTTCTGTTCCTGGGCTTTCTCCTTTTGTGGGAAGTATCTGCCAGACAGGGATGGATCGATTCTTTTATCTTCAGCAGTCCGTCTGAGATCTGGCGAACATTTTTTAAGATGGTACAGGATCAGTCTCTGTTTACACATATCGGAATCACGCTGATGGAAACTCTGGTCAGCTTTGTCTTTACCGTTTTTCTCGGGATCGGCACGGCGGTTCTTCTATGGTGCTGTCCAAAGCTTTCACGGATCCTGGAGCCTTACCTCGTCGTCCTGAACAGTCTGCCAAAATCCGCCCTTGCCCCGCTCCTGATCGTGTGGTTCGGTGCAAATATCCGGACGATCATCGTTGCCGGAATGTCTGTGGCAATCTTTGGCTCAGTCATCAATCTCTACACCGGCTTCCGCGAAGCTGACCCGGAAAAACTGAAACTCATCCGCACCCTCGGCGGCACACAAAAAGACGAACTGACAAAGATTGTCCTTCCGTCTTCCGTGCCTCTCATCCTGAGTGTGATGAAAGTCAATATTGGATTGTGCCTGGTCGGCGTGATCATCGGTGAATTCATTGGTGCAAGGCAGGGGCTTGGATATCTGATCATCTACGGTTCCCAGACCTTTAAGCTGACATGGGTGCTGATGTCCATCGTAATCCTGTGCGTGATCGCAATGGGGCTGTATGCCATTCTGGATTTCATTGAGAAACGTGCACAGAAATGGTAAAACCAGAAAATAAACCATCCATTTGCAACGCTCCTGGATGGTTTATTTTTGTCTTTATAGAATTTAGGTCATCTGCTTTCTCTTTTGGGGTTGACTCTGTACTTTATTTCTTCCTCGGATATACTCCAACAAAGGAAATCTGTGGCAGAACTCTGTAATCGTTCAGTACGATTCTGATTTCTTTCACGTTTTCTTTAAAAAGTGGGATGATTTTTTTGTACCCGATTACAGTTCCTGTATAGACCTTCTCCCACTCTCCCTGATCTCTTACAAATACTTCAAAAGCCTCTACTCTCTGGCTATTCCGGATTTCTTCTTTTAGTACCAGATACCCGACATCTTCTGCTTCATCCAATGCAAAGACAAATTCCACCGGTCTGTGGGATTCCTCCAGCAGATTGCGGGAAAAACTTCTCTGCTGCCATTCTCCCAGTTCCCTCAGACGCTCCACATCATTCTCATGCAGAAGCCCGTTCGACATTGGCGGGATATTCAGAAGAAACGTTGCATTTCCACCAACAGACCCCAGATAAATATGGACCAGTTCTTCCAGGCTTTTCACCTGGCCATCCTCTTCCGGATGATAAAACCATCCCGGTCGGATCGAGGTATTTACCTCTGCCGGATACCAGATCAGATCATGTTCGCCCTCAAGAGCGATACGGCTTCCAAGGTCTTCCATATCACTGGTGATCTTCCTCTGGCGAAATTCTTCATCGTCCGACTGCTGGCTTCTTTCCTGCACACTTTCTGCCAGAGCTGTCCGCGCAGGAACTACACTCCACTCTGATTTTCTTACATCGCCGGCTTCATTTCCACACCATCGGATGTCCGGTCCGCAGACGCAGATGCAGGCATCTGGCTGATACTTCCGTACACATGCATAATATCTCTCCCAGTCATAAACCTGCTTCTTTCCATTCGGACCTTCCCCACAGGCCCCGTCCAGCCAGACACTGAATATCTCCCCATACCCGGTCAGCAGTTCTGTCAACTGTGCGATATAATAATCGTCATATTCCTTCCCGCTTCCATAACATGGCTGATTCCGGTCCCACGGAGAAAGATAGATTCCAAACTTCAAGCCATAACGGCGGCAGGCATCCGAAACTTCCCGTACTACATCCCCCGCTCCATCCTTCCATGGACTCGAAGCGACACTATGCTGCGTATATTTCGTCGGCCACAGACAAAATCCGTCATGATGCTTGCAGGTAAGGATCACGCCTTTCATTCCTGCCGCTTTCACCGCCGATACCCATTGCCCGGCGTCAAATTCCTGCGGATCAAAAACCCCGGGACCTTCCGTACCGTCTCCCCATTCCCGGTTCGTATACGTATTCATCCCAAAGTGAAAAAATGCATAAAATTCCGTTTCCTGATACTTAAGCTGACGCTTCGACGGAACAATCTTAATCAATTCCTGATCTGTCGGCATATCTCTTCTCCTTCTTCAAAAAAAGTCCAATTCACCCTTTCAGGCCGCCTGCCCCGATTCCCTGCAGCAGATATCTCTGTCCGATCAGATAAATGATCATGGTCGGAATCATAATGATCACAAGTCCCGCAAACAGTGCACCCCAGTCTGTCGCATACTTCTGTATCTCAAACAGATTTGCCATTCCGATCGGAAGGGTCTTTTTGGCATCATCGGTCAGGAGGACTAGTGCCAGCGGATATTCATTCCAGAATCCCATCGCGCTCAACATTGTGATCGTTGCAATTCCCGGTTTTGCAAGCGGAACCATAACTTTCAGAAGAAGCTGAAGGTTTGTGGCGCCATCGATCCGTGCAGATTCTTCAAAATCTTTCGGCACCGCAGACATAAAGCCCTGCAGAGTAAAGATGCAGAACGGGAACTGCATGACTGCATAGACCAGGCAGAGTACCGGCAGATTATTCAGCCCGTTGATCGCCTGTAATTCCAGGAACAGCGGGATCATGATATACGTTGCCTGGAGGAAAATACATGCCATATAGATCGTCGAGATCAGTTTGCTTCCGGCAAAACGGTATCTTGCCAGTACATAAGAAATGGGAATAACCAGAAGCAATAGCAATACAGTGGAAAACACAGTCACAAATATGGAATTTCCAAAATAAGCGGCGATATTTGCTTTCTGCCATGCTGCCACAAAATTATCCAAATTCAAAGCTGTGGGCAATGCATAGGGATCTGTCAAATATTCTGCATTTGTCTTAAACGCAGACATCAGGTTCCAGAAAAGCGGATACAAAAAGATAACGGTAAACAGAATCATCAGGATTCTGATACACCAGGTTCTTACAGTTTTCATCAGTGTCCCTCCTATTCTTTCTCAGCTGACAGTTTTCGTGAGATCATCGCAAGCACGATTGCAAGCATAAGCGTAAACATGGCGATCGCCATCGCATAGCCAAAGTTTGCATTCCGCATACCCTGCGTGTACATATACTGCAGAAGGACACTGGAAGCACCGTTCGGACCTCCTCCCGTCATGACATTGGACAGGGTAAAACTCAGATTGATCGTTCCTGACAGAGCAAGGATATAAGTCGTTCCGATGGACCTACGAAGAAGCGGGATCGTGATCTTGAAAAACTTCTGGGCTCCGGTCGCTCCGTCGATCGAGGCAGCTTCGTAAATTTCCTGAGAGATCCCGTCGATTGAAGCCACATGCATTACCATATAATAACCGATCGCCTGCCATACCAGTGCAGCACCGATACACCAGAGCGCTGTTTTTCCCTCTCCGAGCCAGGCATGCTTCCAGGAAGAAATGTTAAAAAGATCCAGCATATGATTGAGGATTCCTCTTGTCGGATTAAATACAAAAGACCACACGATTCCGACAACGGTCATAGAGACAACACTTGGAAAAAAGAATACCGTACGATAAAAAGATTTCTCCCGGAGCTCTCCCTGTGTAAGGATGAAAGCAAATACCAGGCTCAGAAAGATCGTCAGTGCCGGAATCACAAGCATCAGTTTAAACGTATTAAAAAGTGCCTGTACAAAGTCCTTGTCTTTGAACATATAAATATAATTATCCAGGAATACAAACTTACTGTTGAATCCAACACTGAGCGCAGTGGAACTGGTAAACGACAGATAGATGGCATTCAGCATCGGTACAATCATAAAAACGATCGTAAGAATCAGCGCGGGAAGCGTACACAAAGCTATAAATAATTTCGGCTTTTTTACCATGTCTGGTCACTCCTTTTTTCAGATTTCAAATCAATTTGGGGTAAAAAAAGGCTGCCGCATACCTTGTGCAGCAGCCTTTTCGCTTAATTGGACAACATTCATTCTGTAAATAACAGATAAGATATTTATTTGGCAGCTTCCTGATCTGCACGAACCTGTGCAAAAGCATCTTCTACGTTCTGTGCCCACTCTTCTACTGTCATTTCATCGTTCATAACAGAAGTGATCGGGTTGAAGATCTCATCTTTTGGATTGATCTTGCAGTCAGCCGGAACTGCTGAGAAGCTCATGATCAGAGAAGATGCATTTGCTTCGTCATAGATTCCGTACATGTTGTAGATTGCTGTAGAAAGTTTGTCTTTTGCCACTTCACGGGCACTCTTTGTTGCGTAAAGGGCACCGGAAGCTTCTGCAAATGCAGATACAGATTCATCGCTGTACAGGAAACGGAGGAATTCTTTTGCGAGTTCCTGATTCTTTGCAGCTGCCGGAATAGAGAACTGCTCGCAGCTGTCGAATACATAGTGAACATCATCTGCATTCTCTGTCGGGATCGGAGCCATGGCAAACTCAAATCCGTCTTCTCTCGGAGCATCCTGCATCTCATTTTCCATCCAGGTTCCATTTGTGATAAAAGCAGCTTTTCCAAGCATCATCTCTGTCTGGGATTCTGTATGGTTCATACCTACTGTACCTTCCAGAAGATATCCCTTATCTGCGATCTCTTTGATATGAGTGAGGGCTTTCAGCACGCCTTCATTATTAAAGGAGCCTTCTTCATAATTTGCGATCTTTGTGAGAGCTTCTTCACCACACTCATTTGCAATTGCCGGCCAGAGCATTTCTTCCATATATCCCGGATAGATTCCCTGATAAGTAAAGAGGGAACGTCCGTCGATATCTTTGACTGTATCACCAAGTGCAAAGAACTCATCCCAGGTCTTCGGAACTTCCAGATTGTTTTCGTCGAAGAATGTCTTATTGTAGATCAGGCCCTGTGGACCGCTGTTGAACGGTGCGAGATAGATATCGCCATCTCCATATGGTGCACACTTGCTGCTTGCAAGGATTCCATCTGTGATATCATCACGGAGTGTACCGGTTCCTGCATAGTTTTCGCCATCAAAAACATCGTTCAGGTTCAGAAGTGCATGTTCTTTGATCAGAGAAAGGATCACGCCGTCCTCACCGCCATCATTCAGGCAGATAAAATCCGGTACATTTCCGGCAACGATCTGTGGACGAATGATATCACCGATGGTAGGGCTGATGGTCATGTTTACTTTCACGCCCTCATGACTTTCCTCAAAGAGTTCTACCATCTGATTCCAGTAAGCATCTCCGTATCCACCCTGGAAGATTGCGATGTTCAGTTCCTGTTCTTCCGCGTCTGCAAATGCAGTGAGTGGTGAGAGTACGCTAGCTGCGCTCATCGCAAGGATCATAGCAGAAGCTGCAAATCTTTTCTTCATATGTTTGTTTCCTCCTTCGTTCTGGCTTTTTTACGTTCGCCTTATGATGACAGTATACGGCAAAATATTTTTGTAGTAAATTAACAAAACAGCCCTGCTTATGGAACTTTTTCTTGTAAAAATTATATGATATAGATTTTCTTGTGATAAATATGTACAATCTTTTTCTATTTGTGTTTTGGATGGATTATCCTGACTTTTTTTAGTATAATGGATAAAAAGGCGGGGAGAAAAATGAATAAAAAACAACGTTATCAGGGATTTCGTAAATTCAGTATCAAAACAAGGCTTGTCATCGCTCTTTTGCTGATATCCATTATACCATTGGCAGGAATCAGTGGCTATTCCTTTCATATCTTTTCCGTAGCACTCCGGGAAAAACTTTCTGCTTCCATTTCTCAGACTTTATCGATGATCAATCTGAATATGGTAAGTGAGATTGAAAAATATCAGTATCTGTGTGGCTCTATCTGCATCAGCGAAGAGATCAAGGACGGGCTTCTGAACAAAGATATGTCAGATATTGAGAAAAATCAGGCGATCAATGAGATCCAACATATGGTTCGCACCAAGATCATCTATCCGGCACAGGCCAAAAATATCACCGTATATGATACCGACGGAAATATTTTTTATGATCTTGGCTATGACGGTTTCTATCAGGATGATGTAGACATGCTCCTCGACCGGCTGCGCCTAGAAAATCAGGATGTATGGGCGTATGTACACACCTACCGTGACAGAGACATTCTGGTCCTTGGAAGAAGGATCTATGAACAGTACAGCGAAAGCCGCGTGATCGGTTACACCCTGATTTCCATCGATGAGAAGATTTTTTCCAAGACAGTCCTCGAACCGGTGGGACTGGCAGATTCTTCTAATATTATGTATATGAATATGGACGGTACTGTTCTTTCCTCTTGGGACCGAAATATCGCACTCGGTGAAAAGATTGACAGCGAATTTCTCAAAAACATCCAGCAGAAGCTTCCTTCCAGAACCGATTCCTTCAGCATCCACAAAGATGGCGAAGAACAGCTGGTCACTTATATTTTCAACAAAAAGCTCAACCAGCTTTTTGTGTACACCATGCCTTATCATTATATCAATTCCGAAGTTTATACCATGCTTCGCCGAATCCTGATCGTGGCAGTGATCCTGGTCCTCACGTGCATCGGGATCGTCGCAATGGTATATCCGGGAATCACCTCCCCGATCAGAAGCATGCTGGATTTCTGTAAAGAATTATCCCACGGAAACCTGGATGTCCGTATTCAGGATAACCACAAAGATGAACTTTCGGACCTGTCCGGCAGCATGAACCACATGGCAGATACCATCCAGAATCTTCTCGAACAGCAAAAAAGAACAGGAAAAGAAAAAATGAGAGCTGGAACTTCAGATGCAATCCAGTATCAACTCAATCCTCATTTTCTTTTTAAACACCTTAAACAGTCTGCGCTTTGTGGCAGCCATGCACAATGACCAGATCGTCAGTGACGGAATCCAGGCGCTCAGCAGTCTTCTTCAGAATACGCTCACGAATAAGAACGAATATATCACCGTGCAGGAAGAGCTGGAAAATCTGGAAAATTATTTTGCCATCCTCCGCATCCGATATGCAGGAAGTTTCGAATATTCTTTCCACATTGAGGATGACGAACTGCTCTCCTGCCTCGTTCCCAAACTGATCCTGCAGCCGCTCGCGGAAAATTCCGTGATGCATGGTTCTTCCGATGATGGTTCTGTCATGAAGATCCATATTACCTGTTGGGAAGAAGACGGACATATGATCCTGGAACTTCAGGATAACGGAAAAGGATTCGAGATGACTCAGACTGATCTGAACCCGCACAAAGACCGCAAAAAAATTCGGCGTAGCAAATGTAAATGATCGTATCCATCTGAACTTTGGCCGGAAATACGGGCTGAAGATCAACAGTCACCCGGGCGAGGGTACCACCTGCACCCTGACACTGCCAGAGCTTTATGCCGATACCCTGTCACAACATCTAGAAGAATAAACAAGTACCTCAGAAAGGACCCAAATGTACAGTATACTTATTATAGATGATGAACCCATTGTAAAAATTGCTCTCCGCTCGATCCTCCCCTGGGAAGAACACGGTTTTTCCATCTGCGGAACTGCTTCGAATGGTCTGGAAGCCATGCCTCTCATCGAGAAGCATCAGCCGGATGTGATCATCACTGACCTCAAAATGCCGGAAATGGACGGGCTGGAACTAATCCGTACCCTGAAAGAAAAAAATTATCCCGGAGAGATCCTCGTACTCAGCAATTATGAAGATTTTGATTCTGTGCGGAGCGCACTTCTTCTGGGCGCGGCAGACTATCTGTTAAAGATCAAGATCAGTCCGGACACCCTTCTCGCCTGCCTGAACAAAACGACCGAAAAGCTGCATGAAAAAGCTGACAGGAAAATTTCTGTTCCAGCGGAAACCGTATCCGAAAACAGAACCCGCCTGCTCCTCTCCTTTTTTGAGGGAGAATCTTCCCTTTCCTCTTTTACAGGTCAAAACGCCGGCACAGACCTGCGCTTTATGCAGGAACCATGCGCCGTCTGCTATGTGACCTTTGAAAAATTCCTGTCCAATGAAGCTTTTTCTATCTCGGGAAAACTTCTGTGTGATATGATTCTGGACGCAGTACAGGGTGTACTGCAGCCATATATTCTTGTACTGAACGACTACAGTGCACTGGTAGTCTTTTCCCAGAAAGAACTGGATGCAGGCCAGATGAAAGTCGCTCAGCTCGTAAAAAAGCTGTACAACCGTTTCACCATGTACCAGTCCTTCGCCCCGGATATGCCATATCAGGAAAATCTTCCGGACTATGAGGAAGCCAGAAATACCTATCAGACCTTTACCATAAATGAAGGACATTATACAGACGATATTGCCAAAACCCTCGCATATATCGAAGAAAATTACATGCACCGGCTCACGCTGTCCTCCATTTCCGCAAATGTCAGCTTAAGTTCCAGCTATCTGTGCCGTGTTTTTAAATCAGAAGTCGGAACAAGCATCACCAGTTATCTGAACAACCTCCGAATACGAAAAGCCGCCACCATGATCAAAGACAACCGACTTTCTCTCAAAGAGATCTCCACAATGGTAGGAATTGATGACCAGCTCTATTTCAGCAGACTGTTTAAAAAATGTATGGGAATTTCCCCTTCGGAATACGGGAAACGATTTCACCAGTAAATCTCAATCTGCTTTCAGCGTGATCTCCTTTTCTGTTCCGTTGTACAAAAGTGTACGCACCGTATCTGTTAGCGATTTCAGACTGCATTCCGTGATCCTGCCGTCCTTCCATGCAAAATCAATCGTAATGCCGCCCGGTGCTTTGAGACCCCTTATCTTTCCATCCTTCCATTCCTTCGGAAGCGCCGGAAGAAAAAGAATCCTGTCGTCCTGATACTGCACCAGCATTTCCAGCACAGCTGCAGCAAACCCAAAATTTCCGTCAATCTGAAATGGTGGATGTGCACAGAGCATATTCGGGTAGGTTCCGCCACCGACCAGACTGCAGTTTTCTTCTCTTGTAACGTGAAGCTGATTTTTCAAAAGCTTCAACGCACGCTCTCCATCTCCGAGCCGCGCCCATAGACACGCCTTCCATGCCATGCACCAGCCGGTTCCCTCATCCCCTCTTCTGTCCAGTGCCACACGGCAGGCAGCCAGAAGTTCCTCATCCTCTCTGTGGATCAGATTTCCGGGATAGAGACCGTATAGCTGTGAAACATGTCTGTGGTGCACATCCACTTCCGGATAGTCCAAGAACCACTCCTGAAGCTGCCCGCCTTTCCCCCTCTTAAAAGGCGGCAATTTTTCAAGTGCCGCTTTTACTTTATCCGTAAGTTCTGTGATTCCAAGGATCTCGCAGGCTTTCAGATAGTTTCCAAACAGTTCTTTCAGGATACTGTTATCCATTGTTGAACCAAACGTCACACTATGGGCACCTTGATCCGGCGCTGTAAATGTATTTTCCGGCGATGTAGATGGTACTGTGACGAGATATCTTTCATAAGGTACCAGGTAGCCTAGATAAAACTCTACTGCACCTCTGATAAGAGGAAATGCTTTTTCTCTCAGAAAGTCTTTATCCAGTGTATAGCGGTAATGCTCCCATAAATGCCAGCAGAGCCATCCGGAACTCATCGGCCACATAGAGTATGTACAGGGATTTTCATCCTGTCCGAAATGGCCAACCGGACTGGAATGACCCCAGATATCCAGATTGTGATGACTCACCCATCCATTCAGATGATAGACTTCTTTTGCTGTCTTTTTTCCCCGCGAGGCAGTCCGTTCGACCAGATCAAACAGCGGCTCATGGCAGTCACTTAAATTCGCTTTCTCTGCCATCCAGTAATTCATTTCTGTATTAATATTTACCGTATAGTTGCTGCTCCACGGAGCTCTCAGATCATGATTCCAGATTCCCTGCAAGTTTGCACACTGTGTGCCGGGCTTCGAGGAAGCGATCATAAGATAACGGGCATAGTGAAACATTTTTATCACAAGATCATTTTGTACACCAGGATTCAGCGTAAGATCCATCCGGTCAAAATATGCTTCGTATGCCTTCTGATGAGATTCTTTTAATTGTGGATACGAAAGGTTACAGATTCGTTCCAGCATCTGTTTCTTCCTGGCTAAATAAGAATCCTGTGATTGAAAGTCTGTTATCCCAGACAGATAAATGTACACATCATTCTCTGCTGTTACCAGAAGCGTGTTATCCTTTTGACAGACGCAGCCTTTCGGTGCCTGCACGGAAAGGCCGATTACAAACTGTGTTCCTTTTCCCCCTTCATAGACGATCGGATGCTCACAAGAATAATAAGGCGGTGCCACATATATCGGAGCCTGTCCCTCCAGTACAAGGCCATTTGTCCCAAACGCAGAACAGGCATGCCTTATCTGGCTGTCCAGGGAAATATGCAGCTCCAGATTACTGTACGCGTCTGCTTTGTAATGAAGTGCCATGACCGGTTCTGACATACTTGTAAAAAATTCTCTTTGATATACCTGTCCGTCCTGACGATATACGACCTGTTCCAGTGCATCTCTGAGCGAAAGTTGTCTCTGATATGATCCATGCTCTTTTAATTCAGGTACATTTGTATCAATATACAGATTTCCTGCCGGAAGATAGCTCTCTGTCCAGTCACCAAGGATGTTTTCTTTACAATAAGCTTCCGCCTCTTCATACTCTCCATCAAAAATTTTCTGGTGCAAAAACTCCCAGTCCACATCTGTATTTTTGTTTTCTTTATCTCTTCCTGTCCCGGACCAGAGTGTATCCAGATTCAGTTCAACCTTTTCCTTTCGAAGCCGTCCATATGACATCGCTCCCATAGATCCGTTCCCAAGAGGAAGTGCTTCATTCCATGCTTCTGCCGGCCTGTCAAAGACCAATGATAACTCATTCATTTTATTATTCTCCCATGCAGCATTCTCTATTTAATAATACAGAAAAACTCCACAGAATAAAATGTCACTTAAAAGTACATATTTCTGCGGAGTCTTTTTACGTCATTTTATGATAACTAGATTTGATACCACCTGATCTCATTTGCTTCCATATGAAGTTCGAAGCTGCTTCCGTCGCCTTTGTATACAACGGTATCCTGTGGCTCGTAGGTATTGTTTACGACGCAGTATTTGCCGTTCTTTACATAGGCGTGGACTTCTACATTGTAGTTTGTGGAATACCAGCAGTTCAGTTCTTCCTCTGCGGATGCGGACCAGAGGACTGCACGGTAGAGGACACGGCTGTTCTTGAAACTGTATGGAAGTCCGCTGATATAGACACCGCGGCCCTTTCCGAAGGTTCTGACTGCCATCTGCACTTCCTGGTCTTTCTGGATCAGGATCTCGGTTCCGTCAAGTGCATAGATGTTCTTTTTGCCTTCGCCGAAATCAACGTCTCCGTCACTGTCTGCCAGGATAAAGTGATTTCTGTGTTCTTCCCAGTTGTATTTGTCTTTGTTCAGGTTGAAGCCGTTTTCTTCTTCTACTCCAAGCACATCGTCAAGCTGGAAATAATGTCCCTGCCACTGGTGAGCTGCCGGTTCGCCGACTCCGATGAAACCGCCGCCGTTGTAGACAAATTCTTTTACTGCAGTGACGATCTTCTCGTTTACCCAATACTCGCCACCGCTCTGTGCAGTGTCTGCATCGCCTACGTTGATCACAACATCAAAGTTTTTCAGTAGATCCTTATTTTCCAGGATATCATCAAAGCTGATGAAAGAAACATCAAACGGTGCACCGCTCAAAGCCTCGATGATTCCGAAATAAGAATAATTCTGTTTGTAATAAATTGCGTGATGTACCATGTGATTGCCCCAGGAACGCATTTTGCCCCAGCAGTTCAGGACTGCTACTCTCTTCACGCAGTACGGAGTCACACCCTGGATGTTGTCATAGAGTGTACGGAATTCCTGGCATACCTCTTTGATATACTGTACAAAATCCGGGAATTCCAGAGCAAGTTTCAGGTAGCCGCCGTAACCGATTCTCTGGATCGGGCTTCGGAGGATCGCACGTCTTGCTGTCACCCAATTTACTTTAGCTTCTTTAACCGGATCACCGCCCTCGTGGAAGGTATCCGGGAAAAAGTACGGAAGGAAACGTCCTTCTGTATATTTTACATTCTTGATATCGCTGAACAGACGCAAAGTCGCACCATTTCCGACACTTCCAACGACAGCATCCAGTCCGATGGATGCAAACTCATCCATAAACGGCTCCATGCCAATCCAGTGATCGCCCATGAACATCATAGCTTCTTTACCATATTCATGGACAATGTCTACCATCTCTTTGGCAAGCTTCGCAACTTCTCTTCTCTGAAAAGCCTGGAAATCTTTGAATTCTTTGGACGGAATACGGTATGTATTGTTCATGTAGCCCTGGTCGATAATGTATTCCGGACGGAACGCATAGCCCACTTCTTTTTCAAACTGTTCGAGGATATATGGGCTGACAGATGCGGAGTAGCCGAACCAGTCTACGTATTTTTCTCTCGCAAGCTCATCAAAGATCAGGGTAAACTGGTGAAAAAATGTCGTAAAACGTACTACATCCACATATTGATGCGTATCAAGGAAACGGCGGAGACGCTCCAGGGAATGCGCTCTTGTCTTTGGCTGACGCACATCAAAAGTGATCTGCGGCTCCACGTCCTTCCAGTCATTTACAACTGCATTATACATATGTACCGGGTCCCACATGATATATGCCAGGAAGCTGACGGTATATTCATGAAAAAGCTTCGCCGGTGCGATCACGACATTTCCGCTCTCTTCGTCATAAGACCACTGGTTTGTCGGAACGACTTCGCCTGTGGTACGGTCAATGACTTCCCACCATCTGGTGATATCGTCACGGGTATTTACTTTCAGCATGTCCGGGTAGAGATGGTCCATAAGGTGGATCTCAAGTTTCTCATCTGTTGCTGTATGGAAAGAGCTCATGATGTACATCTGCTGGATCTCATCCGGATTTGCCTTTGCCCATGCGTTATCTTTTCTTGTTGTATAGTAGGTAGCGTAGATCTTTGCACCCGTATCTTTTAGTTCTGCCGGGAACTCTGTTCCATCGCAGTCACGGATCGCATCTGCGCCCCATTCTTCCACGATATCCAGTGTTTCTTTTACCACATCCAGGTTTGTCGGAATCGTAACTCTGCCTTTGTTTTGGCTCATATGTGTACCTCCGTTTTATATTTATAGATTTCTTTTATCATCTGTTTTTGTTTTATTTCAGATACTATCAGAATACGTCGTTTTTGTCTGTTTTTCAACGTTGTTCTTGCTATACTTTTTAGAAATCTTGCGGTATTTTATCTTTTGTGCTATCCTGACAGTTGAAAAACTTTTCGGTCCTGGGAGGTACATATGAGCACACAGTTTTTTTTCTTTTTCGGATGATACGCCTTTTTCAACGGAAGCAGTCCTGGTGAACGCCTCTTCTTCTCATTATGAGGAAGACTGGCCCAGCATCCCACATACCCATGCCTTCACGGAACTCTTTTACGTCAGTGAGGGAAGTGGAGAATTCCTGATTGAAAACCAGCATTTTTCTATTAAAAAAGACGATCTGATCATCGTCAACCCTCATATTCAGCACACGGAAATTTCCTTAAGTGCCTCGCCACTTTCTTATTATACGGTCGGTGTGGACGGGATCAGTTTTTCCTTTCATGATCAGAAGGAATTCCAGATCTTTCACTGCCGCCAGAAGCACGCCGACCTTTTATTTTATTTTCATTCTCTTTTTCAGGAACTGGATGAAAAAAATGATGGTTATGAAGAGATCTGCAAACACACGCTTGCCATTCTGATTTCTCAGCTCCGCCGTTTTGCTGTCTCTGATTTTCAGTTGTTTCCATCCTTTCATCCAAGCAAAGAATGCGCCCTCGTCAAGCGATATCTGGATTCCCACTACAGCGATGACATCAATCTGGAACAGCTTGCCAGCTTAAGCCATCTGAATAAGTATTATCTGAGTCACGAATTCACGCGCTACTACGGAATCTCTCCGATCAGCTATCTGACCCACCGCCGGATCGAAGTATGCAAAAATCTCCTGGAGAATACAGACCATGAAATCTCGGATATCGCTCATCTTGCCGGATTTTCCTCGCAGAGTTATCTGGCTCAGAGTTTCCGGAAATACTGTGGCATGACTGCCGGAGAGTACCGCCGCAGCAAAAAAAAATCAAACGATATGACAGATGGTATTTGCTTTCAGCATTACTTTCTTCTCAATTCCATTGTACAAAAGTATGCGTACCATATCTGTCTGTGATTGCAGACTGCATTCTGTAATGCATCTGTCTTTCCATACAAAGTCAATGGTAATGCCGCCCGGTGCCCTAAGGCCGCTTATCTTTCCATCCTTCCATTCCTCCGGAAGCACTGGAAGAAAGAAGATCCTGTCATCCTGATACTGTACCAGCATTTCCAGCACAGCAGCCGCAAACCCGAAATTCCCGTCGATCTGAAATGGCGGATGTGCACAGAGCATATTCGGGTAGGTTCCGCCACCGACCAGACTGCAGTTTTCTTCTCTTGTAACGTGAAGCTGATTTTTCAAAAGCTTCAACGCACGCTCTCCATCTCCGAGCCGCGCCCAGAGACACGCCTTCCATGCCATGCACCAGCCGGTTCCCTCGTCCCCTCTTCTGTCCAGAGCTACGCGGCAGGCAGCCAGAAGTTCTTTATCTTCTCTGTGGATCAGATTTCCTGGATAAAGGCCGTATAGCTGTGAAACATGTCTGTGGTGCATATCCACCTCAGGATAGTCCAGGTACCACTCCTGAAGCTGTCCTTCTTTCCCGATCTTAAATGGCAGCAGTTTTTTGAGTGCAGCTTTTACTTCATCCATAAGGTCGGTGATATCAAGGATCTCGCAGGCTTTCAGATAATTTCCAAACAATTCCTTCAGAATACTGCAATCCATTGTCGAACCAAAGGTAACACTATGGACACTGTGATCCGAGGCTGTAAATGTATTTTCCGGCGAAGTAGATGGAGCTGTGACGAGGTATCCGTCATAAGGCACCAGATATCCCAGATAAAATTCCACTGCTCCCCGGATAAGCGGAAAGGCTTTTTCTCTCAAAAAACTCTCTGTCCAGTGTATAACGGTAATGCTCCCACAGATGACTGCAGAGCCACCCAGAGCTCATCGGCCACATAGAGTAGGTACAGGGATTTTCATCCTGCCCGAAATATCCGACCGGGCTGGAATGTCCCCAGATATCCACATTATGATGGCTCACCCATCCATTCAGATGATAGACTTCTTTTGCTGTCTTTTTTCCATGCGAGGCAGTCCGTTCAATCAGATCGAACAGCGACTCATGGCAGTCGCTTAAATTCGCCTTCTCTGCCATCCAATAATTCATTTCTGTATTGATATTTACCGTATAGTTGCTGCTCCACGGAGCTCTCAAGTTATGGTTCCAGATTCCCTGCAGGTTTGCACACTGTGTGCCAGGCTTAGAGGAAGAGATCATAAGATAACGGGCATAGTGAAACATTTTTGTTATAAGATCATTCTGTATGCCAGGATCCAACGTAAGATCCATCCGGTCAAAATATGCTGCATATGCCTTCTTATGAGCTTCCTTTAATTGTGGATATGAAAGGTCACAGATCTGTTCCAGCATCTGTTTCTTTCTGGATAAGTAGGAGTCCTGTGCCTGAAAATCCGTTATCCCGGACAGATAAATATACACATCACCGTCTGCAGTTACAAGAAGTGTGTTGTCTTTTTGGCGGATACAGCCTTTCGGTGCCTGCACGGAAATACCGATTGCAAACCGTGTTCCTTTTCCTTCTTCATAGACGATCGGCTGCTCACAGGAATAATACAACGGTGCCGCATAGACCGGAGCCTGTCCCTCAAGCACAAGTTCACTTGTCCCATAACCAGAACAGACATGTCTTATCTGGCTGTCCAGAGAAATACGCAGTTCCAGACTGCTGCCTGCATCTGCTCTATAATGAAGTGCCATGACCGGTTCTGACATACTTACAAAAAAATTCTCTTAGATATCCCTGTCCGTCCTGACGATATACAACCTGTTCCAGCGCATCTTTAATCGAAAGCTGTCTCTGGTATGATCCATGCTCTTTTAATTCAGGTATATTTGCATCAATATGCAGATTTCCTGCCGGAAGATAGCTCTCTGTCCAGTCACCAAGGATGTTTTCTTTACAATAGGCTTCCGCTTCTTCATACTCTCCGTCAAAGATCTTCTGGCGCAAAAAATTCCCCAGTCCACATCTGTATTTTTGTTTTCTTTGCTTCTTCCGGTTCCAGACCAGAGTGTATCCAGATTCAGCTCGATCTTTTCCTCTCGAAGCCGTCCATATGACATCGCTCCCATAGAGCCGTTCCCCAGAGGAAGTGCCTCATTCCATGCTTCTGCCGGTCTGTCAAAAGCCAGTGTTAAATAATCCATTCCATTTTCCCTCATTGAATCAGATTTATCTCTGAACGTATTTTCAGTTCCATCGTTTTCACAATCAGCTCATTTCAAAAGCTTTTCCCTTCAGAGGCAGTCCTGCCACTTCTGCCAGCCGGTCAATTCTTCCATTGTCCAGCCGAATTCCGAATGGCACACCAAAATGTGTGATTTTCAGATAGCCATCCTCTTCCTTCAATTCCGGAAGCCGATTCATCAATTCCTTTTTTTCCATCTGCAGGAATTTCTCTGCCCACTCATCACAGAGTTTGATATAATTGGATGTTCTTTCCTCTGCCACAGTACACCCTCCTCATATGACTTTTCTTTTTCTGTATTATACCTCTGTCAGACATTTTTCCGCAAGAAAAAAGACCTTCTACAGAAATTCATTTTCCATAGAAAGTCTTTTCTTTGTTTTATGCTTTATGAGGATTTTACTTTATTCCAGAGATCGCCATACACCTGGTCAGCCTCTGTTCCAAGATACTGGAATGTTTCCAGATTATCATATTTGGAAAGGTCCGGGAATGCGATCTCACTGTTTCGGATAGATTCATCCTCGATCAGTTCTCTCGCAGCTTCATTCGGCGTAGAATACGTAATGTATTCAAAGTTCATCAACGCAATATCCGGTCTGCAGAGGAAATTGATAAATTTTTCTGCATTTTCTTTATGTTCTGCATTTTTCGGGATTACCCAGGAATCGATCCAGATATTGGATCCTTCCTTCGGGATCACATACTCCAGATTTGGGTTTTCTTTCTGTGTATAAATTGCCTCACCGGAATAGATTACACCAAGTGCAGCTTCATTTCCGATCATTTTATCACGCACCTGGTCGATCACATATGCCTGAACCAACGGTTTCTGTTCAATCAACAGATTTTTTGCCTCAGTCAGCTCGTCCAAATCTATGGAATTCAGAGAATAGCCAAGATATTTCAGTGTCACGCCAAATGCATCACGGACTGAATCCTGCATCAGAATATTATCCTTGTATTTCGGATCCCAGAGAATAGACCAGCTGTCCACCGGCTCATCTACCATCATCTTGTTATACAGAATGCCGACCGTTCCCCAGCAGTACGGCACGGAATATTTATTCTCCGGATCAAACTGCCTTGACTGCTCCAAGTACTGTTTCCCGATATTTTTAAGATTTGGAATGTTATCAAAATTAATCTCGGAAAGCAGATCATTTTCAATCATTCGCTGAATCATATAATCACTCGGGCAGATCACATCGTATGCGATCGCACCGGAACTGATCTTTGGATACAGAATCTCATTTGTTTCAAATTCTTCATAAACAATATCAATTCCCGTTTCTTCTTCAAACATCGTCAGGACTTCCGGATCAATATATTCGCCCCAGTTGTATACAACCAGTTTCTCTCCATTCATGACATCGTTTTCTTTTGCATAATAGAAACCACCACCAATAAAGACAATACAGATTGTAACAGGAACTACACGCTGAATCAGGATCTTTTTCACTCTGGAAGGCTTGCGGACTTTTTTCTTTCTGACCACAGTTTCCTCTTCTTCCTTCGGTGAATAGTTGATCAAAAGGAGCAGCACCAGAACTGTCACAAACATGATCGTGGAAAGTGCATAGATCTCCGGTTTGATCCCTTTACGAACTTCTGTATAGATTTTTGTGGAAAGTGTATCAATTCCAGGTCCTTTTGTAAAATGCGTGATTACAAAATCATCCAGAGACATGGTAAATGCAAGCATAAATCCAGAAAGTACTCCCGGTACAATGTCCGGAAAAACAACTTTAAAAAACGCTTTGACCGGTGATGCACCAAGATCCAGCGCAGCCTCATATGTATAACGATTCGTCTGCTTCAGCTTCGGTAATACGCTTAAGATCACATACGGAATATTGAACGTAATATGTGCGATCAGGATCGTTCCGAAGCCAAGTGTCATATGAAATGCAATAAAAAGAAGCATTAAAGACACACCCATCACGATCTCCGCATTCATCATCGGGATATTGGTAAGTCCCATATACATGGTCTTCCACTTCTGCTTCATTCCCTGAATCGCGATTGCAGCGGCCGTGCCAATGACCGTTGCGATTGCAGCCGAAACAAACGCTATGATAAGTGTGGTATAAAACGCGCTCATGATCTGTTCACTTTTTGAGAAGTTCTTTATACCATTTCAGTGTAAATCCACCCCATTTTGCTCTTGTCTTAGACTGGTTAAAGACAGAACGATCAACGTTACGATCGGGGCATATAATAAATAAAATAAGGGCCAGGTATATCTTCTGTAAATATTTTCTGATCCAAAATGCCGCACCCCCGTCCTCATTATCGTATTTTGCCACAAGTGCCATACTTGCAATGATAAATACCATCAGTACCAGGGACAGACCACTTCCAACATGCCAGTTGCTGTTCTGTTTGAATGACTGCTCAATGACATTACCGATCAGAAGGATCTTTCCGCCCCCAAGAAGGTCAGAAATAACGAAGGTTGTCAGCGCCGGTACAAACACCATCGTAATACCGCTGATCACACCCGGAATACTCAGTGGAAAAATGACCTTCCAGAAAGTCTGTACGGAATTGGCTCCCAGATCACGTGCTGCATTGATGACATTTCTGTCAATCTTGATCAGTACATTATAGATTGGAAGCACCATAAATGGCAGAAAATTGTATACCATTCCAAGAATGATGGCATATGGTGTATTAATGATCTCCAGCGCCGGTAAATGCAGGAAACTTAAAACACTGTTGATGACGCCATTCTTTTCAAGCAATGTCTGCCATGCCAGTGTACGGAGAAGAAAGTTCATCCACATTGGCAGAATAAAGATCAGCACAATAAAACTTGTCTGGTTTACCTGTTTCTGGCTCAGGATCATCGCCAGCGGATATGCCAGAATCAAGCATATTGCCGTACTCAAAAATGACAGAAGAATGGACATGCCAAGTGCCTTCAGATTCTCCGGTGTCGTGATCTGTGCCAGATTGGAAAATGTAAAACTACCCTCATCACTGGTAAATGCATAATACACGATCACCAACAGCGGAATCACTACAAATGACACGGACCAGAACAGATACGGACCGGCAAGCAAACGCTTATTCTTCAATGTTTACCGCCTCCTCATCTTCCGATTCCGGTTTTTTCATGATCTGGATATCAAACGGATCCACATGAATGCTGACTTCTGTTCCAACCGGGAACATATCTGTGCTGTGCACCAGCCACTCATAGTTGTTCGCCATGACTTCCATCTCATAATGTACACCTTTGAAGATCATATGTGTGACTACACCATCAATGCTTCCCTGCCCCGGTTTCAGAAGATCGATATCTTCCGGACGGATGACAACGTCAACCGGTCGGTTCTGTCCGAACCCTTCATCCACACATGGAAAATTAACACCCAGTATCTTAACAAGACGATCCTGCACCATTGTCGCGGAAATGATATTACTCTCACCGATAAAGTCCGCCACAAAAGCATTCTCCGGCTCATTGTAGATTTTTTCCGGTGTTCCGATCTGTTGGATATACCCCTGATTCATGACCACGATCGTATCAGACATGGTAAGTGCCTCTTCCTGATCATGTGTTACATACAGAAAGGTTATCCCCAGCTCATTTTTGAGACGGATCAGCTCATACTGCATATCCTGTCGAAGTTTCAGATCCAGCGCACCGAGCGGCTCATCCAGAAGCAGTACCTTCGGCTCATTTACGATCGCACGTGCGATTGCAATACGCTGCTGCTGTCCACCACTCAAAGAATCCGGCATGCGGTTCTCAAAACCATCCAGATTCACAAGCTTCAATGCATATTTGATCTTGTCATAAATATACTGTTTACTTTTATTCTTTATCTTTAATCCAAAAGCAATGTTATCCGCAATATTCATATGAGTAAACAACGCATATTTCTGAAATACGGTATTCAACTGACGCTTATTCGGCGGAAGATTCGTGATATCCTGCCCGTCAAAGATCACACGCCCCTTATCCGGTGTCTCGAATCCTCCCAAAATACGAAGTGTAGTAGTCTTTCCACATCCACTCGGACCAAGTAATGTCAGGAATTCATTCTCCCTGATGTAAAGATTCAGTTCATCCAGAACTGTCTGCATCCCGTAGGATTTGGAAATGTCGATCAAGTCGATCAGCTTATTGCTCATTGGTTGTTCCTCCCTAAAAAGTATCCCCTCTTTTTCATAAGAAAATTTATTAATAACAACTTTATTTTTGTATCATAAAAGCGTTACGATTTCAATAGATTTTGCGAGATTTTTGTACAGTTGATTTTCACCGAAGGTTTTCCTGTATTACTCTCTATTGCTGCGATCATCTCTTCACGGATAAAGCCAGCTGCTGTGGATTTTTGCCAGCAGTCTTGCATTATGATATGCCATTTTTAATGTCAGACATGTCCTGCCCAGATATTTGCTCCCATCCTCTGTCTTTACACAGGCAAGTGCCAGATCAGCTCTGTCCGGATTTTGCAGACAGACAGGAATGAGAAACTGGATTCCATGGTTATAATACTGCGGAATGGCTGTCCGATAATCGGCCTCAAGCATTCTTTTTGTCTGCCGCAAGGCTCCGTCAAACAGTTGTACTTTCATTACACTACCGCGAATCGTCTCCGGAAGTCTCTGACAATTCTCCGTTTCTTCAAAAATATGTTCATACTGAGGCACGATATCCAATCCGGTATCAAAAATAAGTTCAGCCGGATCCGTTACATATTCCGCACGTTTCGGAAGATTGACAATTCCTGATTTTAATAAATGATATTCTGTGTAGAAGCCGTCCAGAAACCATCTCTGCCTGTCCGGCACCAGATTTGGGATAAAATATGCGTAGACCGGCTGATAATACATATTAAAAAGTCCTGTATTAAAAATTGCGTATTCCTCTGTCTCCAGTAATTTTTCTTCTTCATATACCCGCTGAAATGTATGCTCCAGATACCCTTTCAGGATTCCATTGTCATCATTGCCTCCAAAACTCCATTTTTCCGGGACGATTCTGGCCAGATTCTGTATCTGCCGGTTGTAGTTCCCGCAGTACGTGTACTCAAACAGATTCAATTATTTTACCTCCTGCATTTTGATTCCATTACTTATACTAATATTGTATTTGGGAAAATCTCCGACAGAACTGCCGGTAAAGAATATATATAGAAAATAGCACAACTTTTCTTCTGAGACAATTTCGAGTTCTGTCGAAAGATGTCTTCTTTTTATTATTTGCGGGATTATGCCTGTAAACACTACTGGTTTTATAACCTCCAGATCTGCTTTGTATATAAATAAGGTTGAATGATTTTTCTATAGTAATCCCACATGGTACATGCTATAATAGGGAACTGAAATAAGCACTTTCCAACGGAAATGCGGAGCTTACAGGTAAGTTGCTTATATATTTATTTTTCAAGGAGGCAACGAACTTAATATGACTAAAGAAGAATTTCGAAAACTGACTGAGAATATACTGATTCTGGATGGTGCCACAGGCTCCAACCTGATGGCAAGTGGTATGCCACGCGGTATCTGTACAGAAACCTGGGTTATCGATCACAAAGATATTATCCAGGATCTGCAGCGTGCCTATATTCAGGCAGGAAGTCAGGTAATCTATGCTCCTACTTTTGGCGGAAACAGTATAAATCTTGAGAAACACGGACTCAGAGATAAGATTGAAGAGATCAACCGTACTCTGGTCGGCTATTCTAAGGAGCTGGCCGGCAGCGGTATCTATGTAGCCGGTGATATCACTACTTCCGGATCTTTTATCACAGCTGATGGGGATTATACTTACACAGAAGCTTATAATATGTATCAGGAACAGATCCGTATTCTGGCAGATGCAGGTATTGATCTGATTGCAGCCGAAACAATGATCAATATTGAAGAAACTCTTGCAGCTGTAGATGCCGCCGCTTCTGTATGTGATCTTCCGATCATGTGTACCATGACTGTTGAAGCTGATGGAAGTATCTTCAGTGGTGGAAATGCTGTGGAAGCAGCTGTTTCTCTTGAAGCAGCCGGCGCAGATGCTGTAGGTATCAACTGCTCAGTGGGACCTGATCAGCTGGTATCTGTTGTTCGAAACATTAAAGAAAATGTTTCTATTCCAGTTATCGCCAAACCAAATGCCGGTATGCCGGTCATCGATGAAAAGGGAAATGCTGTATACAGCATGAATGCAGAAGAATTCGCCCATCATATGAAAGTCCTGATTGAAAACGGTGCTTCTGTTGTTGGTGGTTGCTGCGGTACCACTCCTTCATTCATCAAAGCTTTGCATGACACGATCAGATAAGCGATAATTTTTGTTTGAACTGATCCAGTTTGTAAATTTTGATCGGACACAACTTATAAACAAACAATCTAAAGGAGCTTTTGCAAAACAGACATATATTCATCTATAATGCAGAAGCTCCTTTTCCATGCAACAATTTAAGGCATGATTGAATTTCCGGCCTAATCATTTCACCTGGATTGCTTTTTCGGGACACATCTCCTGGCAGCAGAAACAACGGATACATTTCTTATAATCATATACTGGTGGATTCTCTCTGCCTTTACGGAAATCAACGGCCTTGTCCGGAACCGGACAGCTCTTCACACAAATCCCACACCGGATACAACGCTCCGGCTCAATATAAGGCTTCTTCTGAAAAATATTCAAGGCCTTCGCAAGACGTTCCCACATACCGGAACGTACCACTCTCCGGTCCACATCAAAATACGGATTTCCATACTGTGCTACTGCATCCTTCATTGAAATCTCACCGGACGGAGTAACAATTTCAATTTCTTCCGAACGCCAGGTACCAAGTCCCATTTTTTCTCCATGATAATTCGTTGGAACCATCTCCGGATTCAGATGGATCAGGTTACAGAACACACTATCAAGTGCAACCGGATCCCGTGACATCAGCATCACATTCATTGGAGCAGGATCTCCGGAACCTGGTCCGTTCCCCTCCATGGCCACAATTCCATCCATAATATACAGCCGCGGCTTCACATACTGATTCAGATCGACAAGCATACGGGCAAAACTGTCTGCACTTGGGTACAATGTATGACCTTTGGCTTTGTGAAATCCATAAACGAATCCATAGCTGTTTTTCACAGCTCCCGTGATGCGTTCCAGTGCATGCGTCTTCATTTTGCAAAGAGAGATCACACAGTCTTTTTCCAGAAGTTCTTTCGGCAAAATAAATTCTTTTGCCTGTATTCCTTTCGGATAGTCTACATGGATTCCCGTCGTATAATCAATAGCCGGAATATCCAGTTTCTCAAGATACGTATCCATTCCTGTCCCATGGATCACTTTAGAAGTTGTTCCATTTCCGCAAGAATCTGCAAGTGCCATATCCTGATATCCTTTTTCTCTCATCAGTCGGGCAAACATTCCCACAACCGTCGGATGTGTGATCACTGCCTTATCAACTTCCGCTTTCTTTAGAAGATTCGGCTTCAGCAATACAGACTCTTCTTTACCGACAATATTCTCGATTCCGCCCAGAAGCTCCAGTCCGATTTCAAGATTCTCATAAACAATTTCTTCCCTGTAAGAATTACAGGGAAGAAGAATGACTTTACTTTTTTTTATTCATTATAATCCTCATTTAACAGCAGAAACTTTCTCTCCGCCAAGATCTGTCTCACGAATTGCTTTTCGTACCGGAAGTACACACGCCGGAACAACAGACAGAAAATCAACTCCCATCTCCAGAAATTTTTTCGTCAGTGCTGTGTCCGCTGCGATTTCTCCGCAGATGCCAACCTTACGGCCTTCCTGATGTGCCGCATCCACAACCATACGCACCATACGAAGAATTGCCGGATGATGATCGTTGTATTTGTCTTTCAGAAGAGGATTCTGACGATCCATCGCAAGCGTATACTGTGTCAGGTCATTGGTTCCAATACTTAAGAAATCAACATGTTTTGCAAGTTCCCGGCTAATCATGACTGCTGCCGGTGTCTCGATCATGATTCCTGTCATGATCTCTTTAAATGGAATGTTTTTTTCGCGCAGTCCTTCTTTTACTTCCTCAATGATCTGCCATATCTCATCCATTTCTTCTTCAGAATCGATCATCGGGAACATCATTGCGAGATTACCATACGCACTGGCACGATAAATTGCACGAAGTTGTGCTTTAAACATTCTTCTTCGGTCAAGACAGAGACGAATCCCACGGTTGCCCATGATAGGATTGGTTTCCTGCGGAATGTCCAGATACGGAGCCTGCTTGTCTGCTCCGAGATCCGCAGTACGGATCACCGCAAGTCTCTCGCCCATTGTCTCTGCTACTTTTTTATATGCACGGAAAAGTTCATTTTCTCTCGGATAATTTTCTCTTCCAAGATACTGGAACTCACTTCGCAGAAGCCCAATTCCCTTGGCGCCATAAAAAAGGACACTGCTCAGATCACTCATATTTCCAATATTGGCATAAAGACCAATATTGCTGCCATCCTTTGTTTCATCTTTCTGCGCCTTCAGTTTCAGAAGTTCCTCTCTCTCTCTTCGATCCGCTTCCAGACGAATCTCATATTCTTTCTGGATTTCCGCATCCGGGTTAAGATAAAAAGTTCCTGTATAACCATCTACGATTGCTGTCTTTCCATCCCACTCATCATCAGCTGCAACATCGACCAAAGTTGGAATTTCCATTGTTTTCGCCATAATTGATGCATGAGATACTGCTGAACCATGATGCATGACCACAGCCAGAAGTTTATCCTTGTCCATTTCCATAATCTCAGTCGGCGACAATGCCTCCGCAACCAGGATCACAGGTTCGTCCCCAAGATTAATACGGATGGCTGCACCACCCAGTATCTGGATCAGGCGGTTGGAAATCTCCTGCATATCATTGATTCTTCTTCGAATGACCGGCTCTTCCAGATGTCGGAATGTCTCAACCAGTTCATCTCTGTTGATCATAACTGCATAAGCAGCATTTACCTTTTCATTGGCAATGCTGCTTTCAATTGCATTCTGGTAACTTTCGGATTCCAGAAGTTTAATCTGGCGAAGAAAAACACCGGCCTCCTGTTCATTCAGAAGCCTGTTGGCTTCATACAGCTCATGAAGTTTCTGAACCGCCTGAAGCCGGGCTTCCTGAAAATTACTGATTTCTTTTTTTATGTTGCTGACCAGACACTGACGTATCTGGTATTCCCCTCTGCTGTAATACAGTATCTTGCCGATGGCTATTCCTGAAAAGGTAGCAGTACCTTTATAGATTTCCATCCTGCTTCCCCCTTATTTTATCAGTCGCAGGCAGCTTTGAACTCTGTCCAGTTCTTATTGTAAGCTTCTTCTGCTTCTGCGCTGATATTTTCTACTGCTGATCCCTCTGTTACGGAATCCGGTACTACAAGGTCCTGATTCTCAAGCAGGGAATCTGCTGCTTTGTTTGTGCTGTAGTATCCGATATAATCGAAACATTTTGCTGCATTTTCCGGCTGAAGAATGTAATCCATGAACTGATATGCCTCATCCTTGTCCGGTGCCTGGCTCGGAATGAACATTCCCATTACACCAAATCCAAGACCTTCTTCCGGATATACGACTTTAAGGTCCGGATTTTCCTGAAGGGCGGCTGTTACCTGTGAAGTGTACAGGAATGCAACACTTGCCTCTCCGTTCAGAAGAGAATCCTGTGTATTGTCATCCTGAATCAGACGAACATTCGGTGCAAGCTCCAGAAGTTTCTCACCTGTTTTAGCGATATCATCTGTATCCTGATCATTGAAATCCTGACCAAGTACAAGGTTTGTGATACCATTGATAACACGATAGTTTGCAGTCAGTGCAATGCTATCTTCAAGTGACGGATCCCAGAGATCATTATATCCCTTGATATCAATATCTACCATATCCGGATCATATACGATCAACGGAATACCTGCTCCATATGGTGCAGTATATTCATCGTTCGGATCATAGAACTGTCCCTGATACAGCGGGTTGATGTTATCCCATCCGGATAATTTGGATGTATCAAGTTTTTCTACAAGACCTTCCTGGATTGCGGTTTCGATAATATAATCATCTGCAACAACAACGTCGTAGTCTCCACCTTTTGCCATGGAAAGCTTTTCCAACATGTTTTCATCAGTGTCGAAATTGGAATATACCACTTTTATTCCAGTTTCTTCTTCAAAACCATCCAGTACTTCCTGTGGGAACATGTTTTCCCATGTGTAGAGTACAAGCTCTTTGGAATCTGCACTTACAGACACGCTCATAGCCGGAATGACCATTGCTGCACATAATGCGCATACTACTAATTTTTTCATAGCCTTCTCTCCTCTTGTCTTTTATTATAAACTCTTCATGAAGCCTATGAATTTAAGTATAGCCTACTTTGACTTCATTGAAAAGAGTTTATTCATTGTTTTTGCTATTTTTGACTTTTTTGGTCCTGATTATTTAGTTCTATGTTTTGTCAGCTTTCCGATCAGATTATAAACCAGAAGGATCAACAGCGTAAACACCAGCATGATCGTGCAGAGAGCATTGACCTCCGGCGTAACACCGGTCTTGATCTGGGTATAGACCTTAATCGGCAAAGTTGCCAGACGTGGTCCGTTGATAAAGATACTGATGACGACATCGTCCATGGACATTGCAAACGCCAGAAGGGATCCGGACAACACCGCCGGCATGATCAGCGGTAAGATGATGTCCCAGAATGCCCGGAAGGGACCGGCTCCGAGGTCTCTCGCTGCTTCCTCAAGTGACGGATCCATGCCCGCCAGTCGTGCCTTGACTTCCATCAGTATATATGGCACACAGAAAACGGTATGACCGATCAGTAATGTCAGCATACCAAATGGCAGATTCATCATATAGAAAAATGCCATCAGTACCATACCAAGGATGATCTCAGGGATCATCAGCGGTAAAATAGAAATATATTCCAGAATCCCTTTTGTCTTCCAGTGGATCCTGGAAAGTCCTACTGCACCCAGGGTGCCGATCACAGCAGATACCAGGCAGCTCACCACACCCAGAAAGAGGCTGTTTCCAAGTGCCTCGATCATTGCATCATCATGAATCAGTTCCTGATACCATTTCAGAGAAAATCCGGTAAATCTTACAGGAAGCTTTGATTCATTAAAGGAAAATACGATAACCACCGCGATTGGCAGATACATCAGTACAAAAATCAGTCCAAGATAAAACCCGGAGAGCTTTGAATTCTTTTTTTCATCCCACACCCTCCAATTCTTTTGCATTTGTTACTTTTCGATACAACATGATCATCAGTGTTGTAAGGATCATCAGGGCAACTGCCAGCGCCGCTGCAAACGGCCAGTTGTTTCCTTTTGTCATCTGTTCCTGGATCAGGCTGCCGACGAGAACGATCTTATTTCCACCAAGAATATCAGCAATAAAGAACAAACCCATGGACGGAATAAATGTCAGAATCACACCGGATAACAGCCCCGGCAGTGTCAGTTTAAAAGAAACCGTCCAGAAAGCTTTAAAGGGGCTTGCTCCAAGATCTCTTGCCGCTTCCACCAGTGACCAGTCCAATTTTTCTGCGCTGGAATATACAGACAGGATCATAAATGGAAGAAGCACATAAGTCATACCGATCACGATTGCCGGATAGCTGTACAAGATACGCAAAGGTTTCTCGATCAGTCCAAGGCTCTTAAGGGCATGATTCAGAAGCCCCTTTGTCTGTAAAATGATCATCCAGCCATACAGACGAATCAAGGAATTGACCCAGAACGGCAGCATCAGAAAGATCATAGCACGTTTTTTCCACTGTTCAGAAAGCTTCGCCATAAAGTAGCCAAACGGATAACCGATCAGACAGATAATGATCGTACTGGTCACAGCAAGCTGGAAAGAACCGGTGAATGTTTTCATATAGACCGGATCAAGAATTTTTTTATAATTTGCGAGTGTAAATACCCACTCCACACCATGACCTGCTTTTGGCTGTGCAAAGCTTAATGCCACCATATAAAGCAGCGGGCCTGCAACAAAAATGATCGTAAAGATATACAACGGCAGGATCATCCAGACAGAGCCGGATTTATGTTTCTTCATACTGCCGCCCCGCTTTCTGTCTCAGACGGAAGATCAACCAGAACCGCATTCTCAGCATCAAAATGACAGGTGACTTTCTGTCCCGGCTGCACACCGGCATCAATTCCATGTCTGTTTGCAATAACTTCTGTTCCATCTGCAAGCTTCAACACAACACGAAGAAGTCCGCCTGCAAAACTTTTTTCAACAACAACCGCTTCCATACCACTCTGGCAAGTCTCATCAAAAATCATATTCTCACTGCGGACAGCCAGCGTCACTGGTGTACCCGGAGCAATTTTTTTGCCTTCTGCCACAGCAGAAACAATACTGCCTGCAAGTGAAACTTTGAGAATATCTGCTTCTGTTTCCTGCGCAGTACCTTTTAAAATATTGGCATTTCCAACAAAAGTCGCCACATAACTGGTTTTTGGATGATTATAGATCTCATCCGGTGTCCCAATCTGTTCAAAGGTTCCTTTATTCATGACAGCAATACGGTCGGACATGTTAATTGCCTCTTCCTGGTCATGCGTAATATAAATAAAAGTAATTCCAAGCTTTTTTTGTAACCTCTTCAGTTCAAGCTGCATGGCACGGCGCAGCTGCAGATCCAGTGCTCCCAACGGCTCATCCAGAAGCAGCACCTTCGGATTATTGACCAGCGAACGGGCAATTGCCACACGCTGTCTCTGTCCACCGGAAAGTTCTGACGGCTTTCTCTTCTCGTATCCTAGAAGCTGTACCAGTTCCAGCATCTCAGATACTCGTTTTTTAATCTCTGCTTTTGGTATCTTTTTCAATTTCAGTCCATATCCAATGTTATCCGCCACTGTCATATGTGGAAATAACGCATAATTCTGAAATACTGTATTTACATCACGTGCTTCCGGTGCCAGTGCTGTGACATCTTTTCCCTCCAGATATACCTTGCCGGAATCCGGTGTCTCCAGACCTGCTATGATACGCAGAGTTGTCGTCTTTCCACATCCCGAGGAACCCAGAAGTGTAATAAACTCCCCCTTGTCGATAGAGAGACTGATTTCCTTCAGAACCACTTCATCTTTTGAAAACGACTTCCTGATATCTTTTAATTCCAAACATTTTTCTGCCATTTGTCTTTTGTCTTTCCTCCTGCTGTTTTATTGTATTCCTGCATTCAGCAATTCCTTACATTTTATTCTATCGTATTCTTCACATACTGAATGTAACTTTCCTTATTGAATACTGGTGTATAGCTTTTTGTAATCTTTTTTGCTTCCTGTCCGCCATTCTTAAGAAGTTTATATACAGTCAGTGCCAGAAGCTTCGCCGGTAAAATATAGGCTTTTTCCGGATCTGTGATCTTGAAATCTGCCCCATGAAGTTTTCCTTCAAAACCCTTGAATGTAAAATTCACAACCGGAACAAGATGGCTGAGATCTCCTACATCCGTGCAGGCATTATTAAAATCACCTTTCTGTACTGTACGATAATTCAGTCCAAGGTCATCCGCCGCCTCGATCAGTGCGTTGTCTGCTGCTCTCGGGATGATCGGCATATAACCCTGAAGCTTCTCCATTTCTATTTTTCCACCAAAAGCATAGGCTGAACCGGCATACGCACGATTTACCATATCTGTAATCTCACAAATCTTGTCAAGCGATGCTGCACGAACCTTCGTCTCAACAATTGCCTCGTCCGGCACACTGTTGATCACATCGCCGGCCTTCCGGATCACATTATGAAGTCGAACATGATCTTCTTCACGGAAAGTCTCACGCATCAGTCCCATCATTTGAATTGCACTTGTCGTTATACTTAAAGCATTGACACCATTCCATGGGTCAATAGCTCCATGTGCAGCCTTTCCCCGCACCGTAACACGCTCCGCACTGTAGCCATTACAGGCCGGATTCCCAAGATAAAAATCTTCTTCAACAGGAACCATATGCACATGCGTCGTTAATGCAATGTCCGTATCGTCGAAGACACCTGTGCGAATTCATCTCGCTTTTACCTGCAACAGAACTCAATGCCTTCGTTTTTTTAATCTGGTACGTTTGTCTGCATCAATGTACTCCTCTGCAGGAACTGCAAGAAAATTCACAGTTCCCGCAAGACATTTCTGCACATCCGGATCTGCCATTGCGATCGCACATCCGATCATTGCCGCCATCTGTGCATGATGACCGCAGGCATGTGCCACGCCTGTTACCGGATTCGCATTGGGATGGGAATGACATCCAATCGCATCCAGTTCTCCGATCACAGTCAGGGAAGGACCTTCTTTTATACTTTTCGTTCCCTTCACACCGGTACGGGCAAGATGTTCTGTCACTTTATATCCTAAATTCTTCAGAACTTCTGCAGTCTTCCCGGCTGTACAAAATTCTTCAT
>ENA-OQDC01000050-OQDC01000050.1-human-gut-metagenome-genome-assembly--contig:-NODE-50-length-80955-cov-5.289541_pt1 | contig 80955 bp, 79 predicted proteins | sample MGYA00242770_ERZ504601 | MGnify/ENA primary metagenome ERZ504601 (study PRJEB26092, sample SAMD00036305) | human gut metagenome | host: Homo sapiens | study: EMG produced TPA metagenomics assembly of...
GGCCACGCCAAGAGCACGACCTTCACTTTCAAGGACGACCTGCACGCCGCCGTCTACGGCTACAAGCACTACATCATCATCCTCTCTGACAGCTCGGAACAGGCCGAGGGCTTCCTCGTCGACATCAAGACGGAGCTGGAGGAGAACGCTGCCCTGAAGGAAGACTTCGGCGAGCTGGAAGGCAAGGTCTGGAAGTCCTCTGTCATCCTGCTGGCCAACGGCGTCAAGATTGAGGCAATCGGCTCGGGCAAGAAGATCCGTGGCCGACGTCACAAGCAGTGGCGTCCCGACCTTATCGTCTGCGACGATCTGGAGAACGACGAGAACGTCAACACGCCGGAGCAACGCAAGAAGCTCCGCGACTGGTTCTATAAGGCGGTCTCCAAGGCGGGCGACACCTACACCGACATCGTTTACATCGGCACGCTGCTCCACTTCGATGCGCTGCTGGCCAACGTAGCGAAGAACCCGAGCTATAAGTCGGTACGCTATCAAGGCGTCATCAGCTTCGCCACCAACGGCGAGCTGTGGGACGCATGGGAGTCCATCTTCACCGATCTCTCCAACGACAACCGACAGGAGGATGCACTGGAGTTCTTCCAAGCGAACCGCGAGGCGATGCTGGAGGGCACGGCGGTCTTATGGGAGGAGAAGCTCTCCTACTACGACCTCATGGTCATCCGCATCTCCGAGGGTGAGGCGTCCTTCAACAGCGAGATCCAGAATGACCCCATCGACCCGGAGAACTGCACCTTCCAAGAAGAGTGGTTTGACTTTGGGACGACGAGGGCAAGGCGCAGCCAGACTTCTCCGACCCGAAGTTTCTCTTCGTCGGCGCGAACGACCCATCGCTGGGCAAGAACAAGAAGTCGGACACCAGCTCCATCATCGCACTGGCGAAGGACACGCAGACGGGCTACCTCTATGTCGTGATCGCGGACATTGCCAAGCGCAAGCCGGATCAGATCATTGAGGACGCCCTCGACGCGAGCCGACGCCTCCAGCGGGAGTACAAGCGGCCCTACTACAAGTTCGGCGTGGAGACGGTGCAGTTCCAGTATTACTTCGCCGAGATCATGCGGCAGCGTGCGGCAGCGGTCGGCGAGTATCTCCCTATCGAGGAGATCAACAGCACGCAGAACAAGGATGCGCGCATCCAGTCCCTGCAGCCGTTCGTGAAGAATGGCTACATCAAATTCAGCAAGAAACACAAGACACTGCTAAAGCAGATGACCGAGTACCCGATGGGCAAGAACGACGATGCGCCGGACGGCCTCCAGATGGCGGTCAAGCTGGCGCTTGACGTCAAGATCGGGCGCAGGGTCGACTACAGAAGCGTCATCGCCCGCGCCCTCGACTTCCGGCGCGGAGCCTACTAAGGAGGTGAGGCGCATGATTATCCAAGAGAACACAATCATCCACGGCGACAGCCTCACCGTGCTCCGTCAGATGGAGCCGGAGAGTGTCGACGCAATCATCACAGACCCGCCCTACGGCATCAACTATGTCTCTCAGACGGGGGCGTCCATCAAGAACGACAAGAGCCCCTTCATCTGGTTCCTCTACGACGCCTTCCGCGTACTCAAGTCCGGCGAGGCTGGACGCGGTGGCCTGATCTGCTTCACCCGTTGGGATGTGGAGCAGACCTTCATCGACGCGATGAAGATCGCGGGCTTCAACGTCAAGAGTGAGGTCATTTGGGATAAGGTCTACCACGGCATGGGTGACACCAAGGCAGCGTTTGCACCGTCGCATGAGAACATCGTCTTCGCGGTTAAGGGCAAATACAGTTTCCCCGGTAGCCGCCCAAAAGACCTCGTCACATTCCCGAAGATCAACAGCTCCAAGATGGTGCACCCCACCGAGAAGCCTGTTGGTCTGCTGGCTAATCTCATCTCCTCGGTCACGAAACCGGGCGACCTCATCCTCGACCCGTTTGCCGGAAGCGGTTCCACGCTGGTCGCGGCGAAGAAGACGGGGCGTCGCTTCATTGGCATCGAGCTGGATGACGATTACTTCGTCACGGCCCAGCGGCGCATCGAGGAGGTGCGGGAATGAGCCGACTCAGGCAGCTCGTCACCCGGCTTAGACGCCCGGATATGCGGGAGGTCGCCGTGGCGCAGGTCTCCGACAAGTACAGCGAGTATCCCAGCAATGGCTTGACGCCTGTCAAGCTGGCTGAGATCCTCCGAGAGGCCGACGCGGGCGATGTTCTTCGGCAGATGGAGCTCTTTGAGGAAATGGAGGAGAAAGACCCTCACCTATTCAGTCAGCTCCAGACGCGCAAGAACGCCGTCACGGGCCTTGACTTCGAGGTGATTCCCTTCGGCGACGAACCGCTGGACAAGGAGATCGCCGACTTCATCGAAGAGCAGCTCAACGGCATCGAGAGCTTCGAGGATGTGGAGAATGACCTGCTCGACGCAATCGGCAAGGGCTTCGCCGTATCCGAGATCCTGTGGGGCTATGACGAAGGGCACGTCGTGGTGCAGGACATCAAGACGCGACACCAGAAACGCTTCTTTTGGGACACGCTGGACGATTCGTTCAAGGTGCGAACGAAGGACGTGCCGGAGGGCATCCTGCTCCCGGCGAACAAGTTCATCGTTCACAGGTACAAGGCTCGCAGCGGTCACACCTCTCGGGCTGGCATCCTCCGAGTTGTGGCGTGGATGTACCTCTTCAAGAACTACGACCTGAAGGACTGGGTCAGCTTCGCTGAGATCTACGGTCTGCCGCTCCGGCTGGGCAAGTACGCGCCGGGAGCGAGCGACAGCGACAAGGCGGCGCTCATGCGAGCCCTCATCCAGATTGGCTCCGACGCGGCGGGCATCATCCCGGATGGCACGAGCATCGACTTCATTACCACGGAGAAGACCTCCAGCTCCGACCTCTATGAACGGCTGGCTCGTTACTGCGATGAACAGATCTCCAAGGCGATCCTCGGCCAGACGCTGACTTCCGACTCGGGCGGCGGCAGTTACGCACAGAGCAAGACGCACAACGATGTCCGGCACGATCTCACCGTCGCCGACTGCAAGGCGCTGGCGTCCACCCTCCGGCGCGACCTCATCCGCCCGCTGTGCATCTTCAACTTCGGCGAGGACAAGCGCATCCCCTACATCCGCTTCGACTGCGAAGAGTCCGAGGACTTGACACAGACGGCGACAATCCTCGGCACGCTCATCGAAAAGGTCGGGCTTCGGATACCCACGAGCTTCGTCTATAAGAAGTTCTCCATCCCCGAGCCGGAGGAAGGTGATGAGATTGCAAAGCCCACCTACGGAGGCGGCATGGGCGGCGTGCTGCCGTTCAAAAGCGATGCGCTACTCTCCCTCAAGGCGGGAGCTGACGCGCCGATCGGCACGCAGCAGCACATTGACAGGCTCGCCGCCGCCGCACTCCACAAGGGCGTGGGCAGCTTCAAGCGCGCGTTCGAGCCGGTTCTCAAAATGATTGAGAACGCAGACAGTCTCGAACAGCTCCGCGAGCTGATGGAGGATGACACAGCCGTCGCCGAACTCTACGCCGCGATGGATGTCTCTGAGGTCGAGGAGCTGCTGCAGAAGGTTATGCTCTACGCCGATCTTGAGGGGCGGGTGGTTGAGGATGGATGAGTTCACCGCACTTTTCAGCCGCAAGGACATGACCTTTGAAGAGGCGGTCGCGTACTTCAAAGAGCGCGTCCCTGTAACCGCCTCGCGGTTCTATCAGATCGCCGCCGAGTACCGCGCCCTCGCCTTTACGGTCAGCGGCTACACGAAGGCGCAGGTGCTCAAGAAGTTCTACGACGAGCTGCTGGCCGCACTGGAGGATGGTAACAGCCTTGCGGAGTTTCGCGAGAATATGAACGACTTCCTCGAAGCAGAGGGCTACGAGGGCATCACGCCCTACCAAGCCGAGAACATCTTCCGCACCAACATCCAGACGGCCTACAATGTGGGCCACTACAAGCGGATGACCGAACCGGGCGTCAAGGCGCTGCGGCCCTACTGGCAGTATGACGCCGTCAACGACTCAAAGACCCGCCCGAGCCACCTTGCGATGGATGGGCGCGTGTTCATGGCGGACGATCCCATTTGGGACACATGGTTCCCGCCCAACGGCTTCAAGTGCCGCTGCACGGTCAAGACGCTCTCCAAGCGCCAGATGGAGCAGCGGGGGCTGACGGTGGAGACCGAAGCACCGAGGGCGGCGCGGCTGGAGGATGGGCGCTTCGTCAACATCCTGCCCGACCCGCAGTTCGATACCAACCCCGCCAAGGTACGCTATCAGCCAGACCTCACAGGCTACCCCGAGCCACTCAAAAAGGCGTACCAAGAGCGCGAAAAGGGGAACACTCCGCCATAAGGCCACAGAGCCCCGCTGTGCGCGTTTTGCTCTCGGCAGGGTAATTTGACGGGTGCGGCAAATAAGGGGCGTGCGCACGCGCTCTAACGCCGTTTCCGGGCGGTTCGCGGCGACACCAAAGGAGGACAGATGCAAATGGATGGTTTTTTGACCCTAAAAGGCGGCAATGTGGAGCTCGTGGGAGCGCCGGAGACGATCTTCGTCCTCCCCATCGGCCACGTTGTCAGCTCGAAGGGTGAGTTTGATGTAGACGATGAGAGCTACAAGGCGATGAAGGCGCAGATCGCCAAGCGCGGCGTGGATCTCGTCGTTGACTACGAGCATCAGACGCTCAAAGGGTGCGAGGCACCCGCAGCCGGATGGGTGAAGGAGCTGAAGCTGGAGGACGGGCAAATCAAGGCCGTCGTCGAGTGGACGCCCCGAGGGGCGCGGTACCTTGAGAACAAGGAGTACCGCTACCTCTCCCCGGTCGTGAATGTCCGCAAGGCGGACAACAAGGCGGTCGGGCTCCACTCGCTGGCACTTACCAACACTCCGGCGATCGAGGGGATGAACCCCATCGTCAATTCAGACAATTTTGAAGGAGGACAACATTCTATGGACATCAAGAAGCTGGCGGAACTGCTCGGTTTGAGCGAGGACGCCACGGAGGAGCAGGTCGTGGAGGCGCTCAAGGCTTGCCTCGCCGAGAACCGCAGCCTCAAGGAAACGGAGAAGCAGCCGCCCGAGAACGTCGTGGCGAACAAGGCGGTCTGCGAGCTGCTGGGTCTGAAGGCGGGCGCTGCCGCCGAGGACGTGACCGCAAAGATCATGGAGCTCAAGAGCGGCACGGTCGACGGCGTCAACCTCGCCGAGGAGCTGAAGGCGCTCAAGCAGCAGAATGCGGAGCGCGAGGCCAACGACGCTGTCATCCTCGCCCTGAAAGCGGGCAAGATCACCCCGGCGCAGAAAGAATGGGCTAAGAGCTACGCCCTGAGCGACCCGAAGGGCTTCGGCTCCTTTGTGGAGAAGGCCCCGCAAATCGTGCCGATGGACAAGATTGAGCTGGACGACGTCAAGGCCCTCAAGAGCGACGCGCTGGACGCCGACACGCTGCTGGTCTGCAAGCAGCTCGGAATCTCGCCCGACGACGTCAAGAAGTACGGTATGAAGGAGGACTAAGATCATGGCAAAACTGACTGATGTGAGAGATACCCCTGAGATCGCCAACGGCGCAAAGGTTATCGCGGTGCCTGTGAAGGGCGGTACCACCATTTATCAGGGTGCACTTGTCGCTCTGGACGCGAGCGGCTACGCAATCCCCGGCAAGAAGGCCGAGAGCCTGACCGCTGTGGGCCGCGCCGAGGAGACGGTGACAAATACGGGCGCAGACGGCGAGTTGGTCATCCGCGTCGCTCGCGGCGTATTCGTCTTTGACAACACCGCTACCGCTGCGAATAAGATCACCGCCGCCCATGTTCTCAAGCCCTGCTACATGGAAGACGACCACACCGTCACGGCGCTCGCCACGGGCGCGTCCGTGGCTGGCACTGTCATCCGCGTGGATGACGAGGGCGTCGCCGTCGAGTGCGGAGGCTACGTTCCCGCTGCTGCCGCCGCAGGTGTGGGCGGCTAATCGAGTAAGGAGGTACATTCATTATGATCATCACCCCGCAGGCCCTTAGAGGCATCTATACCGCCTTCAACACGGTCTTTAACAAGGCGTTTGAAGGGCAGCATCCCACCTATGAAAAGGTCGCGACCGTCGTGCCCAGCACCAGCGAATCCGAGACCTACGCATGGCTCGGTGACATCCCCGGTATGAGGGAGTGGATCGGTGAGCGCGAGATCCAGAACCTCTCCGGCTCCGCCTACACCATCAAGAACAAGGACTTCGAGCTGACTGTCGGCGTAGACCGCAACGCGGTCGAGGACGACAAGATCGGCCTCTACAATCCTTCCATTCAGATGCTCGGCGAGTCCGCCGCGCTGCATCCCGACGAGCTGGTCTACGGTCTGCTGGCCAACGGCTTCACCGAGAAGTGCTACGACGGCAAGGCGTTCTTCGCTACCGACCACCCTGTCGGCAAGGACAAGGCAAGCAACAAGGGCACCGCGAAGCTGAGCATGGACGCCTACAAGACGGCGCGTACATCCATGATGAGCCTGAAGAACAGCAAGGGCCGCCCTCTGGCGCTGGTTCCCGATCTGCTGGTCGTGCCGCCCGCACTGGAAGCGGACGCCCGCGACATCCTCGTCGCCGACTTCATTAACGGCACGAAGAACACCATGCAGGGCACGGCGGAGATCCATGTGGAGCCTCGCCTCGCAAGCGACTCCGCTTGGTTCCTGCTCTGCACCAAGCGTCCCGTCAAGCCGCTGATCTACCAGCAGCGCAAGAAGGCGAAGTTCGTCTCCAAGACCAACGAGACCGACGACAACGTCTTCATGAGCAAGAAGTTCATCTACGGCGCAGACTCTCGCGGCAACGCGGGCTTCGGCTTCTGGCAGATGGCCTACGGCTCTGACGGCACCACCACCTAAACCGCCCGGGGCAGAAAGGAGGGCACGGCATGAGCTACAGCACACGCGCTGAAGTACGGGACATGGTCAAGGATGACGCGCTCAACGCGATCATCGGCGACACCTTCATTGAAGACCCCGCCGAGCGTGAAGAGCTGGTCTCCCCGATCATCGATGCGGCGATCGCCGACGCGGACGCAGAGATCGACGGCTACCTCGCCAAGAGGTACGCCGTCCCTCTGGCCCCGGCCCCGAGGGTCATCAACAAGTTCTCCAAGGACATCGCGGTCTACAATCTGTTCTCCCGCATCGGCATCGACGAGGGGACGGATCAGAAGACCTACCTGAACCGCTACAACGCGGCGATCAAGTTCCTCACGCTGGTCGCGGAGGGCACGGTGTCCATCGGCACGGAGACGGAAGACCCGGCGAGCGCAGCGGCGGGTGGTTTTAAGGTCAAGTCCAACAGCCGCCTGTTTACCCGCGAGAAGATGAGGGGGATGTAACGCATGGCCATGTACAGCATCCGGCTCGACGGCGACACGCGGGCGATGCTCCGCAGGATCAGGAGCTTCTCGGAGATCGACAAGCAGGGCATCAATGCGGCACTGGCTGAGGGCGCGCGCGAGTCGACGCTGGAACGGTTCAAGCAGAGCAAAGGCCCGGACGGGCGCAGATGGAAGACCTCCATCCGCGCCGCACAGGAGGGCGGCAAGACGCTCATCCAGTCCGCGCAGCTCCGCAACTCCATCCACGCCAAGTCGGACACCTCCGGCTTCGCGGTCGGCACGAACGTCAAGTATGCGGCGACGCATCAGTTCGGAGAACCGGGCCGCACCATCCGGGCGCGGAAGAAGAAAGCCCTCCGTTTTCAGGTGGGCGGCAAGTGGGTCACGAAGAAGCAAGTCCGCATCACCATCCCGGTCCGTCCCTTCCTCGGTCTCTCAGAGGACGATATGCAGGAGATGAAGGCGACGGTCGAGGAGTTCATCCAGAAGGAGGATTGATCTCTTGCTCTACACGGAAAGCAAGCAATATCTCATCGACAAGCTGAAAGCGGCGGGCATCAAGTCCAAGCCGTTTACCACAGAGAAGGCTCTGGAGAAGAGCCAGGAGTCCCACATCGGCGCGGTCTTGTTCGAACGTGAGACTTTCACCCGAAACGGTTCCAAAAAGAGATACAGAGACGAAGAGGGAACGCTGCACAAAAGGCGGAAGATCATGGAACGGGCGACCACGTTCGGCGTGATCATCGGCGGCTACACCGATGATGAAGTCGAGGAGATATTCGACCGCTTTGTGGCGAGTCTTGACCGTGGCATCTACATCGACGGCAACTTCGTCCCCATTGAGATTGAGGGAGCGGATTGGGTCGACAAGGACGACTCACTCCTGAAAGCACAGGTCGCCGTGCAGGTGATGATCACCTTCAACGGCGGCGTTTACCGCGACACGGGCTTCGCACCTCTGACCGATGTCAGAGTGACGTCCGTGGAGAAGATCACATGAAAGGAGCCTACAGATGGCGACTAAAACACAGAAGCCGGAAGGCGCTGCCGCGCCGGAGCTTGTGCCGATCGACAAGCTCCGTGAGCAGCACAAGGTTGGGCGTGCCACCTACGCGGGCGTATGCGCCGCGAATGGCTGGCGGCCCGGTAAGGCGATGACGGAGGACGAGTTCCTCGCCGCCGTCGCCAAGTTCAACAACAGCCCGATGAACGGGCGTAAGAGCAAGGAGGCGAGGAAGTAATGCTTAGAGATGTACGCAGCAACGTCACGGACGGACTGCTCGGCTTCGCCACGGCAACGGGCGACGGTCTGCACATCAAGATCGGCGTCTCCCCCTCTGTCACCGAAAAGCCCATCACCATCCTCGGCAGCATGGGCGCAAGCACCATCAAGTCCAAGCTGGGCCTGTCCCCGCTGGCCGATGCGGTCATGGACGCGGTGCAGGGCGGCGCGGCCCGCGTGTTCTGCATCCCCGTCGCCGCAAGCACCGCTGGCACGATCGGCGAGGTCACGAAGACGGGCGACGGCGGCGGCAGCGTGACCGTGCAGGGCTCGCCCAACAACGCCTACGCGCTCACCGTGCGCTTCACCGCGCAGGGCGGGCTCAACACCGCAGCCTTCGTCTACTCCATCGACGGCGACAACTTCTCGGATGAGATCACCGTCCCCGTCACTGGCAGCTACGAGATCGAGGGCACGGGTCTGACGATCAAGTTCACCGAGGCGAGCTCGCCGGATCAGAAGCCCAGCTCCTTCCTCGTGCGCGACACCTACACCCTCAAGACCACTGCACCGAGCATGACGAACGGCGATGTGCTGGGCGCGATTGAGAAGATCAAGAGCTTCAGCGAGGAGTTCGAGTTCGTCCACATAGTCGGCGGGAGCACGGTGGAGCTGTGGGAGGCGGTCAGTGAAGCACAGAAGGAGCTGATGACGGTCTGCCACAAGCCCTGCTTCTTCCTCATGGAGGCCGCCTATCCCGCCGACGAGGCGGATGGTGACCTGAGCGATTGGGCGCTGCAGATGGAGGCAGACCGTAAGCGGATCAAGAACTCCGACATTCAGGTCTGTGCCGCATGGGGCCGCCTTGTGCGGCTGGACGGCACCACGCAGATTGTCAACCTCGCGGGCCTCGCCTCCGGGCGCTACGCCATGACGAAGGTGAGCGTGTCCATCGGCAAGACCAAGGACGAGGACGCGCTGGGCTTCCCCAAGACGAAGCTGCTGGAGCTGGTTCCCATCGGCTACGACAGCACCGTCATTGAACTGCTGGACGTCGCGGGCTACATGACCTTCCGCGAGTACGACGGCCTTGACGACATCTTTGTCTATCACACGAAGATGATGTGCAAGGACGGCAGCGACTTCCGCTATGCCGAGGATGTGCGTGTGAAGAACAAGATCATCCGCGAGACACGCAAGAAGGCGCTGCAGTTCAAGAACGACGACATCGACCTTGAGGACATTCAGGGCGAGCTGGACGCACGGGCGAAGTTCATCAGCGTGCCGCTTGACCGCATGGTGGAGGACAAGGAGATCAGCTCCTATGAGACCACCGTGGACGAGAGCTGCTACGATACCTTCCTCGAAGATGAGACCATGAGCGTCATCATCCGCTACCTCTCCAGAGGCTACATCCGCGAGGTCGTTATCGACATTGGGCGCTCGGCTCTGAGCAGCAACTAAGGGAGGAGGACAGGCAATGCTGAAGGTAAACGGAAAAGCCTATGATTGGGGCGACGTGGATCTGAAAATCCCCGGCCTGAACATTCAGGTGCAGGAGATCAGCTATGACGACGAGCTGGAGATGGAGGAAGTCTACGGCTCCGGCTCCAAGCCGCGCGGCTACGGCACAGGCAACTATAAGGCGTCCGGCAAGCTCTCCATGCTCCGCGACGACTACGACGATCTGCTGGCCTACTGCAAGCAGAAGGGCGTTCCCTTCTACAAGATGGAGCTGCCCTCCATCATCGTCTCCTACGCCAACGAGGGCGCACGCACGAAGATCGACGAGCTGAAGAAGGTCAAGTTCTCCAAGCGCAGCAACAAGGCAGCGCAGGGCGACAAGAGCCTCACCGTCGACGTCGACATGATGATCGTCGGCGGCGTGTATCAGGACGGCGTCGCACCCGTCTAAGGACAACATTTTTGAGAATAACAAGGAGGAAGTCACACTATGGAAAGCACCAACAACCAGACCCCCGCCCGCAGCAGCGAGGAACAGCTCAAGGCCAAGTACGGCGGCAAGCTCTACCGCGTCGGCATCACCGTCCCTGTGGATGATGAGAGCGAGAAAGAGTTCTCCTACTACTTTAAGCGCCCCACCGTCCCCAGCTATGACCGCTACATCAAGACCGCTGCGCAGGGCATCACCAAGGCAAGCAAGGCGTTCATGCTGGACGCGGTCATCGACGAGGACGCCGAGCGTCTGACGAAGGACATGGAGGAGAACCCCGGCATCGCGATCTCCATCGGCAATAAGCTGACGGAGATCCTCGGCCTGACGGGTACGGCAAATTTGAAGAAGCTCTAAGAGAACGGGTCGCGGAGGTACGGGAGAGCTTCGTGGAGCGCGGGCTCCTTGAGATCTATCGTTTTGTGCCTCCGCCTCTCTTAGAGACCTTTGACCCTGAAACGATTGACGACGTCGATGAGTTCCTCGGATGGGTCGCAAAGGCCCGCTTCATGCAGGAGCTTGAGGAGGGCATCGTCACCCGGGCAATCGTGCGAGCGTTCCCCGAGTGACGGCCTCCCGTCGCTGATCGTTTTCCGCCTCTATCTCAAACTGGAGGTGAAAGCAGAAAATGAGTTTAGAGTCCGTATTTAAGCTGTCGCTCATTATGAACATGATCGACAACCTCTCCGGGCCGATGGCGGGCGTGGCGTCCAAGGTCGGCGCAAACGTCTCCAAGCTGGACGCCGCAAGCCAGACCTTCGGCAGCATGGCAAAGGCGGGTGCGGCGATGCAGGAGACGGGTTCACAGATCGTAAACGCTGTGCTCGCCCCGGTAGAGGCGACCTTTGAAACGCGGCGTGCGCTGGGTGAGCTGGCCTCGCTGGGCGTGCAAGACCTTGAAGCGGTCGAAAACGCCGCACGCAGCTTCTCCGATCAGTGGGCGGGCACGTCGAAGGCGGACTTCATCAGCGCGGCCTACGACATCAAGAGCGGCATCGCCTCCCTCTCTGATGAGGGCGTCGCAGAGTTCACAAGCCTCGCGGCCCTGACCGCAAAGGCGACGAAGTCCACGGCGGGCGAGATGACCTCGCTGTTTGCCACAGGCTACGGCATTTATAAAGACTACTACAGCGACCTGAGCGACATGGAGTTCGGCGAGATGTTCTCGGCTGGCATCTCCGACGCCGTCCGAGCGTTCAAGACCTCCGGCTCCGGCATGGCACAGGCAATCCAGAACCTCGGCGCATCGGCGACCACGGCGCAGGTGCCGCTGGAAGAGCAGCTCTCCGTCTTGGGTATGCTGCAAGCAACGATGGGCGGCGCGGAAGCGGGCACGAAATACAAAGCCTTCCTCCGCAGCGCCACCAAGGGCGGCGAGGCGCTGGGGCTCAAGTTCACAGACGCCAACAACCAGCTCCTGAGTATGCCAGAGATCCTCGACATCCTGCGGGGCAAGTTCGGCGAGACAATGGACGCCGCCGAAAAGATGGAGCTGCAGAAAGCCTTCGGCGACACCGAGGCCGTAGCGCTCATCGACCTGATGTATAACAAGGTCGGCGACCTGCAGGACAACATCGTCAATATGTACGGCTCGCTCGGAAAGGGCGTGTCGGTCACGGAGCAGATGGCCTCCGCCATTCAGGAGACGGAGCCGGAACGCTTCGAGCGACTCAAGCAGCGCATCCACAACGTCACTGAGAGCATCGGAAACTCCCTGCTCCCCACGGTCAACGACCTGATGAGCAAGGGCGAGGGCGTGCTGACGAAGGTCGGCTCGTGGATCGAGAAGAACCAGGAGCTCGTCAAGGTCATCATGCTCATCGTTCTTGCGGTGGGCGGTTTCCTCGCTGTAGGCGGCACGCTGATCGCCCTGATCTCCGGCGTCGGCCTCGTCGTGACAAAAACGGTCAGCGCGTTCAAGATACTCAAGGGCGGCTTCGCACTGGCGCGAGGGGCGCTCACACCACTCATATCCTCGGTGTGGAGCTTCACGGCGGCGCTGCTGGCCAACCCCGTCACATGGGTCGTCATTGGCATTGTGGCCCTCATTGCGGCGCTGGTGCTACTCTACAACAAGTGTGAGTGGTTCCGCAATGCGGTCAACTCCGTCATCAACTTCTTCAAGGAAACGCTGACGGCGGTGGGCTCGGTCGCGAAGTCGGTGTTTGAGGGCATCGGGAACGTGATCGGCTCCGTCATGGACGCGGCAAAGGCGACCGTGTCCGAGAAGCTGTCCAACATCAAGACGGCCTACGAGGAACACGGCGGCGGCATTTCCGGCGTCGCAGCGGCGGCGATGGAGGCGGTCAAGGGCTGGTACACAGCGGGCTACACCTTCATCGACAACCTCACGGGCGGCAAGCTCTCGGAGATCCGTGGGAAGTTCTCGACGGCCATGAGCAACATCGTCCAAGGCATCTCACAGAAGTTCACCGACGCACGCACCGCCTTCTCCAACGGCCTGAACAACATCAAGAACGCCGTCTCCGGCGCGGTCACGTGGTTCTTCGAGTCCGGCAAACGGATCGTGTCCACCTTTGCAAACGGCATCAAGTCCGCCTTCAGCAGCGCGGTCGAGGCCGTAAAGGGCGGCTTGCAGAAGATCCGCAACCTCCTCCCGTTCTCTGACGCGAAGGAGGGGCCGCTGTCCACGCTGACCCTGTCCGGCCAACGCACCATGACTACCTACGCTCACGGCCTGACGCTTGCGGGCGACGCCCCGGCAGAGGCGATGAACAAGAGCCTCCAGCAGGTGCAGGGCGCTCTTGACCGCAAGCCGGAGAAGAAGGTCGACCTCGGCGGCGGGAAGAAGGACAAGGACGAGAGCAGCGATGAGGGCAGCTCCGGTAAGGGCAAGCAGGTCATCATCCACAAGCTGCTCGTCCCGGTCGACCTCAAGAAGATCAAAGACCTGCAGCAGCTCCTCGCTCTTTTGCAGGAGGTCGAGGACTACGCAGCGGCCAACGAGGACGGCGAACCCGGCGACGACGAGGACGCCGCTCCGGCCCCGGCATAAGGAAGGAGGACGCTATGATCTATGTAGAAGACGAACTGATCAAGCTCAACGGCGTCGTCCTCCCCGGTCTCGTCAAAAGCATCGAGGTCATTGAGACCGCGAAGGTGGACGAGCAGGAGGTCGAGGGCAGCGCCACCAAGCCGAAACAGGCAACGGGCTACGAGGACGCCAAGGTCAACATCGAGCTGATCATCGACGACACGCCCTCGCAGACCAAGTACCAGCGATACGCAACGCTCCGGGCGATCTTCCGATCGCCCGGGCAGAGCGTGCCGCAGCCCATCCCCATCATCAGCGAGGACACCGCCGCCCACGGCGTGGAGAAGGTCATCTTCAAAAAGCTGTCCCACAAGGGCGAAAACAAGCGCGGGCAGCTTACGGCTACGCTGGAGCTGTGGGAGTACATCCCGCAGACCATCACGGCAAAGTCCGGCTCCAGTTCCGGCTCCGGCAAGTCCGGCGGCGGCGCGGCGAGCAATCTGAAAGCGGACTACAAGAGCTACCTGAGCAACGACCGGGGCAAATCCCCCGCACGGGATGACGCGGACACCACGGCGGCGATGAACAAAGTGACCGCCATGCCGTACTAAGGAGGCCACAGTGGAAACGAAAGAACTGTACTACCCGCAGATCTCGGCACAGGCCGGTTCCTACACCTTCGAGGAAGGCGTGGAGCTTGAAATCTATTCCTCGAAGTCCTCGTATTATGATTGGGCGAAGATCCGCTTCACGAGCCAGTTCCGCCCGAAGCTCTCGCTCAAGAAGAAAGACCCCGCCACCATCCAGCTCGGCTATGACGGCACGCTGGAGGACGTGTTCACGGGCTTCGTCTCCGGCAACTACGATGGCGGGACGTATGCCAACGAGGTCGCGCTGAAGGATGAGATGCTGCTCATGGAGGAGACGATCATCAACGACACCTTCCTCGACACCACGCCGCAGGAGCTGATCTCGTACTTCCTTGCACAGGCGGGCCTGTCCAAGATGAAGCTCTCCAGCAAGACCTACCCGACGCGCAAAATGCTCCCCATTCGGAGGCAGACCGCCGTCCAAGCGATCAACGCCGTCAATGCGGCGTGGGGGCTTCGTGTTCCGTTCTTCTTCTCGGGCGGCGTCTTCTATTGGGACGAGAAGCCGGAACAGAAGAAGGTCTACACCTTCGAGCGCGGCGTGAACATCCTAAACCTGCGCCGCGCGGGCGGCGTATGGGAGCTGGAGACGGTCTCCGCGCCATTCATCAAGCACTCCCACAAAATAAACCTCATCCATCCGCAGGTGAGCGGTGAGGTCGAGGTCTCCAAGGTGGTCAGCAAGACCAACGACTCCGGCTTCATCCGCACCTACATCTATTTCTGACCCCGAAAGGAGGAAACCGACGTGCTCGAAGAAATGGTCGCGTCCGTTATGAAGAAGACGCTGGCGCAGGACTTCCCGCATTTGAAGCTCCCCGCCGCCGTATTCGCCACCATCGACTCGGCGGCAAAGAGCGACGCCTTTGACATTGAGGAACTGATCGTCCACAACGAAGTGACGGGCGAGGTGTTCAAGGCGCACATCACCTCCTACTGGTACGAGTACAAACTCACCGTCATCGACCGCTTCGGCAACCCCGACGCCAACTATCCCGCGCTTCCGGGAATTAAGTCTAAGAAACAGTTCAAGGCCGGGGCGGTCGTGGCCGTCGCACTTCCCTACGGCGACCTCACCCCGGCGATCATCGGGGAGGTGGAGCTATGACGGGCTTGAACGATACGGACATCCGGCTCAACAGCGAGTGGCAGCTCACACAGGCCACAGACGGCGACGCGCCGCTCTGCTCGGGGCTGGAGTGTCTGTATCAGAACATCGTCCTTGAGGCGCTCACGCAGCCGGGAGATGTCTTCTATGACGCCGAGTTCGGCTGGGGCCTGTATGACTTCATCCAGTCCGAGGACACGGAGCTGACCCGTCTGGAGATCACCCAGCGGGTGCGGCTCAAGCTGCAGAAGCGGGAGGTCATCCTCCCGGAAAGCATTGAGATCAGTATTGCGTTCGAGGATGACGCGGTCGTGCTGCACTGCTCCTTCCGCTTCGCGGAGGAGGACGAGCGGCGCGAGCTGGACGTCATCATCGGCGCGGTGAGCGTGGAGGTGGTATCAGAATGATCGACAAGGAAATACTGGACGCCGTGCTCCCTCTGCCTACGCTGGACGAGCTGAAGGAGCAGAAGGTCGAGGAACTGAAAGACGAGGGCTTCGTCATCAGCAACTTCCATTCGGGCGGTGTGTTCTACACGATGCTCATGATCGTGCTGCGCATCAAGGTCGAGGTCATTGAATTGCTCCGCGTCGTGCTGAACAATATGTTCGTCTCCCACGCGGGCGGCGCGTGGCTCGACCTGAAGATGGCGGACTACTCCAAAAAGCGCAAGAAGGCGCAGAAGACGCAGGGCTTCATCACCGTCAGACGCACCGACATGACGGGCGAGGCGGTCAAAATCCCCAAGGGCCACGTCTTCAAGAGCATCCTCGACATCAACGGCGAGGAGCTGCGCTTCTTTGTACTGGAGGCGGCGACGCTGCAAAAGGGCGCGTCCTCCGTGGACGTGCTGGTGGAGGCCGAGACAGAGGGCAGCCGCTACAACGTCCCCGCAGGGCAGATCGTGCGCACGCTGACCTACCTCGGCGACGTCACATTCAGCAACGCCGAGGACTGGATCGTGCGGGAAGGCAGCGACACCGAGGACGACGAGAGCGCGAGGGCGCGGACACTCCGCTCGTGGTCGGAGCTGGCGCAGCGGGCGACGGAGGACACCTTCATTGACGCGGCGGAGTCCGTCCCCGGCGTACTGTTCGCACAGGCCGACTGCAACCACCCGCGCGGGCAGGGCACGGTGGACGTCATCGTAACAGGCACGGCGGGCGAGGCAACGGAGGGACTGCTTGCGGCAGTAAGAGAAGCCGTTGACAAGATCGCTGGCCCGTATGATAATATTCTCGTGAAGTCCTCTGTGACCGTATCACAGAATATCTCCGTCACGGTCACGACCGACACGGCGGACACGGACGAGGCTGTGGAGAACCGGGTCAAGGCGATCCTCACCGAACTGCTGGCCGTGCGCCGCAGCCGCAAGCTCAACGAGCTGACCCTGTCCGACATCAACCACGCGATCCGCAGCGGCTACAGTGGGGCCACCAACGCGGCGGTCTCCGAGCCGGAGGCGGATGTGAAGCTGGGTAAGGACAAGGTCATCACCCTCGGCGACGTCTCCGTGACGGTCGAAAGGGAGTGAGCGGATGAAGCAGTTTGAAACCTTCGGGGAATATATGTTTGATCTGCTCTTCGCTCCCTTGAAGAAGGGCCGGAAGACGGTCAACCAGCTCTGCATCTTCTTCAAGGTCATGGGGCGCGAGTTCGACGACCTGAAGGCGGCGATCTTCCGCGTGCGCAGCGAGGCGAACGTAGCAAGCTGCTCAGAGGTCATGCTCCCCGTGCATGGGCAAGACCGGGATATGCCGCGACTGGAGGGCGAGGACGCTGAAGCCTATCGGACGCGCCTGTCCATGAAGGGGATCATCTCACAGTGGAGCGGCACGCGGCGCGGCGTTCTCTACGCGCTGACCGCGCTCGGCTACGACCGCAGCCGGATTGAACTGTTCGCCGATCAGGATGCGGAGCGCTGGGCTGAGTTCATCATCTTCCTGAACAGTTCCAAGCCCAGCGGCGTCACAAATCTCTCGGTCATCGACGGGCAAGTCCGCAAGGTCAAGGAGGGCAGCAGTAAGCCCGCCTACGGTATGGAGACCATCGGCGGGCTCATTATTCAATCCCAGCTTCAGACAGGCTTCTCACGCTATCCAAGGTGCGGAGAGATCGTGTGCGGCGTGTGGCCGCATATCGTCAGTGAAGGACATCTCGTGGCCTCGACGGTCATGGCGCAAGGCGGCGCATCGGGCGGCGGCAATCCCTTCCCGAGAGCCGGCACATTTGCAGCCTCCGAGGAGTTCTATCACTTCGGCGCGTACACCATTTATCAGGGCTTCGCCTCGGACATTGAGGTGGGCTCGAAGGCGGCGCAGGGTGCAAAGGTCTACCTGAGATGCTCCACCTCCACGCGCTGCTCTACCAACGCGAAAGGAGGCGCAGCAGAATGAAAACATTGACTTCTATCGGTATCCAGAAGATCGGGCAGCGGTTCGTTGACTCGGTCGATCATGCGGACTACACGCTCAACGGCGTGCCACAGACAGCGGAGCCCTTCCGCCGCTTCGTGCAGGGCGCAAGCGCAAGGGTCTACATTTACTTCGACGATACCGTGATCGGTGACGTCGCCGAGGTGCAGCTCGTGGACAAAGACGGCGACATCATCGCGTCAGCGGGCGAACGGGTCTTCACAAAAACACCGGGCAAGGGGCTTTATATAGCCTTCAAATATAATATCTTAGAAGTGGAGGTCGAAAGCAGCAATGAAAGCCTATGAAAAAATCGGGTGGCTCGATCACGTCCAAGACATTGAGACGGGAGAGGTCATTCAGGAAGGAACGCCTGTGAGTCAGGTGAATATGAACCACATGGACGAAGGCATTTTCGCAAACCGTGAAGCGGTCATTCTCCATGAGGCTCAGATTGCCGACGCGCAGAAAGAGATTAAGGTGTTGAAGGATGCGACGCTGAACAACATGGTCAACAATGTCTTTCTCATCAATTTCAACACCGTGACCTCGGTCGCGATCACGTCAGGGATTTACGACTCTGTGGCGCGAAAAATCTATGTATAAGGTCGCTTGCAGCCGCAAGGAAGCAAGCTGCATCATCGGGAGCTTGCTCGTGGAGCTGGCCCCGGTATGCGAGAAGTGCGGCGGGTTGCCGGATGGCGTGCTGAACCTGCAGACGGAGGCGGGGCTGTCCCTCACAGGGGACGCCGACGTCCTCATCACAGGGCACAGCATCATCAGCGGCAAGCCTGTCAGGATCAAACTCACGGACTACGGCTTCGAATATTATGGTGATCACGCCGAGCTTGCCCGCGTTCGGGAAAAGAGGTGTGTGTATCATGGCAGAGCCGTCAGTCCTACAAAAGAAAACTGAGATATTTCTCGAAAGGGATATATACCCCTTGCTGAAAAACTTCCCCGCCTCCGAGAAGTTCTCCTTGTGCCAAGAGATCAAGCAATCCTGCTACAAGCTCATCCGAGCGGCTGTTATGGCCAACAACCTCACGAACGTCAACAGACGGCTCATGTGGCTGGATGAGGCGGACGCAGAGAAGACACTGCTGCTCGTGCTTTTAGGTGTCGCCAAGAACCAGAAGTACATCACGCAGAAGAAACTCTTGGAACTGCAAGGAAAGCTCGAGGAGATCGGGCGCATCATTGGAGGACTGCAAAAGTTCTTCATCAACAACCGAAAATAGACCATCAGAAAAAGTACAGCACCTACTCAGGGTTATCTCTGTCTGGCGTCGAACCGTGCGATTCGCGGGTACAATTCGGCCCGCAACTGGAACAACAACAATGCTACGAACTCCAACCCGAACCTCGGTTTCCGCCCCGCCTTGTAGGTTATTACGTCATCTGCGGCCACGGCTTCAGGTGCGTGTCCTTGTTATACTTCAAGGGAGAGGTAATCCTTCGCCATGTTGAGAAACGGCGTAAAAACAGTGACTGAGCTTCGCCCGCCCTCTCGTATTGGGAGGCGGAGGGAGGTCTACAATGTGGGTAGCAACCCGCGTCATGGGTGCCAAGCCGTTCTAAAAGGAAAGGATGCCACGAATGACGAAATTCCCCATTATGCTCTACAACACGAAGAGCACCAAGAAAGCCCTCGTGCCGCCGATCCCTCCACCCTCCAGCTATGAGGACGCCGTGGGCTGGTCAGCGATCGAGGCGGGCTACAAGACCGCCTTGCGAGGCAGCCGCAAGTTCACGCGGGAGGCCGTGCTCTACGACCTCTATTCCGAGGTGAACAACGTGCGCCTGTGGCGCGATCTCAAGAAAATTGAGAAAACAAGACAGGCGGGCGTTAGTGAGTACACGCCGGGAAAGTATCGGCACAGGATCATCGTGGAGCCGAAGGAGCGCAGTCTTCACATCCCGCCGCTGCGGGACAAGATCGTGCAGCTCGTCATCCATCAGGAGCTGCAGACGCTCTTCCGCCCGGTATTCGTCAACCGTTCATTTGCGTGTATGTACGGAAAAGGCCCCATCCGAGCTGCCTTCAACGTACAGCATGACATGAGGGTCGCCCGCATGAAGTGGGGCGACGAGGCGACGGTCATCAAGATCGACGTCCGCAAGTTTTTCTACAGCATCGACCGCAGCGTGCTCAAGCAGATCATCGCGAAGCGGTTCAAGAAGCTCAAGAAGAAGTACCCCGAGAAATACGAGGACTTCCTCCGTTTTTACAGGCTTCTTTGCAAAGTGATCGACAGCTCGCCGGAGGGCGAGAGAGGGATTCCGCTGGGAAATGTGAGTTCTCAGGACTTTGCCAACATCTACCTCAACGAGCTCGATCAATTCTGCATCCGCTTCCTCGGTGCGACGCTCTACACGCGCTACATGGACGATGTCGTCGTCATAGCGCCAAACAAGGAAATCGCCCGGGAGTGGTTAGCAAAGATCAAGGTGTTCCTCCAAGAGAGACTGCACCTTGAGACCAACCAGAAGACCAAGATTTTCTATGTGCGGCAGGGTGTGAACGCCTACGGCTTCAAAATCAAAGCGACGCATCTGCTTCTCCGTACCGAGTCGAAACGACGGGAGAAGCGGCGCATCAAGCGGATGATGGAGAAGCTGCAGGAGGGCACGATCACGAAGACGGCGATCGTCCAATCGGTCAATTCGTGGCTCGGCTTCGTCCGATGGGCTTGCGCCTACAATCTGGCGAAGAAGATCTTCGCTCCCTACCGCTTCATCAAAACGGAAGGAGAGCTACCTTATGGCGCAATATCTCGGAACCGTCAAGCTCGGCGGATTCTACAACAACGGCGCGGCGCTGGCAAGACCCACAAAGCCGTGGCGTAACGACAGTGAACCATATTCGGGCGCGGGTAGGGGCAATATCCCCTCAATGTCCGGAGGCATTTCAAACTACAGCTTCGGCAATACGCCCTCGGACGACGCAAAGAAGCTCCAGTGGGTGAAGATCAAGGACGGCGACAAGACGCTGCTCATCTGCGACCGCGTCATCCTTGTCAATGTCACTTGGAACGACCTGAACAGCGCAGGCTGGATCTTCGGCAAGGAAGTCACCATTGACGGTGCAAAGTACAAGTGCCGATCCCTGACAGGCGGCAGCAACTATCGAGGGGGCGATGCCTATGCGGGCGGCACGCCCACCAACAATGAGTGGGACAGGTTTGTCACCCGCGAGGAGGTCATCACGGGTCTTCCGGCTCCTGTGTCTTCCGATCTCGACAACGGCCTCAATTCAACCGATCTCAGCAGTGCGCATAATCAGCTTTGGAACTGGATGGGCGTCTATACTTGGTGCCAAGAGACGTATTCCTCGAATACGTCGTACCGTGCGGTTCGCGGGTACTTTTCGGCCCGCCTCTGGCACTACTACACTGCTGCGAACTCCTACCCGTACCTCGGTTTCCGCCCCGTCCTTGAAATCCTGAACACTGACCCTCTGATCTCTGACAGTGACAGAGACCTCGGAGATAAGAACAGCAATTTCACGATCACCTACACGGTCGATGACGCCGACTCCGGCGACGTCTTGACGGCGACGGAGTCGCTCGATGGGCAAACGACGAAGTCGTTTGCCCCGACGCGAAATTTGGTAAACACCATCTCTGTCGATGTCGACTCCCTGAGTCTCGGTAAACACACCGTCAAGGTCGTCGTCAGCGATGGACAGGGCGGCACAGCGACCCGGACGTGGACGTTCACCCGCACAAACTCCGCACCGACCATTTCCGGCAGCGACGGCAATCTCGGAGATAAGAACCTCGGCTTCACCTATGCCTACACCATTGACGATGCGGACGGCGACACACTGACCGTCGTGGAGGAACTCAACGACGAGACGATTCGCACGATCAACAATGCGCCCAAGGGCGAGGAGCTGACCGTGACGATCACCTCCGAGAAGCTCTATGCGCTGGGGCTTAATTCGGTCAACACCCTCAAGATCACCGTCACGGACGGCAAGGGCGGTACGGCCTACCGTCGCGTCACCTTCAAACGCACAAACTCCGCACCGACGATCTCCGGGCAGGACAAGGCCCTCGGTCTGAAGAACGGGAGTTTCGCAGAGAATTACACCGTGAGCGACGTTGAGGGCGACAATGTGGTCGTCACCGAGTTCGTGGATGACGTGCAGATCCGCAGCTATCAAGCAACGCTGGGACAGCAGGAAACGATCGAGCTGACCCGAGAGAAGTGGCTCTCGCTTACCAATGGACAACACCAGCTCCGCATCGAGGCGGTCGACGGCAACTTCGCCACCAGCGTCCGTGTATTCTCCTTCAGCAAGAAAGAGACCGTCATTAAGTTCGAGCTGGTCGCGCCGGAGGAGACCGATGCAGCGGCGACTAAGGTGCTCGTGACGCCGACGTGGAAGATCGAGGGCGCGGTTGCCAAGGTGGAGGCGTGCAACAACGGTTTTGACGCCGTTCCCACATGGGAGGACATCACGGCGATGGTGCAGATCAACCGTGTCTACAACTTCACCAACAAGACCAAGACCGCGAGCAAGTGGGGCGTGAATATCCGTTTCACCATCACAAAGAATGAGGGCTTCGAGGGTGAAGTCTCCATCTCGGGTTTCGGAGGTGCGTATGAATAAAGCTATGAAGTATTTGACTCCGGAAAAAACCTATCTCCAAGATCGCCCGTGACCGGGCAGAGGAGATGGAAGAACGGAATGTCGACCTCTACGAGGCGATCGCTGGACTCTTTGAAGAGCTGGCTGCGCTGGAACAGTCCAACGCGGAGCTGAAAGTCCGTGTTGAAACGCTTGAAAAAGGAGGTAAGCAGAAATGAAGGTTAAGACCTATATGATCGCCGTCTATGCCGTTCTCGTCAAGAACGGCAAGCGCGAGATCGAGGAGCTTCCCGAAGCCTATATCATTCCTGTTGCTGAGTATTTGGCTACTCAGGAAGAAGCTACCAACGAATGAGATAAGCGGTGAAGCAAAAACCCCGAGGTAAAGGCAGTTTACATCTTTCCCGGGCAACCACAAAGGCTCGTCCCGCAGTACACGCAGACCACCTTGAAGGGGGCCGCGTTTGCTGTGGGACGAGCCTAAGATTTTCTTCTTAGAACGGCGCTATTTTTTCTCAATTATCCTGTCCGAATTTCTCAAAAATCGTGTCGCGCTACATTTCCGACCTCTGTTTTTCATTTTCAGAGGTTTCTTCTGTCCGAAAAAAGAAAACAGGGCCGGTCTCCCAGCCCTGCCTGTTTCAGTGCGATGCGTTCAGCCAGTTATCCAATGCGCTTTGTTTTGCCTGAAGGATCTCCTGTATTCCTGCCTGTTCCAGTTTTTTCCAAAAACTCCGGGAGTGCCTCTTCCGAATCCAGATAGCCGCACATCAGCCCATTGTGATAGCTGTTCTTCAGTGCCCGGCAGGCATCCAGCTTTGCGGCAACTGCACTGTTGTTGAAGCTGAACCCATAGGCCGGAGAGACCCATTGCGGCTGCTCGTCTGTTTCCGGCAGCAGTCCGCTGGCGTTGAGATACAGATTCTGCCACGGATGGAACTGCTCCTCTTGCCCATCTCCGTTCGCAAAGAGATCATAACAGAATGCATCCGTGTACAGCAGTTCAAGAAGAGCCAGTGCCTCCCTGCGGTGGCTGTTGGTCGCAGGCAGGCACCAGCTCTCCGCCGGGATAGAGCCGTTCTGAATGGTCGGCCCCAGCGGGATGGCAGTCAGCTCTGTGCCACAGGCCCGGGTGTAGCAGTCCAGTGAATCCCGGTTGAGCCGTGCAAAAAAGCCAAAGCTGTTGCACAGCCGCATCCGATCGGTGGCCGGTTCGTCCCGCAGGCTGGCATTCCGCAGAATCAATCCTTCCTGATACCACTGATGCATAGTTCTGCAAAGCCTGCTGTAAGCATCCGCGGCATACCAGTTGACAACGGTGGTGCCGCTTTCTTCGGTCAGAACACCAAAGGTATCTCCCAGAGGATCCAGTTCCGGAAAAAGGAAAAACCTGTCCATTATCCGGCAGGACCCCCTCTGCATTGGGCCGACGCTGCCTGACCTGCATCAGCAGGTCGTGCAGGGCATCCAGATTCGTGATCTCCTCCGGTCTGGCATCCAGCTCCCGCATCCAGTCGGCCCGGGCCAGAAAGCCGATCTGATACATCGAGACTGCCCGTGCCGGGACCGCATAGATACGGCGGTAATAGGTTCTACTCGCCCACTGCTGCTCTGAGAACAGAGCTTTCAGCCCGGGATATTCTTCCAGAAGCGCACTCAGGGGCAGGATGCAGTTCTGATTCAGGTAAACATCCAGCGGCTGATTCTCTGTGAGGAAAAACAGATCCGGCATAGTCTGGCAGACCATCCGTTTCCACAGCTCTGCCGAGTAATTGGTGGGTGCCACCTGCTCAATGGAAACGCTGAAGCCCAGCTTCTGCTTTGTGACTTCGCTCAGCGCCGCCGAAATGCGGACACAGGCAGTTTCATCCGATTGGCCCGGCATCAGCACTGTGACCATAAGCTCTGTTCCACTTTCTGCCGCCGATTCCGCCCGCTCCCCGCAGCCAGCAAGCAGAGCTGCCCCAGCTGCAGCACCGGTCAGCTGTAAAAATGTCCTGCGAGCCATCCTTGTTTCTCTCATAATGCTGCGCTGCGCTCCTCCTGTGGGGTCTTGTGATAGAACTTCTTATAAGAAGTGGAGAAATGCCCGAAATTCGTATACCCGACCTTGGCCGCGATCAGGCTGATGGGCAGATTGGTTGTGCAGAGCAGGCTCTGGGCCTCCTGCATTTTCTGCTGAATGATATAATCCTTCAGGTTCAAGCCGGTCTCTTTCTTAAAAAGCCGGGCCATGTAATCCGGATTCAAGTGGACAGCCTCGGCCAGTTCTTCCCGGCGCAGCTCGTTTTCCAGATGCTCCGCAATGTAAACCATAATGATCTCCACGGTACTCTGGCTGCTTTCTTCCGTTTCGTTATCCCAGACCGAGGCCACATAATGGACCAACGCCTTCATATCCGGCACGGTCTTCATGCCGTTGCGGTAAAGTTCCAAGGCTTCCGGCTCCCGGAACATATCGCCCTGCCGTTTCTTTTCCGGAAAAGAGAAGAGCATCTGCATAAAATCCTGATAAAAATACCGCAAAGTCTGGCTGTTCAGCTGATTGTTGACCGTCAGCTTATCCAGCAGCTGGCAGGCTTCCTGCTCCATTGCCTGCGCACATCCCGTCTGCAGCAGCTTCTGCCATGCACCGATCTGCGGGATACGGAACACTTCCGGCACTTTTTCCGCTGGGCGGCCCAGCAGAACACCGCTTTTCAGGGCCACGTTCTCGCTCCGTTGCTGCAGCAGCTCCTGGTAGATCTCCGGTGCCTGTTCAAAGGGCTGCGGCCCCTCCGGATAAAAGGCCGCTTCACAGTGGATATACTGCGCGCACGCACTTTGCAGATAATTCAGCTGCCGGGTGATATAATCTGCCTCCAGCGGCTCCCCCACCCGGCTTTGCAGCACCAGAACGAGACACTGCTCCGCAGGGATTGCCACCGTCACGCTGAGCACCTGCAGCGGCGTGAACACCTCGCTGCTCATATTTCCCACTGCCGTGCTCAGCAGGCTCAGCTCCCACGGCTCCTCGCCTTGCTTCCAGCGCAGCGGCTGCATCAGGGCAACCCAGCATTCCCGCTCCTGCCGGGGCACAAGGCTCAGTTCTTCAAACGCGTCAGCTGCTTCCCGGTGCGTTGCCCAACAGGAAGCCTCGCAGCATAGTCTCCACGATCTCCTTTTTCTGGTCGTCAAAAACAGCTCCCCTGCTCTGCAGCTCCAGCGCCACCCGTTCCTCTTTTACATTTTCCAGCGCACGGCTCACTGCATCCGCAACCTGTTCATAAGGGGCAGGCTGCATGATATAATCAAAACCGCCCAGCCGCAGTGCCTCCTGCGCATATTTGAACTCAGCGTGGGCTGTCAGGAAGATGCAGCGGGTGGTCATCCCTCGCTGCCGGAGCCAGTCCAACAGATTCAGCCCGCTTTCCATGGGCATTTCAATATCGCAGAGCATGACCTCGGCCTCCTGCCGCAGCAGGCTGGCCTTGGCATCCACAGCGTTCAGAGCCGTATCCACCACAGTAAATCCCATCGCTGCCCAGTTGGTGCAGTGCAAAAGCCCCTGCACCACGGTGCTTTGATCGTCTACGATCAGCAGTTTCATGCTGTTTCTCCTTCCTTCTTCTGTAAGACCGGATCTATCGGCAGGAACAGCTCCACCCTGGCACCGCCGCCCCGGCGGTTATTGGTAAAGGCGATGGCTGCCTGTTCCCCATAGAGCAGCTGCAGCCGCCGTACCACATTGAACAGCCCGACGTGCTGTCCATTCTCCTCCTGCGGGGCTGCACTGTTCAGCTGCTTCAGATCCCCTGCCGTAAAGCCTGTGCCATTGTCCGCCACCGAAAGATCCGCCATGCATCCCTCTTCCGTTTCGAGGAGCTTTGCAGTGATTGTGATCTTCAGCGTTTTGCCGATCATCTTGCCGTGCTTGACGCTGTTCTCCACCAGCGTCAGCAGTGAAATCGGCGGCAAGGGCAATTCGCTGAGTTCCGGGTCGATCTCGCATACTACCTCCACGGGATCGTTCTGCCCCACGCTGGAAAGTTCCGCGTAGTTGCAGCACTGCTCGATCTCGGTGTGCAGAGGCGTTGTGGTCGCTGTAAAGGAGAGGATATAGCGCAGATACCGGCTCAGCAGCAGAATCAGCTGCTGGGCATCCTCGCGGCTGCCGGTCTGCACCATGGCATAGACACTTTTCAGGCAGTTGAGCACAAAGTGGGGCCGGATCTGCAGCTTAAGGGCGGTCATCTCGTTGCGGCGGGCTTCCAGCTCCTTTTCGTAACCGTCGATCTTCAGCTGGGTGATCTGGTCGATCATCCGGTTGAAGGTCTCGTTCACCTGCGTAAACTCAGCGTTGCGATAATCCACACTGGAGCGCACCGAAAGTTCACCGCGGCCGATCCTGTCCATGGTGCTCACCAACGCCGTCATAGGGGCAAAGATCTCGTGCTTCATATAGAACAGGATGAACGGGATCGCCAGCAGAACAAAAACAGCGCCCATCACCAGCAGGATCTGATACGGCGCAAAGTCCACTCCGAAATGCTGGTAGGGAACCAGATACAATACCGTCAGCGCTTTGACCTGTTTGCGCACCACCAGTCGGCTGTCCTTGCCCACCTTTGTCAAACAGTAACCCTCACTGTTCCACTCCATTTTTGTGGGGAGAAGGTTGGCATCCCCCACCAGCACATTGCCGCTGTCGTTCATCACAATGACCCGACCGTCCAGCCCATAGTCCTCCACCAGTTCTTCAAACACCAGCCGCAGATCCACCGCTGCGGTCAGGCTGGCTTTCTGGTAGAAAACACTGCGCAGCAGGTAAAGCCGCTGGCCGATGGTGCGCAGATACCATCCCTTTGTCATCATTTTTATTGGTCTGGCCCGGCTGGCCGAGATACGCTTCCAGATTCAGTTTCTGCTTGAGCTGCTGGGCAGCTGCACCGTAACGCCCCACATACAGGTTGCCTGAGCCGCTGCGCAACACCACACCCATCAGAGTATCATTGGCAGCCAATACCGCCGGGAACCCCTGTGCGATCTCATAGGCATCCAGGTAGGCGCGGGTGCGGTCGGTCTGTTCGCTCAGACTGCGAAAGGTCGCATCGTTCAATGACAGATTGAGCAGGTAGTTTTCCACCGAATCCAGCTGATTCTCAAAATTTGTGGTAAACATATCAAGGCCGCCGGATGCCGCAGCTGCCAGCCGGTTGCGGCTATAAAGCCCTGAAAAAAAGAGCAGCAGCCCCAAGCAGAATCCCAATGGGAATGGCGATCCCCAGAAAGATCATTACAAGCTGCCTGCGTAATGATGGCCGTTCCATTTATTTCACACCTCCTGCTGCTTGCATCCTGCGGAAAATGCGATTATAATAAAAACCGTCCAACTCGTTTCGTACAACGTCGTACCACAATCAAAAAGAAGAGGCTCCTTATGCAGGAACAGAACATTGCACAAATGCTTGAAAATCCATTCATGCAGTACAATCACATCGAGATCGTATCGGTAACGTCGGACAGCGCCGTCATGTCGCTGGACATCCGGCGGGACACCACCAACATCTACGGTTATGTGCATGGCGGCGCATTTTTCACCATGGCCGACTGCTGTGCCGGGCTGACTGCCCGCTCTGACGGACGGCAGTATGTCACCCAGAATGCTTCGGTCAATTTCATCCACAACGTCAAAGCCGGTCACCTGACAGCCCGCGGCCGAACGGTCAGCCGCCGCCGACACATCTGCGTGGTGGCTGTGGAGATCACAGACGAGACCGACACGCTGTTATTTTCCAGCACCTTTTCCATGTACTGTATCAGCGCCGAGGGCTGACTGCTCTTTCTTCCCCGCACTGCGCACGTTTTGCGTGCCGGTGCGGGGCTTTTTTATTGTGCAGCGTATTCTGTCAGCGGCCCACAGCTCTCCCTGGGAACGTACTCGATCGGCAGCAGCCGGCTTTCCGGAGTGACAATTTGACCGTCCAGCTGCCCCAGCACCAGCTGGATGCACTCCCGCGCCATATCCTCCATGGGCAGATAGACCACGCTCAGGCTCGGGATCGAAAACGCATCGGATTCCTCCGGGCCGTTGCCTACAGCGATCAGCCGGGGCAGCTTCTCGCCGATATATCCGGCCTCACAAAAAGCCCGCAGCGCACCGTGCGCAATGGCCGAGGAACCGCAGAACACTGCGTCCGGCAGCTGCTGCTTCCACTCATGCCTCAGCCGATGCGAAACCGCCTCGTAACCGCCTCGTATGCTGTTTTCACAATACCGGTTGGCCAGGATCGTCAACCCGTGGTGCTCCCCTTCCAGCCGGAACCCATGCATCCGGTTTTCCATCCCCTCAAAGACCGGGCTGCTCGTCAGAACTGCCGCCGTCCTGCATCCTTGATCGGCAAAAGCCCGCGCCGCCAGAGCACCCATCTTCAGATCATCCACATTGACGCTGCAATACCCATTGCAAACGCGGTTGTACAGCACCACCGGGATCGGCAGCTGCGTGTCCTCCAAAAACTGCAGGTCCGCATAGGACGCATTGCAGATGATGGCCGCATGGCAGTTTGCGCCACTGGTCAGTGCCTCGCTTTCCTTCAGGTGGTCGTTGACATACGGATAGATGACCAGCCGCACCGGACGTGCCGTTTTTTCGATCTCGGCCCGCAGACCATCCCAGAAGCGGAGCATCATGCTGGCCCGGAAATCCTGTGCCCAGAACATGGCCACCACCAGCTCATTGGCACCGCTGCCGCCCCGCAGACTCCGGGCGGCCATATTGGGCTGGTAGCCAAGCCGTGCCGCCGCCGCAAAAATTTTTTTCCTGCGTGGCCGTGCTGATCTTCCGCTCTGCCGCCTTGCCGCCCAAAACAATGCTGACCGTACTGGACGAGATCCCGACCTCCTGCGCGATCTGCTTGATCGTAACCATGCTCTTCCCCACCTTTTTCTGATATCAGGTTTATTGTACCCGTTTCCCCGTATCTTGACAAGCCAAAAAAGCCTCTCCAATCTCAAACCAGCCGTTTTTGTGCACTCTGTATATTTTTCTTTTTCCTTTTTAGCCGTTTCAACAAAGTTGCATTTCTCTTCCTCCAAACTTCGTTTTTTTTCTTGACATTAGTAAATCGTTGTACTACACTCAGTACGACGATTGAGTCAAACGTTATACTTATGTTTGACGCTGATATCACCTTTTCATTTATAAGGAGGCTATCGAATGAAGAAAGTTGCAATCGGCGGTGGCCAGGGCTTCTGGGGCGACAGCCCGGACGCGGCCATCCACATGATCCGCAATGCCGATATCCAGTATATGGGCTGTGATTATCTGGCAGAGCTGACCCTTTCCATCATGGCAAAGCAGCAGCTCAAGGACCCCACCAAGGGCTTTGCGCCCGACTTCACCACCCGCATCCTGAAGGAGGCCGGCAAGGAAGCCTGGGACAAGCACATCAAGATCTGCACCAACGCAGGCGGCATGAACATCAATGGCTGCGTGGACGGCATCCGCCAGTGGGCAGAAGGCAACAGCATGAGCGGCTATAAGATCGGTTATGTGACCGGCGATAACATCAAGGATAAGATCCCGCAGCTGCTGAAGGATGGCTGGACCTTCCCCAACTTCGACTACGACGGCAATTTCAACGATATTCTGGACAAGATCTACAACTGCAATGTCTACATCGGCCATGAGGGCATCGAGGGATGCCTGGCAGAGGGTGCCGATGTGGTCATCACCGGCCGTGCGGCTGACAGCGCCCTGTTCCTGGCTCCGCTGAAGTACGAGTTTGGCTGGGCTGCTGACGATTGGGACAATCTGGCCCGCGGCATCATGGCAGGCCATCTGCTGGAGTGCGGCGGTCAGGGTGCCGGCGGCAACTATATGTACGACTGGCGCAATGTCCCCCGCATGGACGAGCTGGGCTTCCCCATCGCAGAGCTGACCGATGATACCTTTGAGATCACCAAGGCTCCCGACTGCGGCGGCATCATCTGCGAACAGAGCTGCAAGGAGCAGTTCCTGTACGAGGTCCACGATCCTGCCAACTACCTGACCCCGGATGTCAACGTGGATATCAGCCATGCTACCATCACCCAGGTGGGTGACAACCGTGTCCGCATCGGCGGTGTTAAGGGCAAGCCCCGCCCCGACACGCTCAAGCTCTGCGTGGGTTACCACAAGGGCTGGAAGACTGTTTCCATGCTGAGCTTTGCATGGCCTGATGCCTACGAAAAGGCTCAGTACTGCGCCGAGGTCATCATGAAGAAGATGCAGCGCCGCGGCATGAAAGCCGATGACATCCACATCAGCTACATCGGCCTGAACAGCCTGCATCTGGGCGTGGCCGATATGAGCGAAGAGGCGCTAAAGAACCTGAACGAGTGTGTCCTGCGCATTGCTGTGTTCAGCGAGGACAAGAGCGAGTGCGCCAAGATCATTCCCGAGATCAGCCCCATGCAGCTGAACGGCCCTCCGGGTGCTTCCTTCTTCGGCGGCCGCGCCCGCGTGCAGGAAGTGATGGCACTGTGGCCCACCACCGTACCTCGCGATGCCGTACAGGTCGAAAGTCACATTCTGGAGGTGAAGTAAGATGGCAGAGATCTATCTGAACGATATTGCTCACGGCCGCTCCGGCGACAAGGGCGATACCAGCAATGTCTGTGTGTATGCACGCAAACCGGAATACTATAAGATCATTGAGCGCGAGGTGACCCCCGAAAAACTCAAAGCCTACTTTGGCGACATGGTCAAGGGCGAGATCACCCGCTACGACGTGCCCAGCCTGAACGGCTTCAACTTTGTTATGAAGCACGCTCTGGGCGGCGGTGCCACCATGAGCCTGCGTCTGGACAGCCTGGGCAAATCCATGGGCAGTGCCGTGATGCGCATGAAGATCCACGTTGAGGATGGAGAGCTGTAACATGAGTGAACATATGGCATTGGAGAATCTGACCGTTCTCGACCTGACCCGTGTGCTTGCCGGCCCCTTCTGCACCATGATGCTGGCTGACATGGGCGCAAACGTCATCAAGATCGAGGTCCCCAAAGGCGGTGACGACACCCGCGGCTATCCCCCCTTCCGTGCCAAGAATCTGAATGGTGAGCGGGAAAGCGTCTATTTTGCCAACATCAACCGCAACAAAAAGGGGATCACCCTGAACCTGAAGGCCCCTGAGGGCAAGGAGATCTTCAAGGAGCTTGTCAAAAAAGCGGATATCGTGGTGGAAAATTACCGCCCCGGCGTGATGGACAAGCTGGGACTGGGCTATAATGTCCTGAAGGAGATCAATCCCCGCATCATCTATGCGGCGGTCTCTGGCTTTGGCTGCTACGGTCCCTACCACCTGCGCCCGGGCTATGATATCCTGGCTCAGGCCATGGGCGGTATGATGTCCATCACCGGTTCCAAGGGCGGGGAGCCCACCCGTGCCGGTTCGGCGCTGGGTGATATTCTGGGCGGACTTCATGTAACCATCGGCATCCTTGCCGCAGTCAACGCCCGCACCATTACCGGCAAAGGGCAGCGGGTGGACGTGAGTCTGATGGACAGCATGATCGCTGCCACTGAGAACACTGCCCTGAAGTACATCGAGACCGGCAACATCCCGGCCCCCATGGGCAACCGTTATGCCGCTGTTTCCCCCTACGACAGCTTCACCTGCAAGGGCGGCAAGGTCATCATCGCGGCAGGCAACCAGAAGCTGTACGAGAAGCTCTGCAATGAGGTGTTGGAACGTCCGGACATGATCACCGATCCCCGATTCGTGGATATGCCGGGCCGTCTGGCCAATCAGGATGCCATTGCCGAGGTCATTGAGGAGCGGATCAAGGATCTGACCCCCAACGAGGCCGCCGAGCTGGTACTGGCCCACGGCATCCCCGCAGGTCCCATTATGAACATCAAGGAGATCCTGGACGATCCCCATGTCAAGGAGCGCGAGATGTTCGTGGAGATGGATCATCCCACTCTGGGCAAGGTCACCGTGAACGGCTGTGCCATCAAACTGATGGACACCAAGCCCTCTGTGCGCACACCCGCTCCCCAGCTGGGGCAGAACAACCGGGATATCTTTGAGGGTGTCCTGGGCATGACCGAAGAGCAGTTCAACATTCTGCACGAGAAGCAGGTGTTCTGATCTCTGACCGCCTTTACACACATTATTGAGGAGAACTCACATGCTGGCAGTATTAGGATTCGTCACCATTCTGCTGGTGCTGGCACTGATCATGAGCAAGAAGGTCTCTACTCTTGTAGCTCTGATTTTTGTTCCCGCCATCACCGGCTTCATCGCAGCATTCATCAATGCCCCCAATGTCATCATCCAAGCCGCACAGGCTGCTGCCGAAAAGGCCGGAACTGCTTATGTTGAGCCGGTCATCACGTTCAGCACCCGCTTTACCAAGGCACTTTCCATCCTCAGCGCAGATTATATGGGCAAGGGCCTGAGCAGCATCGTTGCCACAGGTGTCATGTTCATCTTTGCCATCCTGTTTTTCAGTACCTGCTCGGATGCCGGTGTCTTTGATCCTATCATCAACCGCATCCTGAAGTTTACCGGCGAAGACCCCGTCAAGGTCTGTATCGGCACCTTCCTCATCGGCTGCATCTGCCATCTGGATGGCTCCGGTGCCACCACCTTCCTGATTGCCATCCCCGCCTGTATGCCCCTGTTCCAGAAGCTGAAAATGAACCTCTGGGTAGAGGCTACCATCGTGGCGCTGGCCGCCGGTATCATGAATGTTATGCCTTGGGGCGGCCCCACGGTCCGTGCAGCCGCAGCCATGTCCGGCCTGGGCTATGAAGTCACCGGCAGCGAGCTGTGGGTGGGCATCATGCCCGCCTGGATCGCAGGCTTGGCGACCTGCCTGCTCATCGCGGCTTTTCTGGGCAAAAAGGAAGCCAAGCGCATTGCTGCAGGCATCCCCGCGCAGGAGGTCACCGGTCTGACCGAAGCAAAGACCACCAACACCTCCAACGAACTGGCCCGCTCCGGCTGGCGTTGGTACTTCAATGTGGCACTGATCCTGGTCATCCTGTACATCCTCGTTACCAACCGCCTCAGCCCGGCTGTCACCTTTATGATCGGCTACTGCGTCCTGCTCATCGTCAACTACCCCAGTGTGGATCTGCAGCACAAGATCATCAACAGTCACGCACAGGCCGCATTCCTGATGGTCTCCATCGTCTTTGCCGCAGGCGCATTCACCGGTGTGGTCAAAAATTCCGGTATGCTGGCTTCCATGACCGACGCTCTGGTCTCCATCATCCCCACCAGCATGGGCACCTTCATTGCCCCCATCGTTGGCCTGTTCAGCGTTCCGCTGAGCCTGCTGTTTGACCCGGACTCCTATTACTACGGTGTTATGCCGGTCATCGCCAACGCTGTTTCCGCCATGGGCGGCAACGCACTGGCTGTGGCAAAGGCTTCCATCATGGGCCAGATGACGCTGGGCTTCCCGCTCAGTCCCCTGACGGGTGCCACCTTCCTGCTGCTGGGCCTTTCCGGCCAGGACCTGGGCGACCACCAGAAGCACACCCTCCCCTACGCATGGGTTGCATCTGCTATTATGGTCGCTGTGGGCTGCGTAGCCTGTGGGCTGCTGTTCTGAGGTCTCACCAAAAGAAACACCTTCCTCCTTTTTCACCCATTCCTTCATTCTGATTCCGAAACGTCTGCCGGGCGGAGTACCCGCAGCACGCCACGGAATGCGTGCAAACCAGCAGGCTTCCACCCGGTGCTCCGGGTGGTGTCGGCTGGTTTTGCCGTTTTTGAAGGATACCACCCTGCCCTTGGGGCAGAAAGGAGTTTTCTCTTATGCCCGAGCCCATCCAGACTCCTGTTCCTGCGGCGGACGAACTGGCCGCACAGGTGCTGCTGCTGGCACAGAGTCGGTTGACTGCCGACCTGCGTTTTTTATCCTCCGCCTTGGAACAGCTGAAGCCGATTCCCGTCCCTGCGCTGGACACCCTGTTTGCCGGGGATGGCCACCGCTTGTACTATTGCCCCGAAACGCTGCTCCGCACATTCCGGGCACAGCAGTCTGTGCCCACACGCGCCCTGCTGCATGTCACCCTGCACTTTCTTCTGGGGCATCCCTTTCAACGGCAGGAAATGGATCACCGCCTATGGAACCTTGCCTGCGACATTGCCGCAGAGGAAGTCATCCGGGAACTGGAGATTCCCTCCTGCGCCCTGCCGGAGGATGCTATGCAGGACAGCTGGCGCAGCCGCCTGCGGGATGCCTGCCCTCACCTGACGGCAGAAGCCATCTATAATTTTCTGCTGGAACGGCAGTACCCCGCCGATGTTCTGGCGGAATTGACCCAGCTTTTTTCCCGGGACAACCATGCGCTCTGGTATGCTGCGCCACGGCCCGGCTCTCGTCCGGCCCCCAACGGACAGCTGCTGCCCGCCGGGGAGGATGAGGATATCACCAACGAGACCGAGCTGCGCAAAGCCGACACCCGGGACGAAACGCTGCAGCAGATGCAGCAGCGGCAGAAGGAAACCCTGCGCAGACAATGGAAGCAGCTGGCCCGCCAGGCCAAGACCGATCTGGAGACCTTCAGCCGCCGTCACGGCAAGCGTGCCGGCGCATTGATGGATGGGTTAGAGCCCGTGACCTTTGAGGAATGCGACTATACCGACTTTCTTCGCCGGTTCGGAGCGCAAAACGAGGTGCTGAAGCTTTCCGAGGACGAATTTGACCTCATCTATTACACTTACGGTCTGCGCACCTACGGCAACATTCCTCTGGTCGAGCCGCTGGAATACCGGGACGACAAGCGCATCCGGGAATTTGTGATTGCCATCGACACCTCCGGCAGTGTTCAGGGCGATATCGTTCAGAGCTTTTTGCAGCGCACCTGCGACGTTCTGCGGCAGAGCGGTTCCTTCACCGAGCGGGTAGAGATCTATCTCATCCAATGCGATGCCGAGGTGCAGAGCGTGGAGCGGCTGACCAGTCTGGACCAGCTGCATGAGCTGATTCCCCGGCTGAAGCTCCGGGGCTTCGGCGGTACCGACTTCCGGCCGGTGTTCGCCTATGTAGACAGGCTGCTGGAAGAGAAAAAGCTGACGAACCTCAACGGCCTGCTCTATTTTACCGACGGCGTGGGCACCTACCCGGAAAAATCCCCTGCCTACAAGACTGCCTTCATCTTTAACCGTGACGACCACATCAGCCCCCACGTTCCCAGCTGGGCCATCCGGGCTGTACTTACCACTGACAACATCCGCCTGCTTGAACCGCAGAAGACCCCGAACCGAGGAGGACACCGAATCATGGATATAGCAAGTGCAAAGCAACAGATCAAAAATACCGTACAGATCTACCTGCAGAAGGACGCTCTGGGCCACTACCGACTTCCGCTGGTGCACCAGCGGCCCATCTTCCTGCTGGGTGCGCCAGGTCTGGGCAAGACTGCCATTATGCAGCAGGTCGCTGATGAGATGGGGCTTGGCCTTGTGAGCTATTCCATGACCCACCACACCCGCCAGAGCGCACTGGGTCTGCCTGTGATCGTAGAAAAGGAATACGGCGGCAAGCACTATCAGGTCAGCGAATACACCATGAGCGAGATCATCGCCAGCGTCTACGACTGTATGCGCACCACCGGCAAAACGCAGGGCATCCTGTTTCTGGACGAGATCAACTGTGTCTCCGAGACCCTCTCCCCTGCCATGCTGCTGTTCCTGCAATACAAAGTCTTTGGTGGGCATCAGATCCCCGAGGGCTGGGTGGTGGTCACCGCCGGCAACCCGCCCGCTTCAACAAAAGCGTCCGGGAGTTCGACGCTGCCACCCGTGACCGCCTGAAGGTGATCGAAGTTGAGCCAAGTTATGAAGCATGGAAGGCCTATGCGCTGGAACACGGTGTCAGCCGCAGCGTCATCAGCTATCTGGATATCCGTCCCGAAGATTTTTACAAGGTCGAGACCACTGTGGACGGTCTGACCGTGGTAACGCCCCGTGCCTGGGAGGACCTTTCCGAGATCCTGCAGTATCACGAAGAGCTGGGCCTTGCAGTCAGCGAGGAGCTGACTACCCAGTATCTGCAAAACAAGCAGGTCGCCCGGGATTTTGCCATCTACTACGAACTCTATCAGAAATATCGTCAGGCCTACAATATTGATGCCATCCTGCAGGGTGTGTGGGATGAGGATGTCCTCACGCAGGCACGCAGCGCCAAGATGGACGAGCGGATGAGCCTTGTCAGCCTGCTGCTGGAAGCCGTGTTCCTGCAGATGGAACGCTGCACCCTGCGCCACGATGCGCTGCGCCTTATCGTGGCCGCCCTCAAAGCCCAGCGCGGGACGCTGGATGTTCCCGGCAATGCCCTGACCGCCCTCGCCGGGCTGGAGGACAACTGGCGCGCCGAAGCCAACAAAGCCCCCTCTGCCCGGCAGAAGGTCTATCTCGATCTGCTGTCGCTGACTGCCCAATGGCACGGAGAGCTTTCCGGCTCCACCCCTTTTTCCGCCCTCAAGGCCTGCTATCAGCGCTCGGTCGCTGACCTGCAGGCTGAGGTCGCTGAAACGCAGAAGAAGCTTGGCGACCTGCTCCGTTTTTTGCAGGAAGCCTTCGGTAAGGGGACGGAGCTGAGCATGGCGGTAAACGATCTGACCGTAGCTCCCGTAGCCACCGCATTTCTGGGGCAGTTTCTCAGCACCGATTACTTTGCAGCCAGCCGGGATCTGCTGCTGCACCGGCAATCGGAGCAGCTGCTGCACCAGATCGATCTGACAGGACTGGTGTAAAATGGAACTGCTGCAATTTGAAATAACCAACGCCGGAACGCTGGGCAGCCGCTGGACACCCCCCGCCCCGGAAACAAAAAAGGCCTCCTCCCTGCCCGGAGCCGCGCTGGCAGCTCTCTTGCAGGAGGAGGATGACGAGGATGATTGGGGCGGCGATGCTCCCGACATGAGCGCAGAGTTTGCACGGCTCAGCCATCTGAACGAAGAGTCCGACACCGATGCCCTGCCCCTGACAGCAGACTTTGCCCCTCTGCCGGATGGCTCTCTAGCGCTGGTGCGCTGGCCCCGGCTGGCACGGCCTGCTGTGGTACCCGACACTGTAGAAGGCCGCACTGTCACCGCCATTGCCGCTACCGCCTTTGCTGCCAGCCATCTGGATGAGAGCTGCTTTGCGCAGTTCGGGCAATCGCCTATCAGTTTCAGCATATTTTGTATGCGAATGGGCCGCGCAGTCACCACCGAAACGCTGGACGAAGGCGGGCCGACTTCCGTCACACTGCCGGACAGCATCACTCACATTGGTCCCTACGCGTTCTACCATTGCACAAATCTGACTTCCATCACCCTGCCGGATGCCATTTCCGCCCTGCCTGCCGGTGTATTCGGCGACTGCAGCCACCTTACCAGCGTCCATCTGCCGGAGCAGCTGCAGGCTCTGGGCTATCTGCCCCGCCCCACGGATCAGATCATGCCAGATGTCGGCACGTTTGCCGGGTGTCATGCCCTGAAACAGCTGACGCTGCCTCCACAGCTTAAAATGCTGGGCGCTCACAGCTTCAACAGTTCCGGTCTGGTAACCCTGACTGCACGGGATGCCGAGTGTGAAAATTGGAGCCGTACTGTCACTGTGGCTGTGTCTGCATTTGACCACACTGCCGCACTGCTCTGGCTGGAAAAGGCTGACGTTTCCGGCCATGTGGCGGCACGGCTGGGTCTACCCGTGGCCCGGGATAAAATTCTGGCAGGCGATGCCAGATTCGGAGCCATCCTGCGGGTACCGGTGCTGTTCTTCACCCAGCCGATGCCTTACTTTGACCAACTGGCCCGGGACGCGTTCCGGCTGGATTTTTCAGCTCGCATGGCGCTGGCCCGGCTGGAAGCCTCTGCGGGGCTTTCCCCCGCCGACCGCCAGTGGTATTGTGCAGTTCTGGTGCAGTATTTTGACCATGCCGCGCAGTTCATGCCCTGCCCGCCTCAACAGGCTTACGCAGAGCTGTTCCGCTTCCTCTGCCGCACAGACCTGCTCACCGCATCTGATGTCAGCACTCTGCTTCGTATGGCCGGAGCACTCGCCCTTCCCGCCGAACTCATCAGCGAGATGATGGAGGTGCGCACCCGTCGGTTTGAAACAGTCACCGGCTTTGAGGATCTGGAGTTGGATTGATCAGAGTAATAAACATTGCGTAGAAAGGCACCCAGTCAGTACGGGCTGTTGCAAAACAGCTCCAACGAAAAAGAAAGACCAGAGTGGAGACGTTGATCAGCGCCTCCACTCTGGTCTTTATAAATTATACATTCTGCTTTTGGATGGAGAACGAGAACGTCATGCCCTTTTCCACCGCAAAGCAGGCAGCTTCATGGGGCGTTGCGCCCCAGCTATTATCGCCGCCAACGCCGCGCTGGAACAAAGCACAGCGCACGACAGTCTTGTTGTCATCGTGGGACAACTCATAGAGGTGGCGGGCGTTTTCCAGTTCATGGGGCGTGTAGGGCAGGGCCGAGAAGGTCATACCGTCATCGCTGGCAAAGCGGATGCCGGGCACCTCAGTATCCCGGCCGGTGAGCGCTGCGCTGTACACGCCGGTACGGCTGCCGCATTCCTGCGGGTAGACCGGGCTGTTCTGGGCAAAATCCTGCCGGACATTGTAGCTCCAAGCGCCCATCTTGCCGCCTGCGGTGCGGTCGGCGGTGGTCTCCCGGGGGCCAAGACCCAGATAGGATACCTTGGTCAGCTCCCGGCGCATCGGGAAGAGCAGCCCGAACTCCGGCAGCTCAGTCTTTTCGCCCTGCCATGTCATGGTGATATCGCAGCGGCCTGCGCCGTCGATGGCAAAATCAATGGGCAGCGTCTGCCCATCTGGTAGGGTGTAGTTTGCGCGGACGATGACGAACTCATCCTTTGCTTCGGCAGTCAGGTTATCGCACCGGGCGTAGAGACCGGCGGTTTTCCAGAAGGCAAATGCAAACGGCTCTGCGCAGCCCTCGTCGTTGTTGGTGGGCGCACGCCAGAAGTTGGGGCGCACGGTATCGTCCAACAGCTGCACACCGTTGTAGCGGATGGACACCAGCCCCTTGCCGCGACCAAAGATGTACTCGAAGCCATCGCCCTTTACGCCGATGTTGCAGTCCATCTCCACCAATTCCGGCGCGGCAACGGTCAGCCGGGCGGCGGCGTAGTTGTGCCATACCTGCCCAAAGGCAGCTTCATAGCCCGTCGGGATGCCGGGCTTTGCAGCCCGCTGCACTGCGGTAACGGTCATGCAGGCAAGCCCTGTCTCCGGCAGAGGGAACGGGAACGCGATGTGCGCAGTCTTGCCGGGTGCGCAGTCTGCCCGCAGCACCGCGCGGCGTTCCGGCTTGCCGTTGACCGAAGATGCAAACACAAGGTCGTAGGCGCTCAGGTCGGTAAAGAGGTTCCGGTTTTCAATCACGACTTCGGTGTCGGTCAGGGTGATTTTCAGCGGTGCGTAGGCCGCCTTGACTGCATCCATCTTGGGAGTATTGCGGCGGTCGGGCAGCACAAGGCCGTCCACGCAGAATTCCCGGTCGGTGGGGCGGTCGCCAAAGTCGCCGCCGTAGGCAAAGCCGGGCTTTCCGTCCGGGCTTATCACTGCAATGCCGTGGTCCATGTACTCCCAGATAAACCCGCCCTGATACAGCGGCTCTTCGTAGGCATACTCGGTATAATCTGCGATGCCGCCGCAGCTGTTGCCCATAGCGTGGCTGTATTCGCACATGATGAAAGGCTTTTCCGGGTGCTCTGCCAAAAACTTTTTAATGTCTGCCACCGGGGTGTACATCTGGCTTTCCATATCGGAGGTGGCGGGGTATTCCCGGTTCCAGAAAATGCCCTCGTAATGCACAAGGCGGCTGGGGTCGGTGCGGCGGAAATACTCGCTCATCTCCCACAGGGTCTTGCCGCCGTGGCTCTCGTTGCCGCAAGACCAAATGAGGATGGCCGGGTGGTTTTTGTCCCGTTCCAGCATGGCTTCGGCGCGGGCAAGCACATTTTCCCGCCACTCCGGGCGGGCACCGGGCAGCGTCCACTCGTCCGAGCCGTCCGCACCCAGCTTCTGCCATGTGCCGTGGGTCTCCAGATTGGTCTCCCCGATGACATACAGGCCGTATTCATCGCAGAGGGACAGGAAATAGGGGTCGTTGGGGTAGTGGCTGGTGCGCACGGCGTTGACGTTGTGGGCCTTCAGGTTCTTTACATCCCACAGCATCTCTTCCCGGCTGACGGTGCGGCCGGTGCGGCAGCTCCACTCGTGGCGGTTGACACCCTTGAACACGATACGCTTGCCGTTCAAAAGCATCTGGCGTTCTTTCAGCTCAAACTTACGCAAGCCGACTTTCAATCCGGTGCGCTCCACGAGAGCACCCTCGTTCAGCAGGGCAATTTCTGCTTCGTACAGGTTCGGCTGCTCGGCGCTCCACAGGGTGGGATGCTCCACCGTAAAGGTGAAGGAGACATCCTGCACGTCCTCTTCCACGTCCGGGTCGGCCTCGCCCTTGCCGAACACCACACCGCTGTCGTATTCGGCAGGTTCGCCCACCTCAGCAGACTGCTCCTCGCCATCAAACACCACCGAGATGGTGCCCGCGCCGCTGACCTTGCAATCAAAGGTGACAGTGGCACTGGAAAAGTCCGGGGCAAAATCCTGCTTCACAAAGACATCCTCGAGGTGAATTTCCGGCTTTGTGAACAGCTCCACAGAGCGGAACAAGCCGCTCATGCGCCAGAAATCCTGATCCTCCAGCCAGCTGCCGGAGGAGAAACGGTACACCTGTACCGTCAGGGTATTTTCGCCGGGGTGGACGGCGGCGGTCATGTCAAATTCAGCGGGAGTGAAGGTATCCTCGGTGTAGCCGATGTAAACGTCATTGCACCAGACGGCGGCAGCGCTGTCCGCGCCGTTCAGGTGCAGATAGCAGCTTGCCCAGCTTTCCGGCAGGGTGAAACTGCGCTGGTATTCCCCGATGGGGTTATAATCCTGCGGAATCTGACCGGGGTGCAGCTTTTCATGGCCGTCCCACGGGTACTGGGTGTTGACGTAATGGGGCGTGCCGTAGGGCTGGCCGGGCTTTTGCAGGCTCTGCATTTGGATGAAGCCGGGCACGGTCAGGGTGTCCCAGTCTGAGAAAGGCGCAGTCAGGTTTTCCGCATAGTGGAAAGCCCATTCGCCATCCAAGCTGACGGCCAGCGGCATTTCCGGGCTTGTCTGGTCTGCAAAATGAGCGTGGAAGGGCAAACGGTTCTGCTGGAAAATTTCCGGGTCGGCCAGAAGCGCCGATGTGATAGGATTATTTAAAGGCATAAATGTCACCTCGCAGCATTTTCTGCTCTCATTATAGCACAGAATATAAGAAAAACAGCCGCACAAAAACGACTGTTTTTCTATCGCAATTTTCAAAAATAGTGCCTATCAAAACGGCATATTTGCGATATGCAGTTTGCGGATGTTGCTTGTGCATTAAAAACGCAAACTGCTATAGAAAGAAGCGGCATCAGTTTGCTTCGTCAAAGACCTCGGTGTCCAGCACCGTGTGTCCCTTGGGGATGTGGTACTTCACGGCGGGCAGATGGACATTGGTGAAGTACAGGCTGGTGTTAGGGTCGCAGCCGATGACCACTGCTTCTCCCCTGCCGCGCACGGCGCAGCACAGGGTGTCGCAATGGGCTTCGGCGGTATCGTTTTCCGCGCTTTCGGCGTAGCCCGGTGTAAAATTGGGCACGGCAAAACCGCAGTCATAGGCTTCGCAGTCGAAACTGCTGTCAATTTCATGGTGGCGGCGGTGGCCGGTGGCCGTGGGAGTGATAGTGGTGGTCACCTCAATCCCGGGGAAGGGCGACCACTGCGCGGTCACAGCCCCGGCTTCAATTTTCCACGTTTTGCTCACCTTGCGCACAAACACGTTGTCGTCGATGACAAAGGCCAGCATACTGTCCGGCGCGGCCTGATTGAGCACCTCCCGGCTGCGGGAGGCGCAGAAGCCAAAGCGGGTATCGTAGGCAAATTTTGCATACTTTTCCGGGAACTGTCCGTGACCGTGGCCCTCGTTGACACCGGCGGCATAGGCCGTTACCCGCCCCGCCCGGCGCTGCACCAGCATATTGGCGTATGGCATGGGCTTGAGCCGCTCCAATGCGGGCATGGGCGCGGCTTCGGCAGACCAGAAGGGGTGGTCATCCGGCAAAGCAAGCAGCAAAAAGCTCTTCATGCCCCAGTAGGGGCTGCCGGGGGCGTTGTACCGCTCGGCCATGTACATCTGCGGGTAGCAGTAGCCGATGGTCAGGATGCCGTCCCGGTCGAACATTTTCTGCCCCAGCCACCAGTTGAAGTTGCGGACGATAAGGCCCTTCATTACCGGCAGGGGCAGCGGCTCCAGCCCTGCCCAGATGCAGGCCGCCCAGAAGCTGTTCTGGGCAAAGCGGTAGGTCAGGCTGCGGCCAAAGGGCAGGGCTGCGCCGTTGGCATCGAACCAATAGACGAACTGCTGCGCGAACAGCTGGGCGCGCTGGCGGTAGAGTGCAGCACGCCGGGGGTCGGTGTCGGCGGCAAATTTAGAGTAGAGCAGTCCGTAATACTGGATGGCCCACGGGATGTAGTAATCCTTTTGCACGGAGGCGCCATCGGTGGACCAGCCGTCGCCGCTGTAATAGCTGTCAATTTTGCAAAGGCCATCCTCCAGCAGTTCCGGGCTGTAAGGCATCCCCACGCTTTTCAGGGCAAGGTTTACAAGGATGCGGAAAAACTGCCAGTTGCAGTCCGGGATGGTGTGGGCGTTGATCTGCCCCAGCCATGCGGCAAGGTTCTGTTTTTCGGTATCAGAAAGCGGGGTCCACAGCTTTTCCGGTGCGGTGAGGATGCCGCAGGCAATAGCCGCCATCTCCACATAACACTGGTCGTATTCCCCGGTGGTGCCCCAGTATTCGGGGTTTTCCGGGTCGGTGCCGACGGCAAGACCCTTGCGGTAGATTTTTTCAAACTCCGGGTCAGAGCCGCCGCCCACCCAGAAGGGCACCAGCGCCCACAGCGGGCGGCTGAAGGCTTCCAGCTCAATGGCATTTTGGTTGTAGGTCACACCCGTCTCGCCCAGATGCAGCCGGGCGCAGCCTGCGGAATAACAGGGCTTGAGGGGGTCGAGAAATTTGTGCATCAGTGCGGTAAAATCCGCTTTGGTCTGCAAGTTCATCACCAGTACATCTCCCAGTCTTTGGTCAGGCGGGTCAGCGCCTCCATGTAAAAATAATCGCCCCAGCTCGTACATTCATCCACGCCCTCCGGGGTGCAGGTGTTGTAGGGGCTCTTTTTGCTGTAAGTGCCGTGCAGCAGCTGGCCGGAGCCGAGGGTACCAGGCTTTACCGCATAATTTGCGGCAAGGCTGGCCAGCATCTGCCGTGCCAGTGTGCGCCACTGGGCAGCTTCTGTTTCGTCCACATACTTTGCCGCTTCCAGCAATCCACAGGCCACGATGGCAGCGGAGGAGGAATCCCGGGGTTCGCCGCTTTCCGGGGCAAAGAGCATATCCCAGCAGGGGATCATATCCTCCGGCAGGCGGGAAAGGTAAAATTCCAGCGCCTTGCGGAACACATCCAAAAACTTTTCGTCGTGGGTGTAGGTGTAGCCAATGGCGCTGCCGTACACGCCCCACGCCTGTCCCCGTGCCCAGAAGCTGTCGTCCTTATAGCCCTGACAGGTGCGTCCGCCCTTGGGGGTGCCGTCCGGGTTCATAAAGAAGGTGTGGTAGGTGCTGCCGTCCGGCCGGAAGGAGTTTGCCAGCGTGGTGGCGGTGTGGGCAGCGGCGATCTCGCGGTAGTGGTCGCTACCGGTCACCTGCGCTGCCCAGTACAGCAGCGGCACATTGAGCATGCAGTCAATGATATAGCGGTAGTTGCCGGGGTCGTCCATAGTGCCCCATGCCTGCAAGAAGCGGCCGCTGGGTTGGTAGCGGGTCAGCAGCTGGTCGGCGGCGGCAATGGCGGCGTTTTTGCCGGTTTCGCTGCCCACCAGCTTCCACGCTGCCACGCAGGTGGGGCTGTACAAAAAGCCCATATCGTGGTGGTCCACCTCCACCTTGCGGGCAATGCGGTCCGCAAAGCTGTCCACCTGAATGAGGGCGGCTGTCTTGAATTTTTCGTCCCCGGTGGCCTCGTAGGCCAGCCAGATCTCACCGGGCCAAAAGCCGCAGGTCCACTGGTTATTGGCGCAGCCGGGGTAGATATCGTTCACACTGGAATGGTTCTGGCACTGGTAGGTGTACAGGGGCAGATTGGTCTCCACCTGTTTGCAGGCATCGGCCAGTGCCTGCCGTGCCTCGGCGTCGGTCATAGCGTGGTTCTGGTAGGTTTTCATCATGATTACTCCTTAAATCCAAACGTAGGTATCTCTGCCCACCGCTGGCGCAGAAAGTGCATGCCCAGCTTGGGGCGGCGATCCCGGGTGAACAGACCTTTTTTGTTGCCATCCACCCGCATGGGGCCCTGCACAGTGTCGTAGTCTGCAAAGTTCCAGACAAATTCTCCCACAAACCACGGGCGCTTGTCAAACTCTGCATCCAGACGGCGGTAGAACTCCACCTGAAACTCCTCACTGAACATCTCGGCTCCGGCGGTGTGCAGCCCTGCCACGGTGTCCGCACCGTACTCGCTCATCATCACGGGCTTGTGCTGCTCTGCCCAGAAATCCAGCTCCTGATTCAGGCCGTAGCAAGCGGCGTCCATGTCACCGGAAAGGTTGTACCAGCCGTAGTAGCGGTTGATGCAGACGATATCCATGGTGCGGGTGGTGATATCCTTGGTGTAGTCGTTCTGGCAGCAGACGAGGGTGACCGGGCGGTCCTGCGGGTCCAGCTGGTGCGCCAGCTCATACAGCGGGTGCCAGTAGTCGTAGGCATCCTGTGGGAAGTGCTCCAGATCCGGCTCGTTGCCAAGGCTCCACAGCACCACGCAGGGGTGGTTTTTGTCCCGATGGATCATCTCGGCAAGCACCTGCCGGTGATGCTCCGCAAGGGGGTATTCCTTATAGGGGTTCACCGCTGCCCCGCCGCCGATGCCCACCGCCGGGGTCTCGTCCATGACCAGAATGCCCTCCCGGTCGCACAGGTCGTAGAACTCCTCGGCGTAGGGATAGTGGCTGGTGCGCACGGCATTGGCGTTTGCCCAGTGGATCAGGTTCACATCCTTCACGTTCAGCACCGGGTCAAAGCCTCGGCCATGGGCGGTAAAGTCCTCGTGCTGCAAAAGCCCTTGAAATAGAGCGGCTTGCCGTTCAAAAGCACCTGTGTGCCCCGCACCTCAATGCTGCGCACACCAAAGGTCTGGTCGTAGACATCTGCCCCGCAGGTGGCATGCAGGGTGTACAGGTAGGGCGTGCCGGGTCTGGGCTCCCAGAGATGCACTTCCGGGATGGTGATCGTGCCTTCTGCACTCTCGGCGCTTGCAACGGCGTTGCCGTCAGCATCCAGCACCGTGACACGGACAGGTGCGCTGCCGGTGGTTTTTACCGCGTACTGCACCGTGCCGTCCACGGCGGGCACTATGGTCACATCCTCGATGTACTCTTTAGGGGTGGTGTAGAGCACCACCGGGCGATGGATGCCCGCATAGTTGAAAAAGTCAAAGTTGGGGCGGTTCTGGGGTGCGGCGGCACGCTTGGCAGCCTCCACACTGGGGATACCCGCGTTGTCCGAGCCAAAGAAGGCCAGCTGCCCGTCCTCGTTGCCCACAGGCAGGGTGCTGTGGTTCACCCGGTTGTCACAGGCTACGGTCAGCAGTGCGGTCTCGCCGGGTTGCAGCAGAGCGGTGACGTCCGCTTCAAAGGGGGTAAAGCCGCCCTTGTGCTGCGCAATGAGCTGGCCGTTCAGCCAGACCTTGGCCGTGTGGGTCACCGAGCCGAACCGCAGCACCACCCGCTGCCCGGCGCAGAAGGCGGGCAGGGTGACCTTGCGCTGATACCACACCCAGCCGTAGTGGCGGCGCAGGGCGGTGGTCTGGTCGTTCTGGTCGTTGTAGCTGGCAGGTACCGCGATGGGCTGGGCGTCCGGCAGGGGCTTTGCGGGGTCGAACTGGGTTTCCGCGCAGCTGCCCAGCGCAAACGCCCATGTGCCGTCAAGGCTCAGCTTCAAGCGCGCTTCATTCTGTTCAGGATATAACATAACGCTTTCCCTCTATTTCTGCAAAAAATGCGGGGCGCGGGTACTGCCCACGCCCCGCTTACGGGTGATTTGTTTAGCCCTTGATGCCGGTGGATGCCACGCCCTGCACAAAGTACTTTTGCAGGGAGAGGAACACGATCAGCACCGGGATCAGTGCCACCACAGAGGCCGCCATGATCAGGCCGTACTCTGCAGAATACTGGGTGATGAACATACGCAGACCAATCTGGATGGTCTTGAGTTCGGTCTTGGTCAAGTAGATCAGGGGGCCAAGGAAGTCGTTCCATGTGTTCACGAAGGTGAAGATGGTCAGGGTGGACAGGGCGGGCAGGCTGAGGGGCAGCATGATGTGCCACCAGATGCCGTACTCGCTCAGGCCATCAATGCGGGCAGCCTCACACAGCTCGGTGGGCACGCCCTCGTAGAACTGCTTCATCAGGAACACGCCGAAGGCGCTGAAGGCCTGCAGGCACATAATGGCTAGATGGGTGTTGTTCAAATGCCACGAGCTCATCATCATGAACTGGGGCACCATGTAGGCCTGCCAAGGCACTGCAATGGTGGCAATGTAGCCGAGGAAGAGCGCGTTTTTGCCCTTGAACTGCATCTTAGCAAAGGCGTAGGCTGCAAAGGAGGAAGTGAACAGCTGCAACAGGGTGACCACCACGGTGATCTTGACCGTGTTTTTCACAAAGGTCAGCAGCGGGATCTGGGTCCAGATGTCCACATAGTTCTGCCAGCGGGGATTTTTGGGGATCCACTGGATAGGGAAGCCGAACACGTCCTTATTCAGCTTAAAGGAGGAGGACAGCATCCACAAAAAGGGCAGCAGCATACAAGCTGTGATGACGATGAGGAAGAAATAGATCAGGAACTTGGAGACGAAATTGCGGCGCTTCTGAGAGGCCTCGGTCTTGATAATAGCAGCAGACATGGTTCTTCCTCCTTTCTCAGTTCTCGCCCTTGGAGCCGCGGAACTGGATGATGGTAACGATCAGCACCAGTACGAACAGCACCATGGAAATTGCACTTGCGTAGCCGTATTTCGGGGTATTGACGAAGGCCACATTATAGATGTAGTACACCAGCGTCATGGTAGCAGTGCCGGGGCCGCCCTGCGTGATCATGTACATCTGGTCGTAGACCTTGAAGCCGGAGATGGTGAGCATAATGACCACAAAGAAGGTGGTGGGGCGCAGCTGCGGCAGGGTGATGTGCCAGAACTGCTGCCAGCGGTTTGCACCGTCCAGCTCGGCGGCTTCGTTCAGGTCCGGGTTGCAGCCCTGCAGGCCTGCCAGATAGATGACCATGTAGTAGCCCATGTTCTTCCACACGCTGAACAGGATGACCGTGATCATAGCGGTGTCCTTACCGGCAGCCCAGCGGGGCAGGTTTTCCACCGCCACGCCAAAGAACTGGTTCAGGATCATGTTGATGGGGCCCATGGAGGGGTTGAAGATCATGTTCCACACCGCTGCCACCGCCACCAGCGAAGCAACGTAAGGGAAGAACGCCACGGTGCGGAAGAAGTTGCGCAGCTTCACGTTCTGGTTCAGCAGCACAGCCATGGCCAGCGAGCAGGCCAGCGTCAGCGGCACCGTGCCAATGACGTAGACGATGGTATTTTTCAGCGCCGCCTGAAAAATTTTATCGGTGGTAAAGAGTTTTACAAAGTTCTTCAGACCGATAAACTCGATGGCGTGGCGGCCGTCCCATGCGCAGAAAGCCAGCGCAATGGCAAACACCATGGGCACCAGCGTAAACACGCAGAAGCCAATGAAGTTTGGCGCAATGAAGGAATACGCGATCAGGGAATCGCGGGTCGATTTTTTTAGCACTTTACGGGGAGTTTTATTCTGGACAGCAGCACTCGCCATAAAAGAGCCTCCTTTCCCGGAAGTATAACAGTTTTTCCAAAAAAATTGAGCGGGGCGGGCGCTGTGCATACCCGCCCCGCTCGGACAGGGCTTTTTTCCGATGCTCGTCATCGGAAAATGAATGGGGATTGAAAACAATGAAGAAGGAGAACCGCAAACCATTGCGGAAAACGCTTTATCAGCCGAGAACTGCGGGAACCTGATCGTTCATGTTCTGGATGCCCTCGTCCACGGTCTCGCTCATGGTCATAATGACATCGTGCTCGGCGTTCAGAATGGTCTCGATATCAGATGCGTACTGGGTGTAGGGCATCTCCAGATAAACGTTGCTGGTGGTCAGTGCATCCACAGAGTTGCTGTCCTCGGGGAAGCCTTCGGTGGACTTGATGATCTCGGCGGTAGCAGCGGAGCCGCAGGCCGGGAAGGTGCCGGTCTTGGCAATGGCCTGTGCGCCCTCTTCAGAGACACACCAGTTGATGAAGTCGGCAGCGGCCTCTGCCTTGGGAGAATCGGCGTTGATGGCCAGGCTGGTCACAGTGCCCAGCGTAGAACCAGCCTCTGCACCAGCGGGGTGCGGATACTTGACGATGCCCCAGTTGAACTTGGTCTCAGCATCCTTCATGTAAGCTTCCAGCGTGGAAATGAACCAGCTGCCCATGTTGACCATTGCGCACTGCTGGTTCTCAAAGGCTGCGGAGTAGTGCAGAGAAGAGGTCTTGAGGTAGCCGTAGTCCATGCAGATGCCGTCCTTCTGCTGGGCAATGACCATATCGTAGGTGGGCTTCATGAAGTCGTATTTGCCGTCGATGATGGTGTTCTTGCCGTCCAGAATGGAGAACAGAGAAGCGGCGGAGCGCCAGGTGTGGTAGTGGCAGCCATAGACCTTGGTGTCGCCGGAGCCGCTGGTCATCTTGCGTGCCAGAGCATCGTAATCTTCCATCGTCAGGTCATTGGAGGGATACTCCACACCGGCCTTATCGAACAGATCCTTGTTGTAGTACAGCACCCAGAAGTCGCTGCGGAAGGGCACGGCGTAGAAGTTGCCGTCGTCGGTGGTCAGCTGCTCGATGGTGCCGTTGAAATCGCCAGTGTCGCGGGTCAGTACCTCGTTCAGGGGCTTGAGGTAGTCCAAATTGATCAGGTTTGCGTAGCCGGGGATATCCTTGATGGTCACGATATCCAGATCGGCGCTGCCAGCCAGCTGGGTGGCCAGAACGGTCATGTAATCGCTGGAGCCCAGATCCACCATCTCGATGGTCACGTCCTTGTGGCTTGCCATGTAGCCGTCGGCCATGGCCTGCCAGTAGGGGGTGGACTCCTTATCCCACACCGACCACTGCAGGGTAACAGGGCCTGCGGCTGCGGATGCAGCGGTGGAGCCGGCAGTGGAGGAAGCAGCGGTGGAGCTTGCGGAAGAGCCGCCGCAGGCGCTCAGGGCAACAGCAGCGCCGCAGGCTGCGGCAGCGGTAAGGAACGAACGACGAGAGATCTTTTTCATAAGTGTGTCCTCCTTCAGGGCAGTGTGTGTATTTCGTGCAGCGTTCTCCCCCGTGCCGGGGAGCCGCTCGCTTTTGTTGACACTAGGATACCGCACAAACGCAAAAACCGGAATGGAAAAATTCCGGGAAGAGTTGCAGTTTTTCTGTATCTTTTAAAAAAAGATGCACTTTCTTACACTGGAGTCTGCACTTTCTTGTTCTCTTGCACAGTTTACATCCATGGCACAAGAAAAAAGCGTATAAAGTACACAATTTCCATGAAAAAAGTCGTTGACAAACCGCGCCGGAATCAGTACTGTATAAAGGAAAGAATGCAAAATATTACCGGAAAGGAGGCTCCGCTATGAAGAGCAGCCATCGTTTCCCGCTGCGGCGGCAGATCGTGTGGGGGATGCGCGTTTTTTACCATCCTTACCTCGCTGGCTGTGGCGCGGCGCTGTTCACCCTCTCCAACCAATATGTGCGCGCCAACTCCCTGCAGGCGGCAGAGTTCAACCTGCGGCTGGTGGCTACCTCCATCGAGACCAGTCTGGACAGCGCCGATGCTCTTTTGAACTGGGCTTCCATCGACAGCACCGTGCGGCGGTACATCACGCAGGAAAATATCAACGGCACCCAGACCATTGCCGCCTACGAAGCCATGCAGGAAAAATACTATTCCAGCACCCTGTACAGCCATATCCTCCGCTTTTTTGTACCAATGAGAACGACCGGCATTTGCAGTTCGGCCCGCTGAACGCCTCGGCGGCGCTCAACCGCACCAGCATAAAGCAGTTTCTCACCAAGGGTTACGGGATGCAGTTCACTACCGACCCGCTGCTGCCCGGCAGTCCGGGCTGCATCGCCCTCAGCCAGCCTGTCCGCTGCGGCAAGGGCACCTTGCACCGGGGCAGCACCTACCTTGCGCTGGACACCGCCATTATCACCGACCCGGCCGCGGGCTACAGCCTGACCGACGGCAGCGCGTTGTACTGGGAGATGGGCAGCCGCCTGTGGCAGATCGAAAACGGCAGCCTGACCGAGACTGAGAACCGCCTGCGGGAGGTGGACTACACCCTGCGCACCGGCAGCAATAACGGCGTGACAGAGCAGACCGCATGGCAGGGCAAGGTGCAGCTGGACGACCAGAAGTATTATGTAGTCAAGGTAACACTGAACGGCCGCAGCGCGGCGCTGGTGCAGCTTTTGCCCGCAAATACCTTTTTGCTGCACTACGGCGTGTACCTGTGGCTGGTCGCCCTTGGCACTGCCATCATCTGGGGACTGAGCTTTTTGATGCAGCACTGGCTGGAGCGGGTCATCACCCGCCCGGTGGAGGCGCTGCAAAAGCGCATCGAGACCGTGGGCAGCGGCAACTTTGCCCCGGACCGCACGGTGGAGTGGAACAACGAGCTGGGCGACATCGGCCGGGGCATCAACCAGCTGGCTGAAAACGTGGACAGCCTGATGACCCGCCGGGTGGAGGACGAGCGCCGCAAGCAGGAGCTGGAATATCGGATGCTGCAAAACGAGGTGAACCCGCACTTTATCTACAACACCCTCAACAGCATCCGCTGGATGGCTACCATCCAGCACGCACCCGGCATTGCCGAGATGGTCACCGCCTTTGCGCGGCTGACCAAGAGCATCTCCAAGGGCACCCAGAAGCTGGTACCTTTGCAGGAGGAGCTGGCACTGCTCAACGATTACTTTACCATCCAGCAGTACCGCTACGGCGGCGACTTGGAAATTGAGGTCTCCCGCATTGAAAGTGAGACCCTTTGCCGGGACTGCATGATCCCCCGGTTCACCTTGCAGCCGCTGGTGGAAAACGCCATCTTCCACGGGCTGGAGCCCAAGGGCGGCCACGGCAGCGTGCTGCTGGATATCTCCACCGACTCGGATACCGGAGACGTACTGCTGCGCATTACCGATGACGGCGTGGGCATGCCGCCGGAGCTGGTGGCTCACCTTCTGGACGAGCCCGCCGAGGGTGCCGAAAAGGCTGAAAAGTTCCGTCATGTCGGCCTGTGGAACGTGAACCGCCGCATCCGGTATTCCTTTGGCGAGGGCTACGGCCTGACCATTGAAAGCGAAGAGGACGTGGGCACCGAGGTCACCATCCGGCTGCCCTATCAACAGAAAGGAGACAGCCATGCTGCGGATATTACTGGTGGATGATGAGCCGCTGGTGCTCATCGGCCTGCAGGGGATGCTGGAATGGGAAAAGCTGGGCTATACCGTCTGCGGCACCGCCCGCAACGGCAAGCTGGCGCTGGAACTCATTGAGCGGGAGAAGCCGGATATCGTCATTGCCGACGTAAAAATGCCGGTGATGGACGGGCTTACCCTTGCCCGCACCTGCCGGGAACGCAGCGCCCTGCCCGCCTTTATCATGCTGACCAGTTTTGAAGAATTTGATTACATCAAGCAGGCCATGGGTGCCGGGGTGGTGGATTATCTGGTCAAGCTGGACCTGACCCCCGAGAACCTGCAAACCGCCCTTGCCAAGGCCGCCGAAAAGGTAAAAAAAGGAGCGTGCTTTGCTGGGCGAATTGTCGGCACAGGAAAATCTTGCCGAGAGTGTGCGCAGCTATCAGGAGCGTTTTTTCGTGCGGCTGTACGCCGGGCTGTTCCCGGACGAAGCCGCATTGGAGCAGCCTTTGCAGCACATGGAGCTGAACCTTGCAAGCGACGCCTATCTTGTAGCCAGCTGCGAGATCATCGCCAACACCGCCCTTACTCCCGCCCAGCAGCTGAAGCTGAGCTTTTCCTGCGGGCGGATGCTGGAGACCACCCTGCAGAACTATCTGCCCTGCTATGTGACCGGGGCGGATGCCATGCGCTGCAATGTGCTGTTCTGCCTGACCGATGTCCAGTGCCAGAACTACCGGACGGTGCTGCGCCCGTTGCTGGAACGCGCCAGCCAAATTCTATACAACTATTTCACGGTACGGCTGCTCTGGGCGGTAGGTCGCCCCACCGGCTCCCTGCTGGGGCTGGCGCGCCGCTGCCGGGAAAAACGCCCACCTGCAGCCCCTGCTCACGGTGGAGCAGCCCATCCAGTTCGTGGAGGTCAACGAGGGCGACGCCACCGCCGGGAAGATGCAGGTGGTGGCACAGGTGCAGGAGTATATTAAGAATCACCTTTCGGAAAAACTGACGCTGGCCGATGTGGCGGCTGTATTCAATTTTTCGCCCAACTACCTCAGCCAGCTGTTCGGCAAATACGGCGACAGCGGCTTTGTGGAGTACATCACCGAGACCCGCATCGCTGCGGCGAAGGAGATGCTGGAACAGGGCGATTTGAAAGTATACGAGATCGCTGAGAAACTGGGGTACGAAAGCGCCTTTTATTTTTCCAAGGTGTTCAAAAAGGTCACAGGGCTCAGCCCGCGGGAATACCAGCAAAGTATTTAAAATCGGAGGCTTTTATGATACAGGAACAACTTGCCCATCTGCCGGAATTTCTTCCCGATTACCGGCCCTTCCCCCCCTGCCAAGGAACGCACCGCATGGCAGGGGCTGCCCCTGCGGGCAAAGCAGCGCTTTTTGCAGGCGGGGGAAGCCGCACTGCAAACGCCCATTGCGCCCCTGCCGCTCTCGCTCTGGCTGGATTTCACCCACACTGGGCGGCGCACGCCATGGGAGACGGCTTACTTCTCCCGCCGGGCGCGGCTGTGCGCGCTGGTAAGTGCCGAGTGTGTGGAGCACACCGGGCGCTTTCTGGATGAAATTGCAGATACCGTATGGGCGATCTGTGAGGAAAGCGCATGGCAGCTGCCCGCCCACAACAGCTACATCCGGGACACCCCGCAGCTGCCCCTGCCGGACACCACCCGCCCCATCGTGGACCTGTTTGCCGCCGAGACCGGCGCACTGCTGGCGCTGACCCGGTACTTACTGCCCGATGAGCTGGATACTGCCGCGTCGGGCATCACGGCGCGGATGGAGCGGGAGCTGAACGCCCGCATCCTGACGCCTTATTTTACAAGCCACTTCTGGTGGATGGGCAACGGCGCAGAGCCTATGTGTAATTGGACGAGCTGGTGCACCCAGAATGTGCTGCTCACGGTCTTTCTGCTGCCCACCACGCAGCAGCAGCGGCAGGCTGCCGTCAAACAGGCAGCGTACAGCCTCGACTGCTTTTTAAAGGACTACGGCGCGGACGGCTGCTGCAACGAGGGTGCGCAGTATTACCGCCACGCCGGGCTGACCCTGTGGGGCTGCCTTGAAATTTTGTCCAGCATTGTGCCGGAGGCCTTCTCTCCCCTGTTCCATGAACCTAAAATCAAAAATATCGCGGAGTACATCTGCAATGTCCATGTAGAAGGCCCTTACTACCTGAACTTTGGCGATTGCAGCCCCCTTGCCGGGCGGTGCGGTGCGCGGGAATACCGCTTTGGGCAGGCTGTGGGCAGCGATGCCCTGCAAGCCCTTGCGGCGGCAGACTTCCGCGCCGATGCCGACCCCGACCATTTGCAGAACCCGGACGGCAGCACCCACATCAACCTGTGGTACCGGCTGACCACCGCCTTTGCAGAAGAAGAAATGATGGCGTACTCCGCAGCGCCCCGGCACCATTTAACGGTGTGGTACCCCAGTGTGGGCGTCTATGCCGCACGGCAGGGCAGCTGGGTGCTGGGTGCAAAGTTCGGCTCCAACGGCGACAGCCACAACCACAACGATACCGGCAGCATTACCGTGTACAAGGACGGAAGACCGTTTCTCATCGATATCGGAGTGGAGAGCTACACCCAAAAGACCTTCAGCCCCCAGCGGTATGAAATTTGGACCATGCAGAGCGCATGGCACAATCTGCCTACCTTTGACGGTGTGCAGCAACTGCCCGGCGCGGAATACGCCGCCCGGGAGGTGTGCACCGATAAAAACAGCATCACCGGCGAGCTGGCGGACGCGTACCCTCCCATCCCGGGGCTTACCACCTACCGCCGCAGCGTATCCGTCAGCGAACAGGGCATCACCCTGCGGGACGAAACGGACTATCCCGGCACGGTGGAGCTGACCCTGCTCACCGAGCAGAAGCCTGCCCCCACTGCGGACGGCTTTGCGGTGGGCACACTGGGCGGCATCCGTTTTGACCCTGCTGCCGTAACGGCTGCTGTTACGGCGGTGCCCATCACCGACCCGCGCCTGCGCACCGCTTGGCCGGAAACAATCTATAAGATCACCCTGCATTTCCAAAAAATGCTGAACCTCGAACTGTACTAAGGAGAACTGCCATGGAGACCATCAAGCTGAAAATTCTGGACGAAGCCGGCCACACCCTGATGACCTGTGACGCCGACACCGCCGTATCCCTTGTTTACACCAACGAGTACCACCCCGGCGACCGGGTGGCACTGGAAATCGACCATCCCGGGCAGTACTGCGTCATCCAGTTCGAGGACACCATGCCCGAAGCCCTTGTATATGTGGTCAAGCGGGAGATCAATTTCCACATTCCCTTCGGGGAGCAGGCCATCACCTACTCGCCCAAGAGCTTTGCGGGCAGCCGTCACGTTATCCGGGCACGGCTGGCACTGCCGGAAGAGATTGCCGCCCGGCGGAATCTGGCCTTCAACTGCTATGACGAGCATGGCGACACCGGTTTTTATCCCCACGCCAGCGCCAACGTAGAACGCGCGGCGAGGCGGTGTTTGCCGCCCGCAACGCCATCGACGGCATTTTTGAGAACAGCGCCCACGGCGAGTATCCCTACCAGAGCTGGGGCATCAACCGCGACCCGAACGCAGCCCTGACGCTGGATTTTGGCCGGGAAGTACTGCTGGATGAGCTGCGCATCACCGAGCGGGCAGATTTCCCCCACGACAACTACTGGGTCAAGGCCACGGTGGAATTTTCTGATGGCAGCCAGCTGGACATCCCGCTGGTGAAAAGCGCCAAACCCCAGAGCGTGGCCTTTGAGCCCAAGCGGGTGCGCAGCCTTGTGCTGAAGGATCTGATTCAGGCCGAGGGGACTTCCCCCTTCCCGGCGCTGACCCAAATCGAAGCCTTTGGCACCGAGGTGAAGTAAAATGAGCATCTACAATGCCCTTTATGGGCGGGACGGCCACGGCGTAGGCCCAAACGAGCCGGAGAAAAAAGGCTTTGCACGCTTTTGCCAGATGGTCGGCCGCGACCTCGGCCAGCTGCTGGGCACGAACCTGATGGTCTGCGTGCTCTGCCTGCCTGCCGCACTGGGGGTCTCGCTGGGCGTGACCCTGCTCTCCCTGCCGCTGACGGTGGTGTGCAGTGCGGTCACCGGTCTGCTGACCGGCCCTGCCATGGTGCTGCTGGCAGACTGCGCTCTGCGCAGCTTGCAGAACGACCCCTCCCAGTGGCTGCCCCGGGCAAAGCAGACCCTAGCCGCCCATTGGAAAGCCGCCTGCGGCTTTGGCTGCATTGGCACGCTGGTGCTGGGGCTGCTGTGCTTTGTATCGGCCTTTGTGTTTGAAGCCGCCGCGCAGCAGGGGTATTACCCCGGGCTTGCCATTCTCGTTTTTCTGGCGCTGGATTTTCTGGTGCTGGCGGTTCTGGCTACGCTTTGCGCTGCCGTTCTGCCGCTGCAACTGCCCGCCCCGGACAGCTTGCTGCGCCGGGCGGGCAGGCTGCTGGCTGTCGCCCCGGCGCGCTGCGTCCTGGCAGGCGTTCTCATGCTGGCGGGCATCGGCGGCATGATCTTGCTGTTCCCGGTCAGCGTGTTCTGGGCGGTGCTGTTCGGCTTCTGGCTGCCGGGGCTGGCAGCGATGCAGACCCTGTTCCCGGTTTTGCGGCAGGAATACGGCGTAGAGGTGCGCAGCATCCCGCGCCCGGCAGCGCCGGATAAGCCCCTGACCGCACAGGAGCAGAAAAAGCGCTCCCGCGCCAACTGGTGGTATTACAACTGGGGCATCGTGGCGGTGGCGGCAATGGTCATTGTGGGCGTAGCGTATGTGGCGCACGGCCTGCTGACTACCGTAGACCCGGACTACACCGTGGCGGTAGTCACGGCGGAGGCCCTGCCGGACGAGGCCGTGCAGCGCCTGCAGATTGCGCTGGCAGACTATGCGGAGGACGCCAACGGCGACGGGGCTGTGGTGGTGCAGGTGAACAACTACACATGGAGCGCCGATGCCGCCCTGACCGACATGAACGGTCAGATGGCCGGTGCCACCCAGATGAACACCGACCTTGCCAACGGCGAGAGCAAAATCTGGATCTTGGATGACCCGGAGGGCTTCGAACAGGCCTATGGGGCACTGAGCGAAAAGCTGGGCGCGGAATGGCAGACAAAGCTTATCCCGTGGCGCAGCCAGCCCGCCCTTTCCGGGCTGGAACTGGGCAGCTACAACACTGCCGCCGATGGCAGCCAGACTGTTGATATCCAGAGCCGCTTTGCCGGGTACAGCGTGGCAGTGTTTGATGCTTCAGATGCGTTGTGGCAGGCGCTCAATTCGTAAACAGAAACGACCGTCCGTTCTCTTTTTGTTTATGTGGTATTCTATACACAGAAAAATAGACGGAGGCATACCGCCATGAATCCCCATACCACGCTGAATCTTGCCAAGATTGCTCTGTGCGCGGTGGAAACCGTACTGAGGAATACTTCGCCCGATGCAGAGGACTATCCCCCAGCCAGTTGAATAAAATAACAACGCTGCAAGTGCTTATCGTCAGGCTGTTACAGATGCAGCAGCATAAAACGGACATTTTTTCAATAAAAAAGTCAAGTAGACTTCAATTTGAGCCAAATAGTAAGACTTCTTATGTTTTACCGTCATAAATTTTTCAAAATCATCTTGACGCACCTTGCGAAACATGATATTCTCTGTCACAAATCCCACTGATTTTGTGGATTGGTTTGAAACCATCCACAAGATGTGGTCGTGTTCATTTTGAACACAGCCACAGAAAGTGGTTGGTTATCACCGTGAGACCCACCACTTCCGTGAGGAAAAGTCCACGAAGAATTTACCGCCCCGCAACACACCCGATTCATTTTGCCGCCGATTCACCCGACAAAATCCATCGCTGCGCTGCATGGGCGGTATTTTTCTTTTTCACAAATAAAATCTTATGTAGTTGTTCAATCTTCCAAAATTTGTTTTTTGTTGTTGACTGTACAACTGTAAAGTGTTATTCTTGCGCTTGAAAGAAGCAGAACGTAGTGTCCGCACTGCGCTCAGCTTTCTTCATATTGTACCTTGAATCTTGCATAAGCCGTCTGAACGTGATACCGTGCCATGACCTCACACCTTCCGTGAGCGAGCCGGACAACGCCGCTGCGCAAACAGGGGCAGGAACTTCGTTCGGAGCAAACGGCGACCCCCTTACATGAGCAGCACAGCTTCTACTTATTTTTGCGCCTTAACAATTCGGAAACATTTGTTGAAAATGAGTTTTGAGCGCAGCGGTAGAGGGCAAGAACCGTCCCGTGGCCACAAATTTTCAATTCTTGAAAATTTCCTGTCCATCCGGGACTTCACTTCTTCAATGCGTCTGCATTTCCGAAGTGATCTTGTTGGGGTAACGCTTGTCGGGGCAAGGCCCCTCCATCTTGCTTGCGCAAGACCGCGCTGCCGCTTAAAAGCCCCACTGGGGCTTTCATTGCTGCGCTGCGCTTCGCAAGCGCGGTCCAACCCCAAACCCTGCTCATGGTTCGCACCTGACGGTGCGAACAGCAACGGCGTGTCGTGCTTACATAACTTCACCGAGGAGTTATCGAACAGACAGGAGGTACAATGACCAAAACGAATGTTCAACTGACCCCTAGCAATTCCCAGCACCACGACACGCCGAACAACAAAACGCACGTCATCAAGTTCCGTGTGACAGCGGAGGAAAAAACGTCACTGGAACTCACTTGCAAACTCCTGAATCTCTCCCTCTCCACTTTTATCCGCCGTGCCATCCACAACGTCAAGATCGAGAAAACGGTCATCGTTGCAGGCGGCGGCGACGAAACCCTGACCGCTGTTTCCACCCTGCTTGCCCAGTGCAACAAGGTGGGCGGCAACCTCAACCAGCTTGCAAGGTACTTCAATTCCGGCGGTGCAGACACCGAGCAGATCCGGGCGAAACTCCTTGACGAACTTGCAGACCTGACTGCATTTCGGCTGCACGCCGAGAAAGTTCTGGGTGAACTGTATGGCAACGCTCAAGCATATCAGCTCTAAGAACTCGGACTACACCGCCATCGAAGCGTATCTCATTTACCAGCACGATGAATTTTCCGGCAAGGTAATTCTGGACGAACAAGGCCGACCCATGCTGCGGGAATCCTACCTGCTCAATACGCTTGAGTGTGGCGATTTCTCCTTTGCAACAGCCTGTCTGCTGGCAAACCGCAAGTATGGCAAGAACACCCAGCATGGTGATATCAAAAGTCACCAGTATATCATCAGCTTTGACCCACGAGATGCAGCCGACAGCGGCTTGACCATGGAAAAGGCACAGGCACTTGGCCTGAAATTCTGCGAAGAAAACCTCCCCGGTCATCCCGCCATCGTCTGCACTCACCCGGATGGGCATAACCATTCGGGAAATATCCACGTCCACATCGTGATCGGCAGCGTCCGAACACGAGAGGTGGAGCGCAAGCCCTATATGCAGAAGCCCCGCGACTGGCTAGAGGGCATGAAGCATTCCAGCACCGCCCAGACTATGCGGCATTTGCGTGTCGAGGTCATGGAGCTGTGCGAGGGTGCCGGACTGTACCAGATTGACCTGCTCAACGTCTCGAAAGAGCGCGTAAGCGAAGCGGAGTATTGGGCGCGCAGGCGTGGTCAGTTGAAACTTGACCGTGAAAACGCAGGCCTCGCCGCAACCGGACAGCCGCCCCAGCAGAAGAAGTTTGAAACTGTGAAGGATACTTTACGGAGACAGATTTCGTCTGTATTGTACCGTGCTACCAGCTTTGAAGATTTTTCTGATAGGCTTATGCAACAGTATGGCATCACCGTCAAGGAAAGCCGTGGACAGCTCAGCTATCTGCCCTCTGGCAGAACGAAGTTCATCCGGGCAAGACATCTCGGTGACAAGTTCGATAAGGCAGCAGTGCTTGCCACGTTGCAGGCAAACGCCGAACGCAAACCTAAGGTGCAGTTCAAACAGGATACCATCGGGAAACTGATCGACATCCAGTCGAGGATGACCGAGGGCAAGGGCATCGGCTATAAACGTTGGCTCACGAAACACAATCTCAAAGTTATGGCACAGACCGTGAAGCTTCTGCAGGAAAAGGACTTGACCGACGAGGACGCCCTGAACCAGCGCATCACCGAACTGGAAACCAAGTATCACGACTCGCTGGCGGTGGTGAAAGACCTCGAAGGTCGCATGAAATTCAACAAAGAGCTGCGCTATCATGTCGCAGCCTATGCCAGCACCAAGAACATCGCACAGCAGTTAAAGACTGCCAAACGACCCGCAGCTTTTGAGGAACAGCATCGTGCAGAGCTGACAGCGTACCGGGCGGCAGCAGCCTATTTCAAGGCAAACAACATCGCCAAGCTGCCCAGCCCGAAAAAGCTGGAAGCCGAGTATGCGCAGCTGGCATCCGAAAAGGCAAAGTTCTACGAGCAGTACAAGGAAACCAAGGAAGAACTGCTCAAACTGAAAACCGCAAAGCAGAATGTTGCGTCCTTTTTCCGGGAGGAAGAACCGGCGCAGCAGGAGAGATAAAGGAGTGTGCGTATGATCAATCTGAAAATCGACCCGGAGTTCCAGTCCCAGATTCCTCCTCTGACCGATGATGAATTTAAGCAGCTTGAAGAAAATATCCTCAAAGAGGGCAAGCTGCTCTCTCCTTTGATCGTGTGGAATAATACACTTGTTGATGGCCACAACCGTTATGCCATTCTCCAGAAGCATCCTGAGATTTATTTTTCCACTATGCCGCTCCGATTTGAGAACCGCGAAGAAGCCGTTGCGTGGATCTGCCGGAATCAGTTGGGACGGCGAAACCTGAGTCCTGAACAGAAACGCTATCTGCTTGGGAAGCAGTACGAAGCCGAGAAGAAAGCTGCAAAAATCTTTCGGGGCAATCAGTACACTTTAGCAAAGAAAAGTGGTGGTGATCACGGTGATAACCACCACTCCGGGAAGAAAACCTGCGACCGGATCGCAGAAGAAAACGGTGTCAGCCGTGCCTCCGTTCTCCGTGCCAGCCACTACACGCGAGGCATCGACATCGCGGACAACCTCTCTCCCGGCATCAAGCAGAAAGTCTTTTCCGGTGAAGTGAAGTTCACCAACGAAGAAATGTCCAAGCTTGTGCAGGCAAGTGTCGAGCATCGTTCAGATGTCCTTGCTCAAATCCTGCATCCAGAGGCATTGGAAGTGTTGGAATCTGCCAGCGCTGAATTTGAGCCTGAAAAAGCGGAACCCGTTCCCATGCCCACACCACAAACAGAAGAATTTCGGTGCTATCATGTACCGGACGAGTTTATGAAGGTTTACAAATCTTTGAGCCGTGCGACCGAAATGATGAAAAACTCATGGAAGAAAACGCTCAAAAACAATCCCAGCTATTTCACTGACCCGGAAAAGCAGAAGGTTCTCCGCTTCGCAATGCAGAGGCCTGCTAACTACCTGACTGAAATCGAAACCTATCTGGAAAAGGCTCTTGCAGAAGCCCTTGAAGAAGAAAAGACCGCATAACAGCAGACACCTGTAAGCCATCAACGAGCCACCAGCCGCAAGTACAGGGCGGAAAGCATCCGCGCCCTTGCGCCTGATAAAAATTGGAACTTTGATTTTCTCGCCCGACTTTGCCACGGTGGGACGATCAAAGGAGCGTGCGTTTGAACAAAAAGAAAAAGTCCACAAATACTTCCCCTTATCCCGATGAAGTCATCGACCGTCTGGCACGGGCATTCTACCCGGCCATCCTTGCCTGCTGGAACAGTGAGGAAGGTCAGCGGGAGTTTGCCGCGTGGCAGGCGGAACAGGCTCATATCTCTGGCAAAGAAAAACAGGAAGTTCCCGCTAGCAGAGTTCCCATAAAACAGTATTTGCAAAAGTTCCCTAAATGGGGAAGATTTGGCGTGACTTCGGTCACGCCTTTTCTTTTGCTTCCAGTTCATCCAGAGGGATGTACCCCAGCCCATCGTACTTGATATGGATGTGCTGCACCCGCTTTCCGCTGGACTTATCCGGGGCATCCACATAGATAGCGGACACCAGTTCACGGAGAGCATAGGGGGTGAGTTCTTCAATATGGACGTACTTGTGCGCTTTCTGGACGAACTTTTCAATATTCTCGATTTGCTGTTCCTGTACTTCGATTTCCTGCTGGATAGAGAGGACGTCCTCTTCCAGCTGCTTCTGCTCGGCATCGTAACTCTGGCTCATCATGTCAAAACGTTCATCGCTCAGCTTTCCACTGGCGTTGTCCTCGTAGATCTTCATGAACAGCCGTTTGAGATCTGCGATCCGCTTCTCATTCCGGGCAAGCTGCTTCTTCAGGACGGTCAGCTTTTCGGTGCTTTCCACCCGAAGCTGCTCCTCCATGACCTTGCGGAAGTAGTCTTCATGGCAAAGGATGTAGTCCGTTACCTGCTGGATATGGTTCAGCACACGGCCTTCCAGAACCTTTACCCGGATGAAGTGTCCCTTGCACTTGCTCCCGTTCTTCTTGTGCAGAGAGCAATCAAAGAAGTCTTGACTGAAGTCCCTGTTATTGGACGAACCATATTGCATCTTGGAACCGCAGTCAGCGCAGTAGACCATACCGGAGAAAATGCTGCTCTTGCCTGTCCGGGTCATGCGGTGACGCTGGTTACGAATCTCCTGAACCTTTTCAAACACATCATCGTCAATAATGCGCTCATGTGTATCCGGGAAGATAGCCTGATTTTCCACAGGATTCAGATGTCTCTTTTTATCCCAGATAGAGTTAGTATAGGTCTTGAAATTGACTGTGCAGCCAGTGTACTCCCGGCGTTCCAGAATCAAACTTACTGCTCTTTTATCCCAGCGATAAGGGTCTTCCGGGGCAGGTGCGTTTGTACTCCGGCCATGGCTCAACTTGTAGGCGGTAGGGGTCAGAACCTTATCTTCCCACAGTTGGTTCGCAATTTGGGTCGGCCCACGGCCTTCCATGCACATGGAGAAGATGCGCTTCACGACCGCAGCCGCTTCCAGATCAACAAGCCAATGCTTCGGGTTCTCCGGGTCTTTTACATAGCCGTACGGCACATTGACCGTCAGCGGTACGCCACGCTCTCCCTTGGCCTTCTGAACGGCCCGAATCTTGCGGCTGGTATCGCGGGCGTAAAACTCGTTGAACCAGTTCTTAATGCCCGCAAAATCGTTGTTTACGCTGTTCGGGTCAATGGTGTCGTAGTTGTCGTTAATGGCAATGTAGCGAACGCCATACTGGGGAAAAGTGAAGTTTGTGTACAGACCTGTCAAGGCAGAATTGCGTCCCAGTCGGGACAAATCCTTCGTGATAACGATTCCTACACGCCCCGCTTCAATCTCGACCAGCATACTCTGAAAGCCGGGGCGGTCGTAGTTCGTGCCGGAATATCCATCGTCCACAAAGAACACCGGGTTCGGAAAGTGATTCTTCTTAGCGTATTCCAGAAGAATAGCCTTCTGGTTCTCAATGGACAGGCTTTCGCCGAGCCGTGCGTCCTCTTGCGACAGTCGGCAGTAAAGTGCGGTGATTTTATTCGTTGCTCCAGACATTGTTGTGTCCTCCTTACTCTGTGGAGCAACTGTCAGTACAGGATTGGTTACCGGGTCAAGTATAGCAGAATTGGGCGCAGTTGTCATTCGTCTGCACCCTCATCTTCAAATTTTTGCTGGGCGTTCTTGGCAACAATGCGCTCCAGCTTCTTCAAAAAGGATTCCTTGCCCTCATAGCTGCCGGTCACGGTGTAGGTGGTGTGACCGACTTTCTCCGTGGTGGTCAGTTCTGGAATCCAGAAAGCGGACAGGTTCTTGACATGGAGGTTGCCGTTCTCGTCCACATAAGAGCCGTGTTTCTTCTGCTCTTCGGTCAAGGGCTGCCGCTTGAAATAGATTTCATTTTCGGAGATGCTCACGGTTTCGCTGGCTTGCTCCTTCGGGGTGTCGTCATACAGCTGGGCAAAAAATGCCAGTGCATCCTCGGGTGAGTCTTCCTCCATGAGCTGCTCGAAAACTCGCTGCTCCTCTGCCGAGAGGTTGTTCCATGCGGCATCCAACTCCTGCTCGTTGGCCGCGTTGACAAAGGCTTCGATTTCTTTTTTCATGGTGCATCCTCCTTTGGCTGCGGAAAGCGTTTTTCAAAAAGTATGGGTTTTCGTGAGAGCAAGAATCGTCCCGTGGCCACAAATTTTCAATACTTGAAAATTCCTGCCCCTTTGGGACTGCTTCTTGTTGGGGCGTGCCTGCCCCAAACCCTGCCAGATAAAAGCAAAGGGGCATTATCTGCCCCGATGCTTTTCCTTTCGCTTCTGCTGTTTCAGTTCAAACTGACGCTGCTTTTCTGCTTCGCGTTGTTTACGGCTAAGTGCTTTTCGCACCAGCTTATTTTCTTCTCGCTGCATTTGCAACGCCTGCTGTGACTTTGTACCGATTCCTGTGGCAACTGTTTCCTTTCGGATTTGTCGTTGCAATCGCTTTGGGTTCACAGACTCTTTCTTTACAACTGTCTCAACAGATGGACTGAAGCGCAGCCGACTGTAATTTTTGAGCAGATACTCCCAGACTTCATAGTCCTTTGGTTCTGGACCAAACACGACTTTACACACTGAAAGCTTTCTTCTCTCAATACGTTCAAATACTCCGATCCAGAATGGATCCTCAAAAAATACAGTCAGCTTTGTAGAATCAATGTCCATAACGAAACCCTCCTGAAATAAATCCTTACAGGAACGGACAACCCGGAGGGGAAGGTTACTTACCTACACCGTGCGGTGTAGACGGCTGGGCTACCTACCAGCTCTGGCATCTCTCAGAAAGAAATGCGTTGCGATTTTTATCCTGCTTTTATTATATAAAGCACATCCCTGTGCATTATATCTGCCTTAATTGGTTTTCCAAGTGAAGTATACCACACTCGTGGTCAAATGACCACCCATATATACGAGAATTTGGCCGTTTTACTGCGTACGTGCGTACCAACCTTCCGTACGCACGTACGCAGCGATTCGCCCGAAACGTACCTTATACAACCGTTCCCCCTCGGAGAGCCCACGGCACTTTGCAGGCCGCAGGGATGAAAGTGTCATAGTGGGTTATTACACTTCCGCAGAAGTGCCTTTTCCTCGCCGCAAACAGCCGGGGTGCGCCTTTGTGGAGCTTTCTATGCGGCGAATCCACATCGTCCACAGGCGATGTGAGCAGGGATTCTAAGGGGCGCAGCACCTTTGGCACACGACTTTGGTACAAAGTCTAGTGTGTTACACCTTGCCAGAGGTGTACACGTTCCTGAAATGCAAAAAGCCCCATACCCAACACCTTGACGGTGCGGACATGGGACTTGATGCTTCCTCGGCCTAGCCGGGTACTCGTAACCAATCCTGACAGGCAGTTGCCGTGTCATTTCTCGAAAACTGTTTTACGAATACCCAGCACTGGGGAACTCCCTGCCTTACTTATCGTGTGTGGATTTTTGCAGGGTGCGTCCGGGTGGGCGCACCCTGTTTTTGTTTGTGCTTATTTCTTCAGAATCCGCATTGCGTTCAGAACAGCGATGATCGTGACACCCACATCACCGAACACGGCTTCCCACATACCGGCCATGCCGAGTGCGCCCAGAACAAGGAACACGCTCTTGATGCCAAGAGCAATCACGATGTTCTGCATCACGATTCGCTTCGTGGCCTTTGCAACATCAATGGCTTCCACAAGTTTCGACGGTTCATCTGTCATCAGGACAACATCCGCAGCTTTGATCGCGGCATCCGAACCCAGTCCGCCCATGGCTATGCCGACATCTGCACGGGCAAGGACGGGGGCATCGTTGATGCCATCGCCCACAAAGGCGAGCTTGCTGCCCTGCCGTTTCTGCTTATCCAGCATTTCCAGCTTTTCGACCTTCTGGTCGGGCAAGAGCTGTGCATAATACGCATCCAGACCAAGTTCGTCTGCCACCGACTTGCCGATTCGCTCATCATCGCCGGTGAGCATAACAGTTTTTTCCACGCCGATTTTTTTCAGCTCTGCGATTGCGCGGTTGCTGTCCGGTTTCACCTCATCTGCAATCAGGATACAGCCTACATAGCTGCCATCCGCTGCTACATAGACCTTTGTTCCGGCTGCATCGCAAGCAGAATAGGCAATCTTTTCAGATTCCATCAGCTTACTATTGCCAGCCAGCACCTTCTTTCCCTGCACCATAACACTGATGCCATGTCCAGAGATTTCCTCAAAGCCAGAGAACTGCTTCTGGTCGATCGACTTTCCATAAGCTGCAAGAATCGACTTTGCAATCGGGTGGTTGGAATAACTCTCTGCCTGTGCAGCATACTCCAATACCTGCTCTTTCTGGTATCCGGCTGCCGGAATGATATTTGCGACCTCAAAAACACCTTTTGTCAAGGTGCCGGTCTTATCAAAGACCACCACGCTCACTTTGTTCAGTGCCTCCAGATAGTTGCTGCCCTTTACCAGCACACCGCGCTTGGATGCAGCACCGATACCACCGAAGAAGGTCAGGGGAATGGAAATGACCAATGCACACGGGCAGGAAACGATCAGGAACACAAAACCTCTGCGCAGCCACTCAGACCAGCCGCCACCAAGGACGAGCGGCGGAATGATCGCCAACACAGCCGCCATTCCAACAACGACCGGCGTATAGTATCGTGCAAAGGTCGTGATGAAGTTCTCGGTAGGAGCTTTTCTTGCGGAGGCATTCTCCACAAGGTCAATGATCTTCGACACTGTGGATTCCCCGAAGCTCTTTGTGACTTTCAGCGTCAGCAAACCGCTCTGGTTGATGCAGCCGGACAGGGCTTCATCGCCTTTGCGGATGCTTCTCGGCACAGATTCGCCGGTCAGTGCCTTGGTGTCCAGCATGGATTCGCCATCCACAACGATGCCATCCAGCGGGATTTTTTCACCGGGTTTTACCACGATGATCTCGCCCACCGCAACGCTTTCCGGAGAAACGACCTGCAATACGCCATTCCGCTTGACGGTCGCCGAATCCGGACGGATGTCCATAAGGTCAGAGATGGACTTTCTGGAACGCTTTACCGCCAGCGACTGGAAAAACTCTCCGACCTGATAGAACAGCATGACTGCAACGGCTTCCGGGTATTCCCCGATGGCAAATGCGCCGATTGTGGAAACACTCATCAGGAAATGCTCGTCAAATACCTGTCCTCTGGTGATGTTTTTCACTGCTTGCCACACGACATCCCAACCAAGGATCACATACGCCACGATCAGAAATGCCAGTTCTGCTGGAGTCGGCAGCTTTGCGAACACGGTCAATGCCATACCGATTGCATAGACCGCAGCACCCACGGCAAGACGTATCGTGCGCTTCTTGTCCTCATCGTTATAGACCGCCGCTTTTTCTTCTTTTTGACAGGTGCAGTGGCTTCCGGCTGCTTTTCCGACACCTCAACGTCCGGCTCGTGGCTGTGAACAATCGTGGTAACGGTATCCAGCAGGGAAGCAGCCACCGAGGTTCCTGCCTGAACGGTCAGCGTCTGGTTCATCAGATTCACGGTCGAAGAAGTCACGCCGTCCAGTTCACCGACTTCCTTCTCGATTTTTGCAGAGCAGTTCGGGCAGTCCAGACCTTTCAGGAGATAGACCTTCGTCACAGCAGGTTCAGTCTTTTCTGAAACTTCAACATCCGGCTCGTGGCTGTGAACGATCATTTCGACCTGTTCCGCCAATGTTGCATCCGCAGACTTTTCTGACTGAACGGTCAGTGTCTGCTGCATTAAATTCACGACCGAGGATTCCACTCCCGGCAATGCTCCGACCTCTTTTTCTATCTTGGCGGAACAATTCGGGCAATCCAGACCTTTCAGGATGAATACTCTTTTCATTTTGACCTCCACCGTATTTTCTTAATTGTTCAATCGTTCAACTTAAAAGGTAAAAAGATAATCGCTTGCGCGATCATCCTCTTAAATGCTCAAATCCCTTGTCAATGATCTCCTTTACATGATCATCCGCCAGCGAATAATACACGATCTGGGCCTCTCTTCGGAATTTGACCAGTCCGGCAAGCCGGAGTGCTTTCAGCTGGTGAGAGACCGCCGATTTGGTGACGCCCAGCAGAACCGCAAGGTCGCATACACACATCTCGCTCTGTTCCAGAGCATGAAGGATCTGCACTCTTGTGCCATCTCCGAACAGCTTGAAAAGCGATGCAAGCTGGATATAATCGTCTTTCGGCTGCATTTTGCCTTTTACATCGTTCACGATGTCCTCATGGATCACATCGCAATTACAGGTGTATAAAGAATTTGACATCAGACGTTCTCCTCGTTTTGTAGTTGAACAACCGTTCAATCATATTATATCTGCTTTTTCTCCGTTGTCAAGAGGAAAAGTTAGCATCTGCTTCCCGCGATTTGTCGTCTAACAGACCTTGACAGCCTCCTTATTTCGCATACAATATAGTTGAGTATTCATTCAACTGCTGCGTTCTGAGCAGAAGATTTTGTATTTGAACAACCATGCAATAAAAGAGGTCTATCTGTGAAACGAAAATTGATCACGCTGGTTCTGACATTGGGATTTCTTGCCGCGTTTGGCGTATTTATGCACTCACCGCCCTCTATTCTGGATGGGCTGACCGGTGCGACCCCGAAAGCGAAACGTGCCGCACAAATGGCCGCACCGCTGGAGGGTAACTATCTGTTCTGCATCAACCCTGAACTGGAATCGTTTTCTGATGCGGATTTCCGGAATGACCTGAAAGCATTTGTTTCCGGTGAGACAGAAGTCCTTTTCGATGCCGGACTGCCGCACATGACGCTTTCGGTCTGCAAAACAGACTATCCCTTGCTTCGCTATGCAACGGCTCTTTGTGAACGCCTGACTGCTGCCGGAGCAGATGTCACGTTGAAGCAGTACAGCGAAACCATGCTGCGTTCCCGTGCAATCAATGGGCGGTATCAACTGCTGCTGGTTTCGGAAAATACGCTTGATGCAACAGCATTGCCGGATGCAGACATCCTTCTGCTCTCCGCAGAAGAAATGGAGGACCCCTCATGCGAAAACTGAACACCATTCTCTCCGTTCTGCTACTTTTCATCTGTCTGCTTCATGGGCTGATGGGCAGTTTTATGTTGCTGGGCATCAGTTCCGGGGCAGGAAAGTTTCTGGCATGGATCGGCGTTGGCATTCTGGCGGCGCACACCGTCCTTGGTCTTTTGCTGACCGCGCAGATATTCCGGGCTTCCCGTTACGGCGGAAAGCCCTACGGAAAGCAGAATGCTCTGTTCTGGGCAAGGCGTGCCAGTGGGCTTGCCATTTTGCTTATGCTCTTTTTCCATATTGGTGTGTTCGGCAAAGTGCAGAACGGCGTATACATTCTGTTTCCGTTCACAACGGTCCGGCTGCTGACGCAGCTTTTACTGGTCGCTTCGGTATTTGTGCATCTTCTGCTCAATCTCCGGCCTCTTCTGGTATCGCTGGGCATTGTCCGGGATAAGGAACAGCGCGGCGACCTCTATCTGATTCTTTCTGTACTGGTGCTGTTTGCTGCCGGTTCGATCATTCTATATTATATTGGGTGGAACAACGTATGAAACACACTTTGGTGATCGTGGGTGCAGGACTGGCAGGACTTTCCGCTGCTTTGACTGCTGTGAAAAACGGCTGGACGGTAAAGCTGGTGTCCTCCCTTGCCTCCGAGAGGGCGCAGTCTGTTATGGCAGAGGGTGGAATCAATGCAGCCTTGAATACCAAGGGAGAGGAGGACAGCCCGGAGCAGCATTATGCAGACACCCTGACCGCCGCCTGCGGACTTGCTGACCCGAATGCAGTCTGGGGGATGACGCAGGCTGCGTCCGAACTGGTGCGCAGCCTGCACCATCTGGGAGTACAATTCAACGTGACAGATGACGATGAACTCGACCTGCGGAATTTTGGCGGACAGAAGAAAAAGCGGACGGCCTTTGCACAAAGCGATACGGGAAAGCAACTGATGACCGCTCTGATCGATGCTGTGCGCCGGGAAGAAAGCGCAGGAACGGTCGAACGCTTTCCTCACCATAAGTTCCGCACCCTGCTGCTTTCCGGGAACATCTGCGGTGGCTGCACAGTGCAGGACACCTATACTGGCGAACTGCTGCGGTTTGTATGCGATGCCGTCCTGATTGCCACAGGCGGGCTGCATGGCTTATTCGGTGATACGACCGGCTCTCTTGCCAATACCGGAGAAGTCACCGCAGAACTGTTCCGTCTGGGTGTTCCGATGGCAAATCTTGAAATGATCCAGTACCACCCCACCACGGTCGAACAGGGCGGAAACGGATGCTTCTGAGTGAGGCAGCCCGTGGTGAGGGCGGGCGGCTGCTTGCATTGCGGAACGGGAAGCCGTGGTATTTCATGGAAGAAAAATATCCAGAACTCGGCAACCTGATGCCGCGTGACATCACCGCGCGGGAAGTCTGGACGGTCAGCCGTGACTATGAGGTGTTCCTTGATATGACAGAGCTTCCTAAAGAAGTCATGGAGCATAAACTTGCCGGACTGGTGGATGATTGTCAGACCTATCTGCACAAAGATATTCGCAAAGAACCCATTCCGATTTTGCCGGGTATCCATTACTTTATGGGAGGCATTCAGGTGGACGAGCGGCACCGCACTTCGATGCGGAATCTGTACGCTGCCGGTGAATGCTGCGCTCAGTACCACGGCGCAAACCGTCTGGGTGGAAATTCCCTTCTGGGTGCGATCTATGGAGGGCAGATCGCTGCGGAAACTGCCTGTCAGGAAGCAGCCGGCTCCCCCAATATGCCCTGTGCCGAAGAACCCCTTCTGCCCGATCTTTCCCCGGATGCTCAAATGCAGATGAATCGTATTCTGTTGAACGCACTCGGTGTCGTGCGGGATACGCAGACATTGGAAACGGGCGTTCAGGAAATCCGCAAGTTGTCCGGCACACTTCCGCTTCTGGGTCGTGCCATGCTGGAAAGCGCCCTTGCCCGAAAAGAAAGCCGGGGCGCGCACTGGCGGGCAGATTATCCACAACGCAATGATGCCGTTTACTGCAAAACTACCGTGGCACACTGGAACGGGCAGCATATCGCCATCAGCTTTAAATCCATCCCGGAAAGGCGGTATGATTTATGAACTACACCATCCGAATCAAACGGCAGGAAAACCCGCAGGCTTCTCCCTGCTGGCAGGAGTTTACCTTTGAGGGAAGTGCGGACACCTCGATTGCTTCGGTGTTGAACGAGCTGAATCACCGCAGCCCTCTGTGTGAAAAGAACGGAACGGTCGTTTCCCCCATTGCGTGGGAATGCGGCTGCATGATACGCAAGTGCGGTGCCTGTGCCATGCGGATCAACGGTCTGCCTCGTCTTGCCTGTTCCGTTTTTCTGCGTGACTGCAAGGGAAGCGTTGTTACTTTGGAGCCTTTGAGCAAATTCCCGCTGGTGAAAGATCTGGTCGTAGACCGTTCCGTGATCTTTGAAGCACTGAAACGGACAAAGCTGTGGCTGGAAGGAGATGCGTTCCAGACCAGCTATACGCACAGCCAGCGGTATCAATCTGCTAAGTGTCTGCTCTGCGGCTGCTGTCTGGAGGTCTGCCCGAACTTTGACCCGAACAGCGAATTTGCCGGAGCTGTTCTGCCCGTCAACGCTTACCGTATTCTGAACGAAGAACAGGATATTGCCCATCGGACAGAACTCGCAAATGCGTATCGTCAGCTTTATTTTGAAGGCTGCGGAAAATCTCTTGCGTGCCAGGACATCTGCCCAGCCGGAATCCCGGTCGAAGAACTGATGTCACGTTCCAATGCCGCAGCGGTCTGGAAGCGATAAAGTGTAAAAGGGTATGCGGTTTATAGCCGCATACCCTTTTATGCTTAATCTTCTAATCCGTGACTTCCCGCCACATTCTTCAGATACTCCTCTGGTTCGCCATTCAGAATCAAATCCGCGTAGCCCAGCGGGTCATTGTAGATGAGATAATCCAGTTCTGACCTCTGCGCCATGGTCACGTCCAATTCATCCTCGACCCCAGTGCAGTCAATGAAGATCATTCTCCCATCCCGAAGCAGCAGCTCCACGCAGCCGGTGTCCATGTTGAATTTGCAGGTTCTTTCATCGTACTTCATACTCGTGTCCTTTCCGCCTTACGGCACCTTTACAGTTGTGACTTTCGTGATACGGTCTTTCTTCTGATAAGGTTTCGGACACACAGCCGTCAGGGAAGAGCCGTTGTTCTCGTTTCCAAAGAAAACAAAAAATCCGAACCCCTCTCCTATTGAGAAAAGGTTCGGATTTTCATGGTTTGGTGCGATGGAAGGGACTCGAACCCCCGGCCTACTGATTCGTAGCGCACGCTGGGCGATTCCCTCAATTTTTGGAAGTTACGTTTCAACGTCATTTCCAAGCGATACATCGCAAATTTTGAACTTCGAGTTTCTGCACCCTTTGTCCGATTTTGCAACGATTTGCATCCTTTGCACGTTTTGAAACCGTGCAAAAACCGTGCAGAAACCGTGCACTTACTCCCAGACAAATGAAAAATCGATTTATCCGACAACGACTTGACGGCATTGGTTCGAGTGGCCGCACATCAAAAATCAAGTCTTGGAGGATACGACTATGACGAAATTGCTTTCCTGCCGCTACAATACGGACACCAACCGGGTGGAAGCCCGGTTCGCAGATGGCACCACTCTTGCCATCGACTGCGCCGCTGTGGAGGACGAGTACGGCAACGCCCCGGCACAGCGGGCGGAGCTGGACTGGCTGCTCTATAACAAGCCCTTGGAGTATGCACAGATGGTGCTGAGAGGGGAGATGGAGCACTATCTGTCGCTGGGGTGTGACCACGGCAGGCTGGAGGATTGACCGTCAACTTCCATAAGGGACACGATGCCCACCGACCTATGGTTCTCGCCATAAGCTGGTGGGCATCGCTGCATTATCAGAGCAGGGGAGTCATATAAAGAGGAAGGTACACAATTCCGTCTTCTTCTTTCAAATCACTGGTATGCAGCACATAGGGTGTGCCAGTTTGTTCAGCATAGCGCTCCATAAACTTCCGCAAGGAAGTCAGCGTATAGTTTTTGCCGGACTTGACCTCAATGGGCGAGATATTATGCCGATTGCTGATTTTGCTCTTGGCAATCAGGAAGTCGATTTCCATCCGGGCATCTTTATCGTCCCGCGACGGATTAGAGTAAAAATACAGCTTGTGACCGCTGGCGGCAAGCATCTGCGCCACGATGTTTTCTATAATCATGCCCTTGTTGACTTCCAGTTTATCGAACAGCAGCTTTTTATAGATTTCCTCGCTGACCAGTCCATTTTCATCAAAGGCATGGCTGATAAGCAATCCGGTATCTCCCATATAGCACTTGAGGGTCATGCGATCCATGTTCAGCTTCAGACCAATATTCGGCTCCGTGGAGTTATAGCAGATGTTGGCGATCATGGCATCGTCCAGCCAGAACAGTGCATCTTCATACTCCCGGAAGCGGGCTTCCTTTTTGAGCGAGGATAGTTTGAAACGCTTTTCATGCTTTTGGAGTTGGGCAGGAATTTCATCAAAGATACTCTCTACCTTCATCTCATAGCCGGTGGCGTGTTTCACGATGTCTGCCCGGTAAAGGGTCAGAATATCGCGTTTGATACGGTCTACCCGGTCAAAGTCCTTGCTTTCCACATACTCCTGCACCGCCTGCGGCATTCCACCCACGATAAGATACTGCCGGAAATAGTCCATTGCCTTTCGGTGCATTACCTGCCCCATGGACTTGTGGGCTTCAAACCGCTTGCGGACAATGTCCATCAAGGTATCATTGCCCATCGCCCACAGAAATTCCTCAAAATCCATCGGGTACATCTTGATATGCCGTTCCTCGGATGGGATGACGATATCTTTGACATTTTTCTTGATGGACATGAGTGACCCTGTTTCCAGATAATCGTACCGGCCATCCGCAACCAAATACTTGATAGCCGCCCGTGCGCGAGGGAACATCTGAACTTCGTCAAAAATAATCAGGGATTCATGTTCATACAGTTTGACATTATAATAGCCGGACAGATACATGAACAGGGTGTCAAGGTCGTTCAGGTAGTGTAGAAACAGGTCTTTGACTTCGTCGCCCACTCGGTTGAAATCAATCAGCAGATAGGATTTATATTCTGCTTTCGCAAATTCCTCTGCCACATAGCTCTTGCCCACACGCCGTGCGCCGTCAATTAGAAGTGCCGTTTTTCCCGCACCGTCCTGTTTCCAGTTGACAAGCTGGTCGTATATCTTCCGCTTCATCGCAAGCCCTCCAATCACGAAAACAAGATTTTCATAAAAATCAGTTTATCACGAAAGCAAGATTTTTGCAACAGCTGTTTCTCACGAAAGCGAGAATTTTGAAGATGTGAGCTTGGATGAACAAGGCACAATACGCTGAAATCGTCTTTCAGGCAAAGAAGGTCGAGTGGGAAAGGATTGTACTGCCCGATGAGTACAGCTATCTTCCTCTATCTTAGAGACAACACTGCGCAAATATACGATATACTCCCAGCGTTCTTCTATGGTCACCGTAGCAGAGTTCCCGATGGACTAGCTTCCCGGAATTATGGCTGAAAATATAGAGCCATCTTACATTTATAAGAACCAGCCCGAGTGAGAAACCAAATCGACGAATCAGCGCAATATGGATTGGAGACTTATAATAGTGGAGCAACGAAGCCATCAAATTGCTTGAACTGATGCAAAAATGATGACATAATTGCTCGTATAAAGTAGAAATTTGTGATATTTTCACGGATGAGCACTGTGTGAGGAACTCAATATGAAAAAATGGAAAAGTCTTTTTGCGTGCGGACTGGTTTTACTTCTGACGGGATGGACGATGCTGTGCATCCCGTTCAATGCTTATGCCCAGACATGGGAAGCGGAAAGCACAAGCACAAATATCGTGGCTGTCGTGGACTGTAGCACAAGTATGCAGAGCAGCGACAGCGACTGGAAAATCCCGGAATCGCTGGATATGCTGGTGGATATGTGCGATGATGAACAGGTTCGTCTGTCGTTGATCGTATATGGAACAAGTGCGGAGACAGCATTTCGGGATTTTCCGCTTTCTGCGGAAAACCATGAAATGGTAAAAAAGCAGATCCATCAGGCGCTGATGGTGCGCGGATATAATCTGGGCCAGCCGGATACGGGTGCAGCTCTTGGGCTGGCGCAGCAGATTCTGGAACAGCAGGCAGGACAGAACAATATGGTTCTGCTGTTTACAGATGGTGCAATCCGGGCAACACGGAATGGCCGCACGAATGAAATTTCGGAGCAGGAAGTAGATGCGTTTGCAGCCTTTGCGCAGAACAACGGCGTTGTGGTCAACACGCTGGGTCTGTTCAACAAGCAGGCAGATGCAGCGGACGTGGAAACGGCAGAAGAAGAGCTTTCCATTCTGCGCAGCAAGACGGGCGGCATGTATCAGCGTGTGGACGACCCGGCGGACATTCCTGATTTTGTGATCCAGCTGCTGGCAGGCTTGCTGGATGTGAAAACGCTGGACCTGAGCAGCCCGACCGAAACAACAGTGGACGGCAAACACGCCTGGCAATACGACTTTTCCATTTCCGACCAATACATCAAGGACCTGACGGTGGTCTGGCCTGCACCGGTGAGCGTAATACAGGATATTCTCATCAGCGGTCCGGCGACAGATGGAACGGCAGTATCCCTGAACAACTGGACGGATGGAGAATGGGTCTCGACAACGCGGTACAATGCAAAGCCCGGATACCAGGTCATTCGGATCGATACAGACGGGCAGAAAAAAGGCGACTACTCGGTATTCTTTGTAACAAATGAAGCAACTCCGGTTGCAGCAGAAGGCTTTTACCTGTACGATGTCAATCTGAATGTAGAAATCGGTGCACAGGACATTGGCGTGATGCAGTCGTTGCCGATCGAGGTCTACCTGACAGACAGTCAGGGTTACCGGATCGACGATGTGGATTTTCTACAGACACTGGCGGTAGAGCTTGAGATCGTGAATCAGCAGAATATGGGCGTGGAGGTCGAGGAAAGCGCCAAAGCATCGGATATCGTTTCGGAGCAGGACAGCTATACCAGAGAGCTGAAGCTGTACAACGATTCGTTCCGATTGGACTTTGTGCCGGAGCGCGCCACGGATTATCGTCTGGTGCTGCACGTATCCAATGCGTATTTTTCGCGCACCTCGACGACCCGGCAACTGACCGTACATGACCAGCTGGATGTGGTGAGCAGCGTGGTGACGGCAACACCTCGCAAGAACCGTCCGGTGGAAGTGCGTGCTTATCTGATTCAGCAGGACAACCACGATAAGGTGGTCGGCGAAGAGTTCTATCGCCTGTCCGGCATGTATGTGGAGTTTACCAACCAGTCCACCGGCGCAGTGCAAACGGTTGAGATGCAGGCTGTCCCGGATGGAAACGGCATGACCGCTTCTTATACCCCGACCGATGAAGGCGAATACACGACTGTAGTCAGGATGAAGAGTCATCGCGAGAATGTGACACGTTCGGGCGAGAAACTGGGCTTTTCGATTCAGGATCGTCCAATCACAAAGCAATTTGGCGTCAAGGATCATGAGAGCAGCGGACTTATGGAAGGCCTGTTCAAGCATTACTGGGCAGGCAGTATCATTGAGCTGGCAGGAGATACGTTCTTCTACGATCCAGACGGGGACAGCTACCGTCTGGAGGCAGACCTTACCAGAGGCGAAGGCGAGTACACACTGTTTGATAACATCTTTTCCTATACGGCGTCTGGCAAACAGACGATGGAAGTTACATTGACGGCGCGGGATTACTCGGGCAACGCCGCAGTTACTACGATTCAGATCCGAGTGTTGTCGATCGTTGAGGTGATCTTTTGACGGTCTGCTTGTTTACTTGTGGTGTTGCGATTGCGGCATTGGTGTGGGTCATCCGCTGGTGCATTAACCCGCTCCCGCAAACTGAAGGGCGTCGTTCGGATGGACGTATCGCTGAATGGTGAGCGGCTGGAAGAGGCGTTCAAAAAACAGCTGGATGAATTGCAGATCGGGCGTTTCTACATTCCGCTGGAAAATCCCAAGGTGGAAAGCCTTGCGGATGACGAGCGTCTGCGGCCCAGAACAGATCTGATCCATGGTACGTTCCTGGATGAAAAGATCTCGTTTAACCGAATGCTGTATGCCTGCGCACAGAGCTACCGCGCAAGCCGTGGCGGAGAAGATGGCATTTATCAGTACCTGAAGAGCTGCGGTACGGCGCCCGACAAGACGAGCGGCATTGTCGGACAGAAAAAAGGCATGCGGTTTGGCATCCGGAACGTAAGCAACGAGCCGTCCATGGAAAAGGCGTTTGTGGAAGACCGTAAGCGGAACGACCGTGAATCTTGCGTTGTGTATATTCCGGCAGACAGCGTGGCAAATGAGCGACTGGCCACAAAGCTGGGGACGCCGATCGGTGGTATCAAGGTCGTCCTGCGCTACTATCCGGCAAAGGAGCAGCCGCAGCCGAAGGTGCGCAAGACAAAGAAAACAAAAAGTGCAAGTGCAGAACCGGAAGAGAAGGAGGCGGCACTGAATGTGGAGTGATGCAATGGGACAGGGAGAAAAGGCATACCCGTTTGTTTGCCCGGAATGCGGCGAAGAAGTGCGCGGTAACGAACGGCATTTTTCGATTCAGCCGTTGCTGAACCGTATCATGCTGACGATTGAAGGCAATCGCACCAGTATTGGTGAAGAACTCGAGCGCTTTATCACGGTTTACGCAAGCTTTGGCGCAGAGTTTCTGAGCAGCCCGCTCCAGACCGTACAGTGTGAAACGGCAAAACCGGAGAGAGCACAGCTTACATCCTTGAAGATCAGCATGGAAAGCCTGCTGAATCAGATGGAAGTGCAGATGCAGCTGGAAAAGGGAATCCTGCGAAAAATTGTACATTACCAGCAGGTAGAAGGCGGAAATCTGGCGGATAAGTATCAGGATCTCTACCGGGACGTGGCTGCGGGGAAAACGCTGAGCAGAGAAGACTCAGGCTTTCTCTTTGACTATGCGCAGGCACATGACAAGATTCTGAAAAACATCCGTAGTCGGGATTTGTCCAACAACCAGGTACGTGAACAGGAACTGAATGAATTTTTGGATATCCTTATGACACTTTGCAGCGCTGAATCCAAAGACCATAAGGGAATGTCAGTTTTAAGCACTCGATACCAGATCATGGCAGCATGGTGCTTTAAAGTGGATGCAACGACAAAAGTCGCTGTGCCGGATATGCTGTATCTGGAATTGTCGGATGAGCACGGCACAGAGGTGTGCAGCAGCAAGGAAGCCTGCTGCCCGCACTGCCGCAAAGCAGTCAGCAAGTACTTTGGTGCTTACCCGCAGAAGATCATCGGTGTGCTGGGCGGCCAGTCTACCGGCAAAACAACGTATATGGCAGCCTTTGCGGATATGCTGGATCACACGAATCTGGATGATCTGCCCTTTACAATCAGCTACGAGCCGGAAGGCGATGCGCAGTGGCGGCGCTTTCAAGCATCGGCCAGGGAGGGCAACTTTGGTGCTATGTGGGCATACCAGAACGGCTATCATGCCCAGAAAACGGACCTCCAGTCCGAGTCTGCGGTCTCCCTGAGCTTTTTGGTGTCGCCCAAGGAAAAAGGCAAGATCCCAACGATCTATGTCTTGGCTGATATTCCCGGCGAGGTCTTCAATGGTGCGGGAGGAAACAAAATCAACGAAACCATCAACAATAGCCGAAAAATCTTTCAGAACTGTCAGGCAAGGCTGATGACACTTTCCTGCGACCCTGACGATGCGCAGATCGCAGCGGCCAACTTCAAAGAATGGATCAATCAGTTCAGCAGAGTCAATGTGCCGTCGGCTTTCCTGCTTACCAAGTTTGACCGGAGTGAAAAGAGACCGGCTGTGTCGCTGGCATATCCAATGAATCCGACAGAGTATCAGCCGTATGTGCGGGGCAAAGATGGCGTTGGCGTGTATAACATCGACCGGATGAGCACGCTTTGCCGCTATGCCAAACAGCAGGAAGACCTGCTCTCACCCAACCTGTTCACAAACCTGCTGAATGCGATGCAGCAGGAAGAAGCAGATCCGACGGAAATTGCGCTGAATGCATTCCTGCTGAACTCCGGTACGGCCAACTACATTGACTATGTAGATGCAGATGATGAAGAAAAGCAGAAAGACCGCGTCAGCGTGGCGCGGAGTGAGCGCTATGGTGTGTTGGCGCCGATCCTGTGGCTTCTGGCACTGGACGGATATATTCTGCCGGGCTACGGCGAAAATGAAATGCTGACCTACAGTGCAGCGGCGGAGGAGCAGCTGCAAAAACTGTGGAGGAAGGAATTGTATCGGCCAGAGGATGTGGACTGATACGCATAAAAGGAGCGGACGACAGTGTTTCAGTATGGATATACAAACTTTCAGAAAAAAGGTTACCGCTTTGCTTCAGAAAACGAGTTTTTCCACGCATCATTGAAAAACCGAAACGCAAAGCTGGCGCAACTTGTAAACCACGTTGACACGAAACACACGGCATATCTCGAAGCAGAACCGACGGCCTATCTGGGAATTTTTACGGATCTGGATTCCAATCAGGAAAATCAGCGGTATTATTTCCAGCGGTCGGGACGCATTCTGGAGCGCAATGCCGGGTATGCGCAGGGATATGTGCAGGATGTTGCCAAAGAAAATGATGAAGCATTCTTCCGAGAGCCGTTTTTACAGCTGCTGTGGGTACCTTTCCGGACGGGACAGGAACTTGTGCAGCTGCCAAGCGAGGATTGTGACCGGTATTTCCCGGATGTAACAGTGGATGCGTTTCACCTAGAGCAGAACCCGATAAAACTGGAGCAGGGACTGTTGCTGCGCATTCTGGAGGAATTACTGAAAGGGCACCGTCTGGTCCTGCATATCGACCAGCAGGGTGATCAGGCGCCGCAGTATTCCCTCGGTGTGTTGCGGCACATCTACGAGTGTCTGCCTTATGCAATGCGCCGTAACTGCGGCTTTGCGACCAATGTTGCACCGGAACGCTTTTCGACCAACATTGACGCGGACCGACTGCCCGGCGCAGTCCAGCTGTGTTTGGTGGACGGTGATGTGGAACTGCCGGGACGAGTGTCAGGCTTTACAGTTCTGGAGATGGGTGAGACCTATCCCGTAGCAGACGAAAATCGAGAGTTCCTACAGATGCTGACGGTGGACAGCGACACCAGAAGAAATTTCTTTGAGATGGTGCAGGAAAACTACGGCTTCCATCATGCAAGTATGGAAGAATACCGCACCATGTATCAGCTGGCAATGCATCTGGCTTTGCCTATCAATGTGCAGGCGGTCGAAATCTGGGCGGATGATTATAGGACACTGCCCAGAATCCGAGAGAACATTGGCAAATGCGTTGCGGAAAAGCTGACGGTCTCCATGGCGGAACAGGCGCTTTGGAGTGTACCGTTGCCAGAACTGGAAAAGGTAGCAGATTTGGCGCGCAGCGAAAAAATGACTGCTGCGTGGGAGCTGCGGATGTTCAATGGAATCTATGCAAACGATGAGCAGACACTTCAGCGGCTGGCAGAGACCGTGACCGAACGATACAGAGTGCTTTGCAGAGAGCAGGCAGGTGCATTGCGTCGCGGATATGAGTTTGCAACCGAAGAAAGCAAAGAGAAGCTTTGGCAGACAGCACAGCTTCCGCTGGAAAACGACCTGAAACTGCCTGCCAAATATAAGGACAACAAAATTGTGGAAGCGCTGGGCCAGATGCTTCCGCCCGCCATTCAGAAGCTGGCAGACAAGGAAAAGGCCAGTTATGAAACCAGATTGCAGGCAGAACAGCATGAGGCAACGGAGCTGGTGCAGAGATGCGTGGATCTGGGACAGCTGGTTCGTTTTTGCCGCTATCTGTGCGAGTCGCAAAATATTCGCTTTGCCACGATGCGTTTGTGGCGGGCGGCAGATTTGGTGCGCAGAACAGCTATGGCCGGAATGTCTGTGCACTATCGCAAAGCGCGTGAAGGAATATC
>ENA-OQDC01000052-OQDC01000052.1-human-gut-metagenome-genome-assembly--contig:-NODE-52-length-79957-cov-5.218903_pt1 | contig 79957 bp, 79 predicted proteins | sample MGYA00242770_ERZ504601 | MGnify/ENA primary metagenome ERZ504601 (study PRJEB26092, sample SAMD00036305) | human gut metagenome | host: Homo sapiens | study: EMG produced TPA metagenomics assembly of...
GAATACTGTTTAGAGCTGTCAGACAGAATTCCTTGTAATTCTCTGCGGTCTCCTAAAGAAAAGTGTTTACCTTTTTGATGATTTGTGATATCTTTGGTGTAGTCCATTGTGATTACTCCTTAGTTAGTTTTTTGTGTAGCAACTTAATCTTAACACAAAGGTATCACAATGGACTATTTTTTATTCGATTTTTCAGGTGTGCAATTTCATTATACAATGAGCCGCTTAAAAATAAACAAAATCCCGGCATGGCTTCTTCAAAAACCATAACCGGGATTTTTTCGTCAAGAAATCAAAGCGCTGCTTATTTTACCAGTGCTGCCAAAGCTTCCTTATCGTGCAGGCCGACTGCGGATTTTACCAGCTTGCCGCTTTTGAAAACCAACAGGCTGGGGATGCTCATGATAGCAAATTTTTCTGCCAGCTCCGGATTATCATCAACATTGCATTTGGTAATCTTGATATCGCTGTGCTCCTGAGCAAAGGCTTCCAGAATCGGAGCTTGCATACGGCAGGGGCCGCACCAGGATGCCCAAAAATCAACGAGAACTGTTTGTGTAGAATTGGTAACCTCCTGCTCAAAGTTTGCTGTAGTAATTTCTAATGCCATAATTATCACTCCTTAGGTGTTTTGGTAAAAATTTTGGTTATTTATTGCTGTTTTCGCCTGCCTGACGTTGACGTAAAAACTTTAACGCTGTCAGGCCTGCGCGTGCACCCTCGTGTACTGCCTTAGCCACCTGCATCAGTCCGCCTGTGCAGTCGCCGGCAGCGAAAAGTCCGGGGATGTTAGTCGCTCCGTCGCTGTCGATACGGATGAAGCGTCCGTTCAGCTCTGCGCCAAGCTTGCGCGCCATATCGGTGCTGTCTGCTGTGCCAAGAGCAATGAACAGGCCGTCGACGGCCAGCGTACTGCCGTCGGTAAAGCGGATGCTGCTGAGCTTGCCGTTGCCTTCTACTGCCTGCAGCACAGAGGTGTTTACCTCAAAGCCTGCAGCCTTGGCTGCGTCGCCGCTTTGACCGTTGGTCAGGATGGTGACGCTGTCTGCCAGCTGCTTAAGATAAGCTGCCTCGTGCAGAGCGTAGGCACCGTTGCCGAGGACGGCAACATTTTTCTTGCGGAAGAAGAAGCCGTCGCAGACGGCGCAGTAGCTTATACCCTTGCCCTCCAGCTCGATAAGACCGGGAAGGTTGAGCGTAATATTCTTGCTGCCGGTAGCCAAAATAAGTGCTTCTGTCTGCAGCTGCTCGGCCATATTTTTTAAACTGAGCGTGAAGCAGTCAGTGTATTCAACGCCGAGAACCTCATCCTGCAAAATTTCTACGCCCAGCGAGCGTGCCTGCTCCAGTCCTGCTGCATAGAGCTTAGCTCCAGAAGCGGCAATGCCGTAATAGTTGTCGATTTTATGTGCCTTGGCCAGTGCGCCGGGGCCGTTTTCAATGATGCATACCTTTTGACCGGCGCGCGCCAGATAAAGAGCGGCACTTACTCCGGCGGGACCGCCGCCGATAATAATCGCTTGCTTAATATTGTTAGTCATAGGCAGCCTCCTGTAAATATAAACTGAGATAAAACGGAAAATTATTCTTTATTTTATTATAACTCAGTTTGCAAAATTTTTCTGCAAAATAATAGTGAATTAGCAGTTGGCAGAGGTGCTGTTATCTTTTGGTTTATCAGCTTCGGCGTGTGCTTTGACAGGCTGTTCGGTAACATTTTCCTGCAGCGGAGTTTCAAAATAAAGACTGGTGCTGGGGAAGGCGCAGCTTACGCCGACTTCTTCAAGCAGCTCCAATGTATGCAGGTTGATTTCCTGCATAATGTTGAGGTATTCGAGGTGCTTGCCTGTTTTGGCGTAGCAGACAACACGTATATCAAGGCTGCTGCTGTTATAGGTGAGGAAATGAACGCGTACATCATTTTCATCAATAAGCGTGAGATCCTCCAGATAATTTTTCAGCTTGAAGATAAATTCCTCGATTTGGGCAGCCGTTGTACCGTAGGTCAGGCCAAGCGTAAAGTCGATGCGGCGACGTTCGCGCAGCGTATAGTTGGTAATCGGCGTGTTGCTGAGGAGGGAGTTCGGAATATAAACAAGCTCCTGCGGAAAGGTGCGGATACAGGTGCTGCGGAAGGAAACGCTTTCTACGATACCTTCGATGCCGTTGGCTTTAATCCAGTCGCCGATTTTAAAGGGCTTGTCGAGCAGGATAATCATACTGCCGAAAACGTTGGCCAATGCATCCTTGGCTGCAAATGCAACAGCCAAAGAGCCGATACTGAGGGAGGCGATAAAGGCGCTGATATCGTAATTCCATTCGCGGGCTACGGTTACAAAGCCCAGCATGATGATAATCATACGGAAAACAGTCGCGAGAATGTTGGCGATGGCTTCATCGGTCTGGATGCCGAATCTTTCCAGCAAATCGAAGAAAACGCCGTGCGTTGTATCAATCAGGTTATACAGGCCCCAGAAAAAGTTGGTGACAATGATCGTTCGCAGAATGCGGTCGGTAAAGCTGAAATCGTGTACTGATGCCAACGGCGACAGGTTGATTGCCGCATAGAACGCGATAATAAAGAGCGCAATGTTGATAGGTGTCTCAAAGGCGTTAAGAAAATCCTCGCCGTAGCCGAAGGATACCTTGTTGTTCAAGCGGCGTAAAAGGCGGATGAAAAAGTTTTTATAAATGTAGCGGACAACGGTAAAGAAAATAAAGGCACTTATGGAAGGGTACCATGGTTTAAGAGTAAGCAATATATCGTTCACGAGGGAACCTCCTTGGTTAAGAAATTTTTAGCTTAACTAATTTTAGCATTTTCTGCGATACCGCACAACGATTTTACATTTATTTCTAATTCTCGTGACACTTTAGTAAACTTGTATGTTTATGGATGTGGTATAATTAATACAATATAAATAGACGGAGGCATGTTATGGAACTGCTGGTTGAGCGTACATTTGCAATCTTCATAGCTATATCGGGACCGATACTGACAATATTTGACCTTCCGGGGAATACTTTGCTTTTACTGACATCCCTGATGTTTGCTTTTTTTGATGAGGTACTTTATTTTAACGGCAGACTGCTGTCTGCTATGGTACTCATTTATGCTTTGGGTGAATTTTGGGAGTTCTGCGTCGGCCTTTTCGGCATTAAGCGCAGTAAGGTTTCCTGGTTCGCGGTTATTTTCATTGCCTTGGGAAGCTTTGCCGGCACTCTGCTCGGTACATTGATTTTTCCGATATTAGGCTCATTGCTCGGCGGTATGGCCGGTGCTTTTGCAGCTGCGTTTGCCTATGAGCTGGCGCGTACCGGCGTTTCGGCGGCAGCTGTACAGTTGGCATGGACGGCAGCAAAGATGCGCTTTTTTGCGATTGTCGGCAAGCTGGCAGCAGGTATTGCTCTATCTGCGTTGCTTTTGAAGCAGGTAGTGTTCTTTTAAATATATAATATAATTTAATGAGAGGTGTACAATATGGAATTTACTTTCGCACATAACAACTTTAATGTGTTGGATTTGGAAAAAAGCCTGAAGTTTTACGAGGAGGCTTTGGGCCTGAAGGAGGATCACCGTAAGGTGGCCGAGGACGGCAGCTTTATTCTGGTATATCTGACGGACGGCAAAACTCCGCATCTGCTGGAGCTTACCTGGCTGCGTGACCGCAAGGAAGCTTATAATCTGGGCGAAAATGAATTCCATCTGGCATTTTTGGCAGATGATTACGAAGCAGCGCATGCTAAGCATAAGAAAATGGGCTGCATCTGCTACGAAAATCCTGCTATGGGAATTTACTTTATTACCGACCCTGATAATTATTGGCTGGAAATTGTACCGAAGAACAAATAAGCGCATAAAAAAGCGTCAAGGTCCGGGAGGTAGATGTCATGAAACACAAGCTGTGTCTGCATGGACTGGAAGTAAAAAACCAGGCGCAGCTGCTTAATCTTGCGAAAAGGCTGCTGCCTGGCAGTACCGTCAAGGTAAAAATTAAAGAAAAATATTTCAACGATAATGATATGTATAAATATCGCCTGACACGTTTTACGCCGGAAAATATTGATGGTGTGCGCTTGTATTGTGCCTGGGGCACTTTGCTTGTGAGCGACAAGCTGCTGGCGATAGCGGATATCATTATTGAATTTGAATATCGTAATGCGGAAGTTGCAGAAGCTGTTGACAGCCTGCTGCAGAAGCTGCTGGCCTCCAAAACAAAATTTGTGCTGGAGGAGCCGGATTTTTCGCAGCGACTGGATCAGCTGCGCGGTTGCTTTGACCAAAAGCAGCTGGCGGCCTACGATGCCGACAGCGCTATGAGCCTGCTGTATTGTCATCTTCCCTGGCAGGTTTATTATGTAAGCAAGCTGTGGCAGGAGGTTTTGAGCCGTGGCCCGGAACGCAGCCTGATGCGTCAGCTGCGCGTCAAGCTCAGGCGCTTGCGCTCACTGCTGACTCTATGCAAGCCGCTGCTGCCTGAGCAGGAGGCGGTGCATTGGCAGGGAGTGCTGAAGGCGAGCACCAATCGTTTGGGTGATGTGCGGGAGTACGATGTGGCGCTGCAAATCTGCTCGCGTCTGCAGCGCAGCCGGGAGCAGGCGGAAGCTGCGCTGCCGCAGCTTACGGAGCTTTTGACACAGCTGCGCGGTGCAGCCGCAGCTAAGGCGCTGCGCGGACTGAGGCTGAACCGCTTGACGTTGGAGCTGGCCCGTTTGCTTTTGTGGCTGTACAGCGTGCCTGCGCCTGAAAAGGAGCCTACATTGGCAGAATTTTTGTCACGGCGCTTCGGCAACTGGTATGACAAGCTGATGGAGCTGCCGGAAAAATATCCCGATTTGCATAATATGGAGCAGCTGCACCGCATCCGCATCAAGCTCAAACGCTTCCGCTATGCGTTGCAGAGTGTGCCGGAGCTGGCTCCGGAAGCAAGCCTTTTGCGCAGCTTGAAGTATCTGCAGGATATGTTGGGCCTTTTGCATGACGATTATATCAACAGCCTGATGGTGGAGCGTCTGGTGGCGTCGCATCCCAAAATCAAGGAGCTGCGCTATGAAGCGGCCCTGTTCAGCGGCTGGGAGCAGGCCAAGGCTGATGCGGCGCTGGAAGCATTGCCGCAGCAGTGGGAAGCCTTCAGCAGCCAGCTGACGGAATGGAAAAACAAAAATCTTTAGTTTTGTGCTTGAATTTATCGTTAGTGGAAAAGATTTGTAAAGTTTTTATGGTAACGCTTGCACTTGTTGGCACGAAAGACTATAATTAAACACATATTAAGCCTATAGGGAGGAGAGATTTCCATGAAAAAAATATTAATGCTGGTTACAATGATTATGATGCTGGCTGTCAGCGCAGTTTGCAGCGCATCCAACGGCAAGGTTCTGGACGCCGAGGAAGCTATTGTTGACAAATTTATCAACGGCGGCAACTACAAGGCAGTTACTTCCATGATGACCGAGGACATGCAAAAGAACTGGGATGAAAAGGCATACAATAATCTGCATGCACAGCTTGCTAAGGATTTCGGTAAGCTGACCACCAACCAACTGATTGTTGTGGAAAAGCATAATGGCGCAGACGTGCTGCTGTACCAGGTTGCTGCAGAGAAAAAACCTGCTGCCCGCTTCGTATATCTTTTCAAGCTGAACGGCGAGAAGCCTATGCTGAATGATTTCAGTGTAATGCTGCCGCAGCAGAAAGAAGCAGCCAAGGAAGAAGCAAAAAAATAAATTTTATATTAAAAAGCTGACGACAGAGCTATACTATGGCAGTATACTCTGTCGTTTTTGGTTGAATTATTTAGCTGGCTGTTATGGGAAATACTGCACTTCCTTATGCAATTTCTTGACTGTGCTTTATAGCTGTTATATAATATTGAAGAATATAAGAGGTCTTTTAGTGCAGAAAAGTTTAATGGCATTAGATTGACAAAAATCTTGTAGGGCTTGCAACCTTTCGATCATAATGGTGTGGCGAAACGGTGCAGGCTCTCTCTTGTTTATGGAGGCACGTATTATGCAGCCGGTAAAAATTCGTATTTTGAGTACAACGAAGGATGAGGGCAGTGAGGCTCAGGCTTCTGAACAAAAGTATACGGGTATGATGACGGAAAAAGGCGGCAAATACTACGTAATCTATAAGGAGGATGAACAGTCCGGTCTGGATAATACCAAGACAACGCTGAAATGGGACGATGAGCACGTTATAGTCATGCGCAGCGGCAGCGTGGACCACAGACAGGAATTCCGCCGTGGATATGTAGATAAAAGCCTTTATCAGACACCTTATATGAAAATTCCTCTGACGACGGAAACCAGTTATGTATATACCCGTTTCCGTAACGGCATGTGGCAGCTGGAAATGGAATATACCTTGTATCATGATGATAAGCCTTATGGCGAGATGAAGATTTTAATTGAGGTTGAGGAAATTTAATATGAAAATAGGCTTTGATAATCAAAAATATTTGACCATGCAATCTGAGCATATCAGAGAGCGCATCAGTAAATTCGGCGATAAGCTTTATCTGGAATTCGGCGGCAAGCTGTTCGATGATTACCATGCTTCCCGCGTACTGCCGGGCTTTGCTCCGGACAGTAAGCTGCAGATGCTCCTGCAGCTTGCGGATCAGGCAGAGATGATTATTTCCATCAATGCCGATGATATCGAAAATAACAAGGTGCGTCACGATTTAGGCCTGACCTACGATCTGGACGTACTGCGTCTGGTAAAGGTTTACCGTTCCAAGGGACTTTATGTCAGCAGCGTTGTTATTACGCAATATAAGGGGCAGAAATCCATCGAAAGCTTCAAGAATAAGCTGGAGGCTTTGGATATCAAGGTTTATTACCATTATCCGATTGAAGGCTATCCGCATAATGTGGAGCATATTGTCAGCGATGCGGGCTATGGCCAGAACGATTATGTAGAAACTACACGTCCGCTGGTAGTTGTTACTGCTCCCGGTCCCGGCAGCGGCAAGATGGCTACCTGCCTGTCACAGCTGTATCATGAAAATAAGCGCGGCATTAAGGCCGGTTATGCCAAATTCGAAACCTTCCCCATCTGGAATCTGCCTTTGAAGCATCCTGTAAATATGGCTTACGAGGCTGCTACGGCGGATTTGCAGGACGTTAATATGATTGACCCCTTCCATTTGGAGGCCTATGGCGTGACCACGGTAAATTATAACCGTGACGTTGAAATTTATCCTGTACTGGCAGCAATTTTTGAAGGCATTTACGGCTATTGCCCGTACAAATCGCCTACCGATATGGGCGTTAATATGGCAGGCAACTGCATTTGTGATGATGAGGTCTGCTGTGAGGCTTCCCGTCAGGAAATTATCCGCCGCTATTATCAGTCCCTGAACCGTCTGGCTCTGGATGAGGCCAGCAAGCAGGAGGTTTATACACTGGAGCTGCTGATGAAGCAGGCTAAGGTCAACGTAAATGACCGCCGCGTTGTTACCGTAGCCAAGCAGGTTGCGGAAGAACGCAAGTGCGCTGTTATTGCGCTGGAGCTTGCCGATGGCAGAATTGTTACCGGCAAAACTACGGATTTGCTGGGACCTGCCAGTGCCGTGCTGTTGAACGCTATTAAGGAACTGGGCGGTATTGCGGATGAAATGCACCTGATTTCGCCGACCTACATCAACCCGATTCAGAATCTGAAAACACGCTACCTTGGCAGCAGCAATCCGCGCCTGCATATGGATGAGGTGCTGATAGCGCTTTCCATGTGTGCTGCAACGGACAGTCTGGCTAAGCTGGCGCTGGAAAAGCTGCCGGAGCTGAAGGGTTGCCAGGCACATTCCACCGTTATGCTGACAGAGGGAGATTTCAAGGTATTTAAAAAGCTGGGCGTTGAACTGACTAATGACCCTATTTACGAAACAAAATAAGCAATAAATAAAGAGAAGGAGAGATTTTGCTTTGGATATAAAGGATTTATTAGCCGCTGCCATTAAAGATGCAGCGCAAAAAGCTATCGATAATGGCACTTTGAAACCGGGTACTTTGCCCGAGGTTATGCTGGAGGTTCCGCCGCAAAAGGAATTCGGCGATTTTGCAACCAACTTTGCTATGCAGTCTGCCCGCAGCCTGCATTGTGCACCGCGTCAGATTGCACAGGCTGTTGTTGATAATCTGGACTGTGCTTCCGTAGATAAAATGGAAATTGCCGGCCCCGGCTTCATCAATTTCTATCTGAAACAAAACTGGACCGCTGATTTGCTGGCAGGCATTCTGGCTGCCGGTGAAAACTACGGCAATCTGCCTGCTAACGGCTTGGGCCGCGTTCAGGTTGAATATGTAAGCGCTAACCCCACCGGACCGCTGCATGTAGGCCATGCCCGCGGTGCCGCAGTCGGCAGTGCTATGGTTAACCTGCTGCGTGCTGCAGGCTATGATGTTGAAAGCGAATACTATATCAATGACGCCGGCAATCAGATGAACAATCTGGCAGCTTCTGTCAATGCACGTTACCTGCAGCTGTTGAAGCTGGAGGAAATGGGCGGCGTTCCCGCTGACCTGACCGTTAAACAACTGGATGAAATGCCGACAGGCATCGCCTTCCCGGAAAACGGCTACCATGGCTATGACATCATTGAAACCGCTCAGCGCATTATCCGTATCTATGGCAAGGAATTCGTTGCTTTAGAGGAAAAAGAGCGTCTGGCAAAATTCCTGGAAATTGCTTATAAAGAAAAGCTGGCAGGCTTGAAAGAGGATCTGGAAGCCTTTGGCGTAACCTTCGATGTATGGTTCAGCGAGCAATCCCTGCATGATGCCGACAAAATCCGCGAGGCTTGCAAATTCCTTGAGGAAAAAGGCTGCGTTTATGAAAAGGACGGCGCAAAATGGTTTAATTCCACCGCTTACGGCGATGATAAGGACCGCGTTGTTATTCGTGACAACGGCGTATCCACTTACTTTGCTGCCGATATTGCATATCACCGCAACAAATTCGAGCGCGGCTTCGACCGCATCATCAACCTGTGGGGCGCTGACCACCATGGTTATATTGCCCGCGTGAAGGCTGCTGTAAGTGCTTTGGGCTTTGATGCCGATAAGCTGGAGGTACTGCTGCTGCAAATGGTACGCCTGTACCGCAACGGCGATATCGTTAAGCTGTCCAAGCGTACCGGTGAAACCATCACTCTGCGCGAGCTGATGGATGAGGTTGGCGTTGATGCGGCACGTTATTTCTTCTGCATGCGCTCCTTAGACAGCCAGCTGGATTTTGATATGACTCTGGCTACCGAAAAATCTAATGAGAACCCGGTTTATTATATCCAATATGCGCATGCGCGTATCTGCAGCATTGCCCGTCAGCTGGCCGAAGCAGGCATTGAGGCTGTAGCTCTGGACGAGCTGAAGCTGGATACTCTGCAGGCTCCCGAAGAGCTGGCGCTGGTTAAAAAGCTGGGCGAATATCCGGAACTGCTTGCTCGTGCAGCCCGCGAACGCGCTGTACATCATGTGGCAACCTATACCTATGAGCTGGCAACCCTGTTCCACTCCTTCTATAACCAATGCCGTATTCTGGGCGTAGATACAGACTTGCAACAAGCCCGCATTGCTTTGGTTAAGGCAGTTGGTCACACCATCCGTCATGCTTTGGGTATTCTGGGCGTTTCTGCTCCGGAAAGAATGTAATTTAAGAAATTCTTTTGCAGGTGGCAGAGTCCTTGGGCTTTGCCGCCTGCAGTGAGTTTAGATACAATTTAATATTTTTGTAGCATTTTATGAAATCTGAGGGGGTTAAAAATCATGACTACTAATACAAAGTACATTTTTGTGACAGGCGGCGTTGTTTCTTCTTTGGGCAAGGGCATCACTGCTGCGTCTTTAGGCCGTTTGCTGAAAAGCCGCGGCTATAGGGTTACTATCCAGAAGTTCGACCCGTATATCAATATTGACCCGGGCACAATGAGCCCGTATCAGCATGGCGAGGTTTTTGTAACCGACGACGGTGCGGAAACTGACCTTGACTTGGGACATTACGAACGCTTTATTGATATCAACCTGTCCAAAAACTCCAATACGACCACAGGCAAGATTTACCAGAGTGTAATAAATAAAGAACGCCGTGGCGATTATCTTGGCGGTACCGTACAGGTTATTCCGCATATCACCAATGAAATCAAGGAGCGCGTTTTCCGCGTAGGCCAACAGGATAATGCCGACTTCGTTATTACGGAAATCGGCGGTACTGTAGGTGATATCGAAAGCCTGCCGTTTTTGGAAGCCATCCGTCAGGTAAAAAAGGATGTCGGCAAGAACGATGTGCTTTATATTCATGTTACGCTGGTACCGTATATTTCCGCAGCCGGTGAGCTGAAAACCAAACCGACTCAGCATAGCGTCAAAGAGCTGCGCAGCATCGGTATTTCTCCTGATATCCTGGTTTGCCGCAGCGAAAAGCCTATTTCCAAGGAAATGCGCGAAAAAATGGCTATGTTCTGCGACGTAGACCCCGACGCAGTTATTCAAAACCTTACCGCAAGAAGCATTTATGAGGTACCGATGCTCATGGAGGAGCAGGGACTTGATACCATTGTCCTGCGCAAGCTGGAAATGGAGGACAAGCCGAAGGATATGCAGGGCTGGCATGATATGGTGGCCCGCATCCTGAAAAAATATGACAAGAAGGTAACTATCGCGGTAGTCGGCAAATACGTTGCTTTGCAGGATGCTTATATTTCCATTACCGAATCCTTGCGTCATGCAGCAGTTGCCAATGAAGCCGAGCTTGATATCCATTGGGTAAATGCAGAAGAAATCGAAGCAGATGATACTGATATGGCTAAGGTGATGGCCGGTGTTGACGGCATTCTGGTGCCGGGCGGCTTTGGTAACCGCGGTATTGAGGGCAAGATTAAGGCTATTCAATATGCACGTGAGCACAAGATTCCGTTCTTCGGTATCTGCCTGGGCATGCAGTGCGCAGTAATTGAATTTGCCCGTCACGTCTGCGGTATGGCTGATGCCAACAGCTCAGAGTTCAATCCGAACAGCACACATCCTGTTATCGACCTGATGCCGGAACAGCTTGATGTTGAGGATTTGGGCGGTACGATGCGTCTGGGACTGTATCCGTGTAAGGTTTATCCCGATACGCTGACCAGCAAGGCTTACAATGCAGAGCTGATTTACGAACGTCATCGTCATCGTTATGAGTTCAACAATGCTTTCCGTGAGGAAATTGTGGGCAAGGGATTAGTTCTTGGCGGCACACTGCCTAATGGCCGTCTGGTAGAGATTGTTGAATTGCCTGAGAGCGAGCATCCGTGGTTCCTCGGTGCGCAATTCCATCCTGAATTTAAATCCCGTCCGACAAATCCGCATCCGTTATTCAGAGAGTTTGTGGGTGCGGCGGTAAAGCATCACCAATAAGTTTATCCTGAAAGCGCTGAGCTTAAGCCGACGTTGCTTTCGGAAAATAAGAATACTCCTCTTAGGCACCTTAGGCGCAATTGCCGTAAGGCATACGCCTGAGGGGAGTTTTTGCTTATGTTATACTAAAAATTAGGGAGGAGAGTGATTGAATGCTTAAGAAAATTTTTATCAGTGCGGTATTGATTCTGGCTGTGCTGAGCTTTGTCGTTTCGTTGCTCAAGGGTAATAACAATGCCGAGAAAACTGTTACTGTACCTGACCGTGTGGCCGTAATCAATATTTCCGGTACGATTATCAGCGGTGCGGACAGCAAGGACAATATTTTCAGCCAGACCAGCGGTGTAACAAGCGGCAGCATTATGAAGCAGATTCGTGAGGCTGCGGCTGATGACAGCGTCAAGGCATTAGTCCTGCGTATTGACAGCGGCGGCGGCAGTGCTACGGCTGCGGAAGAGGTCGGACGTGAACTGAAGCGCTTTAAGGAGAAAACCAAAAAGCCGATTGTTGCGACTATGGGCAATACCGGTGCCAGCGCTGCCTATTGGATTGCAGCCTGCGCCAGTGACAAGGTTTATGCCAATGCCACAACGCTTACCGGCAGTATCGGTGTGTATATGCCGTACATGAATACGGAGGAGCTGTTCAAGAAAATAGGCATCACCAGCAATAAGATTAAAAGCGGGCCCTATAAGGATATTATGAGCAGCGACAGACCGATGACACCGGAGGAGCAGGCTATTTTGCAGAACATCGTCAACGAAATCTACGAGCAGTTCGTGACAACTGTTGCCGTAGGACGCAAGATGGAAGAAAGCAAGGTAAAAACTTTGGCTGACGGCCGTGTTTATACCGGTCTGCAGGCTAAGAACCTGGGCTTGGTAGATGAAATCGGTGATTATTACGATGCGCTTGCCGCAGCAGGTGAATTGGGCAAGATTAAGCCGGGTGCCGACGGACTGCCGCCGGTGAAGGCTAAGGAAAAACAGCAGCCGTGGGAGTTTCTGCTCAGCGCTCATATTGCGGAGCTGATTAAAACAGAGCTTGTAAACCAGCTGACAGGCAGCCTGCAGCAGAGCGGGGCACCGGCAGGCGGTATGACGAGGTGATGAGCTATGAGGCGCAAAACCTTTGAGGTACTTTTTGAGCCCGGTGCAGGCATGGCTGCTATTGCCAAGCAGCCTTCTCTTTGGCGCAGTGCTTTTTATTTCACTCTCAGCTTCAGCTTTTTTGGCGTAGCAACAAACTGCTGGCTGCTGGATTCGCCGCTGGAGGTGCGCTTCGGCATTATTATTGCTACGGTGCTGATTGCGGGAACAGCTTTAACGCTTTACGGTTTTTTGCTGCACGGCATTATGGAAACCTTCGGTGCGCTGGCAGGAGACCCGGTCGGGCTTATCTGCCTTTTGGGCTATACGACGCTGCCTTTTCTGCTGCTCACACCGGGGGCCTTGCTTGCGGGCAGGATGGGGCTTAACGGCTTGCCACTTTTAGGTGTGCTGTTTCTTATAGGCTGTCTGTGGATGCTGTATCTTCTGGTGCGGTCATTGGAGGCAGTGTACCTTGTAGATGCCTTCCGTGCAGGTGTAACCGTAGTGTTCAGCCTGTTTTTGCTGTATATTGTTTTTGTTTTACCGTGGCAGGTTTGCCTGATGCTTTTACTGTAAATAAAATTTAGATTGATTAATCAGAATAAACGTGGCATAATAAAGATTGGACATGTAGTTAATTCTTTGTGCTGTGCAAGCAGTGCTATTACTATATTGAATTTATATTAAGGAGTGTTGTGAAGAATGAACAGAGAGCTTTCTTTGGAATTTGTACGTGTAACCGAGGCTGCAGCTATTGCCTGCGGTCATCTTGTAGGCAGAGGCGACAAGAACGGTGCTGACGGTCTGGCTGTTGACGCTATGCGCGCAGCCTTTGATACCGTAAATATTAAAGGTACCGTTGTTATCGGCGAAGGCGAAATGGATGAAGCACCGATGCTGTATATCGGCGAAGAAGTAGGTGCCGGCGGCCCTGAGGTTGATATCGCTGTTGACCCGATTGAAGGTACCAACCTGGTTGCTAAAGGACAAAACGGCGCTATCGCAGTTATTGCTATCGCTCCGCGTGGCTGCCTGCTGCATGCTCCTGATATGTACATGGATAAAATCGCTGTCGGCCCCCGTGCTAAAGGCTGCATCGATATCAATGCTCCAATCAGCGAAAACCTGGCACGCGTTGCTAAAGCAATGGACCGTAAAGTAAGCGACCTGAACGTAGTTCTGCTGGACCGCGAACGTCATTACGGCCTGATGGACGAAATCCGTAAAGCCGGCGCACGTATCTCCCTGATTACCGACGGCGATGTTAACCCGATTGTTGAATGCTGCATTGAAGGCAGCGGCGTGCATATGTACGTTGGTAAGGGTGGCGCTCCGGAAGGTGTTCTGGGTGCTGCTGCTGTTAAATGCCTGGGCGGCGATATGCAAGCTCGTCTGGTTCCCGAAGACGAAGCACAGGCTCAACGTTGCCTGAAGATGGGTATTACTGATGTTAACAAGGTGCTGACTCTGGATGATCTGGTAAAAGGCGATGACTGCATGTTTACTGCTACCGCTATTACCAACTGCAACATGCTGAACGGTCTGCGTTACTTCGGCGACGGCGTACGTACTCATACTATTTCTGCCCGTTACAAAACCGGCACTGTACGTTTCGTTGATGCTATTCACAGCCTGGACCGCAAAGTACTTGCTGTTAAGCTCTGATTTTAAAACAGATTATAGGGCTGTTACGTTTGTAACAGCCCTATTTATCAATTTGTATAGCCTATGGAAAATTTATTAGTCAATAAGGTTGCCGCTGTCAAGGAAGTGCGGCAGGCAGCCGAATATCAAAAGAAAAAACAGGCCTGTATTTTAACCGGGTTGGCTGGAAGCAGCAAGCCGGTCTTTTTTGCTGCCGTAGATAAGCTGCTGGGCGGCAAGGGCAGCATGGCCTTTATTACTGCTTCACGCGAGGAAATACGCACTTATCGCCGCGAGCTTAATTATCTGTACCCCGATTTGCCTATGCAGGAGCTTTATCCTGTAAGCCTGCCGCGTGTGCAGGCAGATACGCAGAGCCTGGAGCTGCAGGCAGGACGTGCGGCCGCACTGCGCTTTTTGAGCGGTGAGGAGCGTGGTATAGTCTTTATTACGGCAGAAGCGCTGCAGCAAAAGCAGCTGCGTCCGAGCGGTATGTCCGGCAAGGCGCTGCAGCTCGCTGTCGGCGAGGAGCACGAACAGCGTAATATAGCTGCCGCGTTGCTTGATTTGGGCTATGAGCGTACAGAGCAGGTTGATGCTTTGGGACAGTTCTGCCTGCGCGGTGATATTTTGGACGTGTACCCGATTAACAGCAGTGCGGCGGTACGCATCGAATGGTTCGACAACGAGCTTGACGCTATGCGCAGCTTTGATGTTGACACCCAGCGCAGTCTGCAGACTCTCACCAGTATCAAAATCGCTCCGCTGAAGGTGGATGAAAGCTTCAGCTATGATGCCGATATCTTTGAATATTGCGCTGCGGATACTATGGTAGTTGTTGATGAGCCGGTGCATGTTTTCGGTATGCTGGAAAAGCTGGACAAGGAAAACAAGGAGCATGCCTCCGAGCTTTTCGGCAAGCAGGAGCTTATAGAGCAGCTGGCCGCTAACGGTGCTGTGCTGGTATCGGCGTTGGGACACAGCTATCTGCAGCAGCTGCCTTCGCTGAATATACCGGTGCGCGCGGTTGCGCCGTATAATAAGAATACCAATTTGCTGGTGGAGGATTTGCAGAACTGGCTGGCGGAGGGAATTACGCCGCTGATTATGCTTTCCGGCAGCATTAAGGCCCGTGGCTTTGCAGATAATCTGCGCAACTACGGCTTAAAGGGACATTTTGCCCAAAAGAGCTTTGAGCCGGGAGTCGTCAATGTAACCTACGGTGATTTGGATCACGGCTTTCGCTTTTGGGATGAAGAATGGCTGCTGCTGACAGAAAATGATATTTTCGGCATGCAGAAGCGCAAACGCTTGCATACTAAAAATCAGGGCCAACAGCTGCAGTATTTTTCGGATATCAAGGCCGGAGATTACGTTGTTCATAAGGTTCATGGTATCGGCCGTTATATAGGCGTAGAAAACGTCGAGGTTGACGGCATCCACCGTGATTATCTGCTTTTGGCCTATGCCGGTGACGATAAGCTCTATGTTCCTGTAGAGCAGGTCGGTATGCTGCATAAATATGTCGGTAGCGAGGGCAGTGTGCCGCGTCTGTCGAAAATGGGCGGCAATGACTGGAAACGCACTACGGCCAAGGCGGCTAAGGCGATTACGGAGCTGGCGGAGGAGCTGCTGCGTCTGTATGCACAGCGGCAGATTATGCCTGGACATGCTTTTTCGCCGGATTGTCAGCTGCAAAAGGACTTTGAAGCAGCCTTCCCCTATGAGGAAACACCGGACCAGCTGAAGGCGATTGCCGAAATCAAGGCTGATATGGAAAAGCCGCAGCCGATGGAACGTCTGCTCTGCGGTGATGTTGGTTACGGCAAAACTGAGGTAGCCTTGCGTGCTGCCTTTAAGGCTGTGCTTGACGGCAAGCAAGTGGCGGTGCTGGCGCCTACAACAGTGCTGGCACAGCAGCATTATATTACGTTCAAGGAGCGCGTGCGCAATTTCGGCGTAGAGGTTCGTCTGCTGAACCGTTTTTGTACGCCGAAGGAGCAGCGCACTGTTTTGCAGGAGGTTGCCGACGGTAAGGTTGATATTCTTATCGGTACGCACCGTCTGCTGCAGCCCGATGTGAATTTTACCAGCCTCGGCCTGCTGATTATTGATGAAGAGCAGCGCTTCGGTGTTGCCCAAAAGGAAAAAATCAAGAAATGGCATCTCGGCATAGATGTTTTGTCGCTTTCGGCAACACCTATTCCGCGTACGCTGCATATGGCATTGGTCAACGGCCGTGATATGAGCGTTATCGAATCGCCGCCGGAGGATCGCTTGCCTGTTGAAACCTATGTCAGCGAATATAACGACGGCATGATTAAGGAGGCGCTGGAGCGTGAGCTGCGCCGCGGCGGCAGAATTTACTATATAAGTAACCGCGTGAGCGCTTTGGAACCGTTGGCTGCCAAGCTGCGCCGTCTGGTACCGGGCATCAGCATCAAAATTGCCCACGGGCAGATGAATGAGGACGCATTAGAGGATGCCATGATTACCTTCTATGAGGGCGGCTGCGACGTGCTTTGTGTACGACGATTGTGGAAAACGGTCTGGACGTACCTTTGGCGAATACGATTATTATCGACGGTGCCGACAACTTCGGCCTTTCGCAGCTCTACCAGATGCGTGGCCGTGTAGGACGCAGCTCGCGTCTTGCTTATGCTTACTTTGTTTATCAGCCGAATAAGGCGCTGAGCGAAATTGCCGAAAAGCGTCTGCAGGCTATCCGTGATTTTACGGAGCTGGGCGCAGGCTTTAAGATTGCTATGCGCGATCTGGAAATCCGCGGTGCCGGCAATCTGCTTGGCCCGCAGCAGCACGGACATATTACCGGCATAGGCTTTGCCGCTTATTGCGAGATGCTGGAAAAAACCATTGAGCGTCTGAAAAACGGCAAGGAGGCCGAGCCGGAGCCGGAGCCGGTTCTGGAAATTCAGGCAGAGGCCTATATTCCGGACAGCTATATTCCGGATCCGCGTTATAAAATGGAGCTGTATCGTCGCTTCAGCGAGCTGGAATATTCACAGCGGGAGGATTTTCTGGACGAAATTATCGACCGTTTCGGCAATCCGCCGCCGGAGGTGGAAATGCTCTGGCGTTTGGCAGCGCTTAAGGGCTTGTGCCGAGTGCTGAAAATCCGTGGCGTAAATGTGCATCAGGGTATTATCCGCCTGACCTTCGGCGAGAAGGCACAGGTAAACCCGGAGGCCGTTCTGAAGCTGCTGATGCAGCATCCTAAGACGATGACATTGAAAAACGGTCAGGAGCAGCAGCTGACGTACAGAATGGGTACGTCAAAGCAGGAGCCCCTGGCGTGGCTGGAGCAGACTTTGCCTGCTCTGATATTGGAAGATTGATTAAAGGAGGTGAAAGCAGGAGATGAGCAGTGATAAATTTTTGCGCGGCGCAATGATTCTGACATTGGCAGGACTGATGGTAAAGGTTATCGGTTCTGTGAACCGCATCCTGCTTTCACGTCTGCTGGGCGGCGAGGGTATCGGTCTTTACCAGATGGCCTATCCCGTATACCTTTTGCTGCTTGCGATTTCTGCGGCCGGCATTCCGGTGGCAATATCGATTATTGTCGCAGGCTTTCTGGCGCAGAAGGACTATGCTAACGTGCGTCAGGTGTTTCGTGTTTCGCTGCGCCTGATGGCCTGCGTGGGCGCTGTGCTGGCGCTGTGTCTGGTGCTGGCGGCGGGGTGGCTTGTTGATGCCGGCGTGATTACCGATGCGCGTGCCTATTATTCGCTTGTCGCGCTTACACCGGCAATTTTCTTTGCTACGATTTTAGCCAGCTTCCGCGGCTATTTTCAGGGACATCAGCTGATGACACCGCCTGCGGTATCGCAGATTGTAGAGCAGTTTATCCGCGTAGTGACGATGGTGGTGCTGGCGTATGTGCTGCTGCCCTACGGTCTGGAATATGCTGCTGCTGGTGCTGCCTTCGGCGCTGTCCCGGGCAGCTTGACCGGTCTTGTAGTTATGGGCTGCTTTTATCGCTATTACCGTAAGCAATGGCAGGCTGACGCAGTGAAGATGCAGGCACCTGCTGCCGAGCTTGTGCGCAGCAGAGTATTGATTAAGCGCCTGCTGCTGTTGGCTTTGCCAGTGTCCTGCGCCAATATACTCGTGCCTGTTACAAGCAGCATTGACGTATTGCTGGTGCCCGGCCGATTGATTGACAGCGGTCTTAGTGTGGAGCAGGCGACGGCGCAGTTCGGCTATCTGGCAGGCATGGCACAGCCATTGCTGCTGATGGCGACGATACCGACGATGTCGCTGGCGACAAGCCTGGTTCCTGCTGTTTCCGAAGCGTTTGCTTTAAACAAATGGCAGATTATCGAGCAGAAGGCGGCAACCGCAATGAAGCTGTGCTGCCTGATAACTGTGCCTGCTTCCGTAGGCATGTGGGTGTTGGCAGAGCCTATCAGCCGTCTGCTGTACGGTACGGCGAAGGCCGGCGTTGCTATTATGCATTCGGCGCCTGCCATCTGCCTTTTAGGCCTGCAGCAGGTGACAACAGGTATGCTGCAGGGAATGGGGCACACCAATCTGCCGATGCTGAATATGCTTATCGGTATTGCAGCCAAGCTGGTTGCCGTCTGTCAGCTGACGAATGCGGAATACGGTATTGCCGGCGCAGCATGGGCAACGAATATTAACTTTGGCGTGACGGCGCTGTTGAATATTATAGCGTTGTATAAATTCAGTATAAGATTTTCCTGGCTCAGTATTGCGAAAATCATCGCCGCCGCAGCGGTGATGGGTGCTGTTGCCGTAGAAGCGCATGTGCTGCTTGGCGGTGCATCGCCTGCTTTGGCAACAATCGCTGCTATGCTGGCTGCCGGGATAAGCTATATCATATTGCTGCCGCTTTTAGGCGTGCTGAACAGACAGGAGCTGCGTCAGCTGCCGGTAGTGAAACGATTTTTTAAATAATTAAGAAAGAAGGCGTACTATCATGGGAACAATTACAATTGTCGGCTTAGGCCCCGGTGCTGTGGGACATCTTTCGTTGGAAACTATGGGACTGCTGCAAAACTGCGCTCAGGTTATCCTGCGCACGGCGGTACATCCCACCGTTGCCGAGCTGGAAAAGCAAAACGTAAAATTTACCTCATGTGACGATTTATACGAAAAGGCTGCTTCCTTTGAGGAGGTATATAACAGCGTTGTTGAACGTGTGCTGGCAGCAGCGCAGAACGGCGATGTTGTTTATGCCGTACCGGGAAGCCCGCTTGTTGCGGAAAAAACCGTTGTTTTAATGCGTACCGCTGCAAAGGCGCAGGGCATTAAGCTGGTGATTAAGCCTTCCATGAGCTTCTTGGACTTGGCTTATGTTGAGCTGGGCATCGACCCGATTGCCGGCCTGCAGATTATTGACGCACAGGATTTTGCGGAGATTGCAAGTGCAGGTCAGCATCCGCTGATGATTACCCAGGTTTACAGCCAGATGGTTGCCGGTGATTTGAAAATTGCGCTGATGGATGTACTGCCTGACGAGTATGAAATTTATTTCCTGCGTAATCTGGGTTTGCCTGATGAGGAATGCCGTCCGATTAAGCTGTTCGAGCTGGACAGACAGCCGAATATCGACCATCTTACAAGCGCCTATATTCCGCCGATGGCTGAAGGAGCAGAAGATACCGTATTTGAAAAGGTTGACGATGCTGAAGCTGTTCCTGGTATTATTACCTTTGGTGAGGATGAGGACGATTTTGCCGAGGAAAGCGAAGAAGAAGGCTATGCGGAGGACTTTTTGCCGGAAGCAGGCTTTGATGATTTCGACATCCAGCCATTGGCTGATGTTATGCGTACTCTGCGCGAGCCTGACGGCTGCCCCTGGGACAGAGAGCAGACACATAAATCTATCCGCAGTAACATGATTGAAGAGGTTTACGAATATCTGGAGGCTGTGGACGCTGACGATGTTGACGGTATGCGTGAGGAGCTTGGCGACGTGCTCATGCAGGTTGTTTTCCATGCCCGCATGGCACAGGAGGCAGGCCGCTTTGATCTGCAGGACGTTATCGACGAGGTTGTAGATAAGCTTATCCGCCGTCATCCGCATGTTTTCGGCGATACCCATGTCGACAACAGCGATGATGTGCTGGTAAATTGGGAAGCTATCAAAAAGCAGGAAAAAAAGGAGCGCAAGCATGTATTGGATGGCGTATCTCAGGGACTGCCGGCGCTGCTGCGTGCCTATAAGCTGCAGAGCAAGGCTGCCAAGGTCGGCTTTGACTGGCAGGACAGCGCATCTGTATGGGCTAAGGTACAGGAGGAGCTGGGCGAGCTGCAGGAGGCTTTAAAGGCAGGCGACAAGGCTGCTGCCGAGAGTGAGCTTGGCGATGTGCTGTTTGCCGTGGTAAATTATGCGCGTCATAACGGCATTGAGCCGGAGGTAGCTTTGGATGGAACGAATAACCGTTTCGCTTCCCGTTTTAATTACGTGGAAAAACAGGTGGAAGTCAGCGGCAAAACATGGCAGGATTTCACTTTGACTGAGCTGGATGAATTTTGGAATCAGGCTAAGGAATTGGAGCGTAAGAGTGATTTATAAGGTAAATTTGCAATAAAGTTACTAAAATAACGCTATTTTCCCCGTAATTTATAAATATTTTCGGAAAAGGCTTGCAGGAAAACGCTTGACAGTGTAGAATACTATTGCTAGTTAAATTTGAGTTACGTTACGAAGTTACGTGCTCCGCAAGCATTTGCAATAATAACTAAAGTCATAATTAAGGAGGAATTTTTGATGAACAAGACTGAGTTAATCGCTGCTGTTGCTGAAAAAGCCGGCTTAACCAAAAAGACGTTGAGAAAACTATCACCGCTACTCTGGAAACTGTTAAAGAGGTAGTTGCTAAGGGTGACAAAGTACAAGTAGTAGGCTTTGGTACTTTTGAAGCACGTGCTCGTAAAGAACGTGAAGGTAAAAATCCGCAAAATGGTGAGAAGGTAGTTATTCCTGCTGCAACCATCCCTGCTTTCAAAGCCGGTAAAGCTTTCAAGGATGCTGTTAACGTAAAATAATAAGCTGTTATAGTGCTTTTAAGCCCGGCAGCTGCTGCCGGGCTTTTCTAAAGATATACTGCGGAATACTCAATGCTGGGGGGCTATGATATGGTTAGACGTCGTGTAAGACATAAATCTAAAGCTTTTAATGTCTTTATGATGCTGCTGTTTGTTGCCTGCCTGTTCGTTATCGGCAAGCAGGAGTATTCTATTTATCAGATTAAACAGGAACAGGCTGCTACACAGCAACGTATTGCTGCTTTACAAAAACAGAAGACTGAGCTGGAGGCAGAGCGTAAACGTCTGGATGACCCGCGTTATATTGAAAAGCTCGCCCGTGAGGATTACAACATGGTGGGTAAAGACGAGGTGCCGCTGTTTATAGTTGATGAGAAAAAATAAGGCAGAACAAGAAATGATAGCTTTTGTTCTGCATTTTTTTATTGACACCATGAAAAATTAAAGAGTATAATACAAGAGTATTAAGAATTTTTAAGGGGGATTTTTTTCTCGATGTCACTTGAAGTAGGTGCAATTGTAGAGGGTGAAGTTACAGGTATCACCAATTTTGGCGCATTTGTCCAACTGCCTGAGGGCAAGGTTGGCCTGATTCACATTTCTGAGGTTTCTAATGTTTATGTAAAAGACGTGCATGACTTTTTAAAGGAGCACGACAAGGTTAAGGTTAAGGTATTATCTGTAGATGATCGCGGCAAAATTGGTCTGTCTATTAAACAGCTCACACCGCCGCCGGCTCCGCAACCGAGACCGCAACGTCCGCAAAACGATAACCGCGAGCGCCGCAACAACAATGGTATGCGTCCGCAAGGCGACAATCGTGAACGCCGTGGCGGTATGCGCCCGCAAAGCGCAAGACCTATGGCTCCCGTTTCTTTTGAGGATAAATTATCTAAATTCCTGAAAGACAGCGATGACCGTATGCTGGATTTAAAACGTAATACTGAGTCCAAACGCGGTGGTCGTGGTGCCAGACGTGATAAATAAGCAAGCTGGTAATTAATGAAATGGCACTCCTGAGAGTGCCTTTTCTTTTATAGCATAGAAAAATGCGATACGACACGTTTAAACCGCTGCTGAAGGAGATATGCTATGAGGCAGATTGCGCCTGCAGTATACAAGCTGCGCAAAACAATTAAAAATTTGCTGCAGCCCGAGGCTCATTACCTGCTGGCGGTTAGCGGCGGTGCCGATTCTCTGGCTTTGGCGCATGCCTGTGCTGCCTTGGAAGCGCAGGGCTGGGGAAGCTACAGCGTCTGTCACGTTGAGCACGGACTTCGTGGTGAAGAAGCTCTGCGCGACATGCAGGCAGTGCAGCGTGCATGCGAAGCATGGGGATTGCCTTGCTTTACAGAGCATGTGCAGGCTGCCTCCTATGCGGCGCAGAACCGGCTTTCTACAGAAGATGCTGCGCGCCGCCTGCGTTATGCGGCACTGAGGCGCGTTGCGGCGCAGCAGGGCGCTGTGGCGATTGTTACGGCGCATCACGAGGGTGATCAGGCGGAAACACTGCTCTTAAGGCTGCTGCGCGGCGCAGGGCTTCAAGGACTTGCTGGAATGCGGGCGCAGCAGGGCGATATCATCAGACCGCTGCTGACGTTGCCGAAAAGCCTGCTGGAGGAATACTGCAGCGTAGAGGGAATTGCAGTCTGCTACGACAGCACCAACGCTGATACGGCGTATACGCGTAATCGTGTACGTCTGGAGCTTGTGCCGTATCTGGAGCGCAGCTTCAACCCCGCTGTGGTGCCGTCGTTGGCGCGTACTGCTGCTTTACTGGCGCAGGATGCGGAATGTCTGGAGCAAATGGCTGACGATGCTTACAGGCAGCTGGTGCGCAGGCAGAATGATGCTGTCAGTTTTCCGGTGACGCAGCTTACGGCGCTACACAGTGCCGTAAGGCTGAGAGTATTGCGACGCGCGTATTTCGAGCTGGGCGGCGAGGAGCTGTCCTACGAGCGTAGTCAGGCCATTGATGCGTTGCTGCTCCGACGCAGCGGCGGTAAGCTTATCCAGCTGCCGCAGGGGATAAACGTAGCCTACAAAAATAAACAGCTTATTTTTACCAAAAAAATATAAAGTGTAAGGAGAATGGAAAATGCATGACGATATTAAGACAGTTTTGCTGACTAAAGAAGAAATTGATGCCCGCGTACAGGAAATGGGCAAGCAGATTGCTGCCGATTATGCAGGCAAGGAGCTTGTTGTCATTGTGCTGCTGAAGGGTGCTGCCTGGTTCGCTACCGACCTGACCCGTGCTATTGATATGCCGCTGCGTGTAGACTTCATGGTTGCTTCTTCCTATGGTAACGGAACCAGCACCAGCGGCAGTGTGAAGGTTAAGCTGGATGTCAGCGAGGATATCAAGGGTAAGGATGTGCTGGTAATCGATGATATCATTGACAGCGGCGTTACCTTCGCTTCTATCACCGATATGCTGCGTCACTACAAGCCCGCAACATTGAAAACCGCTGCTCTGTGCGACAAGGCTGAGCGCCGTGTAAATGGTCTGGAGGCTGATTACGTAGGCTTTAAAATTCCTGACGAATTCGTTGTAGGCTACGGTCTGGACTATGCAGGTGATTACCGCAATCTGCCGTTTATCGGTATCCTGAAGCCTGCTGTATACGCACGCAAATAAAATCCTACAAATTGCATAAAACAGTTGCTAGTTTTTCCTATCTATAATATAATAAAATATTATGAGCTAAGTGGAAGGAGGCTACGTGCTTGAATAAAATTTTTTAAGAACGTACTTTTTTATCTGCTGATTATCATGGTAATTATCTGGATGTTTGACCTTTACGGTGAAAAGAATTCTAAGCCTGCCGATATAAGCTATACCAGCTTTATGCAGCATGTACAGCAGGACGAAATCAAACAGGTAACTATTGTTGATAATGTTATCAGCGGTAAATTAAAGGATGGCAAGGAATTTTCTACCGTTGCGCCTAATGACAGCAAGTTGGTAGAAAAGCTGGAAGCAAAGAAAGTGGACATTAAGGCAGAACTGCCGCCGCAGCCACCTTGGTGGATGAGTATTCTCAGCTCTATTTTGCCGATGCTGATTATCGTAGGCCTGTGGTTCATGCTGATGAATCAGGGCGGTGCCGGTGGCGGCAAGGTGATGAACTTTGGCAAGAGCCGTGCGCGTCGCTACGATGAGGAAAAACTGAAGATAACCTTTAAGGATGTTGCCGGTGCTGAGGAAGCCAAGCAGGAGCTGGAAGAGGTTGTTGAATTCCTGAAGCATCCGCAGAAGTATAATGACTTGGGAGCTAAGATTCCTAAAGGTGTTTTGCTTTATGGCCCTCCGGGTACAGGCAAAACCTTGTTGGCGAAGGCAGTTGCCGGTGAAGCGGGAGTTCCGTTCTTCAGCATTTCCGGTTCTGACTTTGTAGAGATGTTTGTCGGTGTCGGCGCATCTCGTGTACGCGACCTGTTCGACCAAGCAAAGAAAAGTGCACCCTGCATCGTATTCATCGATGAGATTGATGCTGTAGGCCGTCAGCGCGGCGCCGGTCTTGGCGGTGGCCATGACGAGCGCGAGCAGACTCTGAACCAATTATTGGTTGAGATGGACGGTTTCAGTGCTAACGAAGGCATCATTATGATTGCCGCAACTAACCGTCCGGACATTCTGGATCCGGCGCTGCTGCGTCCCGGCCGTTTCGACCGCCAAATCGTAGTAGACCGTCCTGATATTAAGGGACGTACCGAAATCCTGAAGGTACATGTTAAGGGCAAACCGATTGGACAGGATGTAAATCTGGACGTAATCGCTCAGCGTACTCCCGGCTTTACCGGTGCTGATTTATCCAACCTGGTTAATGAAGCAGCGCTGCTGACTGCCCGTAAGGACAAGAAGGCTATCAATATGCCGGAAATGGAAGAGGCTGCCGAGCGTGTTATCATGGGACCGGAGCGCAAGAGCCGTGTCATCAGCGATAAGGAAAAACGCCTGACTGCTTACCATGAAGGCGGTCATACTATCGTCGGCATGCTGCTTGAGCACACTGACCCTGTACATAAGGTTACCATCATTCCACGTGGCCGTGCAGGTGGTTATACCCTGAGCTTGCCTAAGGAAGATAAGTATTATGCAACCCGCAGCGAAATGCTCGATGAGCTGAAGGTGCTGCTGGGTGGCCGTGTTGCCGAAGCTCTGGTGCTGAAGGAAATTTCCAGCGGCGCCAGCAATGATCTGCAGCGTGCAACTCAACTGGCACGTCAGATGATTTGCGAATACGGTATGAGCGAAAACATCGGTCCTGTAACCTTTGGTCATCGTCAGGATCAGGTATTCTTGGGCCGCGACATTGCCCGCGACAAGGATTACAGTGAAGAAGTGGCAGCTGAAATTGATAAAGAGGTACGCTCCTTTATGGAGGATGCCTATGCTGCTACCGAAAAGCTGCTGTCTGACAATATTGACAAGCTGCATGTGATTGCTAAGGCTCTGATGGAGAAGGAAACTCTGGAAGAGGAAGAAATCAACCAGCTGGTAAAATATGGTCATATCCTTACTGCAGAAGAAAAGCTGCAATTAGTACAGCAATCTGTTGTGGATGAGGAAATAGCTGCTGCTCCCGTTGCCGAAGCTGATGCAAAAGCTGAAGCGCCTGCCGCCGAAGCAGATGCACCGAAAGCTGCTGCGAATGCAGGCGAAGAAGCACAAAAAGAATAATAGCAAAAAATAAACGCTCGCGTTCGAAAGAACGCGGGCGTTTTTTCGCTTCGTATATATAATTTTCCCTCCACACACTCCAAGCCGCGCCGGACAGGAACGGATGCTGGCTACAGTCGAGAGTCTTTGTTTGCACAGCCTACGCTGTTTTGGGAACTTCTCCTTCGTTTGACGCTCAACCGACATTGCTTTCTTTTATAGCACACCAACGTAACTTCGGTTCGCGGCAAACGCATGGCGAAAAGCACCGGAATCCTGCGTGCGGCCAAAGGAACTTTTGGTTACTTTTCCTTCCGTGGAAAAGTAACATAACCAGCGTATTGCTTATATCATCCTAACGGATGCACACAACATGCCTTGCGTACGTCTAAAGGAACTTTTGGTTACTTTTTCTTCCGTGGAAAAGTAACATAATCATATATGCTTGCGGAAAAACTCCAAAAACCTCTCCGCCGCAGGCGATAATTTATGCTCCTTACTCCAATACAACGTCTGATCAAAATGCAGCTTATCATCAACAAGCTGCCGCCGCACCATCCCCTGCGGCACAGCATCACTCTCCAACGCTGCGACAACAGCAACCCCAAGTCCGCTTGTCGCAAAGGTAAGCGCACTCTCCGCCGTAGTGGCAATAAAGGCGACATTAGGCTTAACAGCATAATCCTTAAACACATTGCGCAAAAGCGCATAGCTGCCATAATTACAGCACAAGGGCACACCTGCCAAATCCTCCGGCGAAAGCATACTTTTATTTGCCCACGGAACCGCAAATCCGGCATTATAGAAAGCATAAAAATTCTCCCGCTGCACATTGATAGTAGCAAAATTGTGCGCTGCAGGCAGTGGCGCATTGGCAAAAGCAAAGTCAATACTGCCTGCCTCCAACTGTTGCTGCTGCTGCTCTACCGTAGCATCGTGAAACTGATAGCTGATGCCGGGAGTTTCCTTGGCAAAGGGAATAAGATAGCTGCGCAGGAAATAATCGGTACGCACGTGCGACACGCTGAAGCGCAGCGTACCTGCGGCACGCCTGCCGAAGGCCTGCATACGCAGGCTGATATCATCTTCCGTATTGCACAGCTGACGCGCCTGCTGCAAAAAGGTTTCGCCTGCTTCCGTCAGTTCAATGTGGCGCTTACCGCGCTGCATTTTGAAAAGCTGCACGCCGTAGTTTCTTTCGATAGCCTTCATCTGTGCGCTGAGCGCTGGTTGTACAATCCCCAAACGTTTGGCCGCAGCGCTGAGATTACCTGTTTCGGCAACAGTGATAAAGTTTCTGTAAAAAGCGAAATCCATAGCAGCATCTCCTTAAAATATCAAAAAATATGATTATATTAATCAAAATAAAGTCTTTTACTTAATTATAGAACGGGAGTAGAATTAAGTAAATGCAAAAATAGAAGGAAAACTACTATTGAACTCGGAGAGGAAGCTGTTATTTATGAAAAAACACCGCTCGTTGAACGTTTTATCGGGTCCCTTACTTTTCCTGGCCGTGCTGCTTGTATTAGCGCCTGTGATTGAATTTAAGCAGGCAGCTGCCATTGCTACAATTTTCTGGATGGGCCTGTGGTGGGTGCTGCGTCCGGTAAATATTGCCGTAACCTCGTTGCTGCCGATTCCGCTGAACGCTATCTTCGGCATGGTGCCGATGGAGGGGATTATCAGCAAATACTTTTCGGAAATCGTCGTGCTGCTTGTCGGCAGTGATCTTATCAGCCTGGTGTGGGAAAAAACACATCTTGATAAGCGTTTGGCGATAAAAAGTCTTTGCGGCTTGGGAACATCGATGCGCGAGCAGATATGCGTCTGGCTGGTGGCTTCAACGCTGCTGTCCATCTTTCTGCCAAACGTCGTCGTTGTTATGATTCTGTTGCCGGTGGCTGTAAGTATGCTGCGCTTTTTAGGGCAGCAGCAGATTACCGATAATCCCGTAGCAACACCGATTCTGCTGGCCATCGTTTGGGGCGCAGGCTTCGGCGGTTTTGGTTCACCCTTAGGAAGCAGCTCTAACCTGGTAGCAATCAGCTATTTGGAAAAGCTCACAGGACACGAATTCATGTATGTTGATTGGGTTATCCGCTTTCTGCCGCTGCTGTTCATCATCATGCTGCTTATTCTGGCTTATCTGCTGCATCTGCCGCTGCCTGTTAAGCGTCTTGACGGAGGCAAGGAATACTTCCGTGCTGCCTATGATAAGCTCGGCCCGATGAGCCGCGGCGAAAAATTAGGCCTGTGGCTTTTTATTCTCGCAACAGGGTTGGCCTTCGTCCGTCCGCTTTATGTGCAGTATCTGCCGTTGATGAAGCCTGCCTATGTTTTCTTCACCTTCGGCATGCTCACTTTTATGCTGCGCAACGAAACAGGCCAGCTGCTTCTGACCTGGCGTGAAGCTGAAAAGGGCATCATGTGGGGTATGATTTTTCTCTTTTCCGGTGGGCTGGCGTTGGGACAGCTGATTACGAAAACCGGTGCGGCAACGCAGATTGCCAAGGTAATCACGCTGCTGCCGTTGAGCGGAGGCTGGGAAACGATGTTCAGCCTGACGCTCTTTGCTACCTTCCTGACGGAAATCAGCAGTAATACCGCGGCGGCTTCTATCTCAATTCCGGTAGTACAAAGCATTTCGCAGCAACTGGGGCTGAATCCCATTCCTTATATTCTTACTTCGATTGTTGCCGTAAACTGTGCCTTTATTCTGCCGGTCAGCACACGTGCCGTGGGTGTAACCTACGGTCTGGACCCTGATGATTTGCTGAAAAACGGCCTTAAGCTATCAATAATCTGCATGCTGCTCGTCAGTGTGCTTGGCTGTATCTGCATGCATTGCTGGAGTCTGTTCAGCCATCTTTAATAAAGCCTTCGTTGTTTACTCCCTTGTCATTGCCGGGATGACTGGGGAGTACTTTTTGTAGAGAATTGTGAAGAAGTACGCTTGAAAATGATGCAAAACAGCGGAAATATGAGGAAAATAGATTTTTTTTGTAAAATCGCTGATTTTAGTGCAATTTTTGCTATACAAACGCGGTTTTTTGTAGTAAAATCATATCACAAGAAATTTTGGCGGAACGGAAGGTTCCACACATATGCTCAAGAAAGGTTGTGTTATTAAGGTAATGAACGAGCAATCCATGAATAGAAGTTTAAAGAACAGACACTTACAGATGATTTCTTTAGGTGGCATCATCGGCAGCTGTTATTTTTTTAGGTGCCGGATATGTCGATTGAGCAGGCCGGACCTGCTATTATTCTTTCTTATCTTTTTTGGCGGTGCAATCGTCTTATGCGTTATGCTGTGCCTTGGCGGAGCTGGCTGTAGCTAAGCCTATTTCCGGTTCCTTTGTTACCTATGCACGTGAGAATTATATCCTTCAACCTGGGCTTGCGGCGTTGGCTGGGCCTATTGGCTGAACTGGATGGCTTACGTGCCGTCTGAAATGATTGCTGCGGGTATCATTATGAATAATTTTGTACCTGCCGTCAGTCAACTGTGGTGGGCAATTCTTTTTGGCCTGCTGGTGACTGTAATTAATCTTTTCATGTTGATAATTTTGGCGAAAGCGAATTCTGGCTTTCCATTATCAAAATTGCTGCCCTCGTGGGCTTCTGCGGCGTTGCCGGTTTAATTGTCTGCGGTCTTGTCGGTGACCAGGGCTATTTAGGCGCTAAGGTGCTGCTGAGCCAGGGTGGTTTTGCTCCTCAGGGATATTGGCCGATTGTGCTGACCATGGTTATTATTCTGGTTAACTTCCAGGGTACCGAAATTATCGGTCTGGCTGCGGGCGAATGCAAGGATCCTGCTAAAAAGCATTCCTATTGCGGTTCGCAATGTTTCCTGGCGTGTCATTGCTTTATATATCATTCCTATTACATTACTGCTGTCCATTATGCCGTGGGATAAGGCCAGCCTGAAGGAGAGCGTGTTCGCTGCTGCTTTTGGCAGAATACGGCTTTGACGGCTTAGCCTCTGCGATTGCCTTTGTAGTGCTGGTTGCAGGTGTTTCCTGCGCTAACTCCGGCCTGTACGGCGGTGCGCGTGCGTTGCATGCGCTGGCTCGCATGGATATGGCACCGGCGTTTTTGGGCAAGCTCAATAAAAACGGTATGCCGCAGAATTCCATTATCGTTTCTGTGTGCGCCTGCTGGGCAGTTATCGTTTTCTATACCTTTAATCCCGATTCTACACTGTATACTTATTTGCTGGCAGTATCCGGCTTTACCGGAGCAATGGCTTGGATTTCCATTTGCTGGAGCCAATATAATTTCCGCCGCCGTCTGATTGCCGAAGGCAAGGAGGATATTCTGAAGTATAAAACACCGTTCTTTCCGTATGTTACGCATTTCGGTATCTGGTCGCAGGTTTTCTGTCTGGCAGTAATTGTTTTGACACCGGATTTACGCCAGACGCTGTACGCCGGCGTACCGATGTTGGTTGTACCGATGCTGTGCTATCGTTGGCGCAAGCATCACAAGAGCTTGGTTCAGACCAAAACTCAGGTTGCTATGGCTCATAAATCTTAAAAGTATATGGAGGTTGCCGCTGATGCGGCAGCCTCTTTTTATGTAATGCACGAAAATATAAGAATATAACAGAGCCTTTTGAGTATAATGCCGGAAGGTGTTATAATAGTTATTAAAAGGAGAATGGTTATGCAATTAGTAGTAGATAAAATAGCCAAAGCATTTGGCATTCATGAAATATTTAAGGACGTCAGCTTCATGGTAGAGCAGGGCGAGCATGTCGGTCTTGTAGGCGTCAACGGCAGCGGCAAGACGACGCTGCTGCGTTGTTTGTTGCAGCCTGAATGGGTTGACAGCGGTGCGGTAAAATTCGAGCCCGGTATCAGTGTGGGCTATGTACAGCAGGGCTTTACCGATATCAGAGGTACTATCTGGCAGTTTATGCAGACAGCCTGTCCGGAAATCGGCAGCCTGCGCCAAAAGCTGGCACAGCTGGAGGCTGATTCTGGCAAGCTGCAGGGCGAAAAGCTCGACAGCTGCCTGGAGGAATACGGCCGCGTACTCAAACGCTATGAGTTTATCGACGGTTATAATTACGAAAATCGCATTAAGCGTGTGCTTATCGGCCTTGGCTATACCGAGGACTGGTGGCAGCATGACGCGGCAACGCTGAGCGGCGGCCAAAAGACACGCCTGATGCTGGCAGCAGCACTGGTGCGTAATCCCGACTTCATGATTCTGGACGAACCGACAAACCATCTGGATATTGTAATGACGCAGTGGCTGGAAAAGTATCTGCAGGAATTTAAGGGCGGTCTGCTCGTTGTCAGCCATGACCGTGCCTTCCTTGATAATGTTGCTATGCGTATTCTGGAGATGGAAGGCGGCAAGCTGCAATCCTTTAAGGGCAATTACAGCCGTTACTTGGAGCAGAAGGCGATTCAGAGCAGTACGCTGACTGCTGCCTATAATGCGCAGCAGGATTATATTGCGCGCACGGAGGCTTATATCCGTCGCTTCAAGGCTGGCATCAAGAGCAAATGGCGCGTGGCCGTCAATCACAGCTCGACCGTTTGGAGCGTATTGATGCACCGGTGCAGCACGAGGAGTTTGAGCTGCGTTTGCCGCCGGCTGCCGAATGTGCGGACAGAGTGCTGATTATGGAGGACCTCACCATAGGCTACGGCGAGAAGGTGCTGGCCAAGGGCATTAATCTGACGCTGCGCCGTGGTGAGAAGGCAGCGCTTTTGGGTGCCAACGGTACCGGCAAGACGACGCTGCTGCGTACTATCTTGGGTGAAATTGCACCGCTTAAGGGCAAGGCAAAGATTGGCAGCAGAGTGCAGATCGGTTATTTTTCGCAGAGCTATGAGCGCCTGAACCCGGAGCAGACGCTGTTGGAAAACTTTGTTGTTGAATACGGCTTTACGGAAGAGCATACACGCTCGATGCTTGGCGGTATGCTGTTCCACGGTGATGATGTGTTCAAAAAAATCGGCGAGCTGAGCGGCGGTCAGAAAGGCGCGTCTGGTGCTGCTGAAGCTGGTGCTGGACGGCGCCAACTGTTTGGTGCTTGACGAACCGACGAACCATCTTGATATTATGGCGCGTGAAGCGGTAGAGGCTGCGCTGGAGGCCTTTGACGGCACAGTGCTGGTAGTCAGCCATGACCGTTATTTCGTCAATGAGGTTGCTGACCGCATCTGGGAGATTGAGGATTTAGAGGTTAAGGACTACAAGGGAAATTACGATTTTTACCTTGAAGAAAAGCAGAAAAAGGCTGCTGCTTTGGCGCAGGCACAGGAGGAAGCGGAAAAGGCTGCGGCCTATGCGGAGGCGCAGGCTAAAAAGCAGCAGCAGACTGCCGCAACCCCTGTGAAATCGAAAAAGCAGGAGGATAAAAAGCGCCGTTACAGTCCTGATGAGGCTGCGCGACTGCTGCCTAAGGTAGAGCTGCAAATTCGTGAGCAGGAGGCTATGATGGGCCTTTTGGAAAAGCAGATGGCGGATCCGGCAAATCACACCAGTCCTGAGCATAGTGCAGCTATGGCAGCAGAGCATGAGGAATACGAGCAAACCATTGCCGAGCTGATGGAAAAATGGGAGCTGCTGATGGAAGCGGTGGAGGATGCCTGATGGACGATAAAAAGTATATGCAGCTGGCACTGGTGGAGGCACGCAAGGCCGCAGAGCTTGGTGAAATTCCTATCGGCGCGGTGCTGGCGGACATGACAACGGGCGAGGTTATCGCCGCTGCGCACAATATGCGTGAAACGTGGCATGACGCAACGGCGCACGCTGAGGTCATCGTCATCCGTGAGGCCTGCGAGCGTCTGGGGCGTTGGCGTCTGAGCGGCTGTGCGCTTTACGTTACCGTTGAGCCTTGCCCGATGTGCAGCGGTGCCATTGTCAACGGCCGTGTCGACCGCGTTGTTTATGGCTGTCCTGATGTGAAGGCCGGCGGTGCGGAATCCATTTTCAATATCATTACGAATCCTAATCTTAATCACAGCGCGGAGGTTGTCAGCGGCATCTGTGAGGAGGAATGCGCGCAGGTGATGCGCGACTTTTTCCGCCGTCGCCGTCAGGAAAACAAGGCGAAGCGCAGGAGTGAAGCTGGTGTGTCGCAGGAATAATTTCGGCAGGCGGTTGCCAAGACGGGATTTTTCCTATATAATATTAATGTTAACCTGATGCGAATATTTCGCCATAACAGAATAATGGAGACGTAGCGAAGTGGTCATAACGCGGCTGACTCGAAATCAGTTTGCCGTTTGCGCGGCACGTGGGTTCGAATCCCACCGTCTCCGCCAACGAATTTCCTTCCCGCAGCTTATTTGGTTGCGGGATTTTTAGTGTGTAACATATTTATCATTTTGGTAGGTTTTATCGCCTATTAGTTAATTTCTTCTGCTTTTTGTTTGCCAAAGATGTCGCTAACTGTTAAAATGTCATACGAATGCTTTTGATTTTGGGGGATAATTATGACATCGGAAAAAATTAATTGATATCTTAAAAAACGGTAAAATTCATCTGTCGTGCGAGCTGTTTCCGCCTAAGCAGGGCGCAGAGCTGCAAAACAGTCTGGAGATTGTCAATAAAATTGCAGCCAGCAAGCCGTCCTATATGAGCGTTACCTATGGCGCAGGCGGCAGCACGGTAGGCTATTCAGCAGCACTGGCCCAAAAGGTACAGGATAACGGTATGCCGGCGCTGGCACATCTTACCTGCGTAAAGGCTGACGAAGCAAAGCTGGCAGAGGTACTTGGACAGCTGCATGGCTTCGGCGTAAAAAATATTCTGGCACTGCGCGGCGATATACCGGCAGATATGCAGGGTGAGGAAATCGGCAGCTTTGCCCATGCCAGTGAGCTGATGTGTTTTGTGAAGCAGCAAGGCGATTTCTGTGTCGGCGGTGCTGCTTATCCCGAAGGCCATCCCGAATCGGGCTCGCTGGAAAAGGATATCGAAAACACCAAGTATAAGGTAGATGCCGGCGTTGACTTTTTAGTGACGCAGATGTTTTTTGATAATACGATTTTGTACAACTATATGTTCCGCCTGTTGCGTGCGGGCATCAATGTGCCGGTAGTGCCGGGCATTATGCCGGTGACGAATGCCAAGCAGATTATCCGCATCTGCCAGCTGAGCGGTACTAAGCTGCCTCCGCAGTTCCGTGCGATGGTAGAAAAATTTGCCGATAAGCCGGAGGCACTGAAGCAGGCAGGTATCGCCTATGCTACCGGTCAAATTATTGATTTGATTGCCAATGGTTTTGACAATGTACACATCTATACGATGAATAAGCCGGAAATTTTTGCCGGTATTATGGATAATCTCGGAGAGATTGTAGATAAATAGTCCTGCGCTAGGGCGCAAAAGTCAGGTTGTTGTTATGGAATTTAAGCAAAAGGAAGCGCTGCGCTATCTGCGGGCCAAGCCGGGAGATAAGGCAGCAGAAATTTTAGTGGATACGGTTTATTTGAAACTGCGCAATGAGGTGCAGGCACGTTATGTGCTGCAAAAGCATGCGATAATAGCAGATGAAGCGGGCGTAACGTTGGACTGCGGTGTGCGCTTTCATTCGCGTGCGCTGGCGCGTCATTTAAAGGGCTGCGATACGGTGCTGCTTATGGGCGCAACGCTCGGCAGCAGAGTGGATGCAGCCATCCGCCGCCTGGCGCTCATCAGCGTTGCTGAAGGCGCGGCGGCTCAGGCTGTGGCAGCGGCGCTGATTGAAAGCTATTGTGATGAGGTGCAGGCGCAGGCTGAAACAGGCGGTCTGCTGCAGCGTCCGCGTTTTTCGCCGGGCTATGGTGATTGGCCGCTGGAGGAGCAGCGTCAGCTGTTCGCAGTGCTGAACTGTGCCAAGCGCATCGGCTTGACGCTGACGGATGGACTGATGATGGCTCCGTCCAAGTCGGTGACGGCAATCATCGGCTTATCGGAAGATGCTGCCTGCGTGCAGAATAAATGTATGACCTGCAGTAATATAAACTGTCCTTACAGAGATACTGACATTAAGAAAGTTTGAGGAGAAGATTTAATTTATGAATTTTAAGGAATTGTTAGGCAAGCAAATGCTGTTCTTTGATGGTGCCACCGGCACACAGCTGCAGGCACGCGGTCTGCAGCCGGGTGAGCTGCCCGAAAGCTGGAATTTTACACACCCCGATATTGTAGAGGCTGTGCATCGCAGTTATCTTGATGTAGGCTCCAATATCGTAAAATCCAATACCTTCGGCGCTAATCCGTTGAAGCTGGCAGGCTCCGGCCTGGACTGCAAGGAAACCATCGAAGCGGCTGTGGCGATTGCCAAGAAGGCCTGCGACGGCAGGGAGAATAAATTTGTTGCGCTGAATTTGGGACCGACAGGCAAGCTGTTGGCTCCTTATGGCGATTTGCCTTTTGAAAAGGCAGTAGAAGCCTACGGCGAAATGGTACGTTACGGCGCTGCTGCCGGTGCGGATCTTATTCTTATCGAAACGATGAGCGACACCTATGAAATCAAAGCTGCGGTTTTGGCGTCTAAGGAAAACTGTGATTTGCCGATTTGTGTGACCATGACCTTTGATGAGGACGGCAAGCTGTTGACCGGTGCTACGGTTGAGGCTGCCGCTCTGATGTGCGAAGGTCTGGGCGTAGATGCCATCGGCTTTAACTGCGGTCTGGGACCGGTGCAGGTGGGTAAATTATTTCCGCAGATGCTGGCAGCAACCAGCTTGCCGCTGATTATCAATCCGAATGCCGGACTGCCGGTGCAGCGTGACGGCAAAACTTGCTTTGATGTCGGCCCAGAGGAATATGCGGAGCTGATGTACGAGCTTGCAGGCAAGGGAGCAAGCATCGTCGGCGGCTGCTGCGGTACAACGCCGGAGCATATTGCGCAGATGATTGCCAAATGCAAAACTCTGCAACCCGGAGGTAAGCGCGATTGCCGTCTGACAGCGGTATCCTCCTACGGCAAGGCCGTGCATTTGGGCGAAGGTCCTATAATTATCGGCGAACGCATCAATCCTACAGGCAAAAAGCGTTTGAAGGAAGCATTGGTCAATAGCGACCTTGATTATGTGTGCCGCCTCGGTCTGGAGCAGATTGGTGTAGGCGCGCAGATTTTGGACGTTAACGTTGGTACGCCTGGTATTGACGAAGCGGCAATGGCTGCGAAGGCTGTGCCGGCGCTGCAGGCTATTACCGATACGCCGCTGCAGATTGATACATCTAATTACGAAGCAATGGAAAGAGCGCTGCGCCTCTATAACGGCAAGCCGATGCTGAATTCCGTCAACGGCAAGGAGGACAGCCTGCAGCATGTGCTGCCGCTGGCTAAAAAATATGGTGCTGTGCTGGTTGCACTGTGCCTTGATGATAACGGTATTCCTGCAACTGCCGCAGGACGTATCGCTGTGGCTGAAAAAATTATTGCCCGTGCTGCAGAATACGGCATTGAAAGCCGCAATATAGTTGTAGACCCGCTGGCACTGACGATTTCCACCGGTGCTGATAACGCGGCGATTGCCTGTGAGGTTATCCGCACAATGAAGGCACGCGGCATTAACACTGTTATGGGTGTTTCCAACATTTCGTTCGGTCTTCCCGGCCGTGATGCTGTCAACAGCACCTTCTTCAGCATGGCGATGGCAGCAGGCCTTTCCTGTGGCATTATCAATCCGCAGAGCAAGCCGATGATGGATGCTTATTACGGTTATCGTGCGCTGGCAGGCTATGACGAGGGCTGCAAGGAATACGTGCAGCATTATGCAGATGCACCGAAGGCTGCAGCAACAACAGTAAGCGAAATGGGTCTTTACGATGCCATTGTCAAAGGACTGCAGGGACCTGCGCGTCAGGCCGCAGCCAAGGCTCTGGAAAGCGAAAAGCCTTTGGATATCATTAACAAGTATATGATTCCTGCGCTTGATTTTGTCGGTCATGGCTTTGAAAAGAAAACTCTTTTCCTGCCGCAGCTTCTGATGAGCGCTGATGCGGCGAAGGCTGCCTTTGAGGTTATCCGCGAGGCTGTCGGCGTGGGCGAAACACAGGGAGAAACAGTGATTATTGCTACCGTCCACGGTGATATCCATGATATCGGCAAAAACATCGTTAAGGTACTGCTGGAAAACTATGGTTATCGCGTGCTTGACTTGGGCAAGGATGTGCCTGTGGAAGCAGTTGTAGAGGCAGCCAAGAAAACAGATGCCAAGGTTGTCGGTTTATCTGCATTGATGACAACGACAGTAGGCGCAATGGAAGAAACTATTGCTGCGTTGCATAATGAATGTGACTGTCAGGTTGTTGTCGGCGGTGCGGTGCTCACGCAGGAATACGCTGATACCATCGGTGCCGAGCATTATGCACCGAACGCTGTCAGTGCGGTAAACTACGTCAACGAAATCCTGGGCAAATAATTTATATACAGATAATTTGAGGACTGCCATGATTAGCGTGGCGGTCCTTTTTTACGTTGTTTCGACTTTGGGGTCTTTAAGCAGGAAAAACTGCTCCCTCCCAAGAATTAAACAAATATCACCATGAACGGAGGGATGCTGCATGAACATTTACGTTTGGCGACACAACAAAACATATCACAGCCACAGTATGATTGACGAGCCCTGCGTCAACAGCGAATTTTATCTTGATGCGATTGCTGTTGTGCTGGCACATGATTTGGAAGAAGCACTGACCAAGCTGGCGGAAGAAAACAAAGGCTGGCGCACGGAGGATCTGCGGCAGCTGCCGTGCAGCGTATATCCTGCAGATAAGGCGGCAGTAATCTTTTCCGAGCTGCGCGGGATTATTCCGCATCTCTAAAAACAAAAAAGCCCGAATTCCCACATGAAATGTATGTGAGAATTTGGGCTTTTGCTTTATCTGCTTACCAGATGCTTTTTAAAATCGGCAGTAAAATCGGTGCCAGGATAGAGGTGCTGATGCCGGTAAGGGCAATCGCTACACCGCCGATAGCCAGCTGCACGGGGCTGACATTGGCGCAGACGCTGGTGCCGAGGCCATGGCTGGAGGCGCCGATAGCGACGGCCAGCATGCAAATGGTTTTTGATTCCAAAAAGACGCAGCAGCTTGTGATTGAAGGTTGCTCCCAGCATGCCGGTGAAGATAACAGCAGCTGTAGTCAACGCCGGAATACCGCCGATGGTTTTGGAAACATCAATGGCGATTGGCGTCGTAATGGATTTGGGAATGAGCGAAAGCAGAACCTGCTCGCTGGTACCCATTGCCTTGCCACAGAAGTAAACCACTATGATAGCCGAAAGTGTTGCCAGTGTAACGCCGCCGGCAATAGCACCGGCCTTAGCCATGATGAGTTCACGGTTCTTATACAAAGGCAGGGCCAGAGCGATGGTTGCCGGTCCTAAAAGAAAGTTAATGAATTCCGCACCCGCTTCGTACTGCTTGTACTCTACGCCAGGCGCCAGAACGATGACAGCAATGACCAGAGGGCAGGCGATAACGAAGGGCGGAATAATGTTCAGGCTGAAGCGGTCGATGATGATTTCGCTGATAACGTACAGGATAACCGTCAGACCGATGCCAAAGAGCGGTGAGTTAAGTAAAACGTCAGGAAAAAGCATCATTGACTCTCCTTTCCTTTAAGCATTGCTTCGATAAAGAAGGCTGTAACAGCCAGAACTACAATGCTGCAGACAACAATGGTAACAGTAATGGGCAGTAGCTCAGCTTTGATAACATCTACATATAATATAACGCTGACGCCTGCCGGTAAAAACAGCATACCCATTTTGGAAATCAGGATATCGCAGATGCCCTCGATGGAGCTTGCCGGAATAACGTTGCCGCAGAGAAGTGCCGTTAAAATAAGCATTCCCAAAAGAGCGGGCGGAAAGGGTACGCCGAGGGCGTTGATGATGAGCGTGGATACCCATTGCAAAAGCAGCAAAAAGGCAATACCGCGCAATAAGCTGGTGGGTGACATTTTGTTTCCTCCTCATAAAACATGACAAATAATATAATTATAGACCTGTTGGTGGAAGTACGCATAAAGGTCAAAACGGCCGGGGTGAGCCGATGGTCTTTGGGGTAAAGAGTACTTGGCTGACAGAACGACATGTTATTAATATTGCCACAAACATAACAATATGTCAACAAAATGACGGTGATTTTTCACTGAATTAACACAGAAAACTATTTGACTTTTTGACTTTTGCTGATATAATAGCAATTAGAAAGTGAATAGTGGTCCGGAAATGGAAAAGAGTCAACTCCATTCGGTTATTGACCGCTATTGAACCTGATAGAAGGAGGTGCAGCGTGATGAATGAACGCTACAGTGAAGAGGTAAAGGCTATCTTGGAGGCTGCTCAGCAGCAGGCAGTTATGAACTATCACCAGGAGCTGACAACGGCACATGTTCTGGCAGCATTGTGCGGCAGCGACGGCTTCTTTAAATATTTGCTGCAGAGCCTGCACATTGATGAAAATGCTTTCAGCAAGGATGCTAAGGCTTTAGTACAGAAAATCCCCGGAGTCAAAGGGCAGGACCGTCAGCTGATGATGGGTACCGGCTTTGCCAGAGTAATGGCTATTCTGGGACAAAGTAAGGAAGAAATCGGCATCGGCCAGCTGGTTGCGGCTATGGCCAGTGACGGTGACAGCGATGTTGTATCGCTCTTCCGTAAATATGGTATAGACAAGAAAAAAGTTGAGGCGGCATTTATGCAGTATCAAAATAGCGAAGCAAATGATGAAACTAAAAAGACGCTTGAAAAATACGGCCAGGATTTGACGGCAAAAGCTAAAGAAGGCAAGTTGGACCCGGTAATCGGCCGTGATGAGGAAATCCGTCGTACGATTGAAATCCTTTCGCGTCGTAAGAAAAATAATCCGGTGCTTATTGGTGAGCCTGGCGTTGGTAAAACTGCCATCGTCGAAGGTCTGGCAAGACGTATTATTGCCGGCGATGTACCGGAAAGCCTGAAGAATAAAACCCTGTATGCTCTGGACCTGGCGGCTTTGGTTGCCGGTGCCAAATACCGTGGTGAATTCGAAGAGCGTCTGAAAAAAGTATTGAAGGCTGTCAGCGAAAGCGCCGGTCAGATTATTATGTTTATTGATGAGCTGCATACCGTTGTCGGTGCCGGTGCTGCCGAAGGCGCTATGGATGCAGGCAACATCCTGAAACCGATGCTGGCACGTGGCGAGCTGCGCTGCATCGGTGCAACTACGCTGAACGAATACCGTAAGTATATTGAAAAGGACAGTGCGCTGGAGCGTCGTTTCCAGCCGGTAATGGTTAAGGAGCCGAGCGTTGAAGATACAATTTCCATCCTGCGTGGCCTGCGTGAGCGTTATGAGGTACATCATGGCGTGCGCATTAAAGACGCTGCTCTGGTGGCTGCTGCTGTGCTTTCTAACCGTTATATCAATGACCGTTTCTTACCTGATAAGGCTATTGACCTGGTAGATGAGGCTGCTGCCCGTCTGCGTACCGAAATTGATTCGCTGCCGACCGAGCTTGATGAAAGCAAACGTCGTATTCTGCAGCTGGAAATCGAAGCTCAGGCCTTGGGCAAAGAGGAGGACGCTCAGTCCAAGGATCGTTTGGCTAAGCTGAACGAGGAGCTGGCAAAGCTGCGTAAGGAAAATGACGAGCTTGTTAAACGCTGGGATGCAGAAAAGGCTTCTATTGCCCGCGTACGTGAGGTAAAGAAAGAAATTGATGCTGTGAAAAACCAGATGGAGCAGGCTGAGCGCGACTATGACCTGAACAAGATGGCTGAATTGAAATACGGCCGTCTGCCTGAGCTGCAGAAGGAATTGGCTGCTTTGTCCAAGAAGGATGAAAACGGCAATGATAATGTTATGCTCAAGGAAGAGGTTGACGAAGAGGATATCGCCAAAGTTGTCAGCACCTGGACCGGCATTCCTGTTGCTCGCTTAGGCACCGGTGAACGTGCTAAACTTGTTCACCTGGAGGAAATCCTGCACGAGCATGTTATCGGTCAGGACGAGGCAGTCAAGGCTGTCAGTGAGGCCGTTATCCGTGCGCGTGCCGGTATCAAGGATCCTAACCGTCCGATTGGTTCCTTTATCTTCCTTGGTCCTACCGGTGTCGGCAAGACCGAGCTGGCTAAGACCTTGGCCGAGGTGCTCTTTGATGATGAACGCAACATGGTACGTATCGATATGAGCGAATACATGGAGAAGCATACCGTATCTCGTCTGATCGGTGCGCCTCCGGGATACGTCGGCTATGATGAAGGCGGTCAGCTGACTGAGGCTGTACGCCGTCATCCGTACAGCGTAATCCTGTTGGACGAAATCGAAAAGGCCCATGCAGATGTCTTTAACGTATTGCTGCAGGTTCTGGACGATGGCCGTCTGACTGATGGTAAAGGCCGTATCGTTGACTTCAAGAATACCTTGATCATCATGACAAGTAATCTTGGCAGCAACGAGATTATGAAAGCACAGGGCTCTATGGACAGAGAAAAGATTCAGCAGATGCTGATGAACTTCTTCCGTCCGGAATTCCTGAACCGTGTTGATGACATCGTTGTGTTCAAACCGCTGCAGGCAGAACAGATTAAGGAAATCGTTAAACTGGTACTGCATGAACTGGGCGACCGTCTGAACAAGCAGCTTGAGCTGACGCTTACTTATACTGACGAGGCTGTTGCTTTCCTGGCAAAGGCCGGCTTTGATCCTGCCTTCGGTGCTCGTCCGTTGAAACGTCTGATTGTCCACACTGTTGAAAACATCCTGGGCAAGAAGATTGTTGCAGGCGAAATTAAAAATGGCGATAAGGTTGAGGTTGTATTGGTAAATGATGCAATTGACGTTGTCGTAAAATAAAACAGCTTTGGGTTTAAGCGCCCTCTGCTGCCGTGAAAGCGGCGGCGGAGGGTGCTTTTTCTAATATATATAATAGGCTTATTATTGCGCAGCAGGTTGGGAAATGATACAATTAAAAGAGATGTTCAATTAATGAGTTACCAATGCATGATGTTTATAAAATGAGGTGAGCAAAATGAAATATACATATGTAGAATTCGCTGATGGAACACTTGTTACTTTTAATGATATACGCAAGGATAAGAACGGTGAGCATATTGATGTTTATTTTGAACGTCCTGTAGATACTGGCTTTGACTATTTGCAGATTTCCTTGCCTGACTTAGATACAGCTTCTTTTGAGGGATACAGCGAGGCTGAAATAGAAGATTTAAAAGATTTTGCTGCTGATAATGCAGCCTTGATTTGGGAGATGGCACGCGAAGGAGGAGATCATCTTGCCAATGCTGTATAAGCTTTTAGGTTATACAATATATTTTTGGTCAGGTGATGCCGGTGAGCCGGTTCACGTACACGTTTGTAAAGGCAGGCCGACTGAAAATGCAACTAAAATATGGGTTGGGGAACGTGTTATTTTAGAGCATAATAAAAGCAAAATTTCTGATGCCGATTTGCTGAAGATACTTCGCTTCGTATCTCAGAACAAAAAGAGAATTATTGAACAGTGGAATAAGCATTTTGGAGTATGAGTTTTTAGCATCTGTCTGATGTCTGACAGGTGCTTTTTTCTTTGCTCCAAAGGTTTTCCGAACGATTTTCTAAAAAACTGTTAAAAAGTTCACAGTTTATTTGACGTTTACGCGTTGGATTGGTATAATTAAAGTGAATTATTTAAGTGATTGAGAACCCGGGTTAGATTTTGCACAGGATTTCGAAACTGAACAGCTTTCTGCTTGGGTTTTATTGTTTCTACAAGTAATTTTTGGGAGGTAGATTTCAATGAAAGTTGCAATTATCATGGGTAGTAATTCTGACTGGCCTGTACTTGAGGCTGCAGAAAAAACTCTGAAGGAGTTTGGCGTTGAAACTGAAGTAGTAGTTGCTTCCGCTCACCGTACTCCGGACGTAGTACAGAATTTTGCTAAGGGTGCCCGTGACCGTGGCGTAGAGGTAATTATTGCCGCAGCCGGCGCAGCTGCTCATCTGGGTGGTTTCATCGCTGCCTTTACTACCGTTCCTGTCATCGGTATTCCTATTAATGCAACACCGTTGGCTGGTATGGATGCACTGCTGAGCTTTGTACAGATGCCTTCCGGTGTACCTGTTGCAACGATGGCTATCAATGGTGCTAAGAATGCTGCATTGTTCGCGATTCAGATTCTTTCCGTCAAATATCCGGAGTTGGTAGAAAAACTGGCAGAGCATCGTGCAACAATGCGTGAAGAAGTAAGAGCTAAGGGTGAAAAGCTGGCTTCCATGCGTGGCGTTCCTGCGCAGGAGTTCAAGGACTTACACCTGTAATAGTGAATAGTGAGTAGTGGATAGTGAATAGAAACTGACTGCTAAACATTAATAACTAATTACTGATTACTGATCACTTATAACTTATAACTAACCACTAATAACTGACAATTGATAACTAAAAACTAAAATTAAGGAGAAAAATTGTGGAGCAGATTTTCGAGGAGCAAAATTTTAGCGAAGACAAGCTGCATGAGGAGTGCGGTGTCTTTGGTATCTTCAGCCATAATGAGGATGTAGCACTCAACACCTATTGGGGCCTGTATGCGCTGCAGCATCGTGGCCAGGAAAGTACCGGTATTGTTGTAACTGATGGCGAGCGTATGAAAATTAAAAAGGGCATGGGTCTGGTTGCCGATGTCTTCAAAGATGGAGTTGCTGATTTGCAGGGCTATGCGGCTATCGGCCACGTACGTTATTCCACCACCGGTGCCAGCATGCCGTATAACATTCAGCCGCTGAAGGTTTATTTTGACGGTGGTAACCTGGCTCTGAGCCATAACGGTAACCTGACTAATGCCGGTCAGCTGCGTACTAACCTGGCTAAGGAAGGCGCTGTGTTCAACACTACTGTTGACAGTGAGGTTGTATTGAACTTGATTGCCTACAGTGCACGTCCGACTATTGAAGAGCGTGTAGCAGAGGCTGTTAACCAGATTAAGGGTGCTTTTGCTATTCTGCTGATGACTGATAACAAAATTATCGCAGTACGCGATCCCTACGGCTTCCGTCCGCTGGTACTCGGCAAGATGGAAAACGGCTGGTGCGTTGCTTCCGAATCCTGTGCTTTTGACTTGGTTGGTGCAGAGCTGGTACGCGATGTTAAGCCCGGCGAAATGATTATTATCGACAGCGATAACTCCGAGCCGCGCAGCATGATGTGGGCTGAAAACAAACCGGCAAAGCCTGCGCACTGCATTTTTGAATATGTTTACTTTGCTCGTAATGACAGTATCATCGACAACCAGTCCGTATATGATGCACGTATCCAGATGGGACGCGAGCTGGCTAAGGAAACGCCTGATATTCATCCGGATATCGTTATATCCGTTCCTGACAGCGGTACTCCGGCGGCAATCGGCTATGCTATGGAGGCCGGTGTTCCCTTCCTGGAAGGTCTTACCAAAAACCGTTATGTAGGACGTACTTTTATTCAGCCGACGCAAAAGCAACGTGCTAATGCAGTACGTCTGAAGCTGAATCCGGTACGCAGCGTTGTAGAAGGCAAATCTGTTGTTATGGTCGATGACTCCATCGTTCGCGGCACTACCAGCGGCAAGATTGTTAAACTGCTGAAAGAGGCAGGCGCACGTGAAGTGCATGTATGCATTTCTTCTCCCCCGGTAACAGACAGCTGCTACTATGGTATTGATACCTCCGAGCGCAAGGAGCTGATTGCGGCACGTTGCACGGAAAATGAAATCTGCCGTTATATTGGGGCAGACAGTCTGCATTATATTTCTATGGATGGCATGAAACGTGCTATTGATAAAATTGACCCCGAAGGTTTGTGCTGTGCTTGCTTCAGCGCTAAATATCCCGATAACGCAGATAGTGTAATCAAAGCAGAACCTGAAAGCATTATTGAATAACAGGAGGAAGGCTCATGAGCGAGGAAAAGAAACAACTTACTTATGCTGATGCCGGTGTAGATATTGATGCTGGTAATAAAGCAGTAGAATTAATGAAGGACAGCGTACGTGCTACCTACAGACCTGAGGTTATCGGTGACTTGGGCGGTTTCGGCGGCCTGTTTGCTTTAAACAGCGGCAAATACAAGGAGCCTGTGCTCGTCAGCGGTACTGACGGCGTAGGCACTAAACTGAAGCTGGCTTTTATGGCTGATAAGCATGATACTATCGGTCAGGATGCTGTAGCAATGTGCGTTAACGATATCCTGGTACAAGGCGCAGAGCCCTTGTTCTTCCTGGATTACATTGCAGTAGATAAGGTTGATTCCCAAAAGGTTGCCAACATCGTTAAGGGTGTTGCCAATGCCTGCAAGGAAAGCGGCTGTGCTCTTATCGGCGGCGAAACTGCCGAAATGGCCGGCTTCTACTCCAAAGGCGAATACGATATCGCAGGCTTCTGTGTTGGCGTAGTTGAGAAGAGCAAAATGATTACCGGTGACAAGGTTAAGGCCGGCGACGTGCTTTTGGGCCTGCCCTCCAGCGGAGTGCATTCCAACGGCTTCTCCCTTGTACGTAAAATCTGCTTTGAGGCTATGGGTTATACTATGGATACCGAAGTACCGGAATTTGGCTGCACCTTGGGCGAAAAGCTGCTGACTCCGACTCGTCTGTATCCGAAAACCTGCCTGCCGCTGATTGAAAACTTCGATTTGCACGGTATGGTACATATCACCGGCGGCGGCTTCTATGATAATATTCCCCGCATTCTGCCCGAAGATTGCGATGCTGAGGTAAATGCCGAGGCTTGGGAAGTTCCTGTTGTCTTCAAAAAGCTGCAGGAATGGGGCAATGTACCTTGGGCTGAAATGTACCGCACCTTCAACATGGGCGTAGGCATGGTATTGGTTGTTGACCCGTCTGAGGCTGACGCTGTACGCGCTCACCTGAAGGCTGAGGGCGAAACCTTCTATGAGCTGGGCAAGGTTGTTCCCGGACACAAAGAAACGATTATGAAAGGCGGCGTTTTCGGTGCATAAAATCGGCGTACTTGTAAGCGGTCGCGGCAGTAATCTGCAGGCAATTATGGACCGTATCGCTGATGGCTATCTGCCGCTGGAAATCGCGGTTGTAATCAGCGATAAGCCTGATGCTTTTGCTTTGGAGCGTGCGCAAAAGGCCGATATTAAAACCGTTGCCGTAGAGCGTAAGGCTTGCGCTTCCAAAGAAGAATTTGAAGCAAAAATCAACGCTGCTCTGGAGGCAGAGGGCTGCGAGCTAGTAGTTCTCGCAGGCTTTATGCGTATTCTGAGCGCTGATTTCGTAAATAAATGGCAGCATAAGATTATTAACATTCATCCGGCGCTGCTCCCGAGCTTCCCCGGTCTGCACGGCCAGAAGCAGGCTGTGGACTACGGTGTAAAATTCAGCGGCTGCACCGTTCATTTTGTCGATGCAGGCACTGACAGCGGCCCGATTATCCTGCAGAAGGTTGTTCCTGTTATGGATGACGACACCGAGGATACTCTGGCTGACCGTATTCTGGTACAGGAGCATATCGCAATGCCGGAGGCTTTAAAGCTTTGGGCAGAAGGAAAGCTGACAATCGAAGGCAGAAAGGTAAAGGTTAAAGCATGAAAATTAAAAGAGCATTATTAAGCGTTAGTGATAAAACCGGCATTGTAGAGCTGGCAAAATTCTTGAGTGATAACGGCGTAGAAATTATTTCTACCGGCGGCACCATGAAGGCTATTAAGGAAGCAGGCATTCCCGTAACCTATGTAAGTGATGTAACCGGTTTCCCGGAAATCATGGACGGCCGTGTAAAAACTCTGAATCCGAAAATTCATGGCGCAATCCTGGCTGTACGCAGCAATCCGGAGCATATGAAGGCTTTGGCTGAGCATGACATCACTCCGATTGACCTGGTTGTAGTTAACCTCTATCCCTTCCGCGAAACTGTTGCCAAACCCGGCGTAACAGAGGCTGAGGCAATTGAAAACATTGATATCGGCGGTCCGGCAATGGTACGTGCCAGCGCTAAAAACTTCAAAGACGTTGTTATCGTAACCTATCCTAGCCGTTATGCCGGCTTAATGGAAATGCTCGCTAAAGAAGGCGACGTTGATGCACGCACCCGTAAGGAGCTTGCATTGGAAGCCTTCACTCATACTGCTGAATACGATGCAATGATCAGCGAATATCTGAAGAAGCAACTGGAGAAATAACCATGAATATTTTATTAATTGGTGGCGGCGGCCGCGAACACGCTTTAGCGTGGAAGCTGGCGCAAAGCCCTAAGGTTGAAAAAATTTATGCTGCTCCCGGCAACCCGGGCATGGCACTGCTGCCTAAATGTGAATGCATTGCTCTGGATGTTGAAAATCTGGAGGGCGTAGCAGATTACGCTGAGGAAAAGAGCATTGACCTGACCGTTGTAGGTCCGGAAGCACCGCTTGTTGCAGGTCTTGCGGATGTTTGCAAACGCCGCGGTCTGCCGGTGTTCGGTCCTTCTAAGGCTGCGGCGCAGCTGGAAGGCTCCAAGGCATTTTCCAAAGAGCTGATGGAAAAATATAATATTCCTACCGCCTTCTTCAAAATTTGCGAGGATATCGAAACCGCCAAGGCTTACGTTGAAGAAAAGGGTGCGCCTATCGTAGTTAAGGCTGACGGTCTTGCTGCAGGCAAGGGTGTTGTTGTTGCTATGACTAAGCAGGAAGCACTTGACGCTATCGATGAAATGATGGCTGACCATAAATTCGGCAATGCAGGCGCACGCCTCGTTCTGGAAGAATACATGGAAGGCGAGGAGGCTTCTCTCCTGGCATTTACCGACGGCAAAACCATTGTGCCGATGATTGCTTCTCAGGACCACAAGCGCGTATTTGACGGTGACGAAGGTCCTAATACCGGCGGTATGGGCACCTATGCTCCCGCTCCGGTTATGACCGACGTGCTGCGTTTAAAAGCAACCGAGCTGATTCTGAAGCCCGTTATAGCTGCCATGGCAGCAGAAGGCATGCCTTATCAAGGTTGCCTCTATGCAGGCTTGATGATCAAGGGTGACAGCGTGAAGGTTGTAGAATTCAACTGCCGCTTCGGTGACCCCGAAACTCAGGTAGTGTTGCCTCTGCTTGACGGCGACCTGGCTGAAATTATGTTGGCCTGCGCTACCGGTACTCTTGATCAGGTAGACTTCGGCTGGTACGACAAGGCTGCTGTATGCGTGGTAATGGCTTCCGGCGGTTATCCCGAAAGCTATGCTAAGGGTATGGAAATTACCGGTCTGGCTGACGCTGCTGCAGATAAAGACGTTGTTGTATTCCACGCAGGTACAAAGGCCGACGGCGCTAAGGTTCTTACCAACGGCGGACGTGTGCTTGGTGTAACTGCCGTAGACGCAAATATCAAGGCTGCACGTGACCGTGCATATACTGCTGTAGAAAAAATTAATTTTAATGGCGCTTTTTGCAGAAAAGATATTGCATGGAGAGCATTAAAGAGGTAAAATAGATAAAATACCTACTCGGACCGCAGAAAAGCAATTTTTTCAAGTAATTATGTTACATGATTAACAGTTGCTTTGGCTGTGGTAAACAAAAAAATTATTAAGAAAAGGATGATGAAAGAATGGCTTTTTATTATGATGAACCTGCTCACACATTTAGTGAGTACCTGTTAGTTCCCGGTTATTCCTCCGAAAAATGTATCCCCGCCAATGTAGACCTGCGTACGCCGCTGGTTAAATTCAAAAAAGGCGAGGAGCCGGCAATTACTATGAACATCCCGATGGTTTCTGCTATCATGCAGGCTGTTTCCGGCGAAAAGCTGGCTGTAGCTCTTTCCAAAGAGGGCGGCGTTTCTTTCATCTATGGTTCTCAATCCGTAGAGGACGAAGCTGCTATGGTTGCTCGTGTTAAAGGCTATCGCGCAGGCTTTGTAAGCAGCGACTCTAATATCCGTCCGGACAGCACTCTGGCTGACATCCTGGCACTGAAGGAACGTACCGGTCACTCCACTGTTGCTGTTACCAGCGATGGTACCGCTAACGGCAAGCTGGAAGGCATTGTTACCAGCCGTGACTATCGTCCGAGCCGTATGTCTATGGATGCTAAGGTTCGTGACTTCATGACTCCGATTGACAAAATGGTTTATGCTCCGAAGGATACCACCCTGCAACAGGCTAACGATATCATCTGGGAGAAAAAACTCAACACTCTGCCTATCGTTGATGACGACGGCCGTATGCTGTACATGGTATTCCGTAAAGACTATGCAACTCATAAGGAATATCCGTTGGAGCTGCTGGACAGCAAAAAACGCCACATCGTCGGCGCAGGTATCAACACCCGCGACTATGCTGAGCGTGTTCCCGCATTGATTGATGCAGGTGTTGACGTACTCTGCATTGACTCCTCCGAGGGTTACAGCGCATGGCAGAAAATCACTCTGGACTGGATCCGTGAGCACTACGGTGACAGCGTTAAGGTTGGTGCAGGCAACGTAGTAGACGCTGAAGGCTTCCGCTTCCTGGCTGAGGCTGGCGCTGACTTCATTAAAGTTGGCATCGGCGGCGGTTCTATCTGTATTACCCGTGAACAAAAAGGTATCGGCCGTGGCCAGGCAACCGCTTTGATTGACGTTTGCAAGGCTCGTGACGAATATTTCGAAGAAACCGGCGTATACATTCCTGTATGCTCCGATGGTGGTATCGTTTATGACTATCACATGACTCTGGCTCTGGCTATGGGCGCTGACTTCATGATGCTGGGCCGTTACTTCGCTCGTTTCGACGAAAGCCCGACCAACAAGGTTAACATTAACGGCACCTACATGAAGGAATACTGGGGTGAAGGCTCTAGCCGTGCACGTAACTGGCAACGTTATGACATGGGCGGCGCAGCTAAGCTGTCCTTTGAAGAAGGCGTTGACTCCTACGTTCCGTACGCAGGCAGCCTGAAGGATAACGTAAACCTGACTTTGGCAAAGGTTCGTTCCACCATGTGCAACTGTGGTGCTCTGAACATCCGAGAGCTGCAGGAGAAGGCTAAGCTGACCCTGGTTTCCGCAACCAGCTTGGTTGAAGGCGGCGCACATGACGTTATGCTGAAAGAAAACTCCAACAGCAACTATCCTAAATAATTAAATGAACGTACTATAAAGACTGCTGCAGTCTTCCGGTCTCTTCTTTATGAAGAGGCTGGCGGAGGCAGCAGTTTTTTGTTTTGAAGGTGGCAAGAAACAGACAGGCTCCCCTGAACGATTCGTTCAGGGGAGCCTGTCTGTTTATCAACGAAGTTTCACTGTTATATTACCTTGTAAAGCTGAAAGCCTTGCGTATCGCAGGAAACCAGCTTGTAGTTGATTCCTTCGCGCAATCCTTCAAAAACGGGAATGTGGTTTTCACCGTGAATGTGGCCGTAGACACAGTGCTGCACACCGTACCGCAGCATCAGATTAGTAAAGCAGGTGTGCTCCGTGCGCGCAAAGAGCGGCGGATAGTGAAAGGCCGTAATGATTTGCTGTGCCTGCATTTTATGTGCCTGCTGCAGGGAAAGCTCCAAACGGATACCTTCACGGTTGTAGATTTTTCTGTCGGCGTCACTGAAGCTTTCGGCTGAGGGCAGCAGCCAGCCGCGGGTGCCGCAGACAGCAATATCCTCTACCATAATGCAGTCGTTCTGCAGAAATTCAAAATGAGCGCCGTAACGCTGCTGCATTTTGCTCAGGCTGCTCCACCAGTAATCATGGTTGCCGCGCAGCAGCAGCTTGCGTCCGGGAAGCTGCGCCAACCAGTCTAAATCCTGTGCTGCTTCTTCCAAAGTCATGGCCCAGGAAATATCACCGCAGACAATAACGGTGTCCTGTGCGGTTACGGTGTTTTGCCAATTAGCGGCAACCTTTTCTTTATGGTTGCGCCAATGCTCGCCGAAAACCTCCATGGGTTTGCTCGCCGGTTCGCCTGATAAATGCAGGTCACCGATTGCGTAAATATGCATAATATTATCACCTTTGCGTGTTAAATTCGTTCTTACGCTTTGCTCAGCAGAAAGCGTGCTAAGGCCGGGACATCAGAAACATAGTAATCGGCACCTGCTTCCGACAGTTCCTCGTAGCTGCCGAAGCCGAAGCCTGCGCCGATGCAGGCGATACCGTTGGCGTGAGCTGCAAGAACATCTTCACGGCGGTCACCGATAAGAGCTACAGTATTTTTAGCTTCTGGCGTAGTAAGCTGCCATTTTTCCAGAGCGGCAGCAACTACTAAAGCTTTCTTATCGGTTTTACCATCCAGGCTGCAGCCTGTTATATCTTCCAGATAGGGGTTGAAGCCAAAGCGTTTGGCAATTCTCAGCGCAAAAACCTCCGGCTTGGCGGTAGCCATGCCGAGGCGGCGGCCATCCTGCTGCAGGTCAGCCAATAATTCCATGATACCGGGATAAACTTTGTTTTCCCAGATGCCTATATCAGTGTAGCGTTCACGATATTTTTCTACACCGGCCTCAGCCTCTTCTCTGGTCATGCCGTAGTATTTGATAAAGCTGTCGCGCAGGGGCGGGCCGATGAAAACCTCCAGCTTTTTTTAAATCAGGCTCCTCAATATTTTGAGCGCGCAGGGCGTATTGTACGCATTTGGTGATACCATCGGCGGAATTTGTCAGGGTACCGTCTAAATCAAAGAGTAAATTTTGAAACATTTATTGCTCCTTATTCGCTTCAATAGAATTTTTTTGGACTTGTATAACTGATTATAACACACTTTAGCAAATTAGTGATACAATAATGGTTATTAGAGACAGATAGATTTCATGAGGGGGAATAAAAAAATGACAATTAAGCTTTTTGAAAATAATTCTTTGCTCAAACAGTGCGTGGCGAAGGTTACGGCCTGCACGCCTAAGGATGGCAAATATCTGGTTGAGCTTGACCAGACGGTTTTCTTTCCGGAGGGCGGCGGTCAGCTGAGTGACAGAGGTAAGCTGGCTGATGCGGTCGTAAGCCATGTAAGTGAAAAGGATGGTCACATTTACCATGAGTGCGACAAGCAGTTGGAGGTTGGCACCGAGGCAGAGGCTCTGCTGGACTGGCCTGTGCGTCTGGACAGAATGCAGCAGCATTTGGGCGAGCATCTTTTGTCCTACGCCTGCTGGAAGCTGTTTAAGGCCAACAACATCGGCTTTCATATGAATGAGGATGATGTTTTCATTGACCTTGATAAGGAGCTGACGGACGAGGAGCTGCTGCAGGCAGAATTATATACGAATGAAATCATCTGGGAGAATCGCCCGGTACATATCAGCTATATGGACAGCACAGAGGCTGTCAAGCTGAAGGATAAAATGCGTAAGTTCAACAGCAAGCTGACAGGCACGCTACGTATTGTATCCGTTGAGGATGCCGATATCTGCACCTGCTGCGGTACACACCCGCCGTTTACGGGGATGCTGGGCAGCGTTAAGGTCATCCGCCATGAAAAGCACAAGGGCGGTTGCCGCGTAGAGTTTGTCTGCGGCCGCAGAGCACTGCTTGATGCGGACGCCAAGAACAGCACATTACTTAGCGTTGCTGCAAGTCTTTCCGTAAAGCCTGAGCAGGTGCCTGCTGCCGTAAATAAGCAGAAAGCTGATTTGCTGGCACAGCTTGACATTGCCAAGAGCAAGCTGCTGAAGATTGAAGAAGAAAAGCTGCAGGAAACGTTTGCTGTTGCACCGGTGAATGCTGATGGAGTAAAGGTTTTGGCTTTGCCTATGGAAGGTCACGATGCCAAGGATATCAAAGCCTTTCTGCCGAAGGTTACTGCCTTGAAAAACACGCTGAGCCTTTTGGTAGCAGTGCAGCCTGAGCGCATCAGCTACGCAGTTGCTTTGGGGGCTGATACTGCAGGCGATTGCCGTAGTGTTATTAAGCTGCTCAACGAAGCCTTTGGCGGCCGTGGCGGCGGCAAGAGCGACTGCGCACAGGGCGGTGCGGATTATTGCGCCGGCTGGCAGGAAAAGTTGCAGAGCGTTGTAGAAAAGTTGAAGTAAAAAGAGCAAAATAAAAAGACGGTCAAGCGACCGTCTTTTTATTTTCATGAACATATTGTCAATAATTAGGATAGCTGTTATAATAACACTAGAGATTCTGACAGGTCGGTTCCTCCGTAAGGAGGTGGGAGCATGACAGTAGCCGAAGCGTTACAGATAATGTTAACATTTGGTTTGCTTGTTGCGACCATTATGTCTAAACGTAAGTAATTTTGCTTACAATATAACAAAAGACCGACATTAGAGGTCAATGTCAGCCTTTTGTCAAATAACAACAATCAACAGAGAGGGCTGACACGCGACTGTCAGAGTCTCTCTTTATTTTTATTATAGCAAATTTACGTTTTCTGTCAAGCTTACAGCTTGTTGATCATAGCAATGAGTCTGTCAACCTCTTCGTCCTTGGTTGCCCAGCTGGTGCAGATGCGCACGCTGTAATTGCCGTTCTCCAGGTAAGCAATATGGCTGAGAGCAAATTCCTCGCTCAGCTTTTCAAATTGTGCCGGAGTCATAATCACGAATTGCTGGTTGGTAGGGGATTCAGTAACGAACTTGAAGCCTTTGGCTAACAGTGCATCACGGATTTTCAGCGCCTGCAGTGTGCCCTTACCGCAGATTTTGCTGTAAAGGTCATCTTTCATAATTGCGCCAAACTGTACGCCGAGCAGACGTCCTTTGGCCATGATAGAACCGCATTGCTTAGCAATAGTGCGGAAGTCAGGCTTAAGTGCATCGTTCAAAATAACAACTGCTTCGCCGAAGAGCAGGCCGCATTTGGTGCCGCCGATATAGAAAACGTCGCAGTTTGCTGCTAAATCCGCAGCAGTCATATCGTTGTCGGGAGCGCCGAGAACATAGCCTAAGCGTGCGCCGTCAACAAAGAGGTAAAGACCGCAGTCCTTGCAGGCCTGGTATAAATCCTGCAGCTCTTTTTTGCTGTACATGCTGCCGATTTCTGTTGGTTGGGAGATATAAACCATTTTCGGCTGAGCCCAATGCTCGCGGCTGGGATCGGTATCGTACATCTTCCATTCGTGGCGGATTTGCTCTGCGGTGAGCTTACCGTCCTCGCTCGGAAGTGGCAGTACGCGGTGGCCTACATGCTCAATAGCACCGGCCTCATGCGTATTAATATGGCTGGGAACAGCGCCGTAAACAGCCTGATGCGGACGCAAGGCAGCGCAGATAACCGTCAGGTTGGTTTGGGTGCCGCCAACGAGAAAGTGCACGTCAGCGTTAGGGCAATCAAAGGCTTTTTTAATCAAAGTGCGCGCTTCGTCGCAGTAAGGATCAAGGCCGTAGCCATCGGTCTGCTCCATGTTGGTTTGCACGAGTTTTTCAAGGACTGCAGGATGGCAGCCTTCGGTGTAATCACTGTTAAAACGATAAGTCATTTTAAATCACCCTCAATTTTTAAAATTTATATATGTACTTTGGAGTTTAACTGTGTAAAGGCTCTCCTTGGGGAGAGCCTGTTACAAAAATTCCAAGACCTTCTTATTTCTTGCCTAAAATTTTCTTGCCTACGAATTCATATAACACAGGCAGCAGGGAGAAGACGATGATGCCCAAAGTTACCAGCGTAAAATTATGCTTGATGGCAGGGATGTTACCGAAGAAGTAACCGCCGCCGACAAAGAGAAATACCCACACTACGGCACCGATGACATTGTAATGAGCAAAGGTCAGGTAGTGCATTTTGCCGATGCCGGCAACGAAAGGTGCAAAGGTACGAACAATCGGCACAAAGCGGGCCAGAAAAATTGCTTTATGACCATGCTTGTCATAAAATGCGCTGGCCTTGTCGACATGCTCCTTCTTAATGATATTCTTCTTAATCATGTGTATACCGAGATGCTCGCCTATCATATAATTGCAGGCGTCGCCCAGCACAGCCGAAAGTAAAAAGATGGGCACGATAATTTTTATATCCATGCCTTCGGGTGCGGCAGCGGCAAGGGCGCCACAGGCGAAAAGCAGCGAATCGCCCGGTAAAAACGGGGTGACTACCAGACCGGTTTCGCAGAACACTACTATGAACAGGATGGCGTAAATCAGATGACCGTAGGCCATCATAATTTCCGGCAGATGCTTGTCCAGGTGCAGAATTAAATCGATAAAATACATTGCATATGCTTCCATAAAAATTTCCTTTCTTAATATTGAGTCATATAAAATAATTTTAACACAAAAAACCGAACGTTGTAAGAGAATTTTAAGCCAAAAATGTGATTTTTACATTAAATATGTGGTAAAATAGAAGCTATAAGGTTGTAATGTACAAGTTGTAACAATTATTTAGATAAGGAGTGTTTTCTTTGGACCAAGAATTATGTTGGTGTGGCAGCGGTAAAGCATATGCAGACTGCCACAAAATGAATGATGCAAAAATCGCGTTGCTGCAGGCTCAGGGCTGCGAGGTTCCTGACCGCGATATGATTAAAACCCCGGAGCAGATTGCCGGTATCCGTGCAGCCTGCAAAATCAATACAGGCGTATTGGACGAGGTTGCCAAGTATATTAAGGCCGGTATGACTACTGCTGATATCGACAGAATCGTTTACGAATATACAGTAGCACATAACGCTATCCCTGCACCGTTGGGTTATGAGGGCTTCCCGAAGAGCGTGTGTACCTCTATCAATGACCAGGTTTGTCATGGCATTCCCAGCGAGCATGACGTGCTGCGCAGTGGTGACATTGTAAACGTAGACGTTTCTACTATTTACAATGGTTATTATGCTGATGCATCCCGTATGTTTATGATTGGCAAGGTTGCTAAGCCGGCTGCAGATTTGGTTGCAATCACCAAGCAATGTCTGCTGCGCGGTATTGAAGCAGCTCAGCCTTGGGGTTTTCTGGGAGATATCGGAGCTGCTGTTTCCAAGCTGGCACATAAGCACGGCTATTCCGTTGTCGAAGAATTCGGCGGCCACGGCGTTGGTGTAGAATTCCATGAGGATCCGTTCGTCTGCCATGTAGGCAAACGCAAAACCGGTATGGTGCTTGTACCGGGAATGATTTTTACTATTGAGCCGATGATTAACATGGGACACAGAGATATCTTTGTTGACGAAGCCAACAACTGGACTGTTTATACCTGTGACGGCAGTCTTTCCGCTCAATGGGAGCATCAGATTCTGATTACAGAAAACGGTCCGGAGATTTTGAGTTATTAATGGCTTGGCGGCTGTGCAGGCAGCCTTAATCATGATTATCACGCCTGAGTCCTGCAGTTTGGGCAAATAGATAGCATAGGAGGCTATAACGAATGACAGACTTTTTGGAAAAAACATTTCGCCTGAAGGAACATCAGACGGATGTCCGCACGGAAATTCTTGCCGGTATCACCACCTTTATGACGATGGCTTATATCTTAGCTGTTAACCCCGGCATTTTAAGTGCTGCCGGGATGGATGCCGGTGCTGTATTTACCGCTACTGCTTTGGGTGCCTGCCTTGGTACTCTGCTGATGGCGCTGTTCTCTAACTATCCCTTTGCCCTGGCTCCCGGTATGGGCCTGAACGCTTTCTTTGCTTATACTGTTGTAGGACAGATGGGTTATAGTTGGCAGGTTGCGCTGGCTGCCGTTTTTGTTGAAGGTATTCTGTTCATTGTTCTGTCCCTGACTAAGGTGCGCGAAGCGTTGTTCAACTCCATTCCGCCTGCGCTTAAGTTCGGCGTTACCAGCGGTATCGGTCTGTTCATCACCTTTATCGGCTTGCAGAATTCCAAGCTCGTTGTTGCCGGACCGACTCTTGTTGGTCTGTATCCGTTTAAGGCTGCTTTGGCAGACGGCACCTTCTGGTCCACCGGTATCGGTGCTTTGCTGGCGCTTATCGGTATTCTGCTGACCGCTGTAATGATGACTAAAAAGGTTCCCGGCGGTATCCTCGTTGGTATTCTGGTTACCTGGGGCTTAGGCATGATTTGTGAGCTGACCGGTATTTATGTACCGAATCCGAAGCTCGGCATGTTCTCCGTTATGCCCAGCTTTGCTAACGGTATTTCCGTTCCCAGTCTGGCACCGACATTTATGCAGATGGATTTCAGTGCTATCTTTACCTTTAACTTCATTACAATCATGCTTTCCTTCATGTTTGTAGATTTGTTTGATACTCTCGGCACTTTGATTGGTGTTGCTTCCAAGGCTAAAATGCTGGACAAGGACGGCAAGCTGCCGAAGATTGAAGGCGCTCTGCTGGCTGACTCCATCGCTACTACCGGTGGTGCGTTGCTGGGTACTTCCACCGTTACTACCTTCGTAGAAAGCAGCGCCGGCGTTGCTGTCGGCGGCCGTACAGGTCTGACTGCTGTTACTGCAGCTGTTCTCTTCTTCCTCAGCTTGTTCTTTGCACCTATCTTCCTGGCAATTCCTGCCTTTGCTACTGCTCCGGCACTGGTAATTGTAGGCTTTTTGATGGTAAGCAGCCTGCTGAATGTAGACTTTGACGATATGACCGAAGCTATTCCTGCTTTTATCGCAGCTGTAGCAATGCCCTTTATGTATTCTATTTCCGAAGGTATTTCCATGGGCGTTATCTCCTATGTGGCAATTAACCTGCTCAGCGGTGAATACAAAAACAAAAAAATCCAGCTGGATTGTATATGTGCTGGCAGTAATCTTTATCCTGAAATATATTTACGTGTAAAAGGATTGAGGTAAAAATATGATGGACCGTGTAAGAGCGGTCGCACTCGGTAACAGCCCTGCTGATATTCTTTTGAAGAACGGCAGGGTTGTTGACGTGCTGACCGAAACAATTTATGAAGCTGATGTTGCTATCGCCGAGGGCGTGATTGCAGGTGTCGGCAGCTATGACAAGGCGGAACAAATCGTTGACCTGAAGGGAGCATATGTTGCCCCCGGTCTGATTAATGCACATTGTCATGTAGAAAGCTCGATGGCCGTGCCTGAGCATTACTGTGCCGAGGAGCTGCGTTGGGGCGTAACCACGCTGATTACCGACCCGCACGAAATTGCCAACGTAGCGGGTGCGGCAGGCATTCACTATATGCTGGAGGCTGGCGGACAGATGCCGCTGAACTATTATGTGAACCTGCCTAGCTGCGTGCCTGCTACACGCTTCGAGCACAGCGGCTGCGTGATGGACGCGCGCGATATGATTAAGCTTGTAAATGAGCCCGGTGTACTCGGTATGGGCGAAATGATGAATGTGCCGGGAGTTATTTATAATTCCGCCGAGGTACAGAAAAAGCTGGACCTGTTCCAAAGTTTGGGCCGCGTAATCGACGGTCATGCACCCTGCGTGCGTGGCAAGGAGCTGGCTGCCTACGTTGCCAGCGGCATTGATACCGACCATGAGAGCATCAGCTGGGACGAGGCGAAGGAAAAGCTGCGCAACGGTCTGGCAGTGCTGGTGCGCGATGGCAGTGCTTCGCGTAATCTGACGGCAATTTTGCGCGGCGTTATTGATGAGGGCATTGATGTAAGCAGTTTGGCCTTCTGCACCGATGATAAGCATCTTGCCGATATCCGCCACGAAGGAACTATTCGTCACTGCGTACAAATGGCGATAGAATTAGGCATGGAGCCTGTGCGTGCTCTGCGTCTGGCAACCATCAATGCTGCGCGTATTTACGGCCTGCACCGCGTGGGTGCCATTGCTCCCGGCTGGCAGGCGGATTTGGTAGTGTTTGACAACCTGCAAAGCCTTACGCCGCAGGCTGTTTTTCATAAGGGCGTGGACGCGCTCAAGGCTTGCGAAAAGATTACACCTGTTATTCCCAATGCCAGCCTGCAGGGCAGCGTGAAGCCTGCGGCATTTGATGCCGATACCTTCGCTTTATCGCATTTTGCCGATGACAGGGAATATCCTGTTATCACTATGCTTCCCGGTGAAATTTTTACCGAGAAGAGCACTATTATGGGCAAGGATATTGCCTCTGCTTTGGAAAAAGGAGATGTGCACCTGATTGCCGTACTGGAAAGACATCACGGCACCGGCAATGTAGGCTTAGGACTCCTGCGCGGTTACGGCCTGAAGGACGGCGCGGTAGCGACAACTGTGGCGCACGATTCGCATAACCTGATTGTTATCGGCACCGGTCCGGAAGCAATGAATGTTGCCGCTAAGGAGCTGGTTCGCGTACAGGGCGGTTATACCTTAGTCAGGGGCACCGAGGTTATCGATACACTGCCGCTGAATATCTGCGGCCTGATGAGCAGCGCGCCTGCCGAAGAGCTTATCGGCAGTCTTGATGAGATTGCGGCGAAGGCACATGCGCAGGGTGTATCGGACGGCATCGACCCGTTCATCAGCCTGAGCTTTATGGCGCTGCCGGTTATTCCCAAGCTGCGCATTACAGATATGGGTATGTTCGATACAGAGAAATTTGAATTTATAAAATAGAGATATTTGAGGGGAAAGATATGCATAAGCTTGTATCACAATTAGTTGTTTACCGCAATCTGCCGGCGGATAATTTGCTGGAGCCGTTGGCAGAAATCTGCGCTGAATTTTCAGCAGGTGATTATAACCGCGAGGAACTGACAGCGGAAATTTATGAGCAGGTACATAAACTGCTTGATATTGGCACCGTTTATGGCTTTGACAAAAATCTTTGGCATAATTATCTGGCCTTTTTGCTCGTCAGCTGTGAAAATCCCTTTGCCATTACCTGTGAAAAGGTTGGTGTCTGCGATGGCAGCGTGAATCAGTTTGCTAAGCATGACTTCAAAATCTTTCAGCAGCTGTTTGCTTATGATTTCAGCGAGCTGGAGCGTGCGCTGGAGATTAACTGCTTTTCGTTAATCAGCAATTATCAGGCTGTGGTGAAGCAGGAGCGTCGCTATAACAAAAATATCAGTGAGAAAGTTCAGGCGCTTAGCACTGCTTTGGAAGGTGCTGCCGATGCTGATGAGTTTTTCGCCTGCGTTACCAAATTCTATCATGATTACGGCGTGGGCAAGCTTGGTCTGAACAAGGCCTTTCGCATAGCGCAGGCGCAGCAGGGCGAGCCGGAGCTGGTGCCGATATCTAATACGGAGCAGATTACTTTTGCTGACCTTATCGGTTATGAGGACCAGAAGCAGCGCCTGCTGGAAAATACGGAGGCTTTTGTAGCAGGCCGCCCGGCAAATAACGTGCTGCTTTTCGGTGATAGTGGTACAGGCAAATCCAGCAGTATTAAGGCGCTTATCAACAAATATTATGATCAGGGTCTGCGGATGATTGAAATCTACAAGCATCAGTTCCGCGATTTATCGCAGGTGATTGCCCAAATTAAAAACCGCAACTACCGCTTTATTATCTATATGGATGATTTGTCATTCGAGGAATTTGAAATCGAATACAAATATCTGAAGGCTATCATCGAAGGCGGTCTGGAGGTGCGTCCGGATAATAATTTTGATTTACGCTACCTCTAACCGCAGACATCTGATTAACGAAACGTGGAAGGACCGCAACGATGTAACGCAGGAGGACGGTATCTACAAGTCGGATACGATGCAGGAAAAACTTTCTCTGGTTAATCGCTTCGGCTGCACGATTTATTATGGACAGCCTACGCAGAAGGAATACTACAAAATTGTCTGCGAGCTGGCTAAAAAGCAGGGACTGGAGCTTGATGACGACTTCCTCTGCGCCGAAGCGCGGAAGTGGGAGCTGCATCATGGTGGCATTTCCGGACGTACGGCGCAGCAGTTTATTAATTATCTGCAGGGTGTTGCCGATTTTAGTAAAAAATAGCTTGCGTTTACTTGTAGGATATGTTACACTAATCTAGTGTTAATGCAAGCCGCTTTGCCAAGCAAGGCAGCTTCTAAATTATGAATATAATGTTCTTAGCAAAGAGAGGTGTAAAGAATGAAAGAAAAGATTCATCCGAATTACGGTGAAGTTACTGCTACCTGCGCATGTGGTGCAAGCTTCGTAACTGGTAGCACTAAAAAAGAATTACGCGTGGATGTTTGCTCTAAATGCCATCCATTCTTCACTGGTCAACAACGTAACGTAGCTGCTCGTGGTCGTATCGAGAAGTTCAACAAACGTTACAACAAAGAACAATAATCTATACAATAAGGCAGAGCTTGCACATGCGGGTTCTGCTTTATTTAGTTTTACGGAGTATATCTATGAGCACGAAAAAATTTATCTGTAGGCGGACAAGCCGTAATTGAAGGCGTTATGATGCGCGGACCGCATAAGGTGGCCGTTGCCGTGCGCCAACCTGACGGAGAAATTGCCGTGGATGTAAATCCAGTCAACAGTATCCGTGATAAATATCCTATTTTGAAAAAACCGCTGCTTCGCGGCGTTATTGCTTTATTTGAATCATTATATGACGGCATCAAGGCCTTGGCCTATTCGGCACAGGTTTCCGGCGAAGAGGACGAGCAGCTGACGGGCAAGGAGATGGCAATGACTATTGCTACTTCCGTATTGCTGGCTGTAGGTCTGTTTATTGTTATTCCGACCTGGTCTATGCGTTTCCTGCACGAGCTGACAGAGGATCCGATGATGCTTAACTTGGCTGAGGGCGTGCTGCGTATGGTTATTTTCCTGGCCTATATTGCAGCGATTTCCTCTATGGAGGACATTCAGCGCGTATTCCAGTATCATGGTGCGGAGCATAAAACTATTTACACCTATGAGGCAGGCTTGCCTCTGCGTGTAGAAAATGTGCGTCCGTTCAGCACGCTGCACCCGCGCTGCGGCACCAACTTTCTTATGATTGTTATGTTGATAAGCATGTTTATTTTTACCTTCCTGGGCTGGCCCAGCCTGCTGGAGCGCATTGCTTCCCGCGTAGTGCTGATGCCGGTGATTGCAGGCGTCAGCTACGAGATTATCCGTTTTGCCGGAGCGCATAACGACAATAAGCTGGTGCATATGGCTATTATGCCGGGACTTTTGCTGCAGAAGCTGACTACACGTCAGCCTGACGACAGCCAAATTGAGGTGGCGATTGCTTCGCTGAAGGCAGTGCTGCCGCCTGAAGAAATTATAGAGTAAAAGTGATTTTATAGGTTTGCAGGCTGATCTATGAGGCTCTCCTTGGGGAGAGCTGGCGCCCGTAGGGCGACTGAGAGGGGTCTGCACTATTCTGCCTTTAAAATAACGTTATATTGAACACTTCGCTTGTAGGAGAGAATGTTTTCTTAACGAATCACTTTGAATTAAATTTATAAGACTAACATAACACTTGAGAGGAGAATTTCTAATGCTCGACAAATTGCAGGCACTAGAAGACAGATATTTAGACTTAGAGGCAAAAATCAGTGACCCCGAGGTTATTGCCGACCAGACCAACTGGCTGAAGGCTACCAAAGCGCATGCCAAGCTTGAACCAATTGTTACCGCTTACCGTGAATACCGCGATATGATTAAGGCTCGTGATGAGGCAGAGGAGCTGCTCGCAGCAGGCGATGACGAAGAGCTGGTTGAAATGGCTAAAGAGGAACTGAAGGAGCTCAAACCGCAGATTGAAGAATATGAGGAGAAGCTCACGATTCTTTTGTTGCCTTCCGACCCGAACGATGATAAAAACGTTATCGTGGAAATCCGCGGCGGTGCCGGCGGTGATGAGGCTGCGCTTTTTGCCGGTGTTCTCTTCCGTATGTATCTGCGATATGCAGAAACCCGTGGCTGGCGTGTTGAAGTTATGGATTCCAGCCCGACTGAACTGGGCGGCTTTAAGGAGGTCGTTTTCCAAATCAGCGGTGACAGTGTTTACAGCCGTATGAAATTCGAAAGCGGCGTACACCGTGTACAGCGTGTGCCGGAAACCGAATCCCAGGGACGCGTACACACCTCTACCGTTACAGTGGCTGTACTGCCCGAGGCTGAAGAGGTTGATGTAGAGATTAACCCTGCAGACCTGCGTGTCGATACCTATCGTGCAGGCGGTGCCGGCGGCCAGTACGTAAACAAAACCGAATCTGCAGTTCGTATTACCCATATTCCGACAGGCATTGTGGCACAGTGCCAGGATGAAAAATCTCAGCTGAAGAACCGCGAAAAATGTATGCGCGTATTGCGTGCGCGTATTTTGGAGCAGGCGCAGGAGGAGCAGCGTGCCGCTACTGCCGAGGACCGCAAGAGCCAGGTAGGCACCGGCGACCGCAGCGAGCGTATCCGCACCTACAATTATCCGCAGGGACGCGTTACCGACCACCGCATCGGTCTGACACTGCATAAGCTGGACAGCATTGTCAACGGTGATCTGGACGAGCTGCTGAGTGCGCTGATTACTGCTAAGCAAAGCGAACAATTACGGCAGGTGAAATAAAATGGTTAAGCCGGTTTGGACAATTATGGAAATCTTAAACTGGACTAAGCAGCACTTTGAAGCAAAAGGCGTGGAAAATCCGCGCCTTGATGCCGAAGTGCTGCTTTGTGCTGTCTTGAAATGTGAACGCATCAATCTGTATACCGAGTTTGATAAGCCTTTAAGCGAGGAGGAGCGTGACAAGATGCGCTCTTATGTAGAGCGCCGCGCTAAGCATGAGCCGCTGGCCTACATTATCGGCGAGCGCGCTTTTATGCGCAATAACTTTAAGGTTACGCCTGCTACCTTGGTGCCGCGCCCGGAAACGGAGCTGTTGGTGGAAAGCCTGGTGAAGGCTGCGCCGATGTTGCGCGCAGACGGTGCCGTAAAGGCATTGGATATCGGTACAGGCAGCGGTGCTATTATCGTTTCACTGCTTGATTATCTGCCTGCTGCTGTAGGTGTGGGCGTGGATATCAGCAACGAGGCCTTGGCAGTAGCCAAGGAAAATGCTGCAGCGATTGGCGTTGATAAGCGCGTGGCCTTCCGTCAAAGCGATTTATTCAGTAATGTGCCTGTAGAGAAAAAGTTTGATATCATTGTTTCGAATCCGCCGTATATTCCTGCTGCCGACATTGCGACGCTGGCGCAGGATGTACAGCAGGAGCCGCGCACTGCACTTGACGGCGGTGCGGACGGACTGGATTTTTACCGCCACATCTGTGCCGAGGCTGCGGAGCATCTGGCCGAGGATGGCTTGCTGGCGTTTGAAATCGGCATCGACCAAAGCGAGGCGGTACAAAAGCTGTGCTTGGAGCATGGCTTTGCCAAAACTGCCGTGCGCTTGGACTATGCAGGCATACCGCGCATGGTTTTTGCTTTAAAAGAAAAAGAGGGTGAGGATAAATATGAAAACCTCCTACTGGAAATTACAAAAGAACTCTGATAATCAAGAGATTATGCAGGAGGCAGCGGCACTGATCCGTGCGGGCGAGGTTGTATCGTTCCCGACGGAAACAGTTTACGGCCTGGGTGCGGATGGACTAAATCCTGAGGCTGTAGCCAAGATTTTTGCTGCTAAGGGCAGACCTAACGATAATCCGTTGATTCTGCATATTGCTAAAAAGGAAGATATTGCGCAGCTGACTACCGGCCTGAACGCTAATGCCAAAAAGCTGATGGAGCATTTTTGGCCGGGACCGCTGACTCTGATTGTCAATAAATCTGCTATTGTGCCTGACGCTGTAAGCGCAGGTTTGGAAACTGTCGCCGTACGCTTCCCATCCAATAAATTTGCCCAGGATTTTATCCGCGCCTGTGGTTGCCCTATTGCGGCGCCGTCGGCTAATATTTCCGGTCGCCCGAGCCCGACGAATGCTCAGGACGTGCTGGAGGATATGCAGGGTAAAATTGCCGGTATGCTTGATGGCGGCAACTGCGGCATCGGTCTGGAATCCACCGTGGTGGATACAACGAGTGCTGTTCCTACTATCCTGCGACCGGGCGGCATTACCTATGAAATGCTGACAGAGGTTATGGGTGCGGTAGAAATCGACCCGGCGCTGCAGGGAGATAAAAACTTTAAGCCCAAGGCACCTGGGATGAAGTACCGTCATTATGCGCCGAAGGCACCTGTGTACCTGTTTGAAGGCGAAGCCTGCAAATGTTTGCCGCAGGTTATTGCCAAGGCTCTGGCTGAAGGCAAAACCGTCGGTGTGCTGTGCGGACGTGAGCTGGAAAAGAGTTGGCAGAGCTTGTCGAAAAGCAGCAGCTGCAGCTTTCCTGCTGGGGCGACAGCCGTGAGCAGCTGGCAGCGGATTTGTTCTACCTGCTGCGCGATTTTGACCGTACCTGCCCGGACATCATCCTCGCTGAAGGCGTGGAGGAGGACGGCCTGGGACTGGCAATCATGAACCGCCTGCGTAAGGCTGCGGGCTATCAGATCATAACGCTGGAAAACGGTAGCCTGCATTTAAAAAATAATGTAAATTTACCGTCATTTATGTTACAATAAAGGTTAAAGATAATCCCGGCATTAAAAAGCAGGAGAGGAGAAGATTATTTATGAAAATTGCAATGGCTTGTGATCATGGCGGCTTCCATCTGAAGGAGCATATCAAAAAATATTTAGAGGATAAAGGTATCGAGGTTGTTGACCATGGTACCTACAGCGAAGATTCCGTAGATTATCCCGATTATGCTGCTAAGCTGTGCGAGGATATTACCAGCGGTGCCAGCGGTGCGCAAAAGGGCATCCTGATTTGCGGTACCGGTATCGGTATTTCTATCGCTGCCAATAAATGCAAGGGCATTCGCGCTGCTCTGTGCGGTGATGTTTTTTCCGCTAAAATGAGCCGTGAGCATAACAATGCCAACGTCCTCTGCATGGGCGAGCGTGTTCTGGGCGTAGGTCTGGCAGAAATGATTACCGATGCTTGGCTGGAAACCGAATTTGCCGGTGGTCGTCATGAACGCCGTGTAAATAAAATCATGGATCTGGAAGCAAAATAATCGTCTTTGCGTTGCAGCCTAAACGATTTTTGCGTTTCTGAAAAATAAACAGAAAAGAAGTAAAGCAACAATGGAAACAAATATGCAAATAGCTAAGGAGCTTGCAGCAGCTGCTGAAGAGCTCATTAGCATAGCAAAGCCTAAAAAGGGACAGATTTTCGTGCTTGGCTGCAGTACCAGCGAAGTGCTCGGCAACAAAATCGGCACCGGCGGCAGCAGTGAAACAGCTGTTGCTATGTTCAAGGCGCTGAAGGAAGTGTGCGATGCACACGAGCTTTATCTTGCCGTACAATGCTGCGAGCATCTCAACCGTTCCTTAGTAGTAGAGGCAGAAACAGCCGAACGCTACAATCTTGAGGAGGTTACCGTGCGTCCGGTGGCTCATGCCGGCGGCGCTATGGCAACTGCTGCCTACGAAAATTTTGCTGAACCCGTAGTGGTAGAAAAGATTTCTGCCCATCTTGGTATTGATATTGGCCAGACGCTCATCGGCATGCATCTCAAACGAGTTGCTGTACCTGTACGCCTGCAATATAAAAAAATTTGGCGAAGCAGTGCTGACTGCCGCTAAAACCCGTCCGCCGTTGGTGGGGGGACCGCGTGCCCAATATCTGGAAAATCGCCCATAAGGCACCATCTGCGTCTTTTAGTAGAGCAGACTTTTTGAGCGCTTATCCACAGCCTGTGGATAAAACTGGTTGATATTTAATGTTTTATTTTTAGGAGGGACTTAAAATGAATCTGGAAAAACTTAGCGTAGTTGATCCTGAGCTGAAAGGTTACATTGATGCGGAGCTTAACCGCCAACGTGACAAAATCGAACTGATTGCATCCGAAAACATCGTTACTCCCGCAGTAATGGAGGCTATGGGCAGCGTACTGACCAATAAGTATGCTGAAGGCTATCCCGGTCACCGTTATTATGGCGGCTGTGAATATGTTGATAAGGTTGAAACTTTGGCTATTGAACGTGCCAAAAAATTATTCCATGCTGAATATGCTAACGTACAGGCTCACTGCGGTGCCAGCACCAATCTGACCGTGTACTTTGCTTTCCTGAAACCCGGCGATACCATCATGGGTATGGACCTGTCCCAAGGTGGTCATCTGAGCCATGGATCCCCGGTAAATATTTCCGGTACTTATTTCAATGTTGTGCATTATGGCGTTAATCCGGAAACCGAGCTGATCGATTACGATGCTATGGACAAGCTGGCTAAAGAGCATCATCCGAAGCTGATTGTTGCCGGTGCCAGCGCTTATCCGCGCATTATCGATTTCAAACGCATCGCTGATATCGCGCATGCTAACGGCGCTCTGCTGCTGGTTGATATGGCACACATCGCCGGTCTGGTTGCAGCAGGCCTGCATCCGTCTCCGGTTCCGTATGCGGACATCGTAACTACTACCACCCACAAAACTCTGCGTGGTCCTCGCGGCGGTCTGATTTTGACCAATAACGAGGAATATGCCAAGAAAATCAACAAGGCTATTTTCCCCGGCATTCAGGGTGGCCCGCTGATGCACGTTATTGCTGCTAAGGCTGTTGCTTTTGGCGAAGCTCTGAAGCCTGAATTCAGAGAGTACGCAGAAAACATTGTCAAGAATGCCAAGGCTTTTGCCGAAGGTCTGAAGGCTGAAGGCTTCCGTCTTGTTTCCGGCGGTACCGACAATCATCTGATTTTGGTTGATGTACGCAATAAAAACCTGACCGGTAAGGAAGCAGAAAAGCTGCTGGATAATATTGGCATTACCTGCAATAAAAATACTATTCCGTTTGATCCTGCCAGCCCGTTTGTAACCAGCGGCATCCGCTTGGGTACTCCGGCTGCTACTACCCGCGGCTTCAAAGAAGAGGACTTCAAAGAGGTTGCGGCTATTATGGGCCTGGTGCTCAATAACCCTGAAGATACTGATAAGCATGCAGAGGCTGCAAAACGCGTTGCTGCACTGTGCGCTAAGTATCCGTTATATACTAATTTATAATTAAGACGACCGATAAAGCTTTATCAGCTTCGTCTTAATAAGAAAAGGAGCGATATATCCAATGCAAATCAATGTAGTAAACCATCCTTTGCTGCAAGCAAAAATGACTATCCTGCGTGACAAGGATACCAAGAGCGTAACCTTCCGCCACATCATCAGTGAGGTTGCAGCGCTGCTGACCTTTGAAACTACCAGAGATTTACCTGTGGAAGAAGTAAAGGTTACCACTCCGCTGTGCGAAACCACCGGCTGCCGTATTAAAGGCAGTGTCACTGTTGTGCCTATCCTGCGTGCAGGTCTGGGCTTTATGGAGGGCGTACTCAGTGTTATTCCCGAAGCCAATGTTGGTCATATCGGCATGAGCCGTAATGAAGAAACTCTGCTGCCGATGGAGTATTACTGCAAGCTGCCTGCGGATATGGACGCTTATACTATTGTTGTTGACCCGATGCTGGCAACCGGTGGCAGTGCTATTGCTGCTATTGACCAGCTTTAAAAAGCGTGGTATGAAAAACCTGCGCTTCATGTGCCTCGTTGCTGCTCCCGAGGGTGTAGAAAAGCTGAATGCAGCACATCCTGATGTGCCTATCTACACTGTTGTGCTTGATGACCATCTCAATGAGCATGGCTACATCGTTCCGGGCTTGGGCGATGCAGGCGACAGAAATTTTTGGTACGGTATTAAAAAATTATGGAACGCAAAACAAGACCCGGCTGGGATGATTACTTTATGGAGATTGCCAAGGTAGTCAGCAGCCGTTCAACCTGTATGCGCCGCAGTGTTGGCGCGGTAATCGTCAAAAATAAACAGATTGTAGCGACAGGCTATAACGGTACGCCTAAGGATTTGCCTCACTGCGAGGTTACGGGCTGCCTGCGCGAGCAGCTGCATGTGCCTTCGGGGCAGATGCATGAGCTGTGCCGCGGTATCCATGCAGAGCAGAATGCTGTAGTGCAGGCTGCCTATCATGGTGTGTCTGTCAACGGCGGTACAATTTATTGTACGCATCAGCCCTGTGTGGTCTGCACCAAGATTTTGATTAACGCAGGCATTAAGCGCATTGTTTATGCTAATCCTTATCCGGATAAGCTGGCGGAGGATATGATGGCTGCGTCGGGAATTGAAATCTGCGTACTGGATAAGAAGTAAATATGCTGTAAAAAAGCACTGCTCACATTTCCTTACGGGAAATGCAGAGCAGTGCTTTGCTTTTGTTGCTTATTTTACTTGGACATAGGTAACGCCTGCGGCGTAGCAGTCAAGCTCATAGGGCTGGTACATCAGATAAAGATGACCGTCCTCGGTGATGATATAATCCTTGCTTACTTTGAAGTTGTCGATGGTATCAATAAACGGCGCGTTGCTGACGGTCTTCAAATCAGCGCAGTAAACAGGCAGCTTCTTGGCATTGATATTCTGCTTCAGCTGCTCGGCGTTCAGCTTTTCCATGAAGCGGGTGTAGGGAACGCGCTTGCCGGTAGCCTTGTCAAAAACAATGCCGTGCGTATAATACATACCATGCGCAGCCTTATCATAATAGTACCAGGTGTTGAAGGTGAGGCAGACAAACTGGTCATTTTCGTAAATCACTTCATAATTGCTGCCTACAGCACGCATATCCGAATGGCGCAAGTCCTTGCGCGATTTGCTGACCATTTTTTGGATATCGCGGTTCATGCGCTGTGCTGCCAAAGGATTTTCCTGCGTGAAAACAGGATATTTATAGTCATAGCGGTTGCCCTTGTCGACTTCTGTTTGTTGCGCAGCCGACGCACCTGCTGCTACTGCCATCGCCAAAAATAAGCTTAGAAGAGTTTTTTTCATTCGTATTAGCCTCCTTTGTAGGAATTGTATTTGGTACTATAATAGTATAAAATAAAAGGGTATCTGTAAAGATGCCTGAGCGGGGGGAAGTGTAAAATCTTTGTAGCCTGCGCAGGAAGTATTTGTAAACTTGAGGGGATATTGAAAATGTTAGGAACAATCGTTAATGTAAGTGCAATTTTAACAGGCTCTGTAATCGGCAGTTTTCTCAGCAGAGGTGTTAACGAACGCTACAAAACAGCGCTTTTCGACGGCCTTGGTCTGGCAACCGTAGGCTTGGGAGCGAACGCCTTTGTCAGCAATATGCCAAAAACAACTTATCCGGTATTATTCATCGCCAGCATCGCCATTGGTACGGTGATAGGAACCTGGTTGGATATAGACGGACGCTTTCACAGGCTTTTGGCAAGCGCTAAGGGTGGCAGCAGGCTGGCGGAAGGACTTTCAACCGCTATTTTGCTGTTCTGCATCGGCACGCTTTCTATTTTGGGGCCGATTGAAAGCAGGCTCAATGGCAATAACACTTATCTGTATACCAACGCGACGCTTGATTTTGTTTCGTCGATTATTCTTGGCTCGGCCTATGGCATTGGCATTGCCGCGGCAGCCTTGGTGCTGCTTTTGTGGCAGGGGAGCATTTTTCTTTTCGCTGGAGTGATTGCGCCTTATATGACGCCGGCGCTGATGGGAGAAATTTCTGTTTTGGGCGGCATTTTTCTGATGAGCAGCGGACTGGGAATTTTGCAGCTGCGTGACTGCAAAACGCTGAATATGCTGCCGGCGCTTATCGTACCGCCGATTTTTTACGCACTGATGGCAGCGATAAAATGATTTTTTTAGAGTTCATCAAAACGATGCAAAGTTCACAGATTATCCATTGACTAATCAGTCAGTTCGCCTTATAATAAGCTCATCAGTTAGAAATCCCACTGACTGATACATAATACCCCTTTTCTTTTTATACATCCTTTCACAACATCAACCCTCTGAAAGCAGCAGTGCCGAACGCATGGCACTGCTGCTTTTTTATGCAGGGAGCGGGTTTGCGGCTTTTGCTATTATTCTTAATAAGAATAAATATTATTCTGTTAAAAATTTTCTGAAAAAATCTCTTGACTAGGCAGTCACCCGCAATTATAATATAAGTATGATTTAGATTAGAGTAAGTCAAAAAATGAAATACTCCAATCTATAATTTCACCCCTTGATTATGAAATCCTTGAAACAGGCGAAGCTCGTGCATGGTAGAGGAAACAAGGCAACTCTTACTGGACTTGCAGGCGGGGACTTGCGAAGGATTTTGTAATAAATAAAAATCTCTTAAGATAAGAGGAGGAAATTACAATGAAAAAATCCTTAGTACTCGCAATGGCAATGGCTCTTGGTGTAACTGCATCCGCTTACGCTGCTAACCCGTTCTCTGACGTTCCTGCCGGCCACTGGGCTTATGACAGCATCAACAAACTGGCTGCTGCCGGCGTAATCGAAGGCTACGGCGATTCCACCTTCGGTGGCGACAAACTGATGACCCGTTATGAAATGGCTCAAATCGTTGCTAAAGCAATGGCTAAAGGCGCTAACGTTGATAAACTGGCTGCTGAATTCGCTGACGAGCTGGACAACCTGGGCGTTCGCGTAGCAGCTCTGGAGAAAAAAGCTGACAACGTTAAAATCACCGGCAACATCCGTTACAACTATGCTGACTATGATGAAGACGGTTATGCTACTAAACTGCGTTCCCGTATCTGGGTAAAAGGCCAAATCAATGATGACTGGACTTACACCGGCATGCTGGAAAACATTCAAAATCTGAAAGACAATGCTGGTAACGAAACCACTAACTTCCAACGCGCTTATGTTGATGGTAAAATCGGTGGCTTAGCTGTTGAAGCTGGTCGTCTGCCTCTGATTCTGGTTGATGGCAACCTGTATGATACCCGTGCTGACGGCGTTGTTGCTTCCTATGGCAAAGACGTTAAAGTAACCGGTTTCTATGCTAAACCGACCAACCAAGGTAAAACTGTTCAAGTTTATCCGAAACTGATGAAAACCGAATTAGAATATGACAACGTTTACGGTGCAAAAGTTGATGCTAAATTCGGCGTTGTAGCTGCAACCGCTGGCTATACTGTATTCCAAGATGCTACCTCCAGCGCACATGCATATAATGCTGCAAAAGGTGATTATAGCGGTGCAAATCTTGGTTCCTATTCTTCGGACGACAACAAAATCTGGAACGTTGGCGTAGCATTTGATCTGGCTAAAAACCTGAACCTGTCCGCTAACTACATGAAATCCAGCGAAGAATATGTAACCAAAGACGACGATGCAATCGTTGTTGGTTTGTCCTATGCTGGCGCTAAAGCTGCTAAAGAAGGCTCCTTCGGCGTTTACGGCAAATACTATGACCAAGCTCGTTCCACCGTTGTTGCTCACACCATGAACGGCGAATACGGCACTCATGGCTTCAAAGGCTACATGGTAGGCGCTAACTACACCTTCGCTAAGAACATCGTTGGTGCTGTTGAATACTATGATCTGGAAGACAAACTGGACGACTCCGACATGAAGACTCTGTGGAGCCAAGTAGTATTCACTTTCTAATTTGACTTTTAGTCAAACCGCTGAAAAGCAAAAAATCGCATATGCATAAATGAAAAGAGGACGGTGCGCACCGTCCTCTTTTTGCGTATCTAAGGCTTGTACGTATTCAATACGTATGCTATAATAAAGCCAAGGAGTGATGACATGCCACGCAAGTTTAAAGACATTATCAAGCTCATTGAAAAAGATGGTTGGGTGTTGGTGGCTCAGGTTGGAAGTCACAGGCAGTACAAGTATCCTACCAAACCTGGTCGCGTAACTATTGCTGCGCATAAAATAAGCGATGACATAAGCCTGAAAACAGAGGCGAGTATTTTAAAGCAAGCCGGATTAAAGTAATTTACGAGGAGGCGTTTCTATGTACAAAAACTACCCGGACAATTATATTTTCCCCGCCATTATAGAAAAAAATGAAAAAAACTACAATATATATTTTCCTGATTTACCGGGCTGTGTTGCCTCGGGTGAGGATATTCCACAAGCTGTTAATCAGGCTAAGGGTGCCTTGGAATTGCATCTTTGGGGAATGGAGCAGGATGATGAAGTGATTCCGGTTCCTGAATATAGAGATATGCATATTGCAGCCAATGAAACCATCTGCTTTATTGATGTGAATATGTTTGGCATACGTGCAAAGATGGATAACCGTTCCGTTAAGAAAACTCTCTTGATTCCCTGGTATCTGAACGAATTGGCAGAAAAGAAAAAGGTTAATTTTTCCCAGCTGCTGCAAAGTGCGCTTAGAGCGCAGCTAGGGTTGTAAAAATATATGAGGACGGTGCGCACCGTCCTCTTTTTGCAGTGCGCAAGATAGCTTTTGACTTTTTTGCTGAAATACAGTACTATGTAAGTAGGATAGTGTGTTTAGAAAGGTTGGTGTCTTATGAGTCAACAAAAATATATTTCTGACGAGCAGGTTGTAAAACGTGCTAATTGTGCCGTAAAAATTGCATTAGAAAAGAAACGTGCTATGGATGTGCCTATTTTTACATATGATAGGGAAACGCAGAGTATTTGTGTAATTGGTAGTGATGGTAGCAAAACTCAGGTATGTGGGAGATATAATCATGGACGCTACAGCGAAAGAGTCAAATAAAAAGCCGGAGATAATCGTTTTTGCTGGACCAAACGGTTCCGGTAAGAGTACTTTTACAGATTTATTAAAACCGCCAGTTGACTATATTAATGCTGATGAAATCAAGAAAAATTTAAAATGCGATGATTTGACTGCAGCGCAAATTGCTGAAAAGCAGAGAGAGGATCACTTGAAAAATAGAGAGGACTTCTGTTTTGAAACAGTTATGTCTACACCTAGAAATTTAAATTTGCTGCAACGAGCTAAGGACGCAGGTTATTTTATACGTTGTTACTATATTTTAACTGTTGACCCTTTTATTAATGTTTATCGAGTAAAATCTCGTGTCGCAGAAGGTGGTCATGATGTGCCGATTGAGAAAATAATAGAACGCTATGATAAGGCTTTGGCTCAGGTTTGTGATGTTGTTCATGTTGCAGACGTTTGTCATATATATGACAACTCGACAGAGCAACCTTTTCGTATTTTCAAAAAACGCAAGAGTGAGGAATTTTTTGACGTTTGCGATGAGTGGCATCAGGAAGATATTAAGCTTTTAACTGGTAGCGAAAATATGCAGTATAAGAACTTAAATAAATGAAAAGAGGACGGTGCGCACCGTCCTCTTTTTGTCTACATTCCGATGTATAAAACATCTCCCAAACACCAATTACATAAATTACAATGTATATAGTTGGCAAAAATCAGTACTTTTCTACATCGCAATATATGAAGTTCTTGCAAAATCAAAGCATGCTGTAATCAGTATGCTTTTTTTATGATATAATATAAACTAGTATAGAATAATTTTGAGGTGAAGCTTGTGCGGATAATTGAAGGTGCAGAATCATTTCTGCTGGAAGGAAAGAATAATAAGGCAGTTTTGCTCTTGCATGGTTACACCGGTGCGCCGTCGGAAATGCGTCCGCTGGGTGATTATCTGCATGCGCTTGGCTACACTGTGAGCTGCGTGCGCCTTCCCGGCCACGGCACGAGCATCAAAGACCTGGAAGCAACCACCGCGACGGATTGGTATGGTGCTGCCGAAGCTGCCTGCAAAGACCTGTTGGAGCGCTTTGAATGCGTGTATGTGGCAGGCCTCTCCATGGGCGGACTGCTGGCAATGAAGCTGGCAGCAAAGCTGCCGGTGCAGAAGGCTGCCTTTATTTCGGCACCGATTTTTGTGCAGGATAAGCGCGCGCCGCTGCTGACGTTTTTGCGCTTTTTCATTCACTATCTGCCTAAGCACAAGAAGAATTATCAGGAGCTGCAGAAATATTGCATATCCTATGCCAAAATGCCGACGAAGCCGCTGGTGAGTCTTTTTAAGATGCTTAATGAGTGCAAAAATAAGCTGTTGGCAGAAATCAAAATCCCCTGCCTGGTTTTGCAGTCGAAAACAGAGCATACCGTACAGCCGCGCAGTGCTGAATATATCTATAACAAATTAGCCGCAGCCGCTAGCAGAAGATTAGTCTGGTTTGAGCAAAGCGGGCACATTCTGACACTGGACCGCGAGCATGAGGCAGTTTTTAAGGAAATCGCCGATTTTTTTGCTGAATAAAAGGATATTGAAGGGTAAACGAAGAAATATGGATAAGTCACTATTGAATAATAACGAATACAGCTGGTGCTTTGCCTGTGGCAAGGATAATCCCAGCGGGTTACATATGCGTTTTGAAATTGACGACGACAAGTGCACAGCGTATTTTACGCCGCGGCGGGAGCACCAAAGCTATCCCGGTCGCATGCATGGCGGTTTGGTGGCAGTGCTGCTTGATGAGGTGACAGGCAATTATCTTTTTGCCAAGGAGGGCAAGCCTTCCTATACGGCGAAAATTGAAATCCGCTACCGTCAGCCGCTGGCAATCGGTGAGGAGGTTGTCTGCACCGGGCGTGAGCTGAAGCGCAAGGGGCGCATGGTTGAAATGCAGGGTACAATCTGCAAAAAGGATGGTACGCTGTTGGCGGAATGTCTGTCAAAGATGATGATTGTGGATGAAACGCCGCAACCGTCGCGTAAGCTCGCCGCAGGCGAGGGTGAAGAAGAATAGAGGTAAAATTATGCAGACGAAGGATATACGTGAAAAAATATTAAATTTTATGCGTGAAGAAAGCTATGCACCGATGACCTCGGAGGAGCTGGTGGATGCGCTGGGGCATGATGTTAATCCCAACAAGTTTTGGGACGAGCTGCTGGCGTTGGAGCAGAATGGCGAGATTATCAAAACACGCTTTGAAACATACGGCCTGCCGGAGAAAATGGGCCTGGTTGCAGGACGATTTCAGCTGACGAGCAAGGGCTTTGGCTTTGTCATTCCGGATAACAAGGGCGACAGACCGGACGTGTTCATTCCGCCGCGCGCTCTGCATGGTGCGATGAACAATGATCGTGTGCTGGCGCGTGTGAACAATGCAGCGCAGGGCAAAAAGCCTGAGGGCGAAATCCTGCGTATCATCACGCATGCTAATAATAAGGTAGTAGGCGTTTTCCACCAGACCGGTGATTTCGCCTTTGTAACGCCTGACGATAAGCGCATCGGTCAGGATGTATATGTTATGCGCAAGCACTTTAACGGTGCGAAGGACGGGCAGAAGGTCGTAGTAGAAATTACCGAATGGCCGCAGGAGCACCGCAAGGCCGAGGGCAAGGTTACCGAGGTTTTGGGCAACATCGGTGATGTGGGTTTGGAGATTCTGTCGATTATCAAGCAGAATGATTTGCCGCTGACCTTCCCGGATGAGGTGCTGGAGGCTTCGCGCAAGGTGCCGAAGTCTATTAAAAAGAGCGAGCTGGCAGGTCGCCGCGACCTGCGTGAGCGCACTGTCGTAACCGTCGACGGCGAGGATGCCAAGGACTTGGACGATGCTGTTTACGTAGAGCAGATTAACGATAACGAATACTTGCTGGGCGTTTATATTGCGGATGTCAGCTATTATGTTACCGAAGACAGCGTGCTGGATAAGGAAGCAAGAGAGCGCGGCACGAGTGTATACCTTGTCGACCGCGTGCTGCCGATGCTGCCGGAGCGTCTGTCGAACGGTATCTGCAGCCTGAATGCCGGTGAGGACCGTTTGTCTATGGCCTGCGAGATGCATATTGATAAGATGGGCAAGGTGCTCAGCTACGAGATTTTCCCGGCGGTTATCAATGTCCGCCACCGTTTGAGCTATAATATTGTGAGAGCAATTTTAGCAGGCGATAAGGAAATGTGCGACAGGTATGAGGACATTCTGCCGATGGTTGCGCGTATGGATATTCTGCGCCAGATTTTGCATGACAAGCGTGCGCGCCGTGGCGCAGTAGACTTTGATTTGCCGGAGCAGAAGGTTATTCTGGACGAAAAGCTGCATCCGATTGAGATTGTGCAGCGCATCCACGGCAATGCGGAATCTATTATCGAGGAGTTCATGCTGGCAGCCAACGAAACAGTTGCGCAGCATATGTTTAACCAGCACTGGCCGTTTATCTACCGCGTGCATGATATTCCGAACGAGGAAAAGATGCAGGAATTCGCCAAGCTGTTGGCAAACTTTAATATTAAGTTTATACCTAAGGAAGAAACGGAGCCGAAGGATATCCAGCAGGCAGTGAAGGAAATCGCCGGCCGTCCGGAGGAACGATTGGTAACAACGGTAGCACTGCGCTCTATGAAGCAGGCAGTTTATCAGACGGACAACATCGGTCACTTCGGTTTGGCGGCGAAGTACTACACGCACTTTACCTCGCCAATCCGCCGTTATCCCGACCTTATTGTGCATCGCCTGCTGCGCGCCTGGATGACAAAGCCCACACTGAAGGAGGCAGATGCCGAAAAGCTGGGTGATAAGCTGGACGTTATTGCCGATCATTCCTCTATTCGCGAGCGTGCGGCAGCGGATGCGGAGCGTGCAACCGTCGACCTCAAAATGTGCGAATATATGGCAGACCATATCGGCGAAGAATTTGACGGCGTTATTTCCGGCGTGACGGCTTTTGGCATGTTCGTCGAGCTGGAGAACGGTGTTGAGGGCCTGGTGCATATTTCCAGCCTGATGGATGATTACTACGAATATTACGAGGAGCGTTATGCTCTTGTCGGCACGCACAGCGGTCACACCTATCGCCTGGGTGATAAGGTGCGTATTGAAGTGCTGCAGGTAAATATCAGCGATGTAAGCATCGACTTCATCATGGCAGGGGAGAACGCAGGCGTGCGTGAGCACATCCGCCAGCAGCTGCTGATGAAGCAGAAGCCGAGCAGCGGACGCAGCACGCAGAGCATCGCTCTGAGTGCGGAAACGCAGAAGAAAAAGCACAAGGGTGCGAAGAATAAAGAGGCCGGACGCCGCAGCGCCAAGCACGGCAAGCCTGCGCCTAAGAGCAGTTCTAAGGGCGGCAGCAAGTCCGGCAAAAGAGCAGAAAAAAGAATAGGAAAAGCAGATAATTATGGCAGAACAAAAGATTAAAATTATAGCAGAAAATCGTAAGGCACGCCATGACTTTACCATTTACGAAACCTTTGAGGCAGGCATTGCCCTGACCGGTACGGAGGTAAAGTCCCTGCGTGCGGGCAAGGCCAACATGAAGGACAGCTATGCGCAGGTAACACGTCAGGCGGAGGTCTTTGTGTATAATCTGCACATCAGTCCCTACGATCATGGCAATATCTTTAACCATGACCCACTGCGCAGCCGCCGCCTTTTGCTGCACCGTGCGGAGATTAACAAGCTCATCGGCAAGGTGAAGGAAAAGGGCTATGCGCTTGTACCGCTTAAGCTGTACTTTAAGCATGGTCTGGTGAAGATGGAGCTGGCGCTGGCAGTTGGCAAGAAGCTGTACGATAAGCGTCAGGACATGGCCAAGCGCGACGCTAAGCGTGAGATGGAGCGCGCGCTGAAGGACAGGAATCGCTGATAGACGGGTGAATTCACAAATTCTTCATGCACAGTGATTTGACTTTTTGACTAAAGCATAGTAAAATATCATTGTAGCGTATCGGCTCTTTCACCGATATATTCCAATTTGGGGATGTACTGGTTTCGACGGGGGTAGGTGCGGTATGATAAGCGAGCCGTGGTTCCATCTGCACGATAATCGGTGGGCACGTTTAAATATAAACGCTGAACAAGAATACGCTTTAGCAGCTTAATCTGCTAACTGTCTCTGAGCCTCCTCCCGCGGGTGAGGAATGACAGTCAATAGTGGGATACCTTAAGGCTGATTCCTATAGGCTTTAAGGGAAACTCTTTAGGATAGCAATGTGAAGGCCCGTCGTCAGGCAATCGCAGCGCGAAACAAAGTATGACGTCTGCGCTCGGAGAAAGTTGTATGGCAATATTTTCGGACAGGGGTTCGACTCCCCTCATCTCCACCAGAATTAGTCCAATCGTGACAGTTGATTGGTGGAATAAAAGCAGAGGATAGTGTATAACAGCACTATTCTCTGTTTTTGTTTGAAAGCTGTTTAGTGTGTGCGTAAGCTGCTTGCCGATAACAGCACGAGGATAATGTACTTTCGCGGTACGTTATCCTCTTTTTTGTTTTTAGGATGAATTTAAGCATAGGTGATGCAAAATTTTTATTCCAAAGCTCTTTTCTTATTATAACAATGACAGTTTCTGTCCATGGTATCATATATAATTTAGTTATAAGATTCCCTGGGCGATAAGTTTCAGGAGGCTTTGGCTAAGGTAAAGATTTGCGGTTAAATGTTATATATGCTGATTTTAGTTTATCTTGAACCGCTTGTGTTGGAAAACACATTTAGAAGAATTATTAACCTCGGAAGCACGTGGCATATAAGCTGTATTTTGTAGTATAATTATATAAACAAAATACGGAGGTTAATACTATGATTAGAGAAATGCATATGGGCGACATTGTGCGCCATTTTAAAAGAGAAACTGTCGAAAACCCTACGACGGAATACTTATATAAAATACTGGCCTTTGCCGAGCACACGGAAACAGGCGAAAAGCTGGTGGTTTATCAGGCGCTGTATGCTCCGTTCAAAATTTGCGCCCGACCGTATGCCATGTTTATGAGCGAGGTGGACCGCGAAAAATATCCTGCGATTAAGCAAAAGTACCGCTTTGAGGTTGTGCAGGAGTTCTGATTGCTTAGGCGATTATACCGGTGGTGCATATAATTTTATTTGCAGGAGAGAACGGAAATGCTTTATCCGATTTTAGAGCAATATGATGTTGATAAAAAAAAAGCGCTGGCCTACGGCTTTGTGCGGGAGGGCGCAGGGTTGACACTGCGCAAGGTGTTGCCGGAAACAGAGTTTTACGCTGTCGTTACGCTTGCAGGCAAGGCCTTATCCGTAAATGTTTTGGAAAGCGATACGGATGAGGAGTACCTGCCCTTTAACGTTGCCGATAACATCAGCAGTTACGTGATGAGCGTGCGCGAGAAAGCAGAGGCTCTGCTGGAAGAAATAAAAACGCAGTGCCTGATTAAGAGCAACGTTAAGCTGCAGCTGATGGATTACTGCTCGCAGCGCTTCGGCACTGTTCCCGACGCTCCGTGGCCGGAAACACCGGAGAATTTTACCTTTAAGACGGCGCGGAGAAATAAATGGTACGCTTTGTTTATGACGATTCCCTATAAAAGCCTGGGCCTAGCGAAGGCGGGGAAGGTTGATGTTTTGAATATTAAGCTGCCGCCGGCAAAGATTGAGCAGCTGGTGGACAGGCAGCATTTTTATCCTGCGTATCATATGAACAAAAAGCATTGGCTGACGGTGCTGCTGCAAAAGGATGCAGACATTTCGTTGGTGCAGGAGCTGTTGGCGGAAAGCTATCAGCTGGTGGAAAAATAGCAGTAGAAAATAGCAAAGACTAACTATAAAAAGTCAAGGGGGTGAAGGTAAAAAATCTTAAACCACATAGATATATTGACTTTTTATTAAGTTAGTCGAAAAAACGCATGACAAATAAAGCATCGTTTACGGTGCTTTGAAAAACAGTATTCAAT